>Ga0136644_10002941_pt1 | contig 12823 bp, 10 predicted proteins | sample C_130820_EF_Meta_FD_94780 | JGI IMG/M metagenome (GOLD analysis project Ga0136644, IMG submission 94780) | Freshwater microbial communities from Lake Croche, Canada to study carbon cycling - C_130820_EF_MetaG (v2) (version 2) | ecosystem: Environmental > Aquatic > Freshwater > Lake | place... | reverse complement strand
ATGGCTCGACCTCTGGAATATATTTTTCTAATAGTACGGCAAGACCACGAAGAATCGAAATATCATTTTGGATAATTTTATCAATTCCGGGACGTTGGATTTTTACTGCAACTTTCTCTCCAGATTTTAAAGTTGCAAAATGTACTTGAGCGATACTTGCAGCAGCTTTGGGAGTAGTGTCAAATTCTGAAAAGATCTCATTCAAAGAACGTTTTAAGTCCTGCTCTACAAACGAGCGAATCTCTTCAAATGGCACGGTAGAGACATTGTCTTGAAGTTTTGAGAATTCTTCGACGTAAGCCTCGGGAATGAGATCGGACCTCGTAGCTAAAAGCTGCCCTAATTTGACAAAGGTGGGGCCCAACTCTTCGAAGCTAAGTCTCAATCTCTCGGGCACGGGCAAAGCTGAGTAAGACGGATCAGCCACTTCTTTATCTCCCAGAAATCTGGAGAGATTCATCCTGTGAAGCAGATCGATAAACCCATGCCTCACTAGAACTCTGAGAATTTCCGTAACTCTCCCGGCATTTTTAAATGCCTGAGCTACGTTAGTTGCTGTGGAGATAACTTTCATTTTTTATCAGCCAGTGAAAAAGTAATTTGGCCGTCTTCTACTTCAACTGAATCGAGATGAACTTCCATGGGATCCCCAACCGTTAAAGTCGAATGGCCAGGTCTTTTTCGAAAGCACATATGCTCTTCATCAAATTGATAGAAGCCGCCCAGAGCATCGGCAGGGAGGAAACCTTCCAATCCGTATTCAGGAATTTCAACAAAAATACCTCTCTCAATGAGTCCTGAGATAGTTCCCGAAAAAGTTTCTCCCAGTTTAGGTTTCATAAACCAACATTGCTTACGTCGGGTCACGAAGCGTTCAGCTTCCATAGCTCGGCGTTCGCGTTCGCTGGTTTTTTCCCCTAACTTTACGAAGTCGACACCCTCAGTAAACGTATCGGAAGTATTGTGTTTTAGAATAAATTCTTTTAAGGCGCGATGCACAATTAGATCAGGGTATCGACGAATAGGGGAGGTAAAGTGAGTGTAGTCCATTAACGCGAGGCCGAAATGGCCTTTTGGCGTCGGTTCGTAACGGGCCTGTTTTTGGGACCTTAAAATGGCTTGGTGTAGAGTATGGGCCCCCTTTTTGCCGTAGGTTTCGGTCAAAAGCTTTGAAAAAGCTATTGGGGTAACCTCCTTAAGCATTTGGGAGAAACCCAATCGATGTATTAGCGCATTGAGTTGATCGACCTTATCCCATTCTGGAGTTTCGTGAACTCGGTAGAGGGAACTGGCTTTGCCTAGCCTTAGAGCCTTCGCTACAGCTGAGTTGGCCGCAATCATAAACTCTTCAATGAGCCGATGGGACTCAAACCTAGGCCTTCTGTAGATGGTTTTAGGAACTGCCGTTTCGTCCAATTCTATTTGGCACTCTGGAAGATCGAAATCTAAAACTCCTCTTTCTTTTCTGTTCTCTGTGAGCTGATGAAAAAGAGAAAGGGCGAAATTTAAAGGGGATTCGAGATCCTGAAACTCCTCTTTTTGCTTCGGATCATTTTCATAAAAGGCATGAAGCTGATTGTAAGTGATTCTTCTCGCAGTTCGAATAATACCTTCGTAAAAATGGGTTTCTGTGACATGACCTTTTCGATCGTAATGAATTTCTGCGTTTAAAGTCAGTTTGTCTGTTTGGGGTCTAAGACTGCATAGATCATTGGATAAGGTCTCTGGTAACATGGGAATACAGGTCCCAGGTAAATAAACACTCGTGGATCTTTCATAGGCTGAGTAATCGAGATCAGTTTTGGGCCGAACAAAAAAACTTACGTCAGCTATGGCAACATAAAGAATATAACCACCGTTTTTCCCGTGAGTAACTAGAATAGCATCGTCAAAATCTTTAGCATCTTCACCGTCTACAGTAACAAAGGGTAGATGTCTTAGGTCTTTGCGATGAGGAGAGGGGGTTGTTAACTCTTCTTTTCCCCACTGGATAGACAGATCTGCATCTCTTAAGACGCGTACAGAAAAGTTATCGGGTATTCCATATTTGGCGATAGCAATTTTATTGTCCAGTTTGGGAGATAAATCTTTTCCTAGAAACTCAGTGATAGAGACCATCGCCGGGCTTCTTTGGGTAGGGTACTCTACAATTTTGGCTAGCACCCATTGATGAGATTCCATTTTGTAGGTCTCTCCGGCCACAAGAAGAATATCTCCAGAGCTAGTTTCAACAAAGGGATGTCGCCCCGATTTTTTAAATACGCCTAAAACCTCTTTTTGAGAACGTTCGACAACATTGGTGATCTCAGCTGCAAGCCCTTTACCATCCCGATGAACTTTGTATTCAACTACGTCGCCATCCATGAGTAGTCGGGCGTCATGTCGGTTCACGAAAGCATCTTTTTGTTTGGGATCAGAGCAGATAATAAAAGCGAATCCTTGAGGTTTCTTTTGAACTCGACCCGTTAGAGCTTTTTTGGGTTGTTTAACAAAGAATTTACCACCGCGGGAGCGATGACGTTTTTTTTCAGAGGGTTTGTTTTTTTGTTTGTGGTTTTTGCGATGTCGCACAAAGAAAAGTATCTCTCTCTAGAGAAGAAATGTCATGGGTTAAATCAACTGAGAGATAGAAGGGGTAAAAAAGATATCTAGTTGCCTTTTCCAGGAGGAGGCAATTTTTTTCCCAAGCTTAGGGGAGGGGTTTTTTGAGAAAAACTTTCTTGATAGCCCATGGAGCCCCCTTGAGCTCGTTGGTTTAGAGTGGCATCATCGGGAAGTGCAAGCGCTACATCCGCTTCATTATTTAGCCCTTGTTCTCGCCCCATAAAGCTTTGTTGTTGGGGAGCAAATTTGGGCATTGAAGGTGGAGTGTAATAGCTACTTCCGGGATACCCCATTTGAGGGGCTTGAGGGTAGAAGTACCCTGGATTAAATTGGGGAACTGAAGAGGGTTGTCGCGGATTCATGGGATTAACTCCTCCACGACCGGCGTTATCCATATCGACTCTTCCATAAAAGGAGTTTTCACTGGGTTGAAATTTTAACAACGGAGTGACTTGAGCACCTTTAGGATAGCAGACTATGTTGTCCTGAACTGAACCAGCGGCAGTGCTAAAAGTATTGTCGATACTTTGAGGAACAAATCCAGCGCGATTATTCCCTTTTTCAAATCCAATATTAGCTTTCACTTGAGTGTTAGCTGGAAAGCACAGAACCAGTTCATCTTCCGGTTTCTCCATTTTTGTCCATTCTGGATTCTGCTTTTCAGCTGTTTTGGTTTCTTTTTTGGCCATTTTGCCTTCTGTTGATTTTTCAGAAACGGAAGCTGTGCTTCGCTGAGTAACCACATTGGGCCCTAGAGCTCGATCAGAATCTTTAGGAAATACGTCGACGATAAGCCTTGAAGGGTTCTGTAACCAGAAAGCATCCACTAGAGAGTGAGATTGCTTGATGAATGTTTTTATATCAAAACCTGAGTTGGTATCTGTGTTAATTGAAACGGGTCCAAAGTATTGGCTCTTTTTCGAATAGGACTCATTAATCGAGGCTTCTGGAATAGCTCCGACCAAAGAGGCTTTCCCCACATGAACAGTAGTTTCTTTGCCTAACTTGTCAGGCACTAAACGAATGACTGGAGCTTCTTTCCCTGAAGATTTGGAATCAAACTCAATCACCAGGCGTTCGAACCCTAATTTCGAATGTCGGTTAAAGCGGAACTTCTTAATTTGAAGTTCCATTTCTCCTTCGCCAGCGGCAAATAGAGAAGAAAGAGTTAAACATATTAAAGGGAGCCATTTTAAATTTTGCATAAGCCTTTTCACCCGTTAATCGGGTGTCCAAGTTATGGTTCGGGTATTTGTGTTAAAATCTTTAGAAGAATTTCAATAGAAATCGACAAGGTGAGTTAAATATGAGCTATCAACGGTTTGATTTGGGTAAAAGTTTTTTGAGTTTAATGCTTTGCTTTATGTGGATGGGCTGTGCATCGAAGCCGATCGCGAATAACCAATCTAAGGTGCCGGGTGTTCTGGGGGAAGTTAACCAGGGTGGCGAACAATCCCAGTCTTCTGAAAATAAAGCGGGAAGTTCTGAAAACCTGTTATTAGCAAATATCACTGAGAAATTACAGAGTCTGGGTTATGAAGCCTTGGGGCTTCAATTTGAAAGTGATGAGACTCTTCTTTTATTGGGAAAAGTTTTTGATTCGCCAGTGAGCCATAACAGGCAGATCCGTATCGTATATACCGGTTTGGAGATGTCATATGATATTGGACATCAATCGCTTACTATTGGCGGCCGCAAAGACTTAAAATCTATCCTAAACTACATTCAAAAAAACATACCCAGTCGAAGCTCGATGGAGCCCGTGAAAGGCGTTCCTTCTGAAGTCAAAACGCCAACTTCACCCAAGGCACCTATCCAATCTAAAAAAGCAAAATTAAAAAAGACAACTGTCAAAACCAACAAGAAAAGTTTAAGGAATAGTGCTAAAAAAATAGCGCCTCCTTCCACAAGAGTTCCACCCGCAGTCGTTCCCCAGTCTACTCTAAGTCCCTCTCCAGCGACTTCAACGACTACTACCGAATCCCCTGTCGTCGAGCCGCCAGTAACTGAATCTCCGGAGTCTGAGCCTTCAACGACAGTGCCTAAAGATACCGATTCGATATCTCCTGATGAAGCTGTTTCGCCGGAATCGGCCGAGCCCGAAAGTAGTCCTTCGACAGAACTTCCTAAGGAGGAGGTTTTTAAACCAACTCCCTTATGAATCTAAGAAGTTATCGGCTACTCTTTTTCTTCTGTAGAACGTTGGGATTTTTGCCGAAATAATTCAGTGGCCTTCCAACTCTTAAAAGATTTGATCCAATTTGTACCTTTTGGGATTCCTCATGAGTGGACTGCTATAAATGAAATCCAACCTGGAAAACCGATGGTTATTCTCATTTCCGGGTTCGGAGCTTACCCAGGTTCGCTTCGGGTTATGAGAAAAAGACTTCTGAGAGATGGTTTTAACGTAGTCGTTCAGACTTTAAGTTATCAAATAGATAACGACAGCATTTCTGGTTTTGCTTGGCTTGCCCAAAATCTGAGTAGGCTAGTTCAGACGCTTCGAAGCAAAGAAGAATTAAAAAATCAAAAAGTTTTTATAGTGGCCCATTCAGCTGGAGGCTTGGTAGCTAGGCATTTTATTCAGCAATTGGACGGCCATAAAAGCTGCGATGGGCTTGTCACACTCGCTACTCCTCATCACGGTCTTTGGTTTGCTTCCCTTGGATTTCTGACTCACTTAATTGTAAAAGCCAGATGTCTTTATGACATTCTTCCGGTATCGCGATTTGTGAGCGATTTAAATAATGCCGACTTTCCAAAAGAGTTTCCGATGATATCGGTTTATTCTCAAGCCGATGCTCTGTGCACAGTCAAAACAACCCGCTTGCCGCCCCTACTAGCCCAATGTAAAAGTGTTTCGGAACACTCTTTAATGGATGTTTCCCATATGGAATTCCTGTTCCGTAAAGAGCCCTACTTAGTCATGAGAAAATGGTTTGAAAGTCAGAATGTTTCTCTTTTCAGATCTCAGAGTTCCGACCCGTTAAAAGCCATTTCTTGAAATTCAAGGGTAGGGTTACCCGATGATATCTTCTCCACCATCGACCCCAAGAACATTGCCAGTCATCCAGCGGGCCTCGGGTAGTACGAGAAGAGAAATGATTTCAGCGATATCATGAGGAGTGGTGAGTCTGCCTCCTGGATTTCGCTGTAGCGCACTTTCAATCATCTGTTCATTGCCAGGAATTTTTCTCAGAGCAGGGGTATCGGTCACCCCAGCTCGAATCGCATTGACTGCGATTTCCTGTTTTCCAAGTTCTAAAGCTAATTGTCGGCAGTGAGATTCAAGAGCAGCTTTAGCAGCGGATACAGCTCCGTAAGTAGGCCATACCCGGGTGCCTCCGCTAGAGGTCATTGCAAAGATACGAGCCCCTTTTTTAAGTAGTTGATGACCTAGTAAATCTTGAGTCCAGTAGACCAAACTGTGGGCCATTACGTCCAAAGTCATTTCCATTTGTTCTTGGGAGATGCAATCTTTAGTATCCCCGCCTGTGAAGGGTTTTAAAGTTCCAAAAGCTAAAGAGTGTACTAAGCAGTGAACTCCCCCTTCAGCAGTTTTTTGAAGATCGGCCAAGATCTCTTTGCGTTTTTCTTTGTCAGCTGCATTCGCGTTGAAGAAGTGAGCTTTCACTCCAAAGTTTTTAATTTTTTGGGTAATCTCATCTACGTGAGCCAGAGTAGCCTTACGATCTAAATGCACGCCCGCGATATTCATTCCTGATTCAGCTAGCTTTAATGAAATCGCTTCGCCAAAACCGCTTGAAGCTCCTAGTACTAATGCCCATTTACCTTTAACCGATGATGCCACTGTTGACTCCATTCTTTTTTATGATTTTTTTTGAAGCTTCCCCGCTTCTTTGGTTTTTTCTTCCGTTTTAATTAAGCTTTGTTTGCCGATGTTCAGCTTGTCAAAGTCCTCTTTAGAAATTTCAAAAAGCAAAGGGAGCCCATTTCTGTAACCTTTGATCTGATTTTTACCGTGAATAGCAAAACTAAGATTTAACACTTCAGATAAACCCTGTTCCTTTTTCTCGAAAAGAGTAATTTTTAAATTCTGATTTTCGAGTTGTTTCGGCATCGGAGTATTTAGGTACTGAGTTAATTTAATATCCTGGAGTTTTGTTAAAAGATTGTCTATTTGGGTGGTATCCAATTTGGCAGCTGTGTCGGAGCTGAGAACCCAATTTGAATTTGCTTCTTTATTGAGTTCTAAGGGCTCTTTACCATTGTCCAATTTGATTTTGGCGACTGTATAACGATCGAACTGAGCAATGTGTTTGTCCCGATACTGTGAGGCTTGGGTGGTGACTTTTTCTTCTAAGTTCTGATCGACTTCATAAACGGGAGCCATATCTTCGCGTTTTGCAAACAGGCCAGTTTTTGTTTTCCCTAACAATAAAACCTGCCGAGATTGATCGTTTTTTACAAAGGTAATTTTAGCTAAGGGATTGTTTAAACCAAACTGAGAAGCAGTTGCGTTTTTTTCAGCGGCAACTTTGATGGCTTTAAGCTCTATTAGAGGGGTCAGGGTTTTCTCCCACTCGAGGGAATCGGCCGGGATGTTTTCACGGCTTAAAGTCCAATGGTTTTTTTCGTCTCGAGCAAGAATAAGACTCTCTTTACCTGTTTGAATCTCTACTTCCTTAAGGTCATTTCGATTTAAAGCTACAACCGATTTATCTCGTAGGGCGAACAAATCCTTGTCAACTGAGCTTTTGATGGAACGACTGGTCTTATATACAGCTTCGGAACTTTGGGTTTTAGCGTAAATGCTATAAGCCACTGGAGTGTTGCCGCCTACCCACAATTCCTGAGCGGGGGCAGTGGTGTCTTTTTTTAAAGTGATTTTTACTAAGGGATTATTAAGACCAAAAATGGAAAGGTCCTTAGGTTTTTCTTCCACCACTCGTTCTTGTTTGGCTGAACAGACTGCGGATAGCAAAGAAGAAATGGTTGTGTTGTCCCCTTTGGTTTGAATAGGGGAAACAATAAACCAATCCTTTCCCGTTTTTTTTATCTCAATAGATTCGTATTCGGGGCTTTGGATAGGAATTTTGGAGTTCTCGGGCGGGGGATTTTTTAATCTTGTAAGTACAAACTCATTAACTTGATCAGCTTCTAGAGAAACCAGTTTTTTAGATTGTTCCTCTTTATCTTTTTGTTCAGGTTTATATTTTTGCTCGTAAAGAAAGTACCAAGCCGATAGGCCAATAAGTAGCCCGAGCATGACGAGTGTTGAAGTAAATCTGTTCTTCATACCTCACTCCCGAAAAACAAAGGGTCTTAGTTGAATTTTCTTAAGAAGAGCTAATCTATTAGCTCGGAATCGGAGTCGGGCCCCTTGCTAACATAACCGGCAGCGATTTCACGAAGAGCAATGACAGCAGGCTTGTTGCGGGATCCAGCCACTAGCGGACGAGAACCTTTGGTCATTTGTTTGACCCGTTTTGCAGCCACATGAATGAGTTCAAAACGATTTGGAATTTTCTCTAAACAATCTTCTACAGTTATGCGAGCCACGGACGCCTCCTACATTTGCTTTAAAGGCTATTATGTTAGGGAAATGATTTGCTAAGTCAATGGTAAAAGTGCCACTGGTCTTAGTGTTGTTAAGGTGTTGAAATAATGATGAATTATGGCGTTGACTTTAAGCTCTCAGACAGCTGTTTAACTAGGGATTGATCTTTAGGTGCTGTTTCGTCTGGGCTGAAGAGATAGTCGTACTGTTGGAAAAGAGTCTTTATATGCTTAAATTGCTCGTGGGATAGGTTCGATTGGGCAGCTGCTAATACCTGTTTCTTTGTGGGGTAAGTAGAGGTTCGGAGGGTTAGGGGCTTTCCTTTTTCCTTAAGAAGATCGGTGAAAATAACCGTAGCAAGCCTAATGAACTTCTCCGAGTCGCCAGATTCATGCGCTTGAAGGGCTTGATTCCATTTTTCCTTTCTTTGGTGATCGGGGGAGGCGATTTTCCTCCTAGACGCCTTCGAGAGCCAATGGGCTATTTCAAAGCTCGAGAACAGGACACCTAAAAACAATTGTAATAGCCAGAAGCTCATACTCTTAACAATTGGCTGGGAATCGGTCCATTGCTCCTCGGGTTCGGGCAATGCGAAGCTGTGAAGTTCTTCTCGAATCGGGTTGGGCGCTAGGGAAAATTGAACAGTGGGAAGCTGCAACGTTCGATAGCTGCGCTTTGAGGGATCAAAGAAAAGAAAAGTTCCAAGAGATTGGTTTTTGGGCGGAGGAGTTTTAAAAACAAGAGAATAATCGAAGGTTTTGCTGACGTTTTCCCCTAGTCCCTGGGTAAAACTTTTTTGAGATAAGATTTCTGTTTTCTCTGGCAAGGAAAGAGGGATTGTATTCAATTCGGCAAAATTACCGCGGCCCTGGATCATAATTTTCAGCTGAACGGGCTCTTCCAATCGGTAATTCACAGACAATTCCTGCTGTGGAGTTGCAAATTCTCCGATTGCGCCAAAAAAGGGAAGAGACTTTTGGTTAACTGGAATCGGGGGGAGGGGTAATAATTTCAGCGGTACTACTTGAGAAAGTAAAAGTAAGGGCTCGTTCTGTCCAAAATTTGAATTTCGAGACAAAAAGCGACTTTTGACCGAGAGCTTCATGGGAATGATTTCGCTAGTCTTTTTATCGAGCATTCGATGAACTGAGTAGCTACCGATGATAGCTTGTTTTCGAACACCTTTGGGTCCGGGTATGGCCAAAAGCCCCATGGGGCCCTGACGTAAAGAGAGATTCTCGCTCCAAAAACCTCTGAACTCAGGGAACTTAACAACTTCTACATCAACAAAGTCCTCAGAACTGTAAAGAATGAATTGGCAGACAAACTTTTGTCCGAAGTAAACTTCAGTCGATCCACAATCCATAACAAATTCGAAGTCAGCAGCTGATGAAACTCCCGCAAATAGAACTGAAAATAAAACCCAAAAGCGAAAATTTTTTAATTGTTTTACCAAGGTTTTAAATTCCTGAAGTTAGATTTTCGGTTTTTTTCTTCGGCTAATTTTTTAAGTGTTTCTCGTTCCTCATCGGAAATATGGTCAAAAACTTTTTGCTTCATCTTCTCGCTGAGAGATTCGTCTTCGAATGATTTGGGCCCTTTTGGGTCTGTTCCTTTGCCAGATTTTTTTCCTTCGCCATCTCCGTCTCCTTCTTTCTCCTCTTTTGATCTTTGTTTGCTCTTTTGCTGTTTCAACCTTTCAAGTAGGTCCAGGTTGTCCGAAATTTTCTGATTGGTTTCCTTGTTAAAAGATTCGTCTGGTGCTTCGGTGTCGTGGGAGTGCTGGTAAGCATCGAGGGCTTGTTCGGTATCTCCCATTTTTAAATAAACATTTCCAAGGTTAAATAAAGCCTTTTTTCTTACGGTAGGATCGAGACTAGTTAAAACGCTTTTCTCAAACTGTGAAGCCGCTTCTTTGAAGTTCTGGTTTTTATACGCGATAACCCCTGCATTGTAGGATTCAATAGCCTGACTTTCATTTTCGATGGGTTCGCTGGCAAAAATGGATTGTGAAAAAACCAAACCGATGAGCAAAGAGCGGATTGCTAACTCCCATTTTCCAAAACAAAATTCCCAAAAGAGACAAATAAAACCGATAAGGAAACAGAGGGGGTAAAATTCGTGTTCAAGCTTAAAAGTCGTAGATAGTTTTCCAATTTGAAGAGACTGTTTTAATCGACTTACAATTTTGGGGACTTCGGTAAAACTATCTTGAAATGAAAAACCGCCGGAGATGTCTGCAATTCGAGATAAAACCTCAGGATGTGCAGCCGTAAGAGCCATCTTTCCTGAGTCATCCCTTAGCACGTTTTTTAATCCAAAACGATTTTCAACGTAAATTGGGACCTCTTTTTTTCCTCCTGTGCAAACCGTAAAAATTGGAATCGAGGCCTTTTTGTAACTGGTAGCCACCGAGTCATCTACCGGGACATGACTTTCTCCGTCAGAAATAAGAAGAACTTGAGGAGTTACCCAATCACTTCCTCTGGATTTAGCAATGTTTTCTGAGCGCTGGATCTGAGAGAGCAGATTGGTAAGCGTGGCTCCTAGGTCGGTGCCCTGTCCGGTAGCAATGGAAGGTGACATGGCCGTAAGCAGATCTTTAGCTGCCTGAATATCAGCGGATAAAGGCATTTGCATGTATCCATCTAAAGCGAAAGGAAATAGAGCGACTTTCACTTGCGATATTTGGTCCAGAAGTGTTTTTGAAAAATCAATCGCAAACCGCATCCTTGAAGGAAGAGTGTCTTCGGCCAACATGCTTTGGGAAATATCAATAGCAATAAAGAGATTGGCTTGTTGTGAAATTTGGGTCGAGATCTCTTCCCCCCCTTGAGGTCTAGCAAGCCCTAGTAGACAACATAAAAGAACGATTGAATTAAGAACAGTGCTTCTCCAAAGAAAGCTATCCTTCAAATGTTTTCGCTTCCAAAAACAGTAGGCCAAATAAGGCAATATGAGTAACAGCCCCCAAAGAGCCATTGGGTTTTCAAATCTATATTCCATTGAGCCGACGCCTTTTAAATCTGGTTTCTTGGACGAAAATTAAAGTGGCTAAAAACAAAGTAGTTAATAGTGCAGGAATAAAAAAAATCTCTTCTCGCTTCGACATAGGCAAAAGTTTTATTTTTGTTTTTTCAAGGCTGTCGATATCTCTGAGTATTCGATTTAACATCCCTGTGTCCCTAGCCATGTAAGACCTGCCACCAGTGATTGTCGATATCTGTTTAAGAAGCTCTGGATTGAGGTAAGAGGGGATCTGTGTGAGTAGATGTGATTTTTGTCCGTTGCTATCATAAGAGTAGATGGGTATTAAAACACGATCGTGCTGACCGATTCCGATGCTGTAGATTTTGATCCCTTCTTGACGAGCTAAGTGGGCAGCAGTGATAGGGTTGATGGCTCCCACGTTACTGTCCCCATCGGTTAAGAGAATTAAAATTCGATTTTTAGATTCAGATTGCCTTAATCTTGCAATTCCGTTGGCGATTCCATTTCCTATGGCAGTTCCTTGCTTGAGTTCACGCAATTTCACATCTTCCACTTGGGACAGTAAAAAATCGAAGTCCCGAGTTAAGGGGCTTTTCAAAATAGCCTCACCTCCGAAAATAACAAGTCCAATTCGGTCATCGGGTCTGTGATTGACGAAATCCTTTATTACCGATTTTGCCGCGAGAATTCGAGTAGGTATTAAATCGTCTGCATCCATACTGTCAGATACGTCTAATACGAAAACGATATCTACGCCTTCTGTCCATTTTTGAACCCAGGTCTTTAACCGTGTTGGACGAGCGATGATAAATGTAAGCACACACAAGGAGGTTAGAAATGACAGAAAGAAAAATCGAAATATCCATCGGGTGCGTTTGATGTGAGACTTAAGAACGGAGCGAGGATCGGAGAGGGCTAGTTCTCTTTTTGAAACTGAAGGTTTTCGGACAAATAAAAAATAACAGACCGCTAATGCGGGCAGTGCGATAAGAAATAATTTATGGGGCTCCATTAGTTGCCACATAAGATCAGATGGTTCTCCGTTTCTTTGATGAAGTGGTCTATTAAGTCTTTAATTCTTCGTTGTTCTTTTGTTTCCGTTTCGAACTTGTATCGGTCAGAGCTTTCGAGGCAAGGAATAAGCTTAAGTATTTTCGGATTATCTGAGCATAGTTTTTTTAATTCTCGAGTTGTTGAAGCCAAAGCTGGGAGCGAATTTAGTCTAAAGACATACCCCCGAATAATTTGGCTCCAGATATCTACAAGAAATTCGTTGTTTGGGTCTTCAATAAGTTTCTGTTGTAATTGGGCGAGCTGTCCCTTTAACCAAACTAGGGGCTCTTCTTGGGGAACTAGTTGAGTGGGCTTGGTGACATGTTTCTTTTTTGGTGGACGAGATTTCCATTTTTTTGAAATGACATAGGAAGCAGCAACCAAGATCAAACATATTAAAATTCGAAAACCCCATTTTTTTAAGGGCCAAGGTGGACTAAGCGAGGAGAACGATTCTCTTAGGTCGTTGTCCTCTGGAGGACGGCCACTTTCTACTGTTAGTGTTTTTGATTCTGTAGAAAATGAGTTTCCATGGGCCTTAATCTCTATTGGAGGTAAAACATAAGAATTGTTTTTATAACCAGTGAGCTCATATTTGATTTCTAGGCAACAGGCTGTCCTCTGAGATGTCTTTTCGAGGATTGAAATGTCGTT
>Ga0136644_10002940_pt1 | contig 12826 bp, 11 predicted proteins | sample C_130820_EF_Meta_FD_94780 | JGI IMG/M metagenome (GOLD analysis project Ga0136644, IMG submission 94780) | Freshwater microbial communities from Lake Croche, Canada to study carbon cycling - C_130820_EF_MetaG (v2) (version 2) | ecosystem: Environmental > Aquatic > Freshwater > Lake | place... | reverse complement strand
GAATGAAGTCAGCCGTCGGTATGTGGATAGCCTGCCGGAAATCTGGGTCCCGGGTCCGGAAGGACTGAGGGCCAGAGACCCCAAGCTCAAGCAGGGTAGCAAGGAGGAGCCGGCACCGGATGCCGCAGCGTTAGTTGCCGAGATTCGCAAATCTGCGAAGGACTCCCTGGATCTCTATGAGTCTCTTCTGGCGCGTCAAGTGGCCCCGGAGATTGCCCGCACTGTGCTGCCCCAGGGAATGTATACGGAGTTTATTGAAACGGGCTCGTTGGCTGCCTATGCACGGCTCTGGGCTCTGAGAACAGATCCGGGCGCGCAAAGGGAGATACAGGCGTATGCGCACGCCTTGGAAGACCTTCTGAAGCCGGCGTATCCAGTGTCTTGGGTAGCTCTAACGATGCCTGCATCTTAGAGCGTCATTAGCGATAGCGACAGCTTTAGCGTCACCAGCTCTAACTACAACAAATTCTTAATACGCTATAGACATGGCGCAGCACTGGCAGCGACATTAGAAAAGCACCTGGCCCCGCTTAAGGAAAGAATCGTTGTTTTAGAAGAACAGCTGAATGAAATGGGTGGAAAGCCCATAAATAAACAAACTGGAGGTAAACAAACCGGAGGTAAACGAACCGGTGGTAAACGAAAGACAATGGGTCGCCGCCGTCGTAACTAATGGCTGAGCGATGCATTCGTTTCAAGAAGATCATAGAGAGCCGGCTCAAAGTCAACATAAGAGTGTGTGACCTGAAAAGATGAGAATGGCGAGATACACGGTCTCCTCCCTCTAATATTCTTAGGAGTCGGCGTATACTTCATCTTAACACAGAGAAGGTCTTCATTGCTCAGAGAATGCCATTTGAGAGTGCAGAGCAACGTGCCAGCCACAGAGGGTGACTCGGAGGAACTTGCCTGCACGTGGACCCCGGGCTCAATTGGGCATACTGTCTGCGTGCAGAGCGGCATCGTTTCGGAATAAACCGGCATGCCGTTCAGTGTGCAGCTGTAGACAACGGAACCGTCTTTGATTGTAGAAGGAACATCAAAGGTCATAGTCAGACTCGTGTTAGCCGGAGCCGGCAGACTGACCACCTCCAGCGACTGAATCTTGAAGACGGAGGCAGGATTACAATCGGTGGCTACCATGGCAGCAAAGGCTGCACTAACAAAAGTAAATAGACTCCAGAGACCCATTCTAACAACACCCCACAAAATATGACACGGTGAATCGAAGGTCCACCCTGTCATACGATGACGTTACCCCCACAGTTTCTCCTTTATATCCCCGGCCGCAAGTTATACCTTACGGATCCCTTCAACAGCCTGATTCTCATCAAAGCGACACTCAGCTCCAATGGAAGCTATGCCCTGGCCGCCGATCCCTCCGGCAGCCTGACCACGATCCAGCTGCCCACCACACCGCCGATAGAACCACCAGCCTTTGCTGCGACTCTCTTTCTGCCAGATAATATCTCCACAACTATCCGGTGGTTTCGCACCTTGACCCCGTATGCAAAGGCGACCAAAGGCGACACGCAGCTTCAAATCTACAGCATTCCACATTTTAAAGAGATCTTTCCAGGCAAGATTCTGCGACGGAATCTACCCCTAACGGGCCATGGTTTCTCCGCCGATCAGCTGGCCCATTTCTCTCTGCCTCTATCGATTGGCCCCTACCATCTAGCGACGAGTGTTCCATCCCTTGGTGCGCCTACTGTTCCTGGTGCCCCGACAGCACCAAGGCTCATCAAGAAGGTAGCCCCTTCCTCCATGAACCCCTACATAGCCAGCCAGCTCTTGGCCTTTGCGCAGATGAAGGGCGAAGTCTGCCCCATCACCGCCGGCTACTATGAGGACAAGGATACTGCAGTCATGCCCTGCGGCCATCTCTTCAGCAAGCTCGCGATCGTTGAGACCTTCAAGACGGAGCCCCACAAGTGTCCTGCGTGCCGTGCACCTGGCGCTCCTATCATTGTATAGGCGTTCCATATGCCCTCCCAAAAGTTGACCCTGCCCTATTTTGTTGCCGGTCGGTAGCATGACATCAACGACATCACTTCGAGCCTTTACAGATAGCTATCGCATTGACAAGGGTGCGGAATGGAACGTCACCGCGATGGGCGGTGGCTGGATTGGCAAATTCAATATTCCAAATGCATCCTACGAGCAATTTCTCGAACTGACCCACGAATATATCTTTACTAAGCGCGGAGCCTGCTCTCTTCTGGAACAGCATCTGGTCGTCGAAGGCAAGGTGCAAGGTCCCATCCTGATCGATCTGGATTTCAAGTTTCCCAGCGGCGGCCCGCTGACCCGCCGCTTCACAAAGGATCAACTCCAGCGCTTTGTAAATGCCTACGTCACCGCATTTTATAAGTTCTTTAAGCAGCCAACCGAGACCGGCCCTTTGCAGTTCTTCGTGATGCTCAAACCGGCTCCGGAAGATGACAAGGCGCATGGCTGCCATAAGGATGGCGTCCACATTGTATGTCCGAACATCACAACTTACCCCGAAATTCAATTTGCGCTTCGTGGCTACTTGTTACAGAGCGGCATCATGGAGTCTATCTTTGGTCCCACTGGATTTACAAACGCGCCGCAGGACTGTTTCGACATCCGCGTTATTGCCACGAACAACTGGTTTCTCTATGGCGCATGCAAGCCTGACAAGGCCTGGTATAAGGTGGAGACACTTTATGAGGCCACAGATTGCAGTATTGAGGAAGTGGACTACAGCGAGCTGACACCCTTGGATCTTACAAAGATGTTCAGTATCCGCTACGGTCATAACAAGGTCACGGACATTGTGCTCAAGGAAGGTATCGATGTAGAGTGGCTGGGGCTCGTCCAACGATGGGGCGCGGGCTCCAACTTTGCCAAGGCCACCAAGTCACCTTCCCTGAAAGGAGGTGCCGGTGCTGAGCCGCCGGCCCTGGATCTCTCCAACGATGCCCTCATTCAGGTTAGCGGCATGTCCGTGCGCTCCGATCATTCGGAAGAAGATATTGCCATCGCCTATCGCCTGGTTCGTGAATGTCTTATCCCCGAGCGCCGTGTCAAGGATTACCATGACTGGGTCAAGATGGGGATGCTCCTCCACAACATTGCTCCTACAGAGGAATCTCTAAAGGCCTGGATGGAGTTCAGTCGTCGTGTCAAGGGCTCGGAAAGCACCCCTGATTCCGTGTATACGGAAAAATGGAAGCTTCTCCCAGCAGAGTCCTCTGCGATCAATCGCGGCCGCAAACCGCTCATGATGGGCTCTCTCCATCATTGGGCCAAGGAGGATGCAGCCGGACATTACAGGATCATTATGTCGGATTCCAATCGCGACAGTGCATATCTCAACGATTCGGGCTCCCACGTGAGTATGGCAGAACAAGTGATCCGGATGTATCGCCATGAGTTCCGCTGCACGCCACTCAAGAAGGGAGCCGCCGCGTCAGCGATGGATTGGTTTCAATTCACCGGTCACACCTGGCGCAATCTCAAGACCTGTATGCGTCTCCGTGAACGGCTCAGCAATGAGGTCCGCCAGACATTCATCCAAGCAAATGGCAAGGTGGGTGAACTCCTTGGAAAAGCCACCAATGAAGATGAGCGGCAGCGCCTCGAAGCCAAGCGCAAGGCTCTCTTCAAGATTGAGGGCCAGCTTCACAATAGCGGATTCAAGGATGCCGTCATGAAGGAGTCTGTTGAAAAGTTCTATGATGAGGAGTTTCTGCAGAATATGAACATGGATGCCACCACTGTCGGTTTCAGCAACGGTGTCCTGGAGCTTCGGCACGCAGGGTCTGATGGCCGGCCCCACGTGCATTTCCGACCGGGTATGCCGGATGACTGTATCTCATTCCAGATGGGCCGCGGTATGGTGGGCAGTGAGGCGATCCCCTACATCCCGTATGACCCAGCCGCTGAATCGCAGGCTCCCGAGTATGCCGAAATCATGGATTTCTTCACCAAGATCTATCCTGATCCAGTGCTACGCGAGTATGTGCTGACTCTCTTATCAGCCTGTCTGGAGGGAGCCAACCGAGAGCAGAAGTTCTATATAATGACAGGGGGTGGTTCCAACGGCAAGTCCAAGATCGTGGAGCTCATGTCGGCCACCTTTGGCGAGTATCAGGAGACACTGGGCACCACGGCCATTACGCGAAAGCGTCCTGAGTCCGGTGCAGCTAATCCAGATCTGGTGGTGCTCAAGTGCAAGCGGTTTGTTTCGATGGTAGAGCCTGATGAGGGCGAAAAGATCAATACGGCCTCCATGAAGCAGCTATCAGGAGAGGATGTGGTCAAGGCCCGCGCTCTGTTCCAGGACCAGGACGCCTTTGTGATTATGGCCCGTATATTCATGTGCTGTAACGATATGCCGCCGGTTTCTTCTATGGACAATGGCACCTGGCGCCGTCTTCGTGTCATTCCGCATGTAGCCAAGTTCGTGGATCACGGCCAGCCCGTCGATGCGTCGAAGCACATTCACTACAAGGATCTTATGTTGGATGCTAAGATCCGCAGGTGGCGCCCCTACTTTGCCTCCCTGCTGGTTTGGTATTATGAGAATCACTATCTTGTGCACGGCCTCAAGGAACCTGCCGCGGTCGTCGCAGCGTCCAACAAGTATAAGGAGGAGAACGATGCCTTTGCTGCTTTCTGTCAGGATTGCATTGTCAAGGAAACGGGTGCTGAGGCAAAGGCAAAGGATATCCTGGCACGTCACAGGGAATGGGCCAAATTTAATCCTGGCAAGAAGGTAATGCGAAAGGAGGATATCTTGACACGTCTAACGGAGGTCTATGGAAAACCGGTAGATGCAGCAGGTAAGATTTATGCGGGCTTCCGCATGGCCTATGAGGATGAAGACATATCGGGCAATGTAATTTCAACAATCTAGAAGGTGGCTAGCCCGGCAACATCCGTTACCAGGAAATCTGACAGATCGCCTTGTTCGATTAAGAAGGGGGGTCCCTCTTTATGAATCGCTCCTTTTGACTGGTTAGGAAGACGAAGGGATCCTTCCTCTGCACGATCAGAAGGTGAAAACCAGTAGGCAGAGAGGTCAATCCACGAAATGCCCTTTTGAAGAGCAATTGCTTGATCACGAAGCCTTCGGAGACTGCATTTGTAGCGTCGAGATAAAAGATGAAACGATACTTTCTTATCTCGATGACAAGAGGCAATCGCCCAGTCCTCTTTCGTCGTATGAAACACCGCGTTCAGGTCGGTCAGGGTCTCTCCAAGTACAGCCTCTGGATCTTTATCATATGCATCAATATCAAAATAGACACGCAGGGGCTTATTCGAATCATACATCGGGATCACTTCATGCCAGCCGTGATCCTGTTGGAGCTCTTCTAGAAGACGGGCACGATCCATCTCTACAATCGTTTTGGTCTGCTTGTCAGCCGTCTCGGCAACAAGGATGCGCATTTACTTAGGGCCTCAAAAGGTTTTTGATTGAAGCGGCACATCGCCGTGAATAGCGGGTAAGTTTGGAAATGGAGCTGTAAGTTGATCAGCCGGAGTAACAAGGGCAGATTCACCAGTATATAGATTTGTGCATGTAATCGGTGTTGCAAGAGGTGGGGTCCCAGCAGGTGTAATGGTCAAGGTAGGCCATAGTTCTATTTTATTTGGAATAACTATATTACCTTGCACTACAAACACTTGTGTTGTAGGAAGATCGCCACGAACCCCATTACTATACGAATATACATAGAAGTTAGCGCTCCCTTCAGTTATATTTATTGTAACTGTTGTTGCAGTAAGAGGTCCACTGTCATTCGTAAATTTTGGCGCATTGAGGGATGTAACAGGCTGGTTCTCTGGAGTAAGAAATACAGTTGAATTACCTCCAATTTTATAGAATACTTTATAGTTCGTTGCACAGGTTACAGGGAACCATGTGAGTGTTACATCAATAGAACCGTTCTCTACTATAACGGCCGTAGTGTTTGCAAAATCAATTGTGGGCCCCGGCAAGGGGGTATCACTGAGTATTTCTGTGCAGGTTGACGGCAACTTGTATAGATTCGCAATCTTAGAGCAGGTGCAGCAGCATCCTGCAAGCTGTGCTCTCTTAAACCGCGATTTTGCAGCATAAGAACGAAACCGGCTATTACAGGCACAAGAACATATTTTAGCAGCATCCGTCTTTTCGGAAGGCGATGGCCAGTAGACCTGACCGGTGGCCAGTGCATTCGCAAGTGCTGACATCCTACTATGTAAACATGAAAAAGGCAAAGTAGGTCACAATAATCAGGAGAACCCAGGAAGAGAGGACAAGCTTTACACGATCACCCGAGGACATTCCTGAGATGTAGGGCAATGGGATCTGATTTGTAAGCAACATGATTCCCAGAAAGAGCCAAAAAGAAGAATAGCAGATCAGAAAGGTCCACAGAGCCTGATTGTCGGGAACGCCCGTATAGGAGAAGGGGCCAATCGCCGTGCTCACTTGCGGGTTCGAATCCAGGAATTTCCGCTTCTCCAGCCGGATCTGCCCCTTCACGTTATCGATTTCCTTCTTAAGAGCCTCTGTATTGTCGGAGGCAAGTTGCTTCACTATTGTTGCAGTATCGGCTGGGACCGATTGATATTTCAGCGTATTCCCAAGAGAAGTCAGTAGAACCTCACTCACAATCGCGGTGGACTCTGCCTCTGCCATAATAGCCTGTGCACCCGGTTCTTGAGATCGTGCCTCCGCAGCAGCAGCGGGATCCAAGCTGGAGATATAAGCGTTCTGGGCCGCCTCAAAGGCTGCGCGAGCCGAATTTAACTGAACCCGCTTGACTTCCGTTTCATTCATCCTTACAGTTTACGAAGAATTATCTGTCGGTAAACTCTCCCCATTCGAACCAATACAAATCTGGCCCGATGGAGGCTCGATCGAACCATCCTGCTGGAAGGTGCGCCGATTCCAGAAGACAGGGTCGCGGATGGTCGAGGTGTAATACCATCTGTAGAGCCACGTGCCAGCTCCTACAAGGACAACTCCTAGCAACACAAAATCGGAAACATCCTTGGTAACATAGCCATATGAGGCAAGAGCCAGGATGACCGTCGCCGTGAGCATGATGAGCAGAATGAGCTGCAGCAAGAAGAGCGTTTCGCGCTTATTTTCGTAATACCAGTTGTTTATCTCCACCTGACGCCGGGCAAGTTGCTCGTTTGACGTGAGGTTGCGCTCTTCCACTCGCTGTTCCGCAATAATCTGATCCTGTGTGTTGCTCAGATCCTGGGTGCGCCCGAGTGCCACGAGACTGTTGTGATCCATGTCCATCAGGCGTGCCATATCACCCGACGCCTTTGCAAAAGCGGCTCGGCGTGCATCCACAGTTTCACTCAAAATCCGGGTTGTTTTGTCCTGCACAAAGGCATTATACTTGGCCGGGTCCGACTGAAGGGTCTGGAGGTATTGTATCTTTTCAATATCCTGCAGGTCCACAATATCCTTCGCAATGCTCATCCTAAGGATGACACTGATTTTAGGCAGTCTTCGTTCCAGTGTAGACGGATATTACCGTCCCCAGGGCCACTACATTGAGTGCCACAAAGAACATGATCTGAATGCTCATGGCTTGATTTTTTTCCTTCGAATAGCGCATCATCTCCTCATAGGTCTTGAACTTGACATCACCCGTTGTCAGGAAGACCTGCTGCGCCTGCAGAATCTGAATCTTGGCATCCAGGGCGGAGTTTGCTGCATCGATCTGGGGGCTGCGACTATTGACCTTTTGGGCGCGATCATTTCCGACATAGGTTAGCACTTCGAGCAGGGAATTCAGGCGGCGATTGATGGTGATTGTGGCCTGAAGCGCAGCAGAGGAATCCGCTCCCAGGGGAGCCGATGCAAGTTGAATAAACTGTGTAAGGGCCGCGACATAGCGCGCCTCATAAAAACAGTATTCGGTCTGCACGGCCTGATAGAACGCAAGATCGGCCGCCATTTGTGCATTGAAATCATCCACTTCGCCGGGGATAACGCCCGTGTTCACCAGCTGGGTCACATGATCCTTGACAGCGCCGGCACTTGCGCGTTTCGTGGAATCATCAATCGGCAGATTCGGATTACTGACCCCATTTGGGAAGACATCGCCGATCTGTGCCGCTGTTGCGGTCCCACCATTACAGAGATCCTTCGAGAGCTGCGTGGAAGCATTCGCGTAAATCTGGCCCGAATACTGAAGCCCGGAAGAACCAACTTGTGTAGGGCTTCTGGTGAACGGCAGCGTAACGACGGGGTTTATTGCTGCAGAAGGAGGCGGCGGCGGTGGGGGAGGTGCAGGCGCCGACGATGAGGAAGAATTTCCCATTTCTCTATCAGTGTATTCTAAATTAGGTGTCTGCTGCAAACCTTACATGACGACTGGTGCTACTACTGCCACCTCCTGTCATAACCGGTATCGCAACGAAACCGCGGGTCACAAACATGAAAATCATGGCCGATAGCACACAGAGGGTCAGGAATCCAAAAAATACACCGGTCCAGAGAATAGCAGTCCGGGTCCCAGGGCGAAACGTGCGCTGGAGACCAAACAGATTAACATACGGACTGGGCGACGACTTGGGGCTCAGTGAACCGACCTGTTCATCACGTGTTCCTGCAATGCCTTGCAACTTCTTGAGGATCTCCTTCTGTTCAACCACCTGCTCTGCAAGAGGGCCCAATGTGTCGATCACAGTAGAGTCCTGTTCATAGAGTTGCGCAGAGAGAGTATTGTTCGTATCACGCCATTCGGCCAAAATATTAAGAAGAGGCTGTTTTGCCGATTGACCTTCATGGACATATTTCTCATAGGCAGATAAAAAGTTCGCTTCCATTGCGCCCACTTTTTCTTCAGCAGCAGCTTGTTGCGCAGCTGTCCACGTGTTTGGTTCGTTCATCCCCTACTCTGAACTGTTGAAATTTACACAGATCCCCCCCATTATGCAGAGCTACTACGCAGCGCAAATCCGCAACACGCGACTTATGCCAGAGGTAGAACTAGGCCGAAGCACCTCCACAATATCACCGGGCACGAGACCCAGAATGCGACTCTGAATATCGTGGTGCTTAATGAGCGGCAACTGGGATCGCTGTGTAATCCGCCATCTCTCCAGTTCAGCGCGTGCCTCCTCCGGGCTTAACTTGCGGTGCGGCGGAACCAGTTCATGCCGGCCCAGGTGCACGACCACCTGCTTAATATGAAAGAACGTCACCCGCGCCTTGTTTGTCTGCCACATCTGCAGCGCAGCCTTGTCAAAGGCTTCATTATACGGCTCGTTCAGGAGAATAATAACATCCGTCGTATAGCTCAGAGCACGCTTTCCCTGAGTATCTGCGTCATACAGATCGCGGAGGAACGTGCCCAGGCGGGTGCGAAGGCGATCCACAATTTGGTAGTTCACCACGGCATCCGGGCAGGTCGCGGGTCCTCCAGGGCGCGCATTCACCTTAATGTTGAGAGCCCTGTTGCCTGCGTCTGTAGTGCCGCTGGCGAGTTCAAGAATCTGATCGGGGGATATGTTGCGATACTCTTCGGTGTTGTAGCCGCGATCTTCGAGGATCTGCAGAATAGTGTATCGGCTGCGAATGAGGATGTCTGCAGTTTCAGGGTCCATCGTAGTATCTACAATGGACTATGAAAGGATCGCGTCAAGTTTAGCCTAATTTTTCTACCTTTACCTCTACTGCATGCTCTTTTTCTACAGTCAGCGAATCTCCGCCGCCCTCCGAAGAACCACCTTCCTTCGTAATCATTCCATCCCAAGCCAGAGAGCGACCGGACCCACTCTGTCGAGCTCTGCGACTTTTTGTCTCCACTGCAGCACCTGAGTTGATAAACATGTAGATTGGATTGGAGTTATTACCAGCAGCCCTAAATCCGCCAGATTGCAGTGCAGCACCGGCCTGCTCCACAAGATCCTCTGCCTCTGTATTCTCACCAGGTTCCTCAGGATCCTCCACATAATTCCGCACCGGTGGCGGGCCGCGGGCCCCAAAGACCGCATCATCAATACGAAGATCCTTCAGTTCTGTGCGAACTTCTCCTAGCAGTTTGCCCAAGCGATTCTCCCCCGTTTTCCGCGGCCCCGCCCCCCAATAATCGTCACCAGGAGAGGTCTCAATGAGCTGTCGATCCCCTGTCTTTTGCAGTGTTGCGAGTGCAACAGGATTCTGACTGAATTTCTTCAAGAGCGCGGACTTCATCACACGATCCCGCACGGCAGACCAATCGCCACGGGCCGGATGGTCACGGGCCAGGCCCATCCGCTTCGCTTTCTCAGGCGACACCGCCATGCGAATCGCCTCCTGCCATGCGGGGTCCTGTGGGAACTTCATAGCCTGGTAGTAGTGTTCCACCGTGGGCCATGCCTGCGTTGGTAAATCGGCATAGGGAGTGCCGTCAGGCGCCGGAATCTGTGCACCGCTGATCTGAAAGGGGGTGGGTGCGAAATTACTGAAGGAAAGGAACTCATTCTTCATCTTGCGATTAAACTCGATAGCTGTTACAGGGATTCCTTCTGTTCCTTCTGTTCCTTCTGCCCCTTCTGTAACAGCCGAAAGGGGGGCTTTCGCTTTCGGGATACCCGCATTTTTCATAGATTTCGTTCTCAATGCTTTGACTGCAGAAGAGGCAGCCTCTATAGAGCCACCCCTATCGTAAATTCTTTCCTTCAGAGCCGTTTGGTCCTCCAATTGAATAACATCCGGCGGCACGGGCAGCGAGTTCCATTCAAACCCGGCATCCTTGAGTTGCGTGACCGTCGAACTCGTGAGAAACCGAAAACCGCCGTTCATCATCGCCGTCATTTCCTGATCAATGAGTTTCATCACATACGGCATCTCGATCTTCGAGAAGGTAACACGGCTCTTCTTGGTCGGCAGCTGCAGGGTCAATGTCTCTGCTGTCAGCCCCGTAAAGTTCATCGGTCCATCGCAGGTCGGGCACACAAATAGGTTTTCTGCCTCATTGAAGATCGGAATACGTCCGCAACCATTACAGATCCAAAAGGTTGCCGCATCGCCACGCTTCATCATCGACTCCTGCAAGAACGACGATACACCGTGAGCACAGAGTGAGTCGCGTTCCATTTCACCTACACGCAGACCGCCTTCATTCGCACGCCCTCCCGTTGGCTGGTGGGTCAAGACCTCCTTGCGACCCTGGCCGCGGCTATTCACCTTATCCTCCGTCAAGTGCTTCAAGCGCATAAAATACAGAGGGCACATGAAGATCTGCGTGCGGATCTGCTCTCCAGTTACTCCGGAATACATGATGTTTTCGCCTGTTCGTTCTGATCCAAGACTCTCTAGCACATCGCCTAACTGCTTTACGATGTCGCCGCCGTTACAAAATGAGGTCGCATTCATCCGCAACGTTACTTCCGCCGCAGCCCGCCCTGCCACCATCTCCACAAGCTGCGCCACTGTCATACGGCTAATGAGGCCACCCGGATTGACAATCACATCAGGCACAATGCCCTCCGCCGTGCGCGGCATATCAATAGCCCTGACGAGTGCGCCGATCGTGCCCTTCTGTCCGTGGCGACTGGAGAACTTGTCGCCCAACACAGGGTCCCGCATTTCGATGATTCGCACGCGCACCAGGAGCCGGCCATTATCCTGATGGAGGACTGCCACCGAATCCACACGGCCCTGTGTGTAGAGTTTCGGCATCACGGAATCATCCTTGATTTCATTCGTGCCAGGAATCACCTTGTAGCGCCCTACAAGCACTGTGTTGGCATCAATGATGGATCCTTCACGGATAATACCCCGTTCATCGAGCATTTTATAGTCGACCCCTGGCCGCAGTGCCGTCTTGCTCCAAGAAGTAACAGTCTCTGGATTACCGATGTGGCTGTGCACCTTGGAGATGGGGTCCACTTCTTCGACTGCATCGTAGCTGCGGAAACTAAGTGACTTGAACATACCCCGTTCGATCGAATCGGAGTTGATGATGAGCCCATCGTCCTGGTTGTAACCCGTGATGGAGGCTGCTGCGATAATGCAGTTGAAGCCATAGGGCATCTCCCCGCGCCCAATCACATCATAGAACAGCGTTGTGCACAGCGGTGCTTCTCCGTAACACAGCTGGTGACTATAGGTGTCAAAGCGCGTGCCCAGATTGGTTACCATTGTGCCGATCCCCTGTTTGCTCTGTGAGCCCGAGAGCTGATTACGGGGCGCCTGATTGTGATTGGAAAACGGAATCATGGAGCCTAGGAGACCCGTCAGCGTGCTGCGATGGATCTCAGCGTGCGTGTGCTCATCCTTCAGGGATTCCGAGTCACCCCACCAACTCACATAGGCTTCATTCATCTCCATAGGATCGCAATACTCGATAAATCCGGCCACGGGGGCCAGAAGTGCCTCATAGTCAGCGAATGTGGCCGCCACATTCTCACCAAGCGGGTCCAGGAAACGCACGGAGCGCAGGGCCGCTCCCTCCGCCGTTGCAGGGAAGGATCCAAAGACAAGGGTGGGCCACGACAGAGTCATGAGGACAGGCAGGCGTTCTACAAAGGTGGCACCCTCTCCATTCAGATGCCAGAGCGGTCGCACCGGTCGCCCTTCATCCAGATAGATACGCACCATATTATCACTCGTGCTGAATGAGATAGAGGCCGTAACCGAGAGACAAGCGGTCCACTTCATAAGTCGTAACACACGGACAAGCCCTGTCGGATCCAGTGTAAAGCCCACCGTGCCACCGTTCATCTGCACAGTCGCGGCCTTGGCCCGAATAGCCGCTGTCGTATTGCCAACCATGATAACACCCCCCTTTGCCTTCAGCCATTCATAGACGGGCCGTGTGGCAGCCGAGAGCGAGAACTGCGTCATAAT
>Ga0136644_10002938_pt1 | contig 12832 bp, 11 predicted proteins | sample C_130820_EF_Meta_FD_94780 | JGI IMG/M metagenome (GOLD analysis project Ga0136644, IMG submission 94780) | Freshwater microbial communities from Lake Croche, Canada to study carbon cycling - C_130820_EF_MetaG (v2) (version 2) | ecosystem: Environmental > Aquatic > Freshwater > Lake | place... | reverse complement strand
TTTTCCTTCGTGTGAGTCGCCGGCGACTTTTGCTTTTGCCTTTACCGGTTTTACGTTTGTTTTTGCCGGTCATACGGTACCCACCGCTGTGACCTGGTGCTGGTGCTCCTGCTCCTCCAAGTCGTTCTGTTGATGCTGTTCTACCACGTCTTAAACCCGATAATTCATTTAATAGAACTCTCTGAGTGTCTGTTAACATCGTACGTGGTGACAAGGATAAAAGCCATCTTTGTAGACCTTGTGTCAGGGTTCTTAACTCATTGTCTGTTAATTTCCTAAGATCCAGCGCTGTTAGTGTATTATCTCTCGCTCTAATTCTATCTAGTATTGCACGATTTCCTCCTGCTTCTTCTCCTGGTGGTGGTGCTCCCGATCCTGCTCCTGCTGCGGCTGGTGCCGGTGCGGCTGGTGCGGGTGCTGGCGCTGCTGCTGGTAAAGCAGGTACTCCCGATCCTGCTCCTGTTGCTGGTAAAGCAGGTGCTCCTGATCCTGTTGGTACTGCTGCGGCTGGTGCTTCTGCTGGTGGTTGTGGTGCTGGTGCTGGCGCTGCTACTGCTCCTCTATTACGGTTATCTCCCCATATCATATATACAGCACCAATGGCTGCCGCAATTGCAAGTACCGCATTTGCTGCATCAATTTGTTTTTGATCAGACAAAAAAGCAGGAGGTATTTGTCTTAATGTCGATGAAGCAGCTAATCCACTGAGTGCACCAGGAATAGCCCCAAGCGCAAATCCAGCAACCTGTGACCCCAATCGTATGGTAGCAAGGAGTGGAGCAATACACGGTATCCTATTTAAACATCCCCCCGTAAAACCTATATTAATAGTACTCACTTTTGCTCCTCCGATTAATGCCCCCGCTAGAATTGTTGCAAGTCCAATCTTATCTTTTAATGTTTCGCCAGCAATTTTTGTTATTGACGGTAAAAATGAAACGACCTCTGTAAACGCTCCAGTAACACTGGTAGTAACGTTTACGGCTTGTTCCCCTAAGGTACTTAATGTTTCTAATAATAAACCGTTCGTATTAACAGCCTGAATATTAGCATTATGTTCTGCCACAGCCTTTAATGCATCTTCTTTATTTAAAAATGAACCATCTAATTCCATATTTTTTAAAATATGTTCTGAAGTTGCAACTAATGTTTTATCACGAGTTAACTCTGCATATTCTATTTCAGTAGATGATTCTGACGAGCCAATAGAAAGTATTGGTGCAGGTGCACCAATCGCACTTATTGTAGATGATTTAACTAAAGCTGCATAGGGCATCTTCCAGCCAATTTTAGTTTCTATAAGTGCAAGCTTATATATGATATCTTCACGTATAGATTGCTGTACATTATGCACTGTAATGGTTTTTAGCGATGTTAGAAACTTACCTATAGAAGTAGGTATCTGCTTTGTATCTATAGCTAATAAAAGAAGATCATAAACACTGAAGTCATATGATAAATTTTCCACCCATGTATCTACAGCTAGTTTACTAAACTGCGGGAATATTTTATAAAGTGCCTTTTTAATAAACGAATTTAATAATGGTCGCAATGCCTGTATATGTAAACTATTCGATAAAGTAAAAAATGCGTGGTTCAATAATGGTTCCTGGCCTGATCTTTTTCTTTCAAAATCAATACGAATCGCTCTTGTTATTGTTAACGTGTTAGCTTCTGAACCACCGAGTATGTTATATAACGCATCTACTAATCCTGCTGTCATCGATTTTTGTTCAACACGAGATACAACTTTTTTAATAGTTGGTACTTCTTTATCTATTTCATCTAATGATGCGGGCACAATTTCTTCACTAACAATCTCCTTCAGTAAGTCGGCTAGTTCTTCTGATCCAGGCTTTAATTCATCGCCAATTTTATCTGCCTTTAAAGTTGCTTCTGTTTCTTTTTTGATTTGTTCTAATTCATTATTTACTGTTTCAAATTGTTTATAATCATCTGCTGTGATCTGATACGCAACAATATCCGCGCTTCGTTGTGCTTCTTTTAGTTCAGCTTCCGCTGCGGCCAAATCTGCTGCGTAAGCGACTACTTCTTCCTTATTGTATCTCTCTTTCATTGCATCAATATACCGTTTTACTAGTTTATCCATTTCTTTTTTAACTAATGAATTTTTCACAGTTGTATCTACTGTGTTTTTTTCTTCTGGAGTTAATGAATCATACGAAATTGCTGCTCCCCCAAAAATACCACCTGTTCCTTTTAAGAGATTAGCCTCTTTATCTTGGAGAGTCTTTAGTGACAATGATGCAATAATAGAGGGAAGTCTTTTAGCTATATCAATATTAAACTCAGTTACTTTGGAGTCTGGTACTACATATGTAGGTTCAGGTAAGGGAGTACGAGTAGGTCGACGCGTAATAACTCTTGGCTTGGTTTCAGGATCACGTCTTGCTTTCGGTGGAGGCACGTACACTCCAGCATTATAAAACTCGTCGTCACTACGTGCGATTGTGTGTTCTCTAAGATTATTAAAAAATAATGGAGTTCCTATAGTAATAGTCGCAAGAACTTGTTGTAATTCTTGTGGTATTTGGACAGGTATTTTTTTAGTTGTAATTATTCCTTTTCTTGCGGCAGCTTGTATTGCGGCCTCTTTTGTTGGTACTAATTGTGTGTTTTCATTATTCTCTATTGCATTTTGTATTAATCCTGCTACTATTTGTCCGTTGTTCAGTCTCATTATTGATGTACTATCTGCTATAGCTAGTATTGATGCTGATGCCGATAAAGCGTGTGCTGGTGATGAACCTAATTCTGGACCAGATATTCGTCGTGGTAATGGTGTTGGTACTACTGCCACCCCCACTGTAGGTTTAAGAGCTGTTGCTGCTGCAGCAGCAAACGCTATTGCTGCTGAGATAAATAATCTAGGTAAAGAAGAACTTCCTGATCTCGTTCTAGATATAGGCGGTATAGGCACAGATGTTGGCTCAGATTCTGGCTCAGATTCTGGCTCAGGTATAGTTCCAAGAGTAGATTCCAATGCAGGCATCTCCATTTCCATTTTTTTAATTGCGTCGCTAATACCTTTAATAATTTCATTATATCTATCCATTACTTTCTTGTATCCTGGAATTGTATACTGTAATAATTCCGCACCAAATAACTTTACTAGCATATCCTTCATTTCTGTGTAATTTTTTGGGATAGGTATACACTCTATTTTATGCTTTTTTTCTTTAACTATTTCCAAAAAACGTTTCATAGTTAGTAGCCCCACCGAACGTTGGTGCTCACCACTTTTTTCTTTCATCGACTGTTCAAATTTCAAGGACGCTTTTTGACTTGCAAGCCCTGACCGTGATTGTAAGAATTTAGCGCCGCCAGATTGAGACGGAATACTATTTCCTCCAAAAGCAACTACTGTGCTATCCATTTCATACATTATGGTTCTCGCTAACACTTCATTTAACATGCTTTTAATGGCAGATATAATTTGTTCATCGCGTGAGCTTCGCGCCTTCACTACGGCGTTTTTTTTATCTAACTCGCTCATACGAGTTTTAAATGTTTGAAATTGTTCATCGTCTTTGAAGATTTTATTTGTAATATCTCCAAACATTTCTTTTTCTTGCGGATTAAAGTTGCGTTCATTTTTAGAAGCAAAACTAGTAAAAAATTTGTACATTAAATATAGGTATATTTCACAGTCATCGACAGATACATTATTCTTAACGTGTTGTCTGTATGATACAGTTAAATATTCTTTTAGTAGTTCACCGCAACTTGATACACGCATATCATCGGCGGTTTCTATAGTTTCGTATGTCATTGGTTCACCTTCAGTACATAGATCATATTTTTGTTCGTATGTCATATCGTTGGTAATACCTGCGCTACGACTAAATATTTTTAAAGGATTTCCTCCCGTAATCATAGCTTCGGTACAGGGATTTAATTCTAGCTTTCCATCTACGAATTGAAAATATCCCGCTTCCGTCGGCGGTTCGATTTCTGACGCCATACCTCTAATTCTAGAGGTATATAAAATACACGTTTGTAAACACGCGATTTAACCGAAATAGCACATCTATACCAACCTACACTGCCAGATCTGATCGCTGCCTTGTATAATCCACGACTGGGTGGCGGGATACAAACAGTTGTCGTAACGACGGAATCCGCGGAACCAGTTTTCATCGGTGCAGAATTCTCCTGTCAGAAGAGTTGGTAGATCACGTTCTTTCTCGGTCTCTGTGAGTTGGCGCCCCTGAGCCATTCTGATCTCTTCACCTCCCAGAAGTGTCGGTTGACAGCTCACATTTAGCAGACGCAGAGGATAGCCACGGGCCACATTTTCGAGATCCACACGAAACCATCCGTTGATTCCGGGAAAGTCGATGCCTGACAAAAAAGGATAGAGCCGAGAATCTAGAAGACGCCATCGGCCTGAGAATGCAACTGCAAGGCCGGATCCAAAAATTGCGACAAATTGGGATTCGCGTGCGGGACGAACAAGAGTCCATCCGTGTTCGGAGAACGCAGCGACCCATTCTGGATGACGGCACCAGAGTCCTTGAAGCGCGATGATTTCATTTTGCTGGATAAGTTCGGCGACTTTTTGTCGGATTCCTTGGTACCAGGGAAAGCAATTGACATTACACGATGTTAGTCTAATGTCCATTACTTGCTTCTAACGGATGGACGCTTAAATAGAGATGTTTTTGACTCTGCGTCTTGGCTGCCATTATCCTCATTCTTCAGAATATAATTACTGTCGCCATTCTTTATCGTCGTGGCTGCCGTTCGTTGTTCGGTTACGATTCACTGACGTTCATCTTCACCTCTCACTCACTGGCGCCACTCCTTACCACAATTCAAGCATCGGATAAAGATTGTCATCGGCTCATCAGCGCTGCGCGTCTGCATCTCCCAATACCGTGTCTTCGACTTTCCGCATCGCTTACACTTGAACATATCTGACCCACCTTCCTTATCACCTTCCAGCATCGTATTCTCCCGCTTCAATTGTTCGTCCGCCAACGGTTGCCAGGACTCTGGATAGAGGTCACGCGGCCCCATAAACGGCACCTTATGCGGCGGAAACTCTCCCTCCTGTAGCCGCTTGATCAACCTCTCATTGCCGATATAGGCCTTCGGATCTAGATTCGCCACGGTGCGCCTCGCTACAACCTTGTAAATCTCTGCGAAATCCGGATTCTCCCAGTGTTTTCGCACACCTTTCTTCTCTGCCTCTTGAAGACTCGCATTATAAATGCCCCGTTCCAAATCGTCACGTTGGCTCTCATTAAGAAGATGTTCAAAGTGCGTCACAATAATCGCGCCAATACGTGTACGTAGAGACATTGTTATTTGTTCAACGTACGATCTGTTTAATAGGTCAAGTTTAATGGCGACGAGTTCTGCGACTCTTACGGCCTCTGAATTTTCTCGAATGTTTACGTTTGTATCGTTTTCCACCGCCCATACCGCTGTAATATGTATATTGTTCAGAAACCCGGGTTTCCAAAGCAGCCAGTTTTTCCCATGTTTCCGCCGCTGCCGGAACTGTTTTTAGATTTGCTGCAGCCTTTTTGAGATCAGAAATACTTATCAAAATACTATTAAGATGTGCTGGCATACCCTGTTGATTCGCCGGCGCACCTACTATTAAATGTTCTTCAATACGAACATACTCATCATCAAATGTTTGTGCTGTTAATGGTACGTTGCTGTTCGAAACAGGCTCTGTCGCATTTGTATTATATCCATTAACACTCATACTTCCTATCTATTTACTGATAAATTACGTAGAATACGCCTCCGCCTCGAGTTCGGGAGCCGTCTGCCAACGCGGCGCCCGCTTTCCAAGAGGTGCCGGTAACCGGATTCGCGAACGCAGACCCATATCGATCCGACGGCATTCGGGAGACGCAATTGTTCGCCTCCTAGGAGCACGGCGCTTCGCGCCACCACCGTTCTCATCGCCCTCGTCATAACAATCATCGTCCTCCATATCCTCTTCCTCCTCTTCTTCATCGTCTTCATCATCTTCATCTGCATCGCCATCTTCATCTTCGTCTTCCTCTTTTTCTTCCTCTTCCTCTTCAACATCATCCTCTTCTTCATCGAAGTCTTCATCCTCTGTCTCTCCCTCTGACTCTGAATCAAGGCTCTCGAATCCCCCAAATGCCTCATCATAAAATGTCTCCCATTGTTCAACCGTGTAGTCTGAGGCAGTCGCAACAATGAGGGCATCACCGAACAAGAGCCCTTCATCGGCACCATCAGAGAGCGGCGGCAGTTCGTGTTTGTTCTCTGTACCTGCCTTTCCCGAACGCCAGCCCCATACACCGAGCTTCTCACCCGTTTTCGTAGTGTATGTTCCCACGAGTTCAGCAGGAGTTTTCTTCCGTAGCGCCTTCGCCACACCGGCACCGCTTACGCTACCGGCGCCAAACGCGGTCGTCTTCAATGTGCGCGATTCACCATTGGCTGATAGAACAACTACTTGAACCATTTGTTAGTTATACGGATCACCGGTGTTAGGCCCCCGTCAAATTTTGATCGCCCCATTGGTCATAGTCTAAATAGAATCTCCGATAAGTCACGTAATGGACTCATCTTCGTTGATAATGACGCTGATTCCAGTTATAAACACCGTCGTATTTTTATCACAAGCGCCTAATTTCTCCTGGTTCACCTGTATTCCGTATATGCTCCCGATGCTGATTCCGTTAATCGGCCAGCTGCCTACCTGGATACGGATCAAGAAACTCGTCGCCGATAACTGCAGATGGCTCATCAAGTCTCCCACTATGAGTTTCACCGCGCGTCTGAAACTTCGTCTCTGGCACGATGAGCCGAATTCGCTGATTCGGAACTTTTCCACCGTACTCTGGGAGTGGAATCGTCTTAGCAAAACCGTGAACTGTACACATCTGATGGAAGAAGGTGTACATCACTACTTTGATGAGACACTCAAAGATTCCACACCGCCTTTTTTCGTAGACGACGCCACTCAGCGATTCTGGTGCAGTGACCGTCCCAGCATACAGTATTCGATGTGGGTAGATCGTATTACTGACAATGACGGTGTCAGCCAATCAGAAGTGTTTCTCCGTATCGAAATTACGGAGGCCGGTGCGAGTCCGAACACGCTCATCGCGCATATTGACCAGATAACGCGCGAGGCCAAACGGATTAAGGCAGAACAGAAACGTATCCAACGTGTTCTTGTAAGTGCCGATTCAACTGATGAAGAAAAACAAACAAAAGGACCAGCGCTAATGGCGTATGAATTCCACACCACGTCATCGTTCGATAATTTCTTCTGTGAGGAGGCGGAGACCGTGCGCGCTGATCTCCGTCAGTTTCTTGAGAATAAGGCGACATATCTGAGAACGGGACGCCCTTGGACATACACCGTGCTCAACGAGGGCCCTCCCGGTGTTGGAAAAACGAAACTCGTCAAGGCCATCGCGGCACTAACAGGATTTACGCTTATCGTGATTAATTTGGCGCATATCAAATCCGCCCAGATGTTGTACGAGGCATTTCATATGACGACGCTGGCAGGAGAAACTGTTCCCCACGATCGGCGGCTCTATTATATTCCGGAAGTCGACATCCAGATGACGGATATCTTGAAGGCACGGAAACCTGGTACCGCTAAAGCAGAAGGAGTGGGGACTACTACTACTGTTGTGACCGAAGACAATCGTCCCACGCTCGGTGAAATCCTCAATGTTCTGGACGGTGTACCCGAAAGACACGGACATATTCTGGTGTTGGATACAAATCATCTGGCCACGCTTGATCCGGCACTTATTCGGCCTGGACGCGTTGATCGTATTCTGTCGTGGAAGAAAATGAGTGCCAATTCTGTTCGACGATTTGTGCAGAACTATTACGGAATCCCAGTTCCTGACGATATGGTTTTTCCGGATCGCGTGTTTACAGCGGCTGAACTCCAATCCGCGGTTCTTTCGCATAGAACTCTGGAGGCCTATATCAGCGGATCTAAAGTTCCCGTATCAGATTCCTAGTAATGGACGTCACGTATGGAGAAACGGCTATAGCTATACCTCCAGATGTAAAACAAACAGAAATCACGACGTACTTGTGGCCGGGATTTCTGGGTGAGTACGACCACGCAACATCGGAATTCATAGCCTGGAAGCTTGTAGGACCTTCCCGATGGGTTCTCCGCCCGGATATTATGGTGCCACCGTATTCTTGTTTAGGTCACGAAACTACTACTGCTTGGCGATGGAGTATATCTGATGTACAGTGGTTGGCACTGGGACAATCGTTGTGGAGACGGATTGGGCAAACCGCGTTACCAGAAACGTAAATTGCCCCCGTCTGATTAGAACTATGGACTACACTTTAGTGATTGGAATCGTAGTAGTCTTGGTTGTTGGATTTTTTGCCTATCAGTGGATCTCAAAGCGTCCGCCCCCTGTACTGCGCTCTCCGAAGGTGGCATCAATGCCGGCGGACGAAGCTAGTCCGATGAAAGAGCCCGTAATTAAACAGGAGCAGTATCCAGAAATTGCCGGTCAGACTACACAGGAGGCATTGACAAAGGAGCCTCTACAGCGCCGTGTAGCCTCTAGCCAACAGAAGCCGGCTATGAATGATGGATCTGCTCCCGCCCAGTTCGACGAACATCTCCGACACCCGGAACAGGTGTTCAGCCAAGTAGCTGTCCAGTCGAATCCTCAGATGCTTATTTCGGAGGTAAATGCTGGACGCGCAGGTCACCAGACTGCACCAATGGGCGGAAATCAGCAGCAGTTTAGTCCGGAAATGGCACAGAATGGAGGGGCACTTCTTGGAAACTCTGTATTTGCTTATGATGGTATGGAGCCCACTGGTTTTACCGCTTTCTAACCGCTTTCTAACCATATTCTAAGATCTGTGTAGAGCTATAGAGATCAAGTTATGACTGCTGCTATGAAATTTATATCACGTGGTAGTCATTCTCCCCGGTCACCGGTATCCTTACATATATCATCTCCTCCAGTTACACCGTCTCCTCCAATTACACCGTCTCCTCCAGTTACACCATCTCCTCTAAGTCGACTACCGTTTCCAAAAACGCTATATGTATTCAATCCCTCATCTGAGAATATAAACAAGTGGGCAAAACTCAATCCTGCGTTAGAAATCCAAGTGTGCGAAATTGAGGAAATGAAACAGTTCTTGTTAGGAGAGTTTGATGAAATATATTACAATATTTTTTCTTTCATTTCTGATGAAGATATAAAATCTAAATTCATAGGTGTCTGTTTATTATATGTGTATGGAGGCATTTATTCAGATGCCGGTAATGAACCGATAGTATCAGTTGATACATTTATTGAATCAGGAGTCGATTTCATTACTTGTAATTCGTATTTAAGCGCTATGAATTCATACCGGAATGATATGAACTTTAATTTTAATCCAACATTTATGGTATCGCATAAAAAAAATCCTATACTAAAAAACTGTCTGGATTGGTATGTTCAACGTTATGAGACAAACACGCCATATACATATACGGGTTGGAATATGATGAGAGCATTTACAGATGTTCTAAAGCTTGACAATTGCTCATCATCGGATGGTCTGTATGATACCGATACTATGAAAATACAAATATTAAATGAGTGTTTTGACTCAAACCATCATACCGTATACTATGAGTATGGCAAAAAGCGATTGATCAATATTAATTCTCTCGCCTAGGGCTAAACGGAGATATCCCCTATATAGAATAATGGCTACACTTGACAGGATAATGGAAATGAAGGTTCAAACATGGCGTGATGATCTCCGTCTTCCTTGTCTTGTTGATTCGGCCGACACTGCTTCTATAATTGCAGAGCTCGACACTCTGCGTAAACCGCCACCGCCATTTCAGAGTAAGCATTTACCTGCTCTGAAACGGAATAAATGGTTCATCTTAAAACGTGGTCGTGACCGTCGTGGTCTTATTGTTGTTTGGCCAGAAAGGCAGTGCTGTGTCTATATATCCGGTGATGCGCCCGGTAAACGACAGGGGCCGCGGGTTGCGCTTCTCCGGATCCGTGTTGATCCGAGTTTTTTTGCTGCTGGAGCGGGACTAACAGTCTTTGCCGCCACTCTAAGTGCAGAGACACGTACACTGACAATCGAAGATACGCTAATATGGAAGGGTCGCGCAACTCCAGAAGAGACATTTACGAAGCGGTGGCAACTCGTCGTACGGTGGATAGAGCACTATTGTATTCTGGATGCCCGGCTTCTTAGTGGTCTCGATATCCGTGCTGCGGCCTGGGAACCACTCTCTGCCCTCCGGCCTTCGGGAACGTGGTTTCTCCAATCAGATGATATGGGGCACGCACCTCTTGTATGGTCAGTCCACCATAAGGAACTGGTACCGAGTCCGCCGAGGCGGAGCATTGTTTCGACGGAAGTTGATCAAATAGTTCAGGAAAAACAGGGGACCCAAGAGAACCAGGAAACCCAGGAAAAGCAGGAAAACCAAATTAAAGCACCTGTTATTGAGAATGGTCCACTAGTCGCCGTAGCTACACGGGATACCGGTCCCGAACAATGGATGCTAACTAGCTCCGATGGTGTTAGTTTGGGAAGAGCTCTCATTCGCCGATTGGCAGTTAGCACCGCAATGCGTTCATCAAAGGCAAACACTGTGCGCGTTCAGGTTGAATGGGTCGCACAATTTAAAAAATGGGAGATTTGCCGAATTACCGATTTACCGGCCCGAAGCAGTTCTTCTTTTTTACTCGCATAACAGTAGAGGATGGCCAAAAAACAAACACAGCGTAGACGCCGTAACAGTCAGCGTGGTGGAAGCCCTAACTACGGATATAGTGGTGAGATCATAAGAACCGGTTCCGGTGCGCCTCTGGAGGCGTGGTCACACAGTGATCCGCACTGTGACCTGGCTTCTTCTTCTCGTCCTGCACCGATGTTAGGTGGTCGGCGTTCTAGACGCCAGAGAAACCAGAGTGGTGGTGGGTGCGGTTGTATGGGTTCTTCTGTAGGATCTGCCGCGGCTCTGCAGCGCGGTGGCTCCAGTGGTAACGGTGGCTATTCACTAGTTCTTAATAATGAGAACGGCAAAATGTTCGACGGCATTGTGCGCGGAGCTTGCCCCGCCCCTCAAGTTGGAGGTGATGCAAAACAGCTCATTCAGAGTTATCCGTCCGGCTACGGTCTCGTGAACCCTTACAATTCCAATAATGCGAACTTTCTAGAATATGAGAGCTACGGACGCCAGTGTATGGGCGGTGGCCGGCGACGGAAGAATCGTAAGAGTAAGAGAAGTCGCAAACATCATTAACTCGACACGAGCTCTAACAATCTAAACGGTCAATATAAGTAGTATCGTAATGAGTATAGCAGGCGCAATAGATATTTGTAATAATATATACGTGTCTGCTCTAAAAGCAACTAAAGGTAGTACATTCAAATGTGTCGATTGTGAGAAAAAAGTAATATTACGGAAAGGTGAGATAAGAATTCCACATTTCGCACATTATTCTCAAACAAACACCTGCACCTATTTTGAGCATCCATCTGAATCACAACAACATAAAGATGCTAAAATGAAGCTAGCAGAATGGTTGACGAATAATTTAGTATCTTCAATATTTTGGACTTGTCATAAGCGTAATGGTAATTATGTTTGTGGCGCAGGTGATGGTAATATGGAAGATACTATTACATATCAAGATGGAGATGAAGTTATTACAGAATTTAGAGATCCATATAATAAATATGTAGCAGACATTGCTGTGCTAAATGGTGGTAAAGTTAGATACATATTTGAAATTATGCATACACATAAAACAATAACGACTGTTCGCCCTGAACCGTGGTATGAAATTTCATCAGAATCAATATTTGAAGTATATAAAAAAAATATTACTGATATATCTTTAATGTGCGTACGAGATAATAAAAGATATAGATGTTCAACTTGTAGCGCGTGTGATGAGTCTTGGGTAAAAAATCTACCAACCTTAACTCATAAAGGTGGTTGTGAAACTAGTTGGACACAAGAAAAGCCTTGCATAATATGCAACAGAGATCAATATAACCCAATTTGGAATAATGGTCGATTTAGACAGATATGCAAAATATGCATAGCAAATAATAAAGACAAATTAAAAGAAAAGTACACTATTTCAAAACCTCAATTTGTAAAAGAGAGTATAGATACTTCTAAACCATTGTTTAGTTAATTTTGATCATAATATAATTGTATAATTTCTAGCATTTTATTAGGTTGATTATCGATCCAATATTGGATCTGAGTTTTAAGTGCTAACAACCTATTATTCCAGTCTATTTCATTCTTAATACGGCTTATACCATTTCCATCTACTGCCCAACAAGAATCTATAAGATTACCTGATATATCAAAATATTTATCTGGATTAAATCTTATAAATATTAAAGTTTTGAATTTAATATCATTCGATAGCTGCATTAATCGTTTATTTTCACAACTACAATCATATTGTTTATGTTGATTTTCATCTATTTCTATAATAATAGAATGAGATAGTAATTCAATCATTATATCAGGTCTTCTATATGAGTCACCCCCTATAATCTTTTTATCTGTTATTAATGTATAGTGTTTAAAGTTATCTATTAAATAATCTGATACACTTTTTTCTTTTGTTTTATAGTTCCTTGATACTGGCTTATCTGGAAACTGATAAATAAAGCAACGAAGACAGTATCCTTCATATTTTTCTTTAACTTGTGTATCACATAAAGGAGTTTTACACTTCTTCTCAATAACATTTACCATATCTAGTTTTCTATGTTTAGCACAATATATGCCTCTTCTCTCACCTATCAA
>Ga0136644_10002937_pt1 | contig 12832 bp, 9 predicted proteins | sample C_130820_EF_Meta_FD_94780 | JGI IMG/M metagenome (GOLD analysis project Ga0136644, IMG submission 94780) | Freshwater microbial communities from Lake Croche, Canada to study carbon cycling - C_130820_EF_MetaG (v2) (version 2) | ecosystem: Environmental > Aquatic > Freshwater > Lake | place: Lake... | reverse complement strand
TATATATAATGGAAACCATATATGAGTTACCCTCAGAAAAAGGCTATACGATTTATACTAAAAGTCAATGTAGTTTTTGTGTAAAGTCAAAGACGCTTTTAAAAGCCGAGGCATTTACCATGATTGATTGTGACGAATATATCATAGATGACAAGGATTCGTTTTTGCAATTTATAGAGGGCCTAATTGGTAAATCGTATCGCACATTCCCAATGATATTCCATGATGGTAAATTCTTAGGAGGATATGCAGAGACCAAGGAACACTATGAAAAGGCCTGTGCTTTTGCTGATGCATTTTCTAATGAATTTGCTGATATGTAGTTAAATGGTTCTTATTTTTGTTTTTTCATATTAGAATCTTTGTTGTCAATATTTATCATTTTTTCTAGTGCATACTGCCCACAAGGACCACAATGGTCTTCGTTTGATAAATCTATTTTTTGATTCATTTGTGTATTACAATTTTCGATTCTCCATCTACCTACCGGTTTTGGTAGCTCTTTTGGCATAAACCGTTTGATAATAGATATTATGTATTTCATAATATTTATAAAGATATATTAGTTTTTATATAGGTTTTCATTATTGTAAAGGCCGTTTTACTACATCCACGGCTTCAATTCCAACTGTTTATATTGGCGGTCATGGTGGCGAGACCTTTCCAAAGGAACGACCAAACTGCTCTGGTCTTGGCAATATTTTACATATCCAACTGCCTCATTATAAACAGTAGGAATTGCATAATCCAAAACCAACTTATTTAGGCGCTCTACTTGACCAGTAATATCATTAGGATAATGCTCAGCATACTGTAAATATATGCTACGCATAATTACCTTTAAAGTATCAATATTTTGAGGGGCTATCACAAACTTGTTTTCGGATTTTTTATATACCCCCGCACGCAAGCCATTCTGTAAAATCTGGACATTTCCCTCAGAGAAAAATACTTGAGCCAACACGTTTGATTCCCAGATGCCATCCAAAGCTTCGCGGAATTCAGTAGTTTTATTTTTAACCGCCAATCGTTCTTGCATTTTAAACTGGGCTTCTGGATCGGGTTCTAATATATTTACTCGACCATTGTATTTATCCATATCTAATATTTTACTTGCCTGGTTTAGACCATTAACATCTAAATAATTCATTTTATCTTCTTATAAACTTAGCTAAGAAATAAAAAACGTGAAGGCTCTAAACAAATGCAGATTTTATACGGAACAAGGTTCCTTATAAAATATTGAAGGCTCTAAATAATAGACTAGACTTTAGTGAAAACAAAAATGTTGCAATAATATATAAATGGAGACTTTTTATATTGTTGTTTTAAGTGTTGCCATAGCAATTTTAATAATAATTTTAACATATTTTGGTATCATTTTACGCAGTAAAGCATCAGGTGTAGCTGCATATCCACCAAAACCCCAAAATACATGCCCTGATTATTGGAAAATTAGCGAGGATGGGAAAAAATGCAAGGTGCCTGACCCCGCTAATCCGCTTTCAAAAAACATAGGAACTATTTATCCAGCGACTGCAAATGGTGTGTATGACCCTAATGCCCAAATCAAATTGACAACCGAAAATACAAAAGGGTTTGATGGAATGAATAACATAAATTTCTCTGATGCTGGATGGACTGCGGGCGGAAAGAGTGGTATATGTACCCAAAAGGCATGGACTGGTATGTTTGGTGTTATGTGGGACGGCGTATCTAACTACAATGGCTGTGGTTAATGGTTTCCAAAATCATATTTTACGTAAACTAAACAATCATATTTTACGTAAAACTATCAACCCACTTATTTATTGAATTTTATTACGCGCGCGGGTTCTCCAAATGTATGGTCGATTTTAGATAATTCAACAGGATATTGAAACAAAATATTCTCCTGTTCATTTTTAATGATTTCCATAACGCCAGTTTTTAAACTACGTAAATTACGGGTTTCGGGGATAATCTCTTTTACTTGCATATTAACAGCGGTTTTTAAAATCTCCTTGTTTTGAGTCTTCTCATATTGTTTTAATAAATCGCTAACGCGCTCATTTAAACGAAATATCTCGCCATTCTTTTTTGTGATGAGTTTCGCCTTGTCTTCATTATGATAAATTTCATTTTGTTTATCTAATAGATTTTTAAATGCCTTACTATTCTCAGTATATGCCTCCAATTCAGTTTTGAATTTCTTCACCGATTCTTCTTCCAATGTATAATTAAAAAGAGTATCGAGCTTTTGGCGAATAATCGCATCTTTTATTTCCGCATTATCTTCCATATAGACATTTAACATATACGCTAAAGGTGCGACTGTGTTTCCAGTATAAATCTGAATATCTAATTTACATGGCGCCTTAGGGTCGCCACATAATGCCGAATAGCGATTATTCTTTTTTGAGAATATAGTACCCACTGGGCGTTTACATTTAATGCAGGGAGGCTGGATTTTGAGAACATCGCGTTTAGCTTGGCGTTTTGTATCGGCCTTATCAAATACCCGTTTTTTCATTTGGCGTAATTTTGTTTCATAATTAGTTTTTAATCTAAAATACTCATTTAAGGATTCATCGACGTTTTGTTTCTGTTTTTTCTCTTGGTCTGGTAAGCCCCCGAGTTCGGGCAATTCTGAATTACGAAACTCAATTCCTGGTGTATTTTCCATCTGAAAATCAACAACATTTGTTTTGCCGCCGGCCAGGTTCTCAATAAATGTAATTGGATTATTAGAAACTATCAATGATTCTAATTTAATAACGCCACGGAAATTCAAACTAGGTAAACTATTATTGGCGCAATTAAGGGATTTTAATTTAGGCGGCGCATTAATTAGGGTTTTTAATTTATTATCGTTCACGACGCATGTTTCGAGCTCCGTAAATGCACTTAAATCGAGTGCGTCCAAAAAATTATGAGGGATTTCTAGGCGGGTTAAGCTAGAAGGAAAGCCTTCGATGTTTATTAAAAGATTATCGGGGCAGATAAATTCGGCGATGGTATCGGGAAGTCCTTTCACCTTGGTTATTTCGCCCTTGGCTAATGTGATTTTATTGAGATTTACAATGCCGTATTCTTTTAAAACAGCAAAATCGACATCACCGTGGAGCGGTAAAGTAACAGTTAGTTCTAAAGATGCCTTATTGAATTTTTCTAAAATACCTTTTAATTGTTCTTGTGCGGTATTATTTTCTTTTATGACTCTTTCTCGTTGTTCTCTAATAATATCCATTTCAATATATTATATATTTACGCTATAATATATTGGAGTCGTTAACGGTGTTAGACAATATTGTCATCGTTGTTAGACAATATTGTCATCGCTGTTAGACAATATTGTCATCGCTGTTAGACAATATTGTCATCGTTGTTCAATAAACGGTAAGTCGGTAATTCCCGAACTCTGTGCCTGTCTAATATTTTTCTTATCTTCTTGGTAAACACGTATCTTAGATAACACATAATCCTGGTCCTTCAATAGGTTTTGTTTTCGTTCATAGTCAGATAATTTGCGTTTACTACAATAATATAGCGCGCCGCCAAAAATCAATACTAATAATACTACTACGCCGATATTTAGTGCATAAAAATATACGTTTATTCTATTTGAGTGGCATTGTTGAAGGGTATTAAATAAATAATTTTGTGCCGAGGGTTCAATTAATTTTGGGCCATCCATATATTTTTTTGAAGGATGTTTTTATTAGTAAAAATACGCCCACGCTAATATTGTTTCATGTATTCACGTAAAAAATCACCGAAAAATAACACAAAATGGCTAAAACAATTGCTGCGACCCATATCGGAATAACTGTTTTATTTCGGTATCCGACTCCAAATTCGCGGAATCCGCCCTCCTTAGTATAAATAAGTCCAGGTTTTACATAATGTATTAAAAAAAATAAAATCAAAAACAATATAATTGCGACATTTACTTTATTTTGGCGTATAAATAATTTAGTTGCCGACATCGTTCTATAAAATGCTTATAAAATATTTTGGAAGACTTATAATTAGAGAGTCCAAACCTCATCAAAATCCTTAGCATATAATATGTTTTTCTCAAGAAGTGCCTCTACAATCGCATCCATTTGTTCACGGTTCTCACTTAATATGCGTTTTGCTTCATCGTAGGCATTTCGGACTAGTTCTAAAGATTCTGCGTCCATTAGTTCCTTTGTTTTTTCCGAATACTTCGCCCCCGCGCCCAATGTACGTCCTAAAAATGGATTACGTGCGCTATCTACGTCCTCATTATAAAACGCCTCTAATAGTTTGCCCATTCCATAATTACCTATCATTCGCTGTGCCATATTATTGGCCTGTTTTAGGTCTTGGTTGGCGCCTACCGAAACATATTCCTCACCATAATAAACATTCTCTGCGGCCTTACCACCCATCGCAATAACAAGGCGTTTTTTAAGCAGGTTTTTCGTATAAAGTCCACTCTCCGTAATATTCTGGTATTCATTAAAAATCGTATATCCTCCAGCGCCACTATATGTGCTCTGAATACTTACCTTTTTTAATTCAAAATACTCTTTGAAAAACTTACACAATAGGGCATGACCAGTCTCATGGATTGCAACACGTAGTCTCGACTCATCATCGCGAGTATCTACCTTCTTTACAATTCCGACAATAATCTTATCGAGCGCCTCTAAAATATTCTGCTCCGTAATAATAGTCGCTCCACCACGTACTGCATTTATGGCGGCCTCGTTTAATAAATTCTTTAATTGGGCGCCCGAAAACCCAGACGTTAATTCAGAGATGAGTTCAAGGTTAATATTATCGGCGAATTGCTTGTTTTTTGAGTGGACTTTCAAAATATCACGTCTCGAATTTTTATCAGGAAGGTCTACCGTAAGAATACGGTCAAACCGTCCTGGCCGGAGGAGCGCGGCATCTAAAACATCCTTACGGTTAGTGGCTGCCATGACTAAAACACCATCGTTGCTTTCAAAACCATCCATTTCTGATAATAATTGGTTTAGTGTTTGCTCGCGCTCATCGTTCGCCATATTTACGCCCGCCCCACGCTGCCTTCCTACGGCGTCGATTTCATCAATAAAAATAATACAGGGCTTATTTTCGCGCGCCTGCTGGAATAAATTACGGATTTTGGATGCGCCCAACCCAACAAATACTTCGACGAATTCACTAGCGGAAATTGAAATAAAATTTGCATCGGCCTCGCTCGCAATTGCCTTGGCAATAAGGGTTTTGCCGGTGCCCGGAGGGCCCTCTAATAAAATGCCTTTGGGAATTTCCGCTCCAGCATTCTTATATAAGGTGCCATTTTTAAGATAAGATACGATTTCAGTACATTCTTCGAATATTTCGGGGCTGCCTGCAAAACTGGCGATGGTAATATTAGAACGCATCAATGTTTCCTTGTCCTTGTTGATGTTTTTTCCCATGCCAAAATTTGGCATGCCCGGGGGTTTACCTGAATTAAACATAAACATTGACCTAATAAAAGAAGCTACGAAAGTCAGAAAAATAAAGGGTACGAAATATGCGTTTAGGAAACCAAATGATTCATTGATGACGCTTTGAAGTTGATTGGGAGGCGGAACTTGGGTGAAAAAGGTCTCGACGTTGTTTTTATACGTTGTTTCGACCAAATTCGTCGTAATAAATGGAGAAATTCCGGTGACTGAAAAATCGAGCAACGGGTCGCCCTGTTTTTCTGCATCTTCTGAAATAACTGTATCGTATTTAGCCGAAACGTATAGTTTTGATACCTCGTGGTTCTCTATCTTTTTTACTAATGAACTATATGGCAGTTCTTGTAAGTAATACTTGTTTTTGAATGCGATGGCAGCCTCGTCAGAGACCATGCGTATAGATCGCAAAGGTCGAAATCCACTAGTTAAGCCCAAAAATAAAAATAACGAAAACACGGTTTTGGCCATATACCTTTTTGAAATAACTTGTGTTTATGTAAGTTTTTTTATTTGTATATTATATATCCAATGGACGAAAAACAAAAACACTATTTTAGCGAAGAGGGGCTAAAAGAGCGAGTGGCTAAAATGCGCCAAAGAATAGCCAAGATGAAGGAAGATGAAGCTAACATGACCGATAAAGAAAAAATGGCCAAGTTAAAAGAACAGAAAAAAACCCAAAAGAAGTTTATAACAGGGCTTAAAAAGGAACATAAGTCTACGATTTCTAAGATGAAGAAATCATGCCAGACAAGAACAAAAAAATATAACAAAGACAGAAAAAAACTAATTGACATAACTTTTGATTTAAAACAAGATAAGAAAGAATTAGAGGCATGCGAACGCAATATTGAGTCTGCAATTGACCGTTCTAAGCGGGAGGTTGACGAACATGAACGTGATTTAGACATAATAATAGCTAAAATGCATAGATTCATGTAAACCATGTTCTCGACCCCATTTTTTGATAAAAAATAAATAATCTTTTTATCAAAATATAAAAAAATCAAACTACTTAGTTAAGACAATTTCTAATCTTCGGGGAAATCATCCTCGGCCTCATCGCCATAATAATCGCCATCCATAAAACCCACACCCATATCTCTGAAATCATAATCATCGCGTCCAACGCCAGCGTCCTCGGCTTGCTCGGCATCTTTTTTACCAAGCTCATAAATATCTAATAATTCCATATTCGCCTCATCTGAGAATCCAACGGCCATCTCTTCGTCCAATGCCTGTAACATTTCGTCGCGCTCCCTATTATATGTATCCTTATCATACTGGAAGAGACCTTTTTGTTGACCTACATTCCACCTTTCCAAACGATAATTCTTCAGCATATTTTCAACGGAGCGTTCTTCGATACTCATATTGCCTAATTTTTTAATAATAGCCTGTTTTTCTTTGTCCTTTGAGCGACCAATACGTTTTAATATTTGTTCATAAGTAAAATCTACCGAGGCCTTGTTCTTTTCCTCGATATTTAAAAACGCCAATAATAGAGAACATACGCGAGATTTCAAGTCCTCGGGATTATCCATGACAATTTCAACTTCTTCGACCAACAAATCGTCATCGTTAGTGTCTTGTCCAAGTGCATATAAACTATTCGCCTCATCCATTCCCTCTGCGATTTTCGTCCTACGTTTCGACTTTTTATCATTTTTATCAGCACGTACTAAATCAACATCGCCGCACGCACTAATATATTCAAAAAGTGCCGAGAAAAAACAGTATTTATATAACTCATAGACAGTGGTTTTATCAAATATCGAATGGAATATTTTATTTTTTGTCTGGCCCGGGTTATCATCATCGGGAAATTCTTTTACTACCTCGGTATGTAGCGGTATGCTATCAACAAATAAATTCAAATCCGTGAGTCTGGTGCCGACTTCTTTTAATAGCCGCACCAAAATCGCATCTTCTTTAAACTTTTCGATTTCCTCATAATACTTATCAATGAATTTACTTATGTCATCGACATGCTCACTCGATAATCCCCAGTGCTTAGGAATGTTTTTATAAAATCCACTATCATTTAAGAGGACACTAGGATAAACCTTAGTGACCATCTGTAACGCATTAATAATAAACTGCGTAACTGCATAAAGTCCTTCGTCATAATATGATTTTGTTGTCGTCATGGGTCGGTCAAGAGACCATTTATCAATCGTAGATAAAAATCCGTGTAATTTTTGGTATTCATCGTTCGACATTTCTGGCGAATATTTATCAAAAAACTTCATAATACGCTTATAGATATCCGAATTATTTATGATTAAATAGTTGGTCAAATCATCGAGTTCTTTGGAAGGAGTATCAGACATTACTAATGGATTATATTTTTCGAGAACCTTGTGTATTAAATTACGCAGGGGCTCAGCTATAATCGTCGAGTTCATCATATCTAATTTTTCTAAAATATCGCGCATTACATCGACCTGCGTAAAGGGCTCGGGCTTAGCTACCGTGACAATATTATGCTGGTTTACGATTTTCATAAGGTTCTGTAAATCTTCGATTTCATAGTGCTTACCCGTCTTCTTTAAAAACGTCTTTTTCTCTTCTAGAGACCACGTCGATTGATATCCATCGGGCTTCTCGCTACAGAAAATCTTATATTCTTCGGGAATAGGTAGGTTTCTATCAAAATTGCAATATCGGATAATAGCCAAATAAGTATTCTCTTCAAAGTGGCCAATCTGAACAGTAGGATGTGTTATTCCCGTTTTCTCAGGGTGATACAAAAAATACGCATTAGAAAGGATTTTTACGTATTTTAAGAGTTTTTCTACCTGGTTCGCGCCTTTTATGCAGATTTCGATGTTTTTATTTTCATTATTAAAATAGGCAATGGGATTCGTCGCGTCAATGTTCTCGTTACAGCAGGCGTTTTCAACAAATGGCACGCGCGCAGCGGTCTTTAAAATCGCATCTTTAGATTTTACGATATCATTAATCGCCTCAATAATGCCATAACCATAGAAAATCCCCTTGCTTCTAAGTGCCATAATAGATTCACTCTGATGCTCACTACCGCGATGAATAAGCGCGTCTAATTCTGAGACAAAATCGCTGCTAAGGTTTTTGAGTGATTTTAATACCTCAAATGGCACGATGGGTGGTAAGAAATTCTTCCACTTTTGGATACTATGTTCTTCGGGAATAGCGGTGGTAGGATTTAATATCAAATATTCGCGTTTTTTAACATATAATTCTTCCATATCTGGCCGAGTCATGATATTATTCTCTAATAACGTTTTAATACGGGTCGTCAAAGTATCTGCCTTATATTTACTAATCGATTTCCATGGGTCCTGTGATAACTTCATTTTACTTAATACGCAGGCCAAATATTGGATGCCTGTTAAATCCTCTATTCCGGTCATTGGGTAACCACTGAATGAGCGTATACAGCCAGGGAAGGTACGCTTTACTTGGAATGAGGGAATGGCAGTTTGCACCGCGATTAATAACACGCCAGCAATAATTGTTATCATGGTCTCATTACGGTAATCCACATAGGATGTTTTAAACCCTTTACCGGTTTTTTTGAATTGCTGGTCGGACTTTTTCTTATACATTTCTTCACTGAATACCTCTTTTTCTATGATGGCATTCGATGTGCGCTGGATGAATTCTTTTATATCGTCAATAGGAATATCAATATTGCCGCATATTCCAGACATAATATTATAAATAGATTCTACGGTTTCACTTTCAAAAACGGGTCTCGTATTTTTGTTGCTGTTTTTGTTTGCATCATCAGCTTGTACAGCGGCACCTAAGTCCTTCTCCAATATATCACGTGATATCATTTTAAATCCGGCTTCATCAAACCCATCCTCGCTACTAAAATCGATTTTACGAATAACAAACCCACTATGCTTATCGACAATAGAGTCACCATCGTCACTCATAATACCAACTCTAGCACAAACATCTTGTTGTTTTCTCGAATAATCGCCACCGGAAACAAAACATTCCGCCAGCTCTAAAATACTATTTGGGAATAATTTCGTATTTGTATCTTTACAATATAACCATTCAGGATGCTCGCCTAGCTGCTCTATCATAGGTTCGCGACAAAATTTATCAACAAATCTACAGATATCGGATTGTTTTTTAGAGAACTCGGCCTGACCCAATATCATATCGCGAAGTTTTAAATAGGGCGAAAAAATTAACTCTTCTGTATCCGCATAGGAGCCAAGGGCATAGGCCAAATTATTCGCCCTATAAGCCTGGATTTCTTTCAGGTTCTCATTTTTCTTAAGCATTTTCAAATAATATTCGATGTTTTTCTCCAACGTCTTTTCAAGTTCTTCAATAGTAATTGCATATCGTTTATCAAATTCGCCCATCATTGATTTCTTGGCTTGTTCACGCATGCGCACGGTCGCGTCGTCAGTCGTCTCACATACGGCATTCTTAGTGTTTTTAAAACACGCTGCACTAATATTACAGAAAAGCGTATTTGTATCTAAGAAGGCATCGGAATTAATTTCATTATCAGCAACCCAGACATCCTTGAGGCGTTTATAATAACTCGTCTTTTTACGGATATCGGCCTCGACTTCAATCGACTCGCGTTCTGATTCGCTGAGTTTTGACTCGTCGATAGCAGCCGGCAAGGTAGGTTTTATTTCAAGAATCGCATAATCGCCATCACTTACGGGCTTCTTTTTTTCGATGAGCGCTTTGGCCAACTGTGGCGCCAAGTCCTTGGGACAGTCATGCTTTTGAATAAGGTTCTCTGTTAAGTATTCCAAAAATAATTCAGGTAACATTTCCTTACGCTGTTTTTCGTATCGTTTTAATATATCGTACGGCGTATCATCAAAATCCTTATCAAAAAACACCTCATCAACATTGTTGTCTTTTTGTAAGTCGCGCACTGAGCTATATTTCTTGGCCAAGTAGCGGCGTGTGCAGTCCTTGGGTTTTATCTTTTCATTATCGGTCAAATCATCTAGCGCGGGCTCGGATAATGCATCGAGGAGATTATCTGGTGTCATAAGTGTCATCATAATAGATGTCAAAATATTAGTATATAAATTCGCATTATCCATCTCCGTCATTCGAAACAATATTTCATAAGACGATATCTTGGTATCCATCTTATCCTTAGCCAAAAACTTATATGTTTCAAAAAACGCATCGGCGAAATCCTTCTTTTCACTCAATAAGCGCAATATCGTGTTCATTTTTGGGTCGACGGCGTATTTTGCATTACGAATATTAGAAAAATCCATATAGCGCTGCTCAAATGCCTTTTTGACCTCGATAATCCGTTCCTTCATTAGAAACCGGATTTCCATAAATTGTTTATAACTAATATCAGAGGGATAAACCATAAAAGGCTCTAATTCCTTCACCACATCGATAAACGTGATTTTATCCGTAATATATTTACGAATTCGTTTTACTAAGAATCGGGTTTTGGGGATAATTGCCTCGAGAAATTTATGGAAGCGCTCACCCTGTGACACATAGAGTTCCTTATCCAAAATAAATTCTTGGATTCCGCTCAAAAAACTCACCTTTTCTTCTTTTTCCATGAGTTCGTAGTCTAGCTCCTTTTCTAAGTCGTCGATAACATGTGGGATAATATCCGTATTTTTACGCAAAAGCCGGAAAAGCAAGAAATAATTCTGGTGATAAGAGGCCTTTTCTAAGATATTTGTTGTTGGTAATTCAATATTAGAGAACTTTACGATTTCTTCGGGCATCATAATGACGGATTTTACGCACATTTTATCATTGGGTGTCATATCAACTTGGGTATATGATTTTTTGCCAGTTTTAAGTATTTCTTCGTTCATTTTTGGTAGGCCCAAATTATACCGCTGAATAACGTATTTTTGACGCTTGATATTGCCGTTGACATAGACACTGCTATAAAACTCCTCCAAATTATCTACTATAGATTCGATATTTGTTAATACTGATGCGGTCGTTAAGCACGCGGGCTCATTTAAGGGTAGCTCAATAGGTGTCATAATTTCTTGGACGCGATTATATATTGAACTGTAGTCAGCAGCCCCAGTGCCAGAAGCACTTGTACGTTTAGACAATAGCGTCTCCATTTCGCGTAATCGCGTAGCCAATTTATCAACAGTTACATCGTCGGTTTCTAACGCCGTCACATCATATATTTTACGCCGGGTCGATACAACAGGCACCAACCATTGTAATTTCTTATCAAAACGTTCTATGTGTTCGATGAGTGGTTTATAAAATGCACCCGTAGTTTTTATAGCGTAGACATTTTGATTTACGTCGAATTTCGAGAACATTGAGCGAAGTTCCTTGAAGCGTTCTATCAAAATATGAATATTATCGAGAACCGCTTTATTGCGTTGGCTATTAGGAATTGTCGACAAAAGCTCATCCATCATATCATTTACTTGGGCATCGATACCATAGCGCTGTTGGCCCTCTGGTACCTCGACCAACTGAACAATCTTTTCTAATTTTTCGCCATATACTATTGTGTCAGCGTCAATATACATATCATGAAGGGCATCGCGTACATCCTCATCGGGTTTTGCGCCCTCGGGGATTTTAATAATTGCCTCGCCTGTTTCGGTATATTCCATGGTAGCGAGTTCTTCACCGGGTATCTCGGGAATTTCGCCGTCTTCTAAGCCCTCGGCCTCGAGTTGTTCACGTAACATAGCGAGAGAACCCACTGCACTTAGAGATGTGGGTTTTTTACGGATTTCTATTTTTTCAATAGGAATATCGTCGGGAATACCTTGGTACTTAAAATCAATATAAATAGTTTGAAGACCTGGATAAGTCGTAAGTTCCATCATATCTTCGTCTAAATTAGAGATTTCGCCACTTATTATGGTTGGGATTTCACCGCCAAAACTTATGTTTATCCATTTTCCTGGGGTGAGGCCATTTTGTCGGGCATAGCCCTTTTCGTCATTTCTATGTAATAAATGGATTTGAATAATAGATTCGTCGGTAAATCGGCCCGTATCGCTGATATTGAGTTGCCATTTTTTATATGTTGCTACATCGATGAGTTTTATTTTTTTACGGTCTCTATAAGTAATAAGTGCGGTCATTTCATGGACGTCTTGATTAGATGGAGCTATGATTTCTATGATATCGCCTAATTCTAGGGTGACGGATTGTTGTTTTTGTACTGGTTCATCAGACTCGACATTTGGCTTAGAACTGGGTTCCTCAGGTTCTTGTTCCACCTTTAAAGGTTCATCAGGTTCTGGTTCAACAACAAGTTCTTGACCACTATCCTTAGGTTTATTTAATAAATCTTTTTGTTCCTCATTATCCATAATATATCAAATATAATATATGTATCTAAATTATTATACACACCAATCAATATAATAACAACC
>Ga0136644_10002935_pt1 | contig 12845 bp, 14 predicted proteins | sample C_130820_EF_Meta_FD_94780 | JGI IMG/M metagenome (GOLD analysis project Ga0136644, IMG submission 94780) | Freshwater microbial communities from Lake Croche, Canada to study carbon cycling - C_130820_EF_MetaG (v2) (version 2) | ecosystem: Environmental > Aquatic > Freshwater > Lake | place... | reverse complement strand
AAGAAAAACAATTTTATAATCCTGAAACTGATATTCCAGACTACGATTTCTTTACTGAAACTCCTCAGAAACATGCTAAGGAAATTGCCGATTTATTAGTTCGCGCAGGTATACCCAATGTCGAAGTTAAACCTGGTGTTCATTTAGGAACCTTTAAAGTTTTTGCCGATTATACTGGTGTAGCTGATGTCAGTTCAATGGAAAAACCTGTATTCAAAAAATTATGGGCTGAATCCATTGAAAAATATGGAATACATTATGTTCCTCCAAATTTTTTACGTATGTCTGTCTATCTAGAATTATCTCGCCCTCGCGGATTCGTTGAACGATGGACAAAGGTATACAAAAGATTAAAATTATTAAATGATGAATATCCAATTCACTGTCCTTCTGAAGATGTACAATTACATGATAAGGTCATGTCTACCGAACTTGTCCAAAAAGTAGAAACTTTTCTTATCAAAGAAAATGTTATTCTTCTAGGATTCAATGCTGAAGTACGTCATCATTCTAGTCGAACATGGAAATTACCCTTAGATCTTCTAGTAACTCCTGAACATTATGATTCTACCGTTGAAATAATTAAAGATATTTTTGAAGGACATCGTGAAGATTTTGCGGAGTACGCTGAACTCTTACCCGCTCATTCCGACATAACACATTCTGGAAAATTAGTAGCTCGTATTTTTGAAACAGAAGCATGTCATTCGTATCATGTGTTACAAAATGGTATGCGAATAGCATCAATTCCAACCTTGTTAAACTTTTTCTTTGCAATGTTATACGCTGATCGTGAATTTATTGAACATACGAGTAAAAATAGAATTATTTGTACAGCCCAAGAATTAGTTGATATGGCAGATTCTGCTGGAAAACGTCGATTTAAATTATTAACTCCAATTGAATGTACTGGTAAACAAAAAGGTCTGACTGATATGAAAGAAGAACGTACTAAACTTTATTCAGAATTAAGTACACATAAACATTCTAAGGCATTTTTGAAATACTTTTTTACTTATACACCTAAGGTTAAATCTAAACAGAGTTTTAGAGGTGGAGGACTTAGTAAAGTAATGTTTCCTGAGAAAGCAGGAGTAGATTACGAACAATTAAAGTTAACACCAGAAGGTGAATATTCAATAACAAAACGTCCTGATGGCAAAAAAATTATTCAACATATGAGAAGTTTAGTAGGTTCTCTGAAAAATAAAACAATTGCTGACTTAACAGGAAATGTTGGTGGAGATACAATCATGTTTGGATTACAATATAAACATGTAGATTCATATGAATGGAACCCTGAAAATTATGAAGTTCTCAAACATAATGTGGGTATCTACGATCTGAAAAATGTTTCATTACATGCAGGTGATTCTACTGAACTCTTTCACAAACATGTTGATGTCTTATATGCAGATCCTCCATGGGGTGGACCTGATTATAAAGAAAAGAAAGAATTAGATCTTTTGTTAGGAAAGACATCTGTATCTCACTTTTTAAAGAAAGTTACAGAATCTGAATGGAAACCTGAATATATTTTCTTAAAAGTTCCAGCAAATTTTATGTTCGATTCATTAAAAATTCTTCCAGTGAAAAAAATCCTAAAATTTAAAATTCGTGGATTTTATCTACTTGGTATGCATGTTCTCTAATTCTTCAGCAAGTTCATCAACTTCATCCATTTCAGTAGGACCATTTAGAATCATATCAATACATTCTTCGCAAACCATAAAGTCCACAAATTCATACAAATCACGTTCATCTTGAACTTCACAACCACAACGTTCACACTGCATTTTTTCCATCTTTAGTTCTTTTACACTATTTTCCGTTTTCATGTTACACGAGTATATAGTATAATGCCTATCGTACTTATATCACACGATTCCCCAAATACCACTCTTCCTGAACTATATTCTGTTGTACCTCATTTTGATCGTGTATATCTTGAATTGACTGAATCAGCAAATGAACTTCTGAATCAAATTGGAGAAAATGTGGTATATGATTATTCTACCTACATTTCTGAATTCACATCTACCCAAGATCCTAAACAAACATGGAGTAAACTTCTAGATAAAATTTCAGAAATAAAAAGAGGTAATATTCTTGTTATTTCACGTCAGGACTTTTTTAAGGCCGCTGGATATGATGTAACTGAATGGGAACCTCTATCACTCCAAGGCTTCTAGCCATGGAGCCCATTCCGTCTCCGGAATGTGTGTATTATGAAGTAGAGCACGTCCAATTTGGATTCTTTGCTGTACATCTTGAATGTTTCGTAGTTCAGACATCTTGTCTCCCAAAACTTCACGATCAGATCGTACATCTAGACCATCCATATATCCGGTGAGAACATTGCAGATACGTGACAGGTTTCCCTGCGCACACATACCTACACTATCTACCAATTCGGATGCCAAAATCTTTTTTAGATCATCGCTGTGTTCAGAATTCTTAATGAACTGCCATACGGAGTTCAATACCTTAGCATAAATGCCAGGGCCCATGTCATAAATGTCTTCATTATTACAATATTTAGCAGCCATTTGCCAGACAGCTTTCATAGAAGGCTGACACTGATCAATGACTTCTGAAAGAGTTTTCATACTTTCCGTGCGGTACTCTTCCGGAACTGGGATCTCCAAAATCTTGGAAATCATAGTTTTTACCGCATTAACCACTACTGTGGTGTGAACATTCTGCCGATCATTGGCAAATGCTTCTAGCTCACGCTGTATAGGTGCTTCTTGGTTTTCCTGAGCAACAGCAAATCTGGCACGCGCAAGATGACGTTGAGCAAACCGCGCAGCTCTTGCTACACGTACTTCATCAATTCTGGCAATTCGTCTGGCGATATACTCGTCATCCGCATTTTCTTGTCCGGTTTCCCGAATTTCTCGAATCAGCGCATCTTTTGCAATGCGATGCCGAATATCTTCCGCACGAATTTCAGCTGCTTTAGTTGTCTCATCATGATGTACTTTCCATCTCTCATAGATTTCACTATTTAGACGTTTGTGGATAAGATCAAGTTCTTTCTTTCGTGTAGCATTAGGTCCAGTCATCTGGAACTTCCGTTCATGGATTACACATCGTGTTCCTTCCAGAATACGATGTGTGCATTGTTTGCCATCAGCTTTAATTGAAGAGCACTGCATTCCTTTTTCTTTGTGGATGAACGTGAGAAAAAATCCATTTTTTAGATTTATGCTCTTGGTGCCATTGACTGGCATTGTCCAGAACAGTTTATGTCATCACATCCTGCGGTCTGACACATAATATCTGGCGTTCTTGGGATTTGGATTCTCAACCCTGAGTCAAACACTAGGTCTGTTTTGGGTTCGTGCGTGTTTGATCCACGCTTTTCTGGCTTGTTTGGCCAGTGTTCCCATAAGGTTGACTCGGGTTTAGAGCTCAGTAAGCCCTCCTTCATCTCCTCCCTGCGCTTACACGAAAACAGGCTACCCATTTTGTCTTGTACTATCAACTATTTTATAAATTTAATTTTCGTTTCCACACAAATCAATTACATATTTCCAATATTGAAGAATACGTTCATGTGTAACAATAGACTTAATAAGTTTTTCAGCTTTCTGAGAAATTAGTTGACATTCTGAATCATGCTCACGACACCACATAATTTTCTCTTCAAGATCTGAAAGATCAGCTTTAATTGGTACATAATGTTCATATTCTTTCAATAAAGGACTAAACCAAACCGTATACGGACCTTGAACTTTTAATACCGTACTACCTGACTGTAAATCTTCAGATAATCGGAAAGCAGCAATATTTCCATCTATATGTAAAATATATTTGAACTTTGATTGGTCTTCACGACTCATAAATGAAACAATGGGAATATTTAGTTTTTTCATTTTAATCCAATCTAATTGTTTATTTACTACACGTAATCGGCAATTCTCTTTTGTAATTCCTGCGTCTAGAATATCCTTACCTTGTGATTTCAATTTCATTGATAATTGTGCTGCACGAATACGTTGATTCTCTTCAACGCCACAACCTGTAGAAGCTCCTCTGAATACAGCTCGTGGTTCTCGTTGTGACCATGGTGTCTGTATTGGTTTTGGTAAATCCCAATCTTGAGGATAAGGAATTGGTATATCTGCATGATGAATAGAACTTCCAATTGCTAAAATTGGATAAAAATGATGACCTACTTGATCAGGATCTTTTTCTGAACGATACACATCGTACGGATACTTATCATCCCAACGCAAAAAGTTAGAATCTTTCTTATTTATGATTAAGTCCGTATCAGGCAATTTATATTTGGTAGCACATTCTTGTAACATATCATACAGTTCTTTTTCGTAATGTGAATCACCAACTCCATCACCAGAATATGAATAAGGATTTACAAAACAATTTGTAGCAGACCATTTTGTGGCATTTTCTTCAATACGATTCACTCTACATTTACGTGTGTCTTTTGAGAATGAACTCAACTTTTTTCGAAGAGTTTTTGCGGTTGTTTTTAAATGAGAACTCCAATTATTTCTAAATTTAGTATTTTCAACATGAGCAAATGTAACTACTTTTCCAGAACGTATTTGTACAAATAAGAATCTCATCATTCGTTCAAAACAATATTTTAAGGTATATTCAAAGTCCGGATTCGTATATTTTTCATGCTGAAACGAAGAGAGCAAATAGTCTTTTATTGGAGATAAATCTTTCCGTGTATTGAATACACTTTGAATTGATTTTTTCTTTTTTGGATGTGGATTATCTTTGATTCCTTGTACTACTTGGTTAAATGTTGTCCAAGTCTCCATTGTTCTTTAAAGCTAAAAAAAGATGATTTTCGCTAGTATATTCCTAGGTCAAGCATCTCCTCTTCGCAGAATTTTAGCTCATCAATGAGCCATGGGTAATTTCTTTTCTCGTCTTCTGTTTTCTTCTCCATGAAGAAGAAGATACAGTCGTAGTAGAGTTTCAGCTCTTCTCTGCGCTGTAAAATGGGTGTTTTCCACCCTTCTTCTTCCGCAACACGCTGAGCAGTTTTTATTGCCCAATCTGTTGCCATGTTGATCAGTTTCTTCTGATACACGTGAGGGTCCTTCGTCTCAGGTGGGTAAATAAAGAGTTCCATTTGCTGCTTTCTATTTATATATTTTTTACAATTTAAATGTCCGTTTTAACCCTAAAAAGATGTTAGGTTAACTACATGAATACATGATACTACACTGCTGTGAGAATTTTTTATTAAATCCTGGTACTTTTTTACACCATTCGTAATTATCATCAATATCTGTGTCCTGAAGTTTATTCGGATCATCAGAGTTTATACAGTATGGGATTCCAGACATAAATATTATTGAATACATTTCAATCAATTCTTCTTCAGTTTTAGTGATAGCAAGCAAGAGATTTGAAATAGGACATAATTCTAAACAGATATTATTTTCTTTTAATTCTTGTAATAACTTAGGATATTTTGCTGCATAAATACCATGACCAATTCGCTTACATTTACTAGCAATACAAAATTGAATATTTGACTCGACAAATTTTCCATGTTCTCCTGCGTGAAAAATAGGAGGCATTAACATTTTTTTGACAAGAAAATCAAACTGTTTTAGTCCTCGAACATCTTCGCTACATGCTAAATCAAATCCGCATATCAACTCTCTAACAAAACTATGTTTTTTATATAATTTGTTTATTTCTTCAAAATATGGAATGTATCGTTCTTTAGGATCAGTTTTACAAGCCTGCGCTATTAGTTTAAATTGGTGACCTTTTTCAATATAAAGTGGTAAAATATCATAAAACATTTTTAATTCTTCTTCGATAGAAATTCCTCTAAAACTTCCTAGACGAATTCTAAATTCTATATTGCGTACTTTTTGTTTTTTTAATTGTTTTAAAATCAAAAGGTGATACTCTTCAAAAAATTTTTTTGATTTAATGATATGATAAAACATGGCTGCTAAAAAATTCCAATTGCGTTCATCAACTTTTTCATAAATTAGATTCCAATCAATTGTATGAGAATCTTCTGAAAATTTTAGATGTCTGTTTTCTTTAAATTCCAAGGTTTTAGAATATTTCTTTTTTAGAACCTTGAGTATTTCTGGATAAGGAATAAATCCTGAATAATGTTCATGTAAAAGATCTTGTTTCATTATTGTCTCTTACAATAAATTTTTCTAATGCATAAGGCTGTGTATGTGAACTAAGAGGTACGAGTAATCAGTCTTGTCTTTCTCCAATATAGTTACAAATATATGAGACATAATTTACCATATGTTGGGTTGTTAACTGTTTCATTTTTTCTCTGATTTTTTCTGCTCGTGTCTGGGATCGTTTACCTAATGCAAGTTTAATGTATCTTGGAAGCTCATCTTCAAGATAGTGTATTTGTTCTTGTTTTAACGGTCTATCGTAATTTCCCTCAATAAATATTCCACGCAATTCTTTTGGATCTTCATAAAATTGTATCCATGGTTTTTCATCCCATTTTGGGTAATAATGAATTATGCGTGCTGAAGCAGAACCAGACAGATCAATGTACGGTGTTCTTACTGACCATGGCTTTGCCCCAGGCAAATCAAAACAAACCTTATATTTCATTGCTTCAGTTTCTGGTTTCCGTATAGGATTATCTAAGGTAACATTTTTTGGATAAATATTATGAACAATTTTTCTGATATTACTTCTGGTTTTAGAAGTGTCTGCTCCTCGAAAATATGGTTCATCAAGACGAGATTCCCAAGGAATATACTCTTTATCAAACGTAGCTATTGTTTCCTCCCACTTATTGAACGACCAACATGGCATTAATAATCCTGCTTTATTATAAGGTCTTGCCCAGCAAAATGATACGGTATCATCATAATCGTAACTATCAAAATTGTATAATTTTACAGAAAAATCTGGCAAGTCTTTTGTATTTATTTTATTAAACAGTGATTGAACAAACTGTATTCTTGGTTGAGCAACAGGATCATTTTGCAGTTTATGCGTCAAAGAAAGTTTACCTTCTTTATTTTTTATTACAACATGATGACGTTGTACATTTTTTAGTTCAAAGTTCTTATATTCAGACAATTGTTCTTTAGCACGTTTTAGTAAAAATTTATCCCAATCCATTATTTTATACTTCTTATTTTTTTCATATAATTATGTAATGTTATTATCTGTCTATCTAGATTTCTTAGAATTATCCAAAGCTGATCAGAGAAAATTTTTAAGAAAGATACAGAAGAAAAATAAAACAAGAAGAAAAATTTCCAGATAACGTTCTGGGCCACGAGTCCGGCTCTTAACCAAACCAAGCTCCCGCCTATTCTAAGGCGCGGGATTATCCTTTACTCCGAAGAGCCACGGTCTGCTGCGTCCTCCGCCAGCGCCTGCTTGTGCAGGGCGATCAGCTTGTTCTGCGTAGGGGTATCATTCACGCTATAGACCTGATTCCAGATCTCCGGCTTTTTCTTTGCCCACGCAATTGCGGCATTGAGCTCCTGCTCCCGCAGCTGCCTTGCTGCCTGTGCTGCCGCCGACTGCTGCCGGTAAACCTCCTTGCTCACCGGCACCTCAGCTGCCTCTGCTGCTGCCACCTGCTGCCCCTCCGAGTCCCTTTCCGCGACCAATGCCGCGTAGTTCTCGCCGCTCTTTAGCCTCGCCAAGAGCTCCCGTGCCTTCTGCACTTTCTTCTCCCCTGCTGCTCTGATCCAATCCCTAGCCTTCTCGGCTTCTTCTCTCGCAGTCACCACTGGGGGAAGGTTGGGCACACCAAAACCCCTTCCGGGAAGATTGCTGAACATCGCCGGACCCTTACGTCCAAGGTTAGCCACTGGGGTCCTAGCACTAGCATAGTAGGCCGCCTCAGCCTTCACTGCCGCTGCCCTCCTCGCTTCTGCTGCCGCATTCTCTGCTGCTGCCTCCGCCTGCACCGCATTCAAGAAGTTGCTAAACTCCGTGATGTGCGCCTGCCTCTCAGCATCACCGCCACCACCTGCTGCCCCCTCATGAGCAGCAGCCTCCACAGCTGCTTTCTCCTCCTGAGCCTTGAGCTCTGCCTGCTTTGCCTTGTAGGCCTTCTGCGCCTCCCGCTCCTCGCGGGAACTGCCGGGCAGCTTGGGTCGCCCCACTTTGTTGCCCTTGTCGGGCATGCTAGCTTTAAGCGCCTTTGTAGGGTTGCTCGATGCTTGCATTCGTGCTTATCATTTTTCTATAAAAATAAAATCCATTTTTACAGATTTTAGATCAAATAAAAAAGTAGTTGCTCACCTCTTTCCAGATTTCGTTCTGGTCTGCGAGTCCGGCTCTTAACCAAACCAAGCTCCCACCTATCTAGGCGTGGGATTTTCCTTTACTCGGGTTTCTCCTCGTCCCCCGAGTACTCCTCGCGCTCAACCCGCTCAATGAAACGCCATCCACAGAAACTCACCTCTTGGTGTGTACCTGCCTTAAGCCCCTCCTCCTCAATGCGGTGCTGCCTAGCGAGGGCGTTTGCCTCCCACATAGCAAGCTCCTTAGCTCTGCGCTTTGCTGCCTTGGCCGCCTTAGCGCCCAGAGCCTCAGTCAAAGACCACTGCGCATTGCGCCTTGTCTCCTCCCTAGCCTCCTCCGCCCGTGCTGCTGCTGCTGCCTCCTGCGCTGCCTTCTCCTTGGCCGCACGCTTTGCCGCAGCCTCTGCCGCAGCCTCCGCTGCGCGCGCTTGCTCAGCCTTGCGCTCCTCCTCGGGCGACGCCTTCTGCGCCACACCCTTGAGCTGATCAATCTGCTGCCGGATAATCATCACAGCAGCAGGGGGAAGCCCATTCTTGAGCATACCCTCTAGGCGAGCAATCTTCTGCTCATCTGTCTCGGGCGCTGTTGCCCCTTGCTTGCCCTTGTTGGGCATCTTGCTTTGTCACTTAAGAGCGCCTTTGTAGGGGAGCCCAGTGCCTTGCACTTAAATATTGGAATTCTATAAAATTAAAATCCGTTTTTAATAAGATGTCACAGATCACATTGACAATAATGAAACAAGGATCAGTACATCCAAATGTTTTAGCATGTTCTTTTTTTACTATGGAAGATGCTTATCGATCCTTTGAAAAATATCAAAAACAATTACAACGTTTTCTACGTCAAGTTAAACAATTAACCAATTTTGAAATTAGAATTTATACAGATGATACCGGATCTGAATTTGCTCTATCTGTAGCAAAAGCTTCTAATGTTTCTGTCTATCATTTTGATTGTCCTTCTTTTCGTGAAGGTAAGGGACACGTAGGTACATTTGGAACCTTAGTTCGATTCTTACCCTTATTCGAAAAACATGATCTTGCTTGGGTTGCTGATATTGATATTCCAGATTTCTTTGTTGGTCAAAAGAATTTAGATGAATTGAATGAACATAATTGTGATTTTAAATTAAGTTCAAGAATTTGTTATGATCGTAAAGTTTATGGACGTAAACATACTATAGAAGCAGGACGATTAATCTCTAAGGTACAACTTCCTAAACGATTATTAACTTCTTTTATTACTCGACTTCTTGATGGAAAATATCAAAAAGAAGTTGATTTGTTAAATGCAGATAATACACGTAAACCTCCATCTCGTTTTCCTTATGGAGTTGATGAACTTTTCTTAAATTGGCCTGTATACGATTGGATTAAAAAAGGAGACTATAAAATCTTTGTAGAAACTGATATGTTAGTCACAAACATGTTATCTAAGAATGTACAACTCCCTGAAAAAGATCAAGCATTATTAGCAGAATTCTATCGTCAACCTGAAAAAAAATTAATGCCTAGGATGAAAACATTATACAAACATTGGATTCCTAAAATTTTACACATGTATCCATGTTTACAAAACTTATTAGATAAACTAGATTCCTTTCATCATGATTTCGATGAAAAACTTTTTATTAAAAGTTCGGAACTCTAATCCATCAGATACATATCTCCAGAGACCATAATAGTCTTAGGAATCATGATTTGATTGATAGGAACAGAGTTTGTTCTCAGCTTTTGAAAGAGACGAGATAGATCGTCTACTTCTGGTGCAGCATCTGTAAGCTGCCGTAGTAGCTCGTGAAAGGTGATGTAAGTCCGCTGTCCGTCAAAGAATTGGCGTCCATACAGAACATCCATCATTGTACAGTCATTCAGATCTGCCCACTCTTCCAAGGTCTTGAAATACGCCTTAGATGTTGCGTACTCGAGAAACTCGATTCTTCCACTTGCCTTATTTCGCGCAAACTTCAGGTGCTGATAGTGACCTGAAGTTTTCACATCTTCCTTAGTTCTCGAAAGTTCCCTTCGAAGAAAGAAACAGCGATCAGCGCAGTCAGAGAGATTCGGGATTTGAACCTGAATACCCTTTGTTGCGTAGATGTCTAGAAGTGTAGAAGACATTTTGTGTAAGTTATGTAGATAATCTAGTAAAAAATCCATTTTTAAATTTAAGTAAAAATTCCAGCTCTTTGTTTTCTTTGTGCTGTCCTGTATTCGAAGCCCAAGCAGGCTTGATGGGTTTTAAAGTCCCACCTAACTTTCACAGCTCCGCGCTTGGGTCGGGAGGCTCCATAGCCCCCTTACCCTCCAGCGCCTTGGTGACTTCAACCATTGCCTTTGCGATGAGATCCAACTCACACGCAATCTTGTACTCTGTCTCCATGAGCTTTGCCACTCTAGCATCCGCCGCCTCACTGATCTTCGGAAAGAGTTTTCCATCCATCTCACCAATACCAGTCTCTGTGGCTGCATCCAGCGCACTCGTAGCGCTCACTAGTGCCACGCTGAGCTCTGCCTGCTTTCCTCCAAGCAGACCTAGTACAAACTCCGCCCTGTTCTTCTTAGAGCTGAGCAACACGCACCTGCTGATCCACACCAGCAACCCAGACATAATGACTAGGATTTGTTTTGCCGTAAGCAGTGTAAGCCCTGCCTTCTTCATCTTGGCTAGGCTGTACTTGACCCACTCGGGGTCCTTGTCGGGCATTTCACCCGTCTTGATGCTAATCACGTAAAGCGCCTTTGTAGGGTTGCTCAGTGTTTGCCTTTTGTGATAACTACTTTTCTATAAAAAAAGATTCCATTTTTCACTTCGGAGGAAAGATGTAAGAATAAAATCCACTAAACTGAAGAAGAATATGTAATACACCAAATTTAGCAAATAAAACAAAGAATTCTTCAGCAGTACTTGCAGTAAAAGGATAACCACGTAAATACGTCATGAGGAAAATAGTCATTGAACTGAATGTTGCCATCGCAAACGTTTCAATCGTAAAATTTAGAGGTTTCTTATTAGGATATGTTAAATCTCTAACTATAGCAGAAACTACAGATAAAAATACTACAGATGCCCCAACAAGTAAAAGTACAGCATCAGTAATTAAATCTGTAGATTGAATTCCAAAAATTGATCTGGAGTAAGAAGTTGCCCCTGCTTTACTGTATACACCAAACACAGCAGAAAGAATTCCACCAACTACAAGTCCTACAATAACAAAAATCCACATAAGATCCATTTATTAGTGAACAAAGTTAAAAATTGCTCCACCGGTTGGTGGGCGATCTGCGATCTACTAACTCTGCCAGAGTCCTCGATGTCAGCCTACTTCCAATCACGCTAGTTGTAGGGGGAAATCATTGTCCCTCTCTTGCTTCGGTGTATAGATGCCATATCCTTTTCATGGTCAGGAGTATACACTCTCCTGCTAACCTCTTTCCTATAAAAAAAGATTCCGTTTTTACATTTCCTTATACAGTTGACGCCATTGACGTGTTAGTTCATACACAACAATCCCTGCTGCCATTTGTACATTCATACTTCTGAGTACACCCATTTGTGAAATAGTTATACGTGGAAAGGATTGTTTTAGATATTCAGGTGGTAATCCAGTAGATTCATTGCCCATCAAGATACATAGTGTCTTGCCTTGCCTGAATAAAGGTTTGAAATTGAAATCTTCCAAAGCTTCACCACCTTGTTCAACAAGTATAGGGTATAGACCCAGATCAATAAAATATTCTGGTCCTACATCTCCTGGTTTCACAATATCAACATAATGTTGACCACCAACAGCAGATCTCATATCACAAGCCTTTGGGCCTAAGATATGAACTCTGCGAATCCCTTCACATGATGCTTGACGAATAATCATCGCAGCATTCATAGAAAACTTTGTGTTTAAGATAGCTATCTCAATTGGAAGACTTAATGTCTTGGCAATTTTCTGTACTTTCTCTTTTGACATATCTTGCAGAGAAGTGTGTACATTGTACTTTAGTCGCGTACCACCTACTAACAAGGGTTCCATTTTTTCTTGATATTGTACATTATGAAAAAAAGTTCGTTTTCCCTGAAATAAAAATTTCGAGGAGCCTCTGCTTCTTCAGCAAGTCCAAGTGTAGTTAACCAGATTACTACCAACTGTTTGTGTCCACGGTCGTGGTACACTCTCTCTGAATTGGGTTTCTCGCCACTTGAGATAAAGTGTCGATCGCTAAGTTCCTACTGGGCGCAAATAACGAATTTGCGCCAGAATTTAACTTCCTCTTCGTGCCAGTTTAACCACAGGCGTTGGAGGTTAGAACCCCACTAACTATTCTTTCTATAAAAAAAGAATCCGTTTTTACGGAAATATGTCTCCTAAGTGTCCTTAATGTGCACTAATGAGTGTCTCCTAAGTGTCTAATGGGTGTCTATAAGTGTTTGTAGAAGCAAAAGAGTGTTTATAAGTGTTAAAGTATGTTAATTGGGCGTATATGGACCGTATATGTACGATAAATGTACTATTCTTCATAGTCTTATGATCGTTTATGGACGTCTTATGGGACGCCTTTCGCCGATCTATGATTTTTTAAGGGGTT
>Ga0136644_10002934_pt1 | contig 12847 bp, 15 predicted proteins | sample C_130820_EF_Meta_FD_94780 | JGI IMG/M metagenome (GOLD analysis project Ga0136644, IMG submission 94780) | Freshwater microbial communities from Lake Croche, Canada to study carbon cycling - C_130820_EF_MetaG (v2) (version 2) | ecosystem: Environmental > Aquatic > Freshwater > Lake | place... | reverse complement strand
GTTCTATGTGGATTTTTTACCGTAAACGAGATAGCAAAGTTAGTCCATTTATTTTCTTAGTTTTCTAAAAACTAAGTGGTGGATCCAAAGACCCCCTATGTCCTCGTCGGATGGACTTCAAATATGCCGACTGGTGCGGGTGAGGATATTGCCGCCTGGTTTCCAATTTCCAGTTAAAGAATTGGTGGCGAGCCTGAAAGACCTGGAAGGAGAGTTGCATAAACTCTCCTTTTTTAGTATAATATATAGTACAGACATTATTCATTAATTTATGAGTCAATATCAAAAAACCGCACTTGTACTTGGTGCGGGTGGTTTTATTGGAAGCCATATGGTTAAGAGATTACGATCCGAAGGATATTGGGTTCGTGGTGTAGATCTTAAATTTCCTGAATTTTCTGAACATCAAGCAAATGAGTTTGTGCTTGGAGATTTGAGAGATGTTACTTTTGTAGAAAGAGTAATTCAATATAAAGGAGACAGAGGAAACTTTTATAATTTTGTTCCTTCACGATATCTTCAAGGATTTGATGAGATCTATCAGTTTGCTGCTGATATGGGAGGAGCTGGATTTGTTTTCACTGGCGAGAATGATGCTGATATTATGCACAATTCAGTTACGATTAATCTGAATGTATTAGAATCAGTTCGTAAGTTTAATGATTTTCTTGGTAAGAATTTTACAAAGATTTTCTATTCTGGATCTGCTTGCATGTATCCAGAACATAATCAATTAGATCCTGATAATCCAGATTGTCGTGAAGAGTCTGCATATCCAGCAAACCCAGATTCTGAATATGGTTGGGAAAAACTTTTTTCGGAACGTCTTTACTTTGCTTATCATAGGAATTATGGTATTCCTGTACGTGTTTCTAGATATCACAATATTTTTGGACCAGAAGGAACATGGGAAGGTGGACGTGAGAAAGCACCAGCAGCAATTTGTCGTAAAGTAGCATATCTTCCTGAAGAGGGTGGCACCATTGAAGTCTGGGGTGATGGAAAACAGACCCGTTCATTCCTTTATATTGATGAATGTATTGAAGCAACTCGTCGTATGATGGAATCTGATTTCATTGGACCAGTCAATATTGGTTCAGAAGAAATGGTAACTATCAATCAACTTGTGGAAACTGCTGCAAAAGTTGCAGGTAAAGATGTGCAAAAAATGCACAAGTTGGATGCACCTCTTGGTGTTCGTGGACGTAATTCTAATAATGATGTAGTTCGTAGAGAGCTTGGTTGGGACTATTCTCAAACTCTTGAAGAAGGTATTCGTAAAACTTATAAGTGGATTATGGAGCAAAATAAAAAATGAAAAATAATAAAACTATTGAACAAATTTTAGATGAATTTAAGTTAAACACTTATTTTTATCCACATAAACCAGACTTTGGAACTGATAAAGGAACTAGTCATAGTTATGTGAAAGGATTTTATGAAGAAAATTTTAAAAAATATAGATGTAAAGATATTATTTTAGTTGAAATTGGTGTTCGTAGTGGAGCATCACTGTGTTTATGGAAAAATTATTTTTCTAAAGATTCAATCATTATTGGAATGGACGATCTTTCTGATAATAATGAAAATGATATTCCAATAAATGAAGATTGGGTTTCTGGGAAAAATGTTCAATATATCATTGGAAATGCATATGAGGAATCTGCATTAAAAAAACTTCCAGAAAAAATTGATATTTTAATTGATGATGGTCCACATACGTTTGAAAGTCATGTTAAATTATTGGAATTATATTCTGATAAAATAAATAAGGGTGGGATTATAGTTATTGAAGATGTTTGCTATCCTCATGATAATTTATTTTCTTATGTGAATGAAAAATATCAGAAATATTCTTTAGTTTATGATTTTGGTGGATATGATGATAAGTTAATTGTTATTAATATACCATGAATAATAATTTCACTCTATATCATGAAAGAAGTGTTGGATTTGGTGCAAGTTTTGCAACCGTATTATGCTTAATAGATTATTGTATTGATAACAATATCAAAGCTTTTTTTGATATTAGAAATGTTGGTTATTCTGATATTTCTGAAAATACTTGGGATTTAGTTTTTGAACAACCGTTTACAAATAAAAAACCAAGTATAGTAATTTCTAGTGATTTTCCCTTTCATGAACTTATCAATTTTGGAGAAAAATATTGGAAATTGAATTATGATTCAAAAGAAAGAGAAAAATTTTGTGATTTTAAATTTATTTCACACTATAAAAATATCTGCAAAGAATATATTACAATAAAAAAAGATGTTATTGATATTGTTGAAAATTACTTAAATCAATATAAAAATAAAAAAATCTTAGGTGTACATAAAAGAAATAAAGACCATTTAACAACTGGTCATGCAAAAAATCAAGAATGTCTTTTATCATTTGATCATATATTTTCAATGATTGATAATGTTATTGACGATTATGATTATTTGTTTTTAACTTCAGATGAATATAATAACTATGAAAAATTTTTGGAAAAATATACTAAAAAATTAATTTTTTTTGATGATAAAAAAAAATTTAAAGATATGGGTAATGATTTAAATTATGTTACTCAGACTATAGAAGAAAAACATAATCTTCTTAAAAATCTTATATCTGAAATTTTAATTTTATCAAAAACTGATAAAATGTTTTTGATGAATAGTAATGTATCACATATGTCTTTATTATTTGCTAACCATAATGATTATAAATTTTACGATAATCATTTAACATATTCATAAAATGGAGTTTTAACATGGGTTGGAGAACAAATCTTTTAAACATTGTTTTTAATGATTATAATAATTTTTCAAATGAAGAATTGTTAGAGATGGATTCCTATCAATTTGGAGTTCTTGGTGGAGATTCTATGGTAGAATTGGTATCTATTTTTAAAAGAACTGGAATAGAATTAAATTCTTTTAATGGATTTGATGTTTTTACTGGAATGCCTAAAGAAACAGCAGAACCAATATTTCAAGATTCTTGGAATCCTGATATTGAACCAGATACTTTTAATGTTATTAAGAGATTAAATTTAAATAATTCTGAAGAATGTGCAGAATATGTAAAGAAAAATGTCAAATATTCTTTTGAAAAAAATAAATCCAATACTAAGGTAAATATATTTCCTGGATTGGTTGAAAATACACTTAAAGAAAATATTGAAAAAACTGGATTTAAAAAAGCATTTTATGTAGATTTTGATTTAGATATTTATTCTCCAACTAAGTATGCTTTTAAATTTTTAGTTGAAAATAATCTTATAATTCCTGGTACAATTATTGGTTATGATGATTGGGGGGGTACTCCTGGATTTGAAAACTATGAAAATGGTGAATCTAGGGCACATAAAGAAATAACAGATGAATTTGGAATTAAAATGACAAAACTTTTTCAAATTGGAAATAGTTTTCCTCATATTCAAAATGTTTGGATTGTTAATGAGATTTTATGAAAATTACAGTACTTGGGTCAAGTGGGCAGATTGGCGTATATCTCACAGAATATCTACGCGAAAGGGGGCATTATGTTTATGAATTTGATGTAGTAAATGGATCAGAAGAGGATATGACAGTAATTCCAAATCCTTTGCTTGAGGAGAGAATATTGGATTCTGATTTTGTATTCTTTCTTGCATTTGATGTTGGTGGTTCTCGTTATCTTAAAAAGTATCAACATACTTTCCAGTTCATTGATAATAATGCTCGTTTGATGGCAAATGCTTTTGGATTACTTCAAAAGTACAATAAGAGGTTTATCTTTGCCTCATCTCAGATGAGTAATATGAGTTATTCTCCTTATGGTGCTCTTAAGAATATTGGTGAACTTTATACCAAATCTCTTAGAGGACTAATTGTGAAGTTCTGGAATGTTTATGGTATTGAGAAAGATTATGAGAAATCGCATGTTATCACAGATTTTATTCGTAAGGGATTTGAGACTGGCGTGATTGATATGCTTACTGATGGTAAAGAGGAACGTGAATTTCTTTATGCTGAAGATTGTTGTGAGGCACTAGAAATTATTATGGAGAATTATAATGATTTTACATCAGAAGATAATCTTCATATTACAAGTTATCATCCAACTAAGATTATTGATATTGCAAATATAATTGTTGGACAATTTAATTTAATTGGTAAGTATGGTATAAAACTTGAACCATCTACAGAAAAAGATAGTGTCCAAATGGATAAAAAAAATCGTCCAGATATGTATCTTTCTAAGTGGTGGTTACCTAAAACAAAAATTGAACATGGTATTGCTAAAATATTTAATGAAATGAAAAATGAAAATTAATCTTTATTGTAATGATACACTTATACCATCAAGTTCTGGATTTAATGAAACTAAGTATGTTGAATGGGTAACTGATGGGCAAGGGAAAGCAAATTTTTATGTCAATCTTCATTGTTTAGATGTTTTTCATGATATTTCTGATCTTCCAAAATATGTTTGGTTGATGGAATCTAGGAATATTATTCCTCAAATTTATAAATTTTTTGAGGATAATAAAGAATTTGCTGTTTCTCGTTGTGATGGAATTTTCACATGCGATAAAGAGCTTGCAAAAACTGATGGATTTTTTTATACAATTAGTAATGCTGTTCCATGGGTTATTGATAGAAGAATATACGACAAAACAAAACTTGTTTCTATGATTTCTTCTAATAAATCATATACTCCTGGGCATAGAAATAGATTAAAATATGTTGAAAAATTTAAAGATAGTGTGGATTTATATGGAAGAGGTTTTGTAGATATTAGTTGTAAAGAAGATGGATTGGTAGATTATATGTTTTCAATCAATATTGAAAATGCAGTATATGATACTTATTTTACTGAAAAACTTACCGATTGTTTTGCTACAGGAACTATTCCAATTTTTTATGGATCTAAAGGTGTTATTGAATATTTTAATAAAGATGGAATTATATTTTTGGACGATAATTTTGAAATTTCTTCCTTGACAAAAGAACTTTATCATTCTAAAATGGATGCAATAATTGATAATTTTGAAAGAATTAAAAAATTTCCAATTGCTGAAGATTACATTTATAAAAACTATCTATCATCACTATGAATCGTATTGCAAATTACGCTGAATTAAAAACAAGAATTGTAGATTGGATTAAAGATTATGCAACTATCAATGATATCAACTCTCTAGTTATTGGTATTTCTGGTGGAATTGATTCATCAGTTGTATCAACTCTTTGTGCAGAAACTGGAATTCCTACTTATGTTTTATCTATGCCTTTGAATCAAATTTATTCTCAGGCACAATTATCTAATATCCATCGTGAGTTTCTTGTACAGAAGTATAAAAATGTAGTTCCTTTTCAAATTGATTTATCGTCTACTTATAATCAATTTCTGAAAACAACTAGATTTTGGTTGGGTGAGGATATGGTTTCTAATAACCTTACTCTTGCTAATACAAAATCTCGTATTCGTATGGTGACTTTGTATCAGGTTGCTGGATCTGTTGGTGGAATAGTTGTTGGAACTGGTAATAAAGTTGAAGATTATGGTGTGGGGTTCTATACTAAATATGGTGATGGAGGAATTGATATTGCTCCAATTGCAGATCTCTATAAAACTGAAGTATGGGAACTTGGAAAGCATCTTGGTGTAGATCAAAATATTATTGATGCACAACCTACAGATGGACTCTGGGAAGATGGACGTACTGATGAAGATCAGATAGGAACATCATATTCTATGCTAGAATGGGTTATGGAGAAAGGATTGTACGAAGACCGTCTCTCTCTAAATGACGAACAGTATAATGCTATTTGTCAATATGAAAAATTTAATAGTCAAAATAAACATAAAATGATTTCTATCCCAACATTTAAACTATGATTAACTATGATTTGCAAATTGTAAATGATGTTTATGCTGGAGGTTTGCAAGACATCTATGCAATGATTATCTTTGGTAAACAGCACCACGGCACTTTTGTTGATATTGGTTGCCGTCATCCAATATTTCATAATAATACATACCTTTTGGAACAATATGGATGGAGAGGTTTTGCTGTTGATTTGGAGTATTTTACTCCAGAATGGGAAAATGAAAGACCAAATAGTAAATATTTAAACCGCGATGCTTTTACTGTAAATTATCAGAAAGAATTTGAAAGTTTAAATTTGGAATCTCCAATAGATTTTCTTTCAATTGATTTGGAAATTCCTGGAGAAAGACTTAATATTTTAAAAAAAGTTTTTGAAACTGAATATGAATTCAAAGCTATTACAATAGAACATGATGCATATTGTGGGTATGATGAAACCGAAAAAATTCCACAAAGAAATTTTTTACAAGAAAAGGGATATATCCTTGTTAGACAATGTGAATGGATAGAAGATTTTTGGATTAATCCAAAATATATTAGTGAGGATAAGTATGAAATTCTTAAACAAGTAAATTCTAGAGATGGAGTAGAAGTTCATGCTTGGACACATTTAAAAAGTAAAGGATATGATTGGACACATTTTTATAAAGAACTATGAAAGCAACTATAGAAGAAGTAAAAAAGTTTTGGAATGATCGTCCTTGTAATGTAAGGCATTCCAGTAAAGATATTGGAACTAAAGAATATTTTAATGAGGTAGAAAAAAAGAAATTTTTTGTAGAACCTCATATTATTGGATTTACTGATTTTGCGAATTGGGAAGGGAAAAAAGTTTTAGAAATTGGTTGTGGACTTGCAACTGCTGGAATTAATTTTGCTTCTTTTGGTGCTGATTATACAGGTGTAGAACTTTCTGAATCAAGTTTAGAACTTGCTCGTAAAAGATTCAAAGTCTTTGAACAAACTGGTAAATTTTATTCTGGAAATGCAGAAGAACTTTCTTCATTTGTTCCAGTTGAAACTTATGATTTAGTATATTCTTTTGGTGTAATTCATCATAGTCCACATCCAGAAAAGATTGTTTCTGAGATTAAAAAGTATATGAATAAGAATAGCGTTTTAAAGATTATGCTTTACTCAAAAGATTCTTGGAAAAATTATATGATTGAAGCAGATTTAGATCAACCTGAAGCACAATATGGATGTCCCATTGCTAAGACTTATACTAACCAAGATGTGATAGAATTGTTGGATGATTATGAAGTTCTTTTAATTGAAAAGGATCACATCTTTCCTTATCAAATAGAACCTTATAAAAAAGGCGAATACATAAAACAACCATGGTTTGAATCTATGCCCGACAAAATGTTTAGGGCTCTTGAGAATAATCTTGGTTGGCACTTATTAATTACTGCAAAATTAAAATGAAAGTAGGAATTATTGGAGCAGGCAGACTTGGCATCTGTTTTGCTCTTCTTTTAGAACAGTCTGGTTATGAAGTGGTTGCTTCTGATATTCGTGAAGATTATGTAAGAAAATTGAAAGAAAGAAAGATTGATACTCACGAACCTGGTGTACAAGAACTTCTTTCTAAAGCAACTAATATTAGATTTGAAGTTGGCAATCTTGATGTGATTGAAGAATGTGATATTCTCTATACACTTGTAGCAACACCTTCGCTTCCTGACGGGAGTTATGATGTGAGTGCTGTATGGGGAGTGGTTAATGACATTCAACAATCAGGTTTGGATGTTAGTGGAAAATCTTTTGTAGTTGGATGTACTACTAATCCTGGAGATTGTGCATTATTCCAAAAAGAATTAGAACCTTATGGCGTAGATGTATTTTACAATCCAGAATTTATTGCACAAGGATCTATTATTAAAGATCTACAAAATGCTGATATGGTTTTAATTGGTGGTAATGGAAATTATATAGAAATATTAAATGAAATCTATTCCAAGATTCAAGTAACAGAACCTCACATCTATACAATGAGTACATCTGCTGCCGAACTTGTTAAATTGGCAGTTAATTGTTTCCTTACAACCAAAATTAGTTATGCTAATATGGTTGGAGAAGTAATGTCTCTTGCCGGTTTAGATGATGAGATCTCCTCTGTTCTAAATGCAATCGGTGCTGATACGCGAGTTGGTCCAAAATATTTGAAATATGGATATGGATTTGGTGGTCCGTGCTTACCAAGAGACAATCGTTCTTTTGCGGCATATGCAAAGAAACTTGGTCTTGAGTATAATCTGGGAAAAACAACTGATGATTTTAATAATGAACATGCAAGGTTCCTACAAAAGTACTTCATTAAAAAGAATGAAAGAAATCTTCCTTTCTGGTTCCAAAGTATTGCATATAAAGAAGGAACTGATATTCTGACTGAGAGTCAGCAATATGGTCTTTGTGTTGATCTTCTTGATGCAGGATACAAAGTTTATGTTCACGAAAGTCGTGCAATTCTTGATCAAGTAGAAGACTATCTAAAATCTACTTATGGTGATAGAATTGGATTTGGAATTCCTGCAGAAGAAGTATTTGAGATTCAATTATGATTGGATATAATCGTTTAGGATCAAATGGTAGATTGGGAAATCAAATGTTCCAATATGCTGCTTTGCGTGGTATTGCTTCTAATAGAAATTTTGAGTGGAAAATTCCTTCGGCATCCTATAATCACAATTCAAATTATGGATTGTTTGATTGTTTTAAGATGGTATCAGTAAATTCAGATAATTTAGGATTTGTTTCTTATCCTGATATTGAAGAAAATACACATGGTTTTGATAAACAAATTTACGATAATTGTCCAGACAATTCAAATCTTCTTGGATTTTTTCAAACAGAAAAATATTTTAAACATATTGAAGATCAAATTAGATCTGACTTTACTTTTATAGATGATTATTTAAATCCATGTATAGAAATCATTGAGCAATTTGAAATCAAACCCATTTTTCTTCATGTTCGTAGAGGGGATGCTGTTGGAAGAGAAGAATATCATCCAATTCATCCTATTTCTTATTATGAAGAATCGTTAAAAGAATATGATGAAAATATTTCAGTTTTTGTTTTTACTGATGATCCAGTGTGGTGTAAACGTCAGAAATTGTTTGAATCTGATAGATTTATTTTTAATGAAAATTTAGAAAAATTTTCATATTCAACAATTGATGGTCTTGGAAAAATGCAAAATACATTAATTCCTTACATTGATCTCTGTTTGATGTCACTTTGCTCTGGAGCTATTATTGCAAATTCTTCCTTTTCTTGGTGGGGTGCTTGGTTGCAAAAAGATAAAAATAAAAAAATAATTGCTCCAATGCCTTGGTTTGGAACTTCATTATCTCATTTAGATGTGAGTGATATTATTCCAGAAAAATGGATTACTAAAAATATCGAATAAGTGTTATGATTGGAATGAACTCTCTTGGAAAAAATGGAAGATTTGGAAATTCAATGTTCCAATATGCCGCTCTTGTCGGGATTGCAAAAAATTGTAAATTTGATTATGTAATTCCCGATCATTCTAATGGATATGATTGGGAAGGTAGAAATCACCACCAGCTTCAACATTGTTTTAAAATGTCAAATCTTTCTGAAAGATTTGGGGAAATTTGTGGAGATATTGTTGAACTTGATCAATATCATTTTTGTCAAGATCTTTTTAATGAATGTCCAGATAACGTAAGTCTTCATGGACATTTTGAAAGTTATAAGTATTTTGAAAATGCAGAAAATGAAATTAGAATGGATTTTCAATTTAAAGATTTTATAAAGGAAGAATCTGAAAAATTTCATAAAAATAATAAATTAGACAATGCAATTTCTATAATTGTAAGGAGAGGCGATTTTCTTAATTTTCAAGATTGTCATCCAGTTTGTTCTGAAAAATATTATTTTGAATGTATTTCTAAGTTTTCTTTGGATCGTCAATTTGTAATTATTTCTGATGATATAAATTGGTGCAAATCAAATAAGATATTTTCTGGATCCAATTTTTTCTTTATAGATAGTTGTCCAGAAGGAATTCATAAGGGACATTTTGATATGAGTGTCAGTTCATTGTGTTCTGATTTTATTATTTCCAATAGTACTTTTGCTTGGTGGTGTGCTTGGTTAGGTTTAAATAGAAATAAAAAAATATATTATCCGGATCCTTGGTTTGGCGTTACTTATAAAAATTTTGATACAAAAGATTTATTTCCCGAAAATTTTATAAAAATGAAAAGAGAGATTGGATATGCTAAATGATATTACTTTCACAACTGCCCTTCAAATTGAAAGTAAAGATAGGCTTAGGAATGTAGTAACGGTATTTTCATACTTATCTAAAAATTTTCCAAAAGCAAAAATTTACATAAAAGAAGTTGATTCTGAATCAAAATTTTTAAAATTTGCTCTACCAAAAATTGAAAGCATTATAGGAAAGAATCATAATATTACACATTTTTTTGAAGAAAATTGTGGTGTTTTTAATAAATCAAAAACACTAAACGATCTTGTTCTTTTAGCGGATACTGAGATTATTTGGAATTATGATGTTGATGTTTTATTGCCAATTTCAACATATAATAAAGCATATTATATGCTTAAAAATAATGAGTATGATATTGTATATCCATATGGATGTGGAGTTTATCAGTGGAATGTTCTTAACTTTGATTTAAAATATGATGATTTTATATCAGATAAAATTGATCTTGTTAATTTGATTTCAATTAGTCAAAGACTTCCATCTGTACAGGGACATACACAAATATTTAAAAAAAAGATATTTTTGGATGGATATGGATGGAATGAAAACTTTATATTTGTTGGATATGAAGATACTGAATTTTTATTCAGAATGACATCTCTTGGGTATAAAATAGGAAGAATAAATGATGACCTTTATCATTTAGAACATGTTAGAATTAATAACAGGAATTATAGTGATAAAGAATTTTTTGAAAAAAATATTATGCTTTGGGAATGGATTAGAAAACAAGATAGAGATACTATTATTAATTATTATAAAAATCAAAATTATATCCAAAGATTTAAATGAATTTAACATTCTTAATTCCTGTAAAAATTGAATCTAAAGATAGAGAAAGAAATCTTTTAACTGTATTATGTTATTTACTTTCAAAATTTGATGCTATTATTTCTATAAAAGAATGTGATCATGAAGATAAATTTGAATCTCTTATTATTCCTAGTTTAATTCAAAAATTTGGTTCAATTCCCAATAACTTAATTTATGAATTTGAAGAACAAAAAACAAATTTTTTTCATAAAACAAAAATTTTAAATGATCTTTTAGAAAAATCAAATACTGAAGTTGTATGTAATTACGATACTGATGTTCTACTCCCAGAGTCTAGTATATTGAATGCTTATAAAATGATTTCTTCTGGACAATCTGATGTAGTTTATCCTTATGGGTGCGGTGTATATCAAAAAGCAGTTACATACTCTCAAGAAACTTTTAATAATTTTTTAAATTCCAATTTAGATGTACCATTTCTTGATAATTATTCTACAATTAATAACTCAACGATTGGATGGTGCCAATTTATTCGTAGAGAAAACTATATTAAATCTTTCATGATGAATGAAAATTTTTATGCCTGGGGTCCAGAGGATTGTGAATTTTACTATCGCTTAAATTTTTTGGGAAATAAGGTTGACAGAATTAATGATTTCGTTTATCATTTGGAACACGCTCGTTCTAATGATTCTTGGTTTTCCAATCCAATGTGGAGAGAAAATACGGAACTTTGGTACTGGATTAGACAACAATCAAAAGAGTCTTTCTTAAACTATTATAATAATCAAGATTACATCAAAAGGAGAAATGTGAATGCTAGCTTTTAATCATTTGGGTAGATTGGGTAGACTCGGAAATCAAATGTTCCAATATGCTGCTCTGAGGGGTATTGCAAAAAATCGTGGATATGAATGGTGTATACCTAATCACAATACAGAAGTTGATGATGGTATTGGAAATAAGTTAAGGACAGAACTGTTTGATTGTTTTAATCTAATCAATCTAAGTAAACAAAACATTTTTATACTTGATCAAGGACATGCCCCAATTGTTAAAGAACGGTTTTTTCATTTTGATGAGGAACTTTTTAAACTTTGTCCTAATGAAATTTCTTTATATGGGTTTTTTCAATCTGAAAAATGGTTTAAACATATTGAGAGTCAAATAAAGGATGATTTTTCATTTAAGACTGAAATTTTAGAACCATGTCAAGACATGATCAAAGACGTTCAAAATCCAGTTTCACTTCACATTCGCAGGGGTGATTTTGTTTTTAATGAAAATCATCCAGTACAATCACTTGAGTATTATGAACAAGCACTATCTTATTTTGATAAGGATGATTCTGTCGTAGTATTTTCTGATGACCCAAACTGGTGTAATGAGCAGAAACTATTTTCTGATGATAGATTTTTGATTGCAGAAGGAAATATTAATTATGTTGATTTGTGTTTGATGACCCTTTGTAAAGGTCACATCATCGCCAACTCCTCATTCTCTTGGTGGGGTGCTTGGTTGGCAGATAGTAAAAAAGTAATCGCACCAAAAAATTGGTTTGGTCCCAGTTTATCGCACAATGATACTAAAGATCTTTATTGTTCGGAATGGGAAATAATCTGATGGACAAAAATAAAGCAGTATATAAACTCAAAAATATTGGACCCATTTATTACTTAAATCTTGATGGTCAACCAGAAAGACGCCAGTATATGGAAGACCAATTTAAGTATTGGGAGATTGAAAATTATACTCGCATTTCTGCTTATGATGGTCGTGAAGATGATCTAAGTGATATTCTTACTGGTCGCTATCCGGAGATGATGACTTCTGGTGAAATTGGTTGTACTACTTCTCATCTAAAGGCAATTAAACATTGGATGGAAACCTCCAATAGCCCTTATGCAATTATTATGGAAGATGATTGTAACTTAGACCTG
>Ga0136644_10002932_pt1 | contig 12854 bp, 13 predicted proteins | sample C_130820_EF_Meta_FD_94780 | JGI IMG/M metagenome (GOLD analysis project Ga0136644, IMG submission 94780) | Freshwater microbial communities from Lake Croche, Canada to study carbon cycling - C_130820_EF_MetaG (v2) (version 2) | ecosystem: Environmental > Aquatic > Freshwater > Lake | place... | reverse complement strand
GGCAGACCAACGCTCAGACACTCCAGCCTGTTCAGTTTTGTAAATGTCTGTCTCGTTAGCCATTTTTGCCAGTTCACCGTTTTGGGCAAGCGTGGCAAGTTCAAGTTGCGCCCGTGCCTTGGCTTCGGGGTCAGGAATAAGTTTATCAATAATCTTTCCACCAACCGCCAATAAACTTGTGATATCAAACATATTATTTTCCTTTCAATGCTATCAAACCCCAACCAATGAGAGCAAAGATAGCAGCGGCTACCAGTATGCACAGCCCCATTGTGATGGCTTCATCAATTTCCTTCTTGCGGTTTTTAGCCGCCTTCTGGTCTAGTATCTCTTGCGTCTTCCTGCGCTGAACTATGCTGTTGCGCTCTTGCACAATTTGTTGCCAAAGTGCCGACTGCCCTTGATTGATAAAATGCCACTTGAGTTCTTCTTCGGCTTTGTTTAGTTCATGCAGTTGCATTACCGTTGACATCGCCTGACTTGTCGCAGAACTGTACTTCTTATTTGGGTCTTTAACCGCTTCCTTGGCTACCGCATCCTTTGCATCAAAAAACTTCATCACATCGTGCGTGATGCCTTGGACATCCTTGCCCATTTTTATAGCGGCTTGGATGCCTTTAATGGCTCCTTGGGCTAAAGCAAAGGCACTAATTGGGTCTATCATTTTTGACCTCTAGCACCCAACGGCACACCCTCCCGTCTTTGTCTAAAAACTCATTTGCTCCATATTTTTCATTTGGCAGCACGACACGGCATACCAACACGATTTTTGTTTCCGTGTTTGGCCATTGGATTTGTGCTGATGCAAGGTCAATCACTTGTCCACTTTAGTGTCGAGTTTGTCAAAAATCTTAGCAAGCATATCTTTGACATCTTTAATGTCGCTGCGGTAATCGTCTTTGCTAACGTAGTTGTGTGGCATATTGCGAACGTCAGAATCAAGGCGTTCAATGGCCTTGGTGATGTTGTTCAACACCCAACCGCCAAAAAAAGCAGCTAAACCAATTGCAGCGTTAAAAAGTAGTTGGTATTCCATATCATGACTTCATAACGTAGCAAAGTGCGTAATACGGAGGCAAGTTTGCGTTTGTGCCTGATACACCAGCCGATGCGTTAGTTACAGTAATTCCTGTTGCGGCACTTGTTGTAACGTTTGTATTTTGTTCACTAACACCAAACACAGAAGCCCCGCCAGCAATCCCAAAATTTGATGCAAAACGAGAAGCACTGTGAATATGTCCCGGGTCTGTCACAGTTGCTGTGTGATTGTGAGTAACCACAACTGCATCTTTATTGCCACCAGTTGAAGACACCGAATAAGTTGAACCTGCGCCAACAACAAACCTGTCACGCAAGTCAGGCGTACCGTTTGAACCATCACACAAATACCACCCGCTTGGGACGCTGCCAATAGACCCATACCAAAGGTTAATCATGCCTGTTGGTATGGTAGTTCCAACTGAGGTCTGTGTGCCAACAATTCCATAAATGTTATCGTAAGTTCCCAAAAGGTTGCCTGACGCATCTTTCAGCACAAACTTGTAAAAGTAACCGTAAGTCAGCCAAATTTCGTTATCAAGGCGACCTGACGAATTCAGAACAATTGGGTTAGCGTTAGCCACCGTTCCGCTGATTGTGGTGTAAGTCGCCAGCGAAGTGCTTGACCCGGCTTGGTAAGCGTAAAGCAAACCGCCTGACAGCGGGATTCCGTTGTTGTCAAAGAACTGTTCGCTGTTGCCTATGGGGGAAAGGTTGACGCTCATTTTGATTCCTTATTTGCTCAAGTCGTTAATTTTATTCTTGCCTGATTGTCGAGTACCAGCGCCGGGTTCTAATGCTTTTTGAGTTTCGGCTTGGCTTGCCCGTCTTGCTCTCATTTCCATCACTGATGTACCCAATTGCAAACCGGGAACAGCAACATTCAAACCTTTTTCAATTCCTGCCTTGGTCAATCCCGATGCTCTTTCTGCCAATGCGCCAACAAGCGTATTTGAATTGTTGATAAACCCGCCTCTCGGTTGCGCTTGAGTGTAACGAGCAACATTGCCCAAAGTTTTTAACTGTGAAGCCGATTGTTGGTTGAAAATCTCTTGCAAGTTTTTTACATCGTCTAATTTTTTAAGCGCCTTGTTATAACCCGCTTGGCTAAAATTTCCAGTTTCGTCAACAATTCCAGCTTTGTCTTTTAACCAATTTACAGTACCAGCCGCCATGTGCTGATGCGCCGCTGAATCACGGCCTAAGTTTTCTACCATTGAATTGATATTTTTGTTTACGCCGTTTACCACAAATTTGTCAATAAATTTATCAGCGGGAACAGTGTCTTCTATCGCCGCTTTGTAAGCAGGGTCTTTTTTCAATGTGTCAAATCGTTGCTTGGCAAGGTTTCTAGCCGTATCAGCCAAAGGTTTTAATTCACCACCAACTTTGCCTGACATTGGCAATTCTTCTAAGGCTTGACGGACTAAACCGGAAGCCATTGCAGAATTACCGTCACCAGCACGTTCCGCTTTGCGAATTTCAGCCGCAAGATTTGTTCGCATTGCTTCAAATTGCTCAAACGTCATTGGCTCACCATCCTTAAACTTATCCAATTGAGTTTTGATAGATGGAGGCAAAAACTCGCTTTTTAATTTTTTGGACAACATTCTTTCTGCATTGGTTGCAATTGCAACTCCGTCAACGGGGAACTGGCCTCCGTTAACATCCTCTAGGGCTTTATATGCGGTTGAAATATCGGTTGTTTTGGCTTTGTCTAGGGATTTGTATGCGTCAATCAAACCTTGGCTGTTTTCGATGGTTTTAGTTCCATACACATCCGGCGCAGCAATTTCACGAATTGCACTTAAATTGTCAGTTAATTGTTTGTTTTGGTCATTAAAGCGTTGCGCCAATTCCGTGTCTCTGCCTCGGCGGTTTTGCTCGTTAGACAATTTAACAATGTCGCCCGTGGCTTGACCTTCGGTTAATCGAACTGGTACTGGCAAACTGTCTGCTTCAATGTGGCGTTGTAATGTTGGAACATTGACTTTGTTAACAGGAATGTCGCCAATGGCTTTTTGCAATTCAGGCGTAGCCCCTAACAATGCTTGTTTAATAACGGTTTCGTTTGGCACGGCAGCAGCGCCTACACTACCTGCGGTTGTTGTTGTTCTTGGCTGAATTTGTAATTCACCGCCAAACTTTGCGTTTGCGGCTTTGTAACCTTTTGCAAGTCCTACGGGTACTGCAAGAGATAGTGCATTGATTGCGGCTTCTACGTCTTGGACTGGTATGCCTGTCTTTTGTGAAATAACGTCCGACCGTTCGCCAATAAACTGCGAAACTGCGTCCATGATGCGTGTGGGGATTGCGTTTTTATACGTTGCGGTTTCAGTCTGTCCCATTAACTTGCCGGGAACTTGGGCCAAAGGTGCTGCAACTTTTTGAGACGCTGCGGTTGCTTCCTCGGGCGAAAGGCCAAAAGCCCGACCAGCGCCATAGCCAATCAAACCACTTGCCATGCTTGGCAATCCAGTTACAACGTCAGCCGCCGCCGCCAAATTTCCTTTGATGGTGTCTTGATTCAAAAACTTTTGAACGCCGCCCTTTGCCACGGACAAAATACCTTTTGGCTCTGTGGGTGCTGCTTCGCTTGCTGTTTGAACTGGCGTATCAAGAAAGTCAGCAAGCGTTCCCGTCTCAGGCGCTTTGGCTTGTTTTGCGGTTTGCTGCGTTCCTACTGGCGCAGGGTTGCGGTTTAAGAGGCTTTGATTTTCTGCTGACAAAGGCGCTGCGGCTGGCGCAACCATGGGCGTAGCCATTGGCGAAGTAGTTGGTTGTTGCCCTAATTCTTGACGAGCCAATTGGATGTTTTCTAGAGTGCGAGTGTGAGATGGCGACCCCGGCACGAAGTCCGGCAACATTGATTCGTATTGCTTAATTACAGTTGCAAGGTCTTGCCGACCAAGCATTTGCTCTTTAGTCGGCTGTGCAACGCTAGACTTTTTGGCTGGCGCAACAGGGTCAAGAAAGTCAGCGAATGTAGCCATTATGGAAGAATCCCAAGTTGTTTAGCCATTGCTTTTTTATCACGCAGTGCTTTTATTTCTGTTGGAGACATTGCAGCAAACGCTTTCTGTGCTTCGTCTTTTGACATTTCTTGAAAGAAACGTGGGTCGGCTGCATTGTTCCATTGAAATAACTTTTGCTGGTAAGCGTTAGGGTCGTTAGATACATCTTGCAAAAACCTGCCTTTTGCAGATTTGTAATTCTCCAATCCAAGCAACTGATTTGTTACTCGAATCATACCTTCCTTGGTCATTTTATTGTTGGGGTTAGCCAACTCTGCCAATGCTCGTGCGCTGTCAGTATTGCCGCCAGCAAGCGCAAGCAATTTGGTATTTTTAGCCAACTCATCCGTAGAAGATGCTTCCAATTCTTTGACATTTAAGCCCAAAGATTGCGCCAAACTAGATGCAAATTGTTTCTTTTCACCCAATGCGCCAGTGAAAGATTCAGGCACAAGTTTTTTAATGTTCTGAAAAATTGCAATCCGTCCGGGCGCTTCCGCAGCCCCTTTGGATGTTTCAGACCAATCGTTTGATACAACTGCACCCGAACCAGTAGATGCCGCAGTTTGTGCGGGTGTCATAGTTGATTGCAAGTTTTGTGCGCCTAAGTACCCCGGCACACCGTCTCGAATAACTGGCGTTGTTGGTGGAAGTTGTTGTGTGTACTGAGTACCTGCAACTGGCTGGCCTTGTTGACCAACAAAAGGGCTTGTGCCAGCAACATAGCCACCAGCGCCCGTATTAACTTGAATACCAGTAGGTGTAAGCGCAGATTGTTGGGCAGCAGAATCAAGCCCTGCGATGTGACGTGCTTTCAAATAATCACGCAATTTGCTTGGGTCTTTCATTGCAATGTCAATGTATGGCTGCACCAATTCTTGAGTTTTTGCTTCGTCAACACCAGCATTTTTACCTTGGGTAATTCCCCATTTTTCAATTGATTTGGCAAGTTGATATGGGTTAACACTTGCAGGGTCTTTTTCGGCTGCAACAATCATTGGGTCGTTAATGATTCCAAGATAACCACTTGCAATTGCTTTGGTCTTTTTGTTTTGCAAATCCATTTTTGTGGATTCGGCACTTGTAGCGGCCTGAGTAGATTCGCTTCCAGCTTGAGAAATTCTTGGTTGCAATGTGCCTTCTGCAAGCGCAGTTGCGGCTTGTTGTTGGCGCAATGCCAATGGGTTTATTTGTTGCGCTTGTTGATATGCTTGTGCATTTCGTGCCATACCAATCATGTCGCCAAGAGACGTTACTTCCGGCACACGAACTTTATCCGCTACGGGTTGAAAACTAAGGTCTGCCATATATTTCCTTTAACCTGCTGAATAACTAGGCAATTTTGCACCAGCAAACGGATTTGCAAGGTCTACTTGCCCTGCGCCATTTTGCACCATACTGCCAACAGGAGTAGCGCCAGTAGGTTTTAAATACTGGCTTGCAGAATACATATTCGCTGCGTTTTGTAAACCGCCTCCAATAGCGTTTGCAGAACCAATTTGTCCTGCCGCTTGTGCGTTTGCAGAACCAATAGTTGCTTGACCAATGTTGCCAGCCACGTTTTGCGCCATTTGACTTGTTTGGCCTTGCGCCGTTTGTCCAATACCAGCAATACCAGCAAGCGTGTTGTAAATGTTGCTGCGCTGTGTTTGAAAACGATTAAACGCATTGCCGTATTCTGTGCTGGCTGCGCCTTGGTTGTAATCTGTTAATGCTTTAAGCGTGTTACCGCCAACTGCACCGCCGCTTGCATTTTGCAAATTTTGTGTTGCCAAATTTCCTTGTTGCAAACGAAATTGATAACTAGGGTCTATTGCAAAGTCTTCCGGGCCATATTGTTTTGTTAAATATGGCTTCATGCCGGAAATGTCAGACAGTGCAGAATAACCAGCCTCACGGTACGGCGCTTGTTGTTTGTTTTGTATGTCAAACATCTCACGCTGTTGCTGAATGGCTGCTTGTGCGCCTTCCGATTGTTTATCCGCTGCGCTTTTTGCCGCTTGCGATGACATATAGCCAGCGGCTAGGCTTGCTCCACCGCCAATAATTGCTGCTGCAATAAAACTCATACTAAATTCTCCTCTAAAGCAGGTGCTTTAAGTTTATTTGCCGAATCAAACATTGCGAATTTGTCCGGCTCAATAAGTTCAGCCTCAATTTCGTCTAAATCCGTTTTGTCAGTTTGATGGAATGTGATGCCAATTGCATCTGTTACCGCCATTGTGACCCGCTTTGTGCCGGGTTTGCTTTCAATCACATCCCCTGCATACAAATGTTTCATGCCATTTTCCGTCCAAGCAATAATTTCGCCTTTAGCACATAAGAAAAAGTGGTCTTTCTTATGAACTTTGCCAACAATTAAAGCCCCAGCAGGGCGAAAAACTTTGCGGCAATACATTCCACCATGAAAGTAATGCTCAGTCGGCAATTCAGCCTGTGGCATTTTTGACATTTCATGTTGCAGACGCAGGATTTCGTCCCGTGTTGGAATGTTGGCTTCGATTATTTCGGTCATAAGTTGTAATACGGCACTTTGTAAGCCACGCCGTTCACTGTTACGTTAATGAAACCCACGGGATTGGCTGGCAAAGAACCTGACCCAGCCGTTGCCGTGGTTGCGCTTGAGAAGTTCAACAGGTTAATAAAAAACTGCTGCCAAGCCCGTGTTGGGCGCTTGGTCATGCCATCCAAGAATTCAGACTGCGGATAAGGCTGCGTTTGCGGGTTGGGTAATGCCATTAGTTTTCTCCCGCTTCGGCTTTAAGGTTGGCAGACACAATGACGCATTTAACAGGGTCAGTAACTACAACTTCAAAAATTCTGTCTCGTGCCATGCCCAAACGTCTCCAAATTGCTCGGTTTTGGTATTTTCCCACTAAACCGATGGAAGTCCAATGCTCATTTGAATAAGTTGAACCACCGTCATTAGACCAACGCAGCATCGCTTGGGGGTTTTCGCCTTGGCCTACATCCAAACCAACACCGGGCTGGAATTGAATCTGTAATTCTTGGAAATACTGGCGCTGAAAGTCATTCACCAAGTGAGGCGCACGGCGTAAACGGCGAACCAATTGCCCGTCATCGGTATAAATGTTCTTGTCCAAGTGGTAAATCTTGCCGTTAGCGTAATCGCCCACTAGCACATATCCTTGGAAAACAGCAGAACAATTGCCCCTGCAACGCTCGTATTGGCCCAAATTGTTGGTGTATAGCCATTTGTGCCACATTCCTGTGCTAACGTCATAAGCCCATGTCAATTGAATTGACGGGAAACTGATAACGTAAACCTCATGGCCTTCTAACTGGTAAGTCCAAGCCACTGCGTCTGAGATTGTGTAACCTGTCAGGCTATTCTCGACTGCATGGTTTGAGATTCTTTGCGGGACATAACCGTTCATTTGAACAATTTGCGCTGTTCCACGGTTGTTTTTAGCAAGATAAGCAAATGAATTGCCCAAACGAGAAACGCTCGCAGCCGATGCAATACCATGCTGTGTTGATGTGCCGGGAATCCGAGTAAAAGGAAAAGGAGATGTTCCTTGGTCAACCCACACTTCACTTGAGGTTTCACCCAATAAGTAAATCTCACGATGGTCAACAATCAGCGTTACCAAGTCATCGGGCGCACCGTCTTTACTCGCAAAACTTAAACCTGTGGAAATAGGCGATAAAAGATTTGATGCGCCAAATTGTTGGGTATCGGGGTTGTTGTAAACAAAGTAATTATCCACAATGTCCACGTTAGTGCCGCCTGTGAAAGCGCCATCGGTAGTAGGCAAGACAGACCAATTCAAACCATACATCGTGCGAGAAGCCACGGTTTGTGAATTGTTTATTGTGTAAGTTCCAGCCCCGCCAGTTCCCGTACCCAAAGCCGTAATAATGGTTTGTACAGTTACACCAGCACCTTGGATGGTTTGCCCAATATACAAAGTTCCGCTTGTTACTGCCGTTACAGTTAAAGTTGTTCCGGACATTGAAGCCGTAACAATTGCGCCAGCCGTAGCGGAGTTCATTTGCTCACTAGCAACGGTTTGAGAGATGTTGATTGTGTAAGTACCAATACCGCCCGAACCGCTGCCCAAAGCCGTAATCACGGTTTCTTGCGCTATACCAACACCAAAAAGCACTTGCCCAACTGCCAAAGTGCCGTTTGTGATTGCAGTAACGGTCAGCGTTGTGCCGCTAGTAGATGCCGTAAACACCGCAGACGCAGGGGTTGAAATACGCCACGTGTAGCGGTTTAACCCGTCCACAATATAGACGTTCACTCCGTTGTCAGTGATTCCAACCCGCCCCGTGGCGCTATTCAATTGCCCTACCAATGTGGGAATAAAGTTGCTAGTAATGGCGTAAACATAAGAACCACACACTGCTACCATGACATTGCCGCCCGAAAGCGTAACCATGCCCCGCACTTCTTCTTGGTTTTGAAATAAGACCAAAGACGAAAGTCCGGGCGTAGGGTAAAGCGCCACTACTCCACGGTCGCCGGGTTGCTTCAATGGGTCAATTTCAGGAAACCAATTGATGCACTCTTGGGCATCTTGGTAGATGCTTGGCGCTTCATAAGATGGGCCGACAAAGCCAAAGTTAGCCATTATCTAAAGCCCCCGTCCATGATAAAGCCAGCGTCTTTAGCACGTCCAATCATCAGAACGTCAGGGTAACGAGCCACTTGAGGCGGCTGCATATTCATGCGCTTGATTGTGGCCTTGGATTGCGCTGCAAAGGCGTTAATCATAGAAACCTGCGTTGGCGAGGCTTTGCCATACATCGGCATCATTCTTTCAGCCAAGCACCAGCGCAGCGCCATGTTGTAGCCTTGGGGCAGCGTGATGGTGCTATACAAATTATTAAACTGACGGAAAATCGTGTTGGTGAACAAATGGAGTTCGCCTTGCGAGGGATTAGGAAAGACGTAAATTGTCCCCAATGTCTCACTTGGCTGGTAATACACCATTTTTGCCCACGGGCCATTCAATTGCTTGATACCAAGGGATTCGTAAGATTGCAAGTCAAGGATTGCAACGGGGTAATCCAAGTACCCACCCGCAATGTTTGAGCCGCCTTGCTGGGTAGCCACCCTTACAAAAGCCGAATCAATCGACATTGGGCGTTCGTAATAACCTGTAATCGTGGTGCTGGCGACCGTTTGGGGCAAGTTGACGGTATAAGTACCAGCCTCGTTTACATTGCCGCCAGCGCCCGTATTAAAGGCCACAATGGTTGTTCCTGCGGTCACGCCCGTGCCTGTCAGCGTCATGCCGATATTTACGCCTCCAGTGATTACGCCATTAGACGGAATTGTGAGGGTTGTGCCTGAGATTGAGCCTGTAAATGTCGCACCGACTGACCCGCCCGGGCCAAGTGTGTATTGAACGGTATTCTGTACGGTCTGAAAAATAATTTCGGACTTGTAAAAGACCATGAAATTTTCGTTCGACCATTGGGCGCACATATCATTCAACAGGTCGAGGCCGTCTTGCGCTGCGTCTGCTGACGGGGATTCCCCAGCCTCTAAAGCCCCAATGTCTTTTAACGCTCGGCTAACAATGTCGTAGGGGGTTGTCATTTAGTAATTCCTTGCAAATTCGCCATGATATTTAGCCCTTGATTCTTGCGCCACCAAATTTGCTAATTCAACATCTTCATATCTGCCTATGGTTTTATGTTTTCCACAAACTCTAATTTTTACTGCCCATTTTTTTGTTTGAGGACAAAAAGACACATTCTTAAAACCCGATGTGTTTGTAACTTTTAACTTTGCATTTTGCTGATTTTCAACGTTACTAGCAAGCCTTAAATTTTCAATTTTGTTGTTTAATTTATTGCCATCAATGTGGTCTACAAACATAGGAACACATCCATGATGCAAAATATAAATTAACCTATGATTTAATTCAAGTTTTTCGTTTACTCTAGTACGCAAATACCCACATGGGTGAACAGTACCAACTTTATTGCCAATTCTTGCACGTTTTCTATTCACCGCCCACAACAAATAGCCGTCTGAATGATATACAAACAATTCGGAAATTTGTTTTTGTGTGACAGTAGTCATAGCAGATTCTTAAAATTTAACGCTGAAAACTTGATTCTGCCAAGGCAAATCTGTGTTTACATCGTTTTTTAGGTAGTCAAGTTGCTCTTGTAAGCGTGATTTTAATGAGTTTGGCTCGTCTTGCATATACATTTCACGCAAACAAGCAAGAATATCGGCTTCCCGCACATTGGCAAAGGGTAAAGTAATTTTGCCTTGAATTTCGGCATTGCCTTGGCTTTTCACTTCATGCTGGTCATCTTTAGCCGTGACCAAATAACTGACGCTTTTTAAGTCGCCGTTTATTGCGCTGATTTGTAAGATTTTCCAATCAAACGTTGTCATGGTGCGTCAGCAGGTAGTGGGGTGTTACCTTCAGCAAGCCAAGCTAGATATTCAGGCGTAGTGACAAGGCAAGATTCTTGTTTGCCATCGGGCCATGTACGAGTTACCGCATCAGCCTCAGTTTGACCAAGGCGGTAGTAGAGCTTCCAAGTTGGCTCGTTCATAATTCACATCCTGTAAGTAAAATTCTTGAACCAGCCGTGTTCAAAAATGTTGCAGCCGCTACGCCCGGAACAAGTGCCGAAGATGTTAAAACCAAAGTTGTAAATTCAGTTCCTGCGTTATTAAAACTAATAGCGGATGTTACAGAAGCACCGGAAACAGTAATGATATTTGCGGCAGAAGCAGTTACACCCGTTGGTCTTGTTCGTGCTGTTACAGGGTGTTTCAATGTAACGTATGCTGATGTGGTGCTTGTAATAACTGCGCTTGTTAATGAGTCTAAAGTGGATTCAGCAATAACAGCGGGGAGATACCTCTGACACAACAACAATTCCGTACCATAAGGCCGATAGTCAAACGATGTGGCTATGCTTCCTTTTTCAAGTTGTACATTACCGCAAGTTCCTGTGTTGAATTCCACGTTTAAGTTAGTACCAGCAACCCAGCCCGTCACCGTGACAGTTCCGCTAGAGCCATAAGTACCTCCATTAAGCCGACCCTGCGCCGTGCCTGTCCAAGACAGCACATAAGTACCGCCTTCGGGCAGATTACAGCCTTCAACCACTTGAATAATGCTACCTGCCGTGATGGTAATGGTGGTGTTTACACCTAACGAGCCTTGGGTAAATGTGTAAGTACCTGCGGATGCTCCACCCTTCCAGCGGTCATGTCCGTAAGAACCTGATGCCAAAGATGTGCCGGATGTATAGGCACGCTGATTGATAGTGAATCCACCGTCAATAATCCGGTTTTTCATTCCAACTTGGGCGCTTGCCTGAGTAGAAGAATCAGGAAATGAAACCCCATTGATAGATAAAAAACCTGTGGATGGGTTAAATTGATATTTTGTTGAACTAGCAAATGTTGCTGTTAAATTTCCAGTGGTAACAGAAGCGAACAACGGGTAACGGGTTGCGTTGGTTGTAGTGTCATCCGTTACAGTTATTGCACCTGCTGGCGTTGTCCATGTGGGCGTACCAGCGCCAGCCGAAGTTAAAACTTGTCCATTTGTACCCGCAGCGGTAAATGCGTAAGCCGTGCCAGTTCCGTAAGGTACAGCGCCAGCCGTAGGCGTTGAAGTTCCATTAGTACCCCCGTTGGCAATAGCGACAACACCAGTGACGTTTGCCGCTGTTCCTGTGGTGTTTTGGTTCAATGTAGGCACGTCAGCGGCTTGGATTGTGGACATAACCACATTTGTGCCGTTGCCTCGCAAATACGATCCGCTGGTGACTGCGCCAGCAAAGGCGTTCATTGCCCCTTGCGCCGTAGTTTGACCTGAACCGCCGTTTGCCAAAGGTAAAGCCGTGCCTGAGTAAGAAACTGCCAATGTGCCGCTTGAGGTAACTGGTGAGCCTGTAACCGTCAAGAATGCCGGGACTGACATTGCCACTGAAGTGACTGTTCCCGCATTAGGCGCTGCCCATGAAGGTACGCCAGCCGCTAGTGTTAAAACTTGCCCATTCGTACCCGCAGCCAACATTCCTGTTGTCGAGGTCGAAGTTTGGTAAGGCAAAGAACCCGCAGCGCCGCCAGCAAGATTAGTCGCAGTGGTCGCCGTTGTAGCAGTAGCCGCATTGCCACCGATGGAAAGGCCACTAGCCGTGCCTGTAAGCCCTGTTCCTGCGCCTGTAAACTGCGTGTTGGCAGTGATGGTAGTCCCAGTGATTGCGGCTGCTGTGGTCGCTCCTATCGTTGTGCCATTGATTGTGCCGCCAGTGATTGCCACAGTATTGGCGTTTTGGGTTGACATAGTGCCAAGCCCCGAAACTGCCGTATTTGCGATTGCAATTGCGGTATTCGTAACGGATGTGATTTGACCCGATGCGTTGGTGGTCAAAACAGGCACGGACGATGCCGAGCCATAAACTCCAGCAGTTCCCACGGGTGTAATGCTAAATACTGTTCCCGTTAGGGTTAACCCTGTGCCAGCCGAGTAAGTGGACGAAACAGAAAAGTTTGACCAATTGATTGCGGTTACGCCTAAAGTGCCACCGGGTTGCGCTGTGCAATACCAAGCCGAGCCACCTTGTGTGCCACCAACAACAAAAACGATTGCTCCAACAAATTCAGTCCAAACGTCAGCGCCGATTGAACGTGTCCATGCGCCAGCCGATACAACATAAATGCCGTTATTTGCCGCATTGGTTTGGTTCTTTACCAATACCGTATCACCAGCCACCAGCGTCACCGTGTCAATGGTTAAAAGCCCCGAAAGGCTTGTAATGTTTGCCATTGATGCGGCAGCAACG
>Ga0136644_10002930_pt1 | contig 12856 bp, 10 predicted proteins | sample C_130820_EF_Meta_FD_94780 | JGI IMG/M metagenome (GOLD analysis project Ga0136644, IMG submission 94780) | Freshwater microbial communities from Lake Croche, Canada to study carbon cycling - C_130820_EF_MetaG (v2) (version 2) | ecosystem: Environmental > Aquatic > Freshwater > Lake | place... | reverse complement strand
TTTGTTGCAATCCTTCGGTTGTTATATCGCCCTCCATTGCCTTACTGCCAATAGTACCCCCTTCTTCATTACTAAAAATGATTAGTTCCAGCGGGTGTTCGGTAATTATATTGTTTTCATTTAAGATCTCCATTACTTCCAATGCAGCAATGGAACCCAATGTGCCATCATAATTTCCACCATCAGGTACCATGTCTAAATGTGAACCAAAGCCAATAGGTTTGAGCGCATTGTTCTTTCCCTTGCGTTTGCCAATGATATTGCCTGCTGTATCAATGGAAGGATTGAGCCCTGCTTTCTTCATCAGCTCCATAAACCAGACACGGCCTTCAATATCAGCTTTTGTATAAGCCACACGGGTACCATGGCCTTTTTCATCTAGCCCAAATTTTGCCAATTCAAAAATGCGGTTTTCAATGCGCTTTCCGTTTACTTTGAGATTATTGCCAAAAACAAAGAATTTACTCAAAGCATTGATGGGGCCAATGGCAGTAAATCCTAAAGCGGTTAGGGATGTGTTTTTAATAAAGCTTCTTCTTTTCATTATTTGTTACTTTATTGCTTGATGCAATTAAATCCTAGTGATGAAGTTATAAAAGATCAAGATATATTCTTCTTGCAATCAGAATTTAGTCAAGCCAGATCTGATACTTGGATATTTGTTGGCACTGAAATGCTTATAAACATATCTTTACCCAGATTTTGGCTGTTCTGTATCACTTTCTAAAAGCACAACATATAAGAAAGTAAAGAAATACAGTCCAGCCATGAGTAAATCATTCACTAACCTTAAATTTAAACTTATGTCAAAAAAGACAGCCGAACCTAGGAAGAATAAGCCTACTAAAAAGAAAAGCTCTGCTCAGAAGAAAGCAGATCCTAAGAAAAAAGCACGCTAAGGTCAAAGACCTAAAAAGCTCGGTTCATAGAGCCGGGCTTTTTTATTATATGTTTTGAATTTTAGTCTCAGAAGATAGAGACTAGTTTTTCTTTCATCACCAGTTATTTTTTATCTGGGGTAAAAGTATTCCCGTCAACATCTTTCAAAAAAGCCACAAGATTGGTAAAATAATGCTGTTGGTCGTCATACATACTGAGGTGTCCACCATTGGGGCATAAGTAAGTTCTACTATTGGGAATCAGCTTTCCTTCTTTTTTCATATCCTCTGGATTCATTTCATCATAGATGCCTCCAATCACCAAAGTGGGCACTTTAATATTGGGCAATCGGTCCCACATTTCCCAATCCTTGAAATTGCCGGTAACATGAAATTCATCCACACCCTGCATTTGAATATAAATAGAATGATTGGCTTTCTTGAATGCTCGCATTAAAGGTTCTGGCCAATTTTCAACAGGCATACGGCAAACATTGCGCGTATATAGTTTGTTCATCAGCAAATTCTGATATTCAGGTGCGTCATACAGTTTTCTTTTGTCCAATGAATCAAATATGGCCAATTCTGCTTTGGTCAGAAACTCATTCTTTTGCTTATTGCTGTATTGAATATAACTCTGTATGCCTGCTGTCATATTAGACAGTACGGCAGCTTTTACATGGTTTTGATATTTCTGTAAATACTCCATGGCCAGCATGCTACCCCAGGAATGGCCCAACAAATAAAAGTTCTCAAGCCCAAGACCCTTTCTAACCTGTTCTACCTCTTCTACATAGCGTGGAATATTCCAAAGAGATGTGTCAGTTGGAATATCCGAATTTCCAACGCCCAATTGGTCATAATAGTAAAACTCAATCCCTTCCTTTGGTAAAAAATCTTCAAAGCATTCAAAATAGTCATGGGTAAAACCGGGACCGCCGTGCAGTAGCAATACCTTGATTTTTCCATCCCCAATTTTCTTTGTCCAGACATTGTACTTGCCGTCAATTTGAATCAATTTACTGCCGCCTGTTTTTAATTGATAGGCACTGTCTTTCTCTTTTGAGGAGATACTATCACCTGATTTTGGCGTTGGATTGCAAGCAACAATGGAAACTGTAATTAAAAATGCAACAATTAAATTTCTCATATTATTATTTTGGAATGTACCACTCATAAACTGGTTTAGAATCAAAGGATTTAATTTTCAAAACAGCATTTGCCATTGCTATATATAGGTCATTATTGTTAATTAGGGTAGAATAAGGAGCGCCTATACCCCAAAAAAATGGAGCTTTAAGAAGCACTTTTGGTTTAAGATCTTTCCCAAACCTTAATACAGATTCGCATGTAATAATTATTTTCTCGTTTTTATAATCAGCAACTAATTCCGGGGCTTCTTCCATTTTAATAACGGTTTTGGATTTCCAAACATTATTGTTCTTAAATATTTCAAGTATTTGCCCTTTGGGTGTATAATTCCTTTGAGGATAACCCTCCAAAGCAAGGTATCTGCCATTGTATTCAAAAATTTGGAAAATATTAAAGGAGTCATCTATTTTATATCCACCAAGACCGTCATCATTGATGAAGTATAAGCCACCAAAAGTTTGAAGTCCAACTAAATATCCACCTGGTATTTTTTTGACAAACCTATATAACCTATCACCATTATCTGCTATTTTATTGGTTTCTATGTATTTTAATTTTGATGGCAAGCTATCTCCAAGATCATAACTGAAATTATTTTTAATGATATCCCATTTGTCACCTGATTTTGAAAATTTCCAATTAACATAAGGCAAAAGCGTATTGTATTCCCTAGTTGTATAATTTGGCAGGCTGTCTAATTTCCAGTTTGTTAGGTCTGGGACCTGTGAAATACATGTATTAATGAAAGATAGAAAAATAAAAAGTGTTATAATTCGCATAGAAGATTATTTTATAAATAATGCAGGTAACCTTACTTGTCTGTTTGTTTATATTCTATAGTTTCATGCCACGATTTTTGAGGTCTACTTTTGGGATAACCATTTTCATTGCGAAATATTTTTCGTTCTTCAGTAAAGCTCCACCAGGTTTTTTTTGTATCCTTTGTATTTGCAAAGTATACAACCAATCTAAATTGGTCTTCAACACAAGGATCAGTCCAATAACCTTTTTTCTGTTCATATTCGTCTGTCAGTTGAGCGCCGTCTTTGTACTTTAGTTGGTTGAGTGAATAATACCCTAAGAACACAAGGTCTTCAGCAAATTTTATCCCTACTGACGGAACGGTTTGAAATTCTGCTAATGCATGAATTTCTTTTGCTCTTTGATTTGTAGCGTTTAACAACACTTCCAATTCATCAGTTGCAAAGTCAAGTAAGTTAGCAATTTTGATTTTATGCTTTCTCAAATTTGCTTTTTCATTGTCCGTCAGTGGGATTTTTATGTTTGACTTATTTTTCATCTTAGGCAAATGTTAGCAAATAACTTTAACGCTTCAAACCACTTTAAAACTTATCCTTAGTTAAAATCTTTTTTCTTTATAGTATCTAAATTATACAATGACTGTTTTAAAAGCTGATCTATATTGGTTTCAATTTGTTTGAAATCAATATTGGTCAACAGATTCTTTTTCCAAAACGATCTTCCCTTTGCAGGGTTTTTTGCTTCCTGTAGCCAAGCGATATTGAAAAAATCCCAATTGGGAGAATCCAAATTGCCGTTTTCAAAATTTTGATTTATGATAATGGCTTTTCCAATTGGTCCATCTACCCATTGAATTTGTCTTATGGCTAATTTGTCTTTTGGTACTTCAACACCATTAATGGAATGTCCTCCTACAGTAGTTTCTAATGTAGCTCCAATATCTTTGGCTATGGCCCTTAATTGACTATCAATTTTCCTAAACCGATTCATAATGGTTAATCATATTTGAGTGAGCATATGTATTCACTCTTCTAAATTCCCCTACCACATGTGGGAGGGGTGCCCGCAGGGCGGGGTGGGTCACTCTTCACTCTTCACTTAAATTTACCACCCAATCCCATAGTCTTCCCCATTATTGGAACTGCCACCCCAAAGGCTGCCGTGTTTCCAGTCAAAATAAATGGCGTTGATGGGGCCGCTGGTGCGGTCTCCAAGGGTTATTTGATAGCCCATTTTTTTCAAACTGGCTTTGAGTTCTTCTGTAGCATTGCGGGGTAAGAGAATGCTTCCGGCACGGGGTATACGATCTGATAATTTGCTGCCTCCTAGTGAAAGCCAGAGTTGATTGGTATTAAAATTGGCAGCTTCCGTGGCTTGTTGTACGGTCATGCCAAACTCCACCATATTTAGGAAAAACTGCAATAGGTTTTGATCCTGTGTATCGCCTCCCTGTACTCCAAAACATAAAAAGGGTTTGCCTTCTTTGAGTGCCAAACTTGGAGTCAGTGTTACGCGTGGTCTCTTGCCTGGTTCTACCACATTAAATGGATCAATGGTTCTATCCAAAACAAAGCTCTGCATCCGCTGACTCATGCCTAATCCAGTTTTTCCGGCAATGGTGGCTGGCAGCCATCCCCCGCTAGGGGTAATGGACACCACCCAGCCCGATGTGTCTGCTGCTTCTACAGAAGTTGTGCCGCGCCATAACCTGTCTTGATAGGCTTCTTCTTCATTGGCAAAAGGATAGGAAGACTTGCTAGACAATTTGGCCAAGTCTGCGCCGCTATTGCTTTGCAAATAAGTTTGATCATGTTTGGGTATGGCGCTTCCTTGTTGCAAACTGGTATCGGTTAGTGCTGCCCTTTTTTGCAACAAACTCATATAAGGATTGGTCTTGCCTTCATAAGGATATGGGTCTCCCGGTGCGGCAAATGCATTGTTCTTATCGGGATTTATTTGGCTTGCGCGATGTTTGGCGTATTCCTTACTCAATAATCCCTGCATGGGTTCTGATGGTGGAAAATAGGGATCGCCATAATAAAAATCCCTGTCCGCATAAGTCATATTCATGGTCTGATACAGTGTATGAATATAGCGCGTGCTATTATAGCCCATGGATTTGAGGTCTATATTTTCTAGCATGTTCAAACTCTGCAAAAGCATGGGCCCTTGGGTCCACTGTGCCAGTTTGTACACTTCAATGCCCTTGTAATTTACATGCAAGGGTTCTTCTACGCGCGGCTTCCATTTGGCCAAGTCTTCTAAAGTGATGAGGCCTCCTTGTTCCTGTGCACCGCGTACAAATTCCTTGGCAATATCGCCTTTGTAAAAACGGTCATAAGCCGCCATAATGGCTTCTTTGCGGCTCTTTTTATTTTTAAGAGCTGCTGTTTCTGCTTCTACCAATTTGGTGAGTGTGGCTAATAAATCTTTTTGTACAAAAATTTCGCCTGCTTCGGGTGCTTCTCTTTTTTCTCCGGGATGCGTGAGGAATACGGCTTTGGAATAAGGCCATCCCTTGATCATTTCTTTGCCCTTTTCCATACTATTGGCAGTTTGTGCGTCAATGGGATAACCCGCTGCCAATTGCATGGCTGGTTGCAATACCTGTTTCAAACTCATGGTACCAAATTCACTCAGCATATAGCAGAGCCCGCCAACCGTGCCAGGTGTGGTGGCTGCCAGTGGTCCGTATTCTGGAGGAAATGCATAACCCTTGCTTTTGAAAAATTCTACGGTGGCTCCTGTTGGTGCTACACCCATGGCATTAATGGCAATGACTTTCTTGGTCTTTGGATTATAAATTAGGGCCTGTGTTTCTCCACCCCAACTCAACACATCCCACATGGTGCAAGTGGCGCCTAGCATGGCGCAAGCAGCATCAACCGCATTGCCACCTTGTTGAAAAATCATGGAGCCAGCCGTGGCTGCTAATGGTTTACCCGTTACCGCCATCCAGTGTTTGCCGTGTAATGGGGGCTTCTGTGTTTGTTGTGCTTGCGTATTAACCAATAGAAAACAAGCGGCCCAAAAGCCAAGAAAGTATTTCATAAGCGTAGTTTAGTAGTTCCAAATTACGCAGAAATCTTTATTGATAAGCTTCAATGGTTTGAATAGTTCCATCGGCATTATAATGGAGCTCCGTCAATTTTACATTGCGCAAATGGGTTTTGCCAGATAATTGGGTATCGTGATAAAACAAATACCATTTATCCTTGATCTGCACAATGGAATGGTGGCTGGTCCAACCCTGCACCGGTTTTAGAAAAATGCCTTGATAGGTAAATGGCCCTAGGGGGCTATCGCCAATGGCATAACAGAGATTATGCGTGTCACCTGTGGAATAGGAAAAATAATATTTGCCCTTGTACTGGTGCATCCATGCGGCTTCAAAAAAGCGTTTGTCATTATTGGATTCCAAAAAGGGCTTGCCATCCTTGTCTAGAATCTGTACTTCTTTGGCAGGGCTTTTAAAAGATTTCATATCGGCACTTAACTCGGCCACCCTTGGTAGAATGGCTGTTTCATTGGGTTTGCGCAAAGCCGCTGTTGGGTCATGTTTGCCCCCATTCCAGTGTTGCAATTGTCCACCCCAAATGCCCCCAAAATACAGATAGGCTTTGCCACTGGGGTCTTGAAACACGCAAGGGTCAATACTATAAGAACCCGCTATGGGCAAGGGTTCTGGCTTAAATGGTCCGGTAGGACTTTTAGAGGTAGCTACGCCGATGCGGAAAATATCTTGCTTGTCTTTAATGGGAAAATAGAGATAATAAACCCCATTTTTATAAGCCGCATCTGGGGCCCATAATTGTCTGCCTGCCCAAGGAATATCTTTCTTATCCAATGCCACACCATGGTCCGTTACCTTACCACCAATGGAGTCCATACTTAGTACATGATAGTCACGCATATCAAAATGATCACCCAAATCATTTTCCTTAACACCTGCTTCAATATCATGCGATGGATAAATATAAATCCTGCCATTAAATACATGTGCCGATGGGTCTGCCGTATAAATATGCGATACCAAGGGTTGTGAAATGGGTTGCTTTTTGTTGCTTTGTGCTGCAGCTAATAGGAGCATACTGGAAGCAAGACTGCTAAGGACAATTTTTTGTAACATGGTCTTGGTTTTAATTACTACCTCCATTGCCTGGTGCAAATGGAAACTTGAGTGATTGATAATATTTTAAATCATGATCTGGTGCTTCATAACCTGCGGGCAAAGGCATTTTAGAAAAAGTTCCAAAATACAGTAAGCAGGCATTGCGCCACCAAATGGCTTCCTGTTCTTGCACCAATAATAATTGACGCACTTGTTCAAAACGCTCTTCATCTACCAAGCCTTTTTGCTTGTTCCAAACCTGCTGCGATTTTCTCACAGCCTCTACGCCAGCATAATAATTGGCGCAGAGTTCCTCCCATAATGTTTTGCCAGATTTCATTCTAAAATTCCAAGCCACATGATGAAACCAAAGCAAGTATTCCTCAGGGCAGGTCTTGGGGTCTTCATAAATTTTTCTAATTTCTGGCGCCCATTGTTCCAGTGCATTACTACCCTTGCTGCTTCTCTCAAAACCAATGCCAGCGCTGTCCGCGCGATGGTAATAGACGGGATTCCAATCGGCCCTGCCCAAACGGTCTGACCAGGGCGATGGTCCATAATGGTGTCCGTCTCCCATAATATGGTGCAGCCCCAATGGGGTCATGTATTGCACCAACACTTTTCTGGAAGCCATCATGATTTGTTTGGTGTTGGCCACAAATTGAGAATCTGTATTCCAACTCATCTTGATCCAATCTTCTGCAATTTGATCTGTGTTCTGTGCAGGATTCCAAGCAAGTCTTCCATAAGCATACCAATTGGCCTGTGCAAAGGGATGGCCTGTCCAGTTTCTATCGTCTCCAATATTGGCCACACCCGCCATGCCATTTAGGGCAAAATTTCCCAGAGAACCATTCACCACTTTGGCAACGGTAGATCCCTTTCCATTGGCATAAGTATCTGCATCCAATACTTCTGTCATGAGTGGAGCTTCATACACCAAATGCGTGGCTTGTCCCAAATATTCCTGTGTTAATTGAAACTCCATCATCAATGGGGTTTTGGGCATGGCGCCAAATAGCGGATGAAAAGGTTCTCTTGGTTGAAAATCCAAGGGTCCATTTTTTACTTGTACAATTACATTGGGCTTGAACTGTCCGTCAAAGGGTTTGAATTCTAGATAAGCTTGTTTGGTTCTGTCTACTGGTGTTTCATTGCTATACACAAAAGCGCGCCAGATGACAATACCACCATGTGGTGCTAGCGCATCGCCCAGCATATTGGCGCCGTCTGCATGCGTACGCTGATAATTCTGTGGCCCGGGTTGTCCTTCTGAATTGGCTTTAACCACAAAACCCCCAAAGTCTGGAATGTATTGGTATACTTCATCTGCCTTTTGTTTCCACCAAGCTATCACCGCAGGGTCTAGTGGATCTGCCGTTTTTAATTTACCCAATTCAATGGGTGAACTAAACTTGACGGAGAGATAGGTTTTGATGCCATATTTTCTAAATACATTGGCCAGCGCTGCTACTTTCATCAAATAGTCTTTACTCAACATCAGTGAATTGGCATTCACATTATTGACCACAGTTCCATTAATGCCAATAGAAGCATTTGCCCTGGCATAGTCTATATAACGTTGGTCAATGTAACCGGGCAAGAGATGCCATTTGAAAATACTAAAACCAGCGTAACCCCTTTCTACCGTGCGGTTCAGGTTATCCCAATGATCCAACATGCGTAATTGCATGACAGGATTACTCACCAACACTATCTTACCAAAATATTGATGGGTTTGTAATGCTTGCAATAACCTAAAACTGCCATAGAGTGCGCCAGCGTCTGTTTTAGCGGCCACCACTAAACAGGATTTTCCTTCAATAGTTAGGCTTACAATCACATAGCCTTCCTTGCCCAATCTGGGCATTTCTGATAAATTTAAATTGGCTATGAATTTGGAGGATTCCACAGAGCCAACTATCACCGTATTTTTTTGAATACTGTTGACCTGGTCCATGGGTTTTCCCAGCAATCCACCCAAGCCCATGCTCAATTCCTTTTGTGCCGATTGCAGTAGGGGGCTATTCCCGTCTACCCAAAGATGTTGCATCATTTTTTGATAATGGCTTAGCAGGGTAGGGTTGTTGATTTTGTCATAGCGCAACCAGAGACGGTATCCATCTTCTGCTTTTGCTGGCAGTACTTGTATTAAACAAAAAATCAAAAAGGGCAATAGGCTTTTTCTCATATGCAAGTTTCAAGAATGGTCTTCCCAAGATACTAGCATTTTGGCTAATAGTTTTCTGGTATGGAACCTGTTTTTTTGCTATTTTGTAGCATGCAAAATTTTAAGGCCCTTGGTCTCTTCGCTTGCTTGTCTTTAACCAATCTGGTTCATGCACAAATACCCCGTATTTCAGCAGCTGATAGCATTGCCAGAAAGAGAACTACCGATAGCTTGCGTGCCTTAACGGTAGCGGATCACCAACAAATGCTCAACCAATTGGGCATTACTTCCCTTAGGCCTGGTGCTAATGGTTCCGATCCAACATCGCCCAACGCGGCTAATTATGATGACGCCAAAGCATTTCCTTTTACCAATTACCCTGATCCCTTATTATTAAAGAATGGGAAGCAGGTTACCAAAGAGAAACAATGGTGGAACAAACGGAGACCTGAAATTGTGGAAGAATTTGATAGAGAGATTTATGGTCGTATGCCCCAAAATCTGCCAAATGTAAAATGGGAAATGATTACCACTACTCAGGAAAGTATTGGTAGTTTTCCTGTAATTACTAAGAAATTATTGGGTCATGTTGACAACAGCAGTTATCCTGCTGTATCAGTAGATATACAATTATCCGTTAGTACACCCGCCAATGCATCTTCAAAAGTTCCATTGATTATGGAGCTAATGTTTCCTTTGCCACCTGGTTTTAAAGCAGCACCCAGAAAAGCAGGGGAAGATCCCAGTTGGCAGGAACAATTATTGGCAAAGGGTTGGGGCTTTGCAACCATCTTACCCATTTCTATACAACCCGATAATGGGGCTGGTCTAAAACAAGGGATTATTGGTTTGGTTAATAAGGGACAAAACAGGAAGCCAGATGACTGGGGTGCTTTGAGAGCATGGGCTTGGGGAGCTAGTAGGGCCATGGATTATTTTGAATCTGATGCTGCAATTGACGCCAAAAGAATTGGTATTGAAGGGCACTCTAGATATGGTAAAGCTACTGCAGTGGCCATGGCCGATGATAAGCGTTTTGCTATTGCATTTATTAGTTCATCAGGAGAAGGTGGTGTAAAAATGCATAGACACAATATGGGCGAAATTGTCAATAATGTAGCTGGACCCAGCGAATACCATTGGATGGCGGGTAATTTTATCAAATATGCTGGTCCGCTTACTTGGGGAGACCTTCCAGTAGATTCTCATGAACTACTTGCACTTTGCGCACCACGTCCTGTATTTGTAAGTGTGGGGGATAAGGGGGATGGTTGGGCAGATGCTAAGGGGATGTTTCAAGCAGCAGTTTTGGCCGGTCCTGTCTATACTCTTTTAGGTAAAAAAGATTTGGGTACAGCTATTATGCCACCTGTTGAAACTAGTTTGATGCGAGGAGAGATTTCTTTTAGACAACATAGTGCTGGTCATACACCCGCACCCAATTGGCCTATATTTATTCAATACGCAGAAAGATATTTTAGTCAAAAGCAATAGTTACTTATGCAAGACTCTAACAACAACAAAACCAATAGCAGGAGAAAGTTTCTGCGCAATGCAGCTACCATCGCCGCAGGAATTAGTATTGTGCCCCGTCACGTATTAGGGCGTGGATTTATTCCGCCTAGTGACCAATTAACCAAGGGAATCATTGGTGTGGGCGGCATGGGCCGAGGTCATATTCCTTATGCTGGCACAAGAGTAGTGGCTGTTTGTGATGTTGATAGCAAGCACTTGATGCAAGCCGTTCAAATGGTGGGTGGCAATATCAAAACCTTTCATGACCATCGTGAATTGATTGCCCTTCCTGAAGTGGATATTGTACATATTGCCACACCTCCGCATTGGCATGGAATCATGGCCGTTGATGCTGCTAAAGCGGGTAAAGATATTTGGTGTGAAAAGCCCATGACCCGCACCATTGGTGAAGGTAAGCGCGTGGTAGAAGCCGTTCAACAATACGGAAGAATGTTTAGATTAAATACCTGGTTCCGTTTTGAAGATAATTTTTATGGCATGAACACTACGGTTAAACCCATTAAGAAATTGGTGGAGTCTGGTATGTTGGGTTGGCCTTTAACCGTTACTGTGAGCAAGACCACAGGCTTTGACTGGAAATTTTATTGGGTGGGTAAAACCCAATTGGAAACTCAAGCTGTTCCTGCAGAATTGGATTATGACCGTTGGCTAGGACCCGCTCCCTATAAGCCTTATAACGCACACCGTACCCATCAAACCTTCCGCGGTTATTGGGATTATGACGGTGGTGGCTTGGGCGATATGGGTCAGCACTATATTGACCCCATTCAATATTTTTTGGGCAAGGACGATACCAGCCCCGTAAAAGTAGAAGTGGATGCTGAACAACAGCACCCAGATGCTTGTGGTACTTTCCGTAAAATTACTTTTACTTATGCCGATGGTTGCAAGATTATCTTAGATGGAGAAGCCAAAGAGCCAAACACACCATATATTGAAGGACCCAATGGAAAACTCTTTAATGGTTTTAAATCTACCATTCCAAATCTCAAGGAAAAATTGGCCTTATTGCCTGATCCTGTGCCACAGGTCACAGACTTTTTGGAATCGGTCAAATTCAGGAAAACCTTTGCACTCAATGAATCTAACGGATTCCGTTCTTGCACCATTATCAATATGGGTAAGATTGCCTTGCAATTGGGTAGAACCCTAGAGTTTGATCCAGTAAAACAGGAATTCATCAATGATGCTGAAGCCAACAGTATGATTAATCCTGCCCTGCGTTATCCTTGGACCTTCTAATTTTCAAAACTATTTTATGCGTACATTATTCATAGCTCCCTTTTTATTTTGTTATTTGTTAGTACAGGCGCAAAAACAAAGTCTTTCTCAAACCCTTGCTGTATTTCCTTATCAGCATGTGGCCGATGCTGCTCCTGCCTTACAATCCATGCAACAGTGGAAGCCTGCACAGTGGAAGGAATTTTTTGAAATGCTTGATACAGATTCTTTAAAGCTTCAACCCAGCTATGCTATGCATGCTTATGTAAATGCAGCTAGTTTGAATGCAGACCTTAGGAAAAAAACAGCAATGAATCTGTCTGCTGGTTTGGCCCAAGTAAAGGGGTTCTATGCCAAAGATTTTTTGATTCAGCGTCTTGGTTTGCTGGGCGATGATGCTGGTGTAAAAGCATTAGAAAGCTATTTGCAAGACAATATGTATGCTGGTGTTGCTGCCAGATCTTTGGTAAGTATTCCATCTGCTGCTGCCACTGCGGCATTGAACAAGGCATTGGCAACAGCAGTTCCTCCTATTAAAGAACAATTGCAAGCTGCTTTGAATCATCAAACTGTTAATCCTGCAAAAACCATGGCGCTTTCAAATAGCTATGAGAAACAAAACCTAGCTGCTTTGCAAAAAGCAATGCCTACAATAACTGATTTGCCTACTAAAAGAAATATCCTCAATGCGGCTTCTAGCATCAATGATCCCGCAAGCTTTCAATACATCAGCCAGTTTTTAGCTGATCCTGATTTGCGTGGCGATGCTGCCAATGCTTTGGCCAGATTGGCATTGGGTAATACTGCCATCCGTGGTGCTGGAGTAAGTACTAGTTTGGATAAAGCATTTCCATTTTTAAATGGGGTTGACAGTGCCATTCTTTCTAGAAAATTAGTAGAAGCTGATTTGGTAAAACCCGCAGGCAATATCGCCCTTGGCGTCATCACTGCTGCGGAAAAACAAGCTGGTTTTAAAGTCTTGTTTGATGGAACCAATACCAATCAATGGACGGGTAATATTGCTGG
>Ga0136644_10002928_pt1 | contig 12858 bp, 14 predicted proteins | sample C_130820_EF_Meta_FD_94780 | JGI IMG/M metagenome (GOLD analysis project Ga0136644, IMG submission 94780) | Freshwater microbial communities from Lake Croche, Canada to study carbon cycling - C_130820_EF_MetaG (v2) (version 2) | ecosystem: Environmental > Aquatic > Freshwater > Lake | place... | reverse complement strand
TTAATTTTTCTTCTAATTCATTATTCTTATTTTTAAGTTCTTCTATTTCAAGTTTTAACTTATTTATTTCTTCATTCATTATATATTTACTATAATAATATTATAACATAATTTTAAATATTTAAAAAATCGGCGTTTTAAATGTGCAAAGGTGTAAAAAATGGGCGTTTTAAATGAGAAAAGATGTAAATAAAACTTAACTTATTTTTTCTCGGGTGATTTATAACCAGAAATTTTAGTCGGGAATTTACCGGTGCTGTTATATATACCAAGTCTTCTACGATAATCGGATGTACTTGCTTTTAAACTTGGTTTGTTCCAAAGAATAAACATACTTAAATAACCAGCACGAGACGGGTCACCCGTCCCTAAGTCTTTGTGGTGACGAAAAATATACCGGTTGCGTCTTGTTATGTCTTTGTGTTTCGTGAGATCACTCATTCCAGCAGAACCAAAGTGTATAATTTTTGTTTTTCCATCTTTTTCGAATGTGGCGGTGTATTTTTTACCCTGTTTGGTTGACTTTTTTATGGAAATGAGTTTTATTTTTTTATTGGACTTTGTTTTTTTATTGGACTTACCAAAAGAAAACCGATTTCCATTTTCATCTACATCGACAAATTTGATTTCACATTTTTTACGAAGTGATCCTTTTTTCGACGGATTTGTACACCCCTTTACTTCCGTTACTACAGGGCTTTTTGTACATTTACTTCTGAATGATTCGTATTTATCGGTTACTTGTTTAAATGTTATAGATTCCTTAATTCCGAGTTTTTTATTTATTTTATTGTGAACATCAAATAGCCATTTACTGAAAGTTGCTCTACTTTTCATTACATTGTCATCTAAAATTGTACCGGGTTCATCAATAAACTGTTGGTAACTTTCACGGCAATACCTACAGGGTAAAACTGTGCCTACCAGTCTAAAAAATGAACGATAATGTTCTTTTTGGGCACTTGTAGGTTCTTGTGGGTAATTCTGAGCTATACAATGTAAAAACACCCAGCCAGCTGGGCCCCAAACGCGAGTTTGCATCCCATTCTTGGAATAGTCATCCTGTGAAGAACCCATTTACACTTAACAATTATTTTTTAATTAAAATATTATTATTAATAAAATGAGTTATCGTCCATTGTTACCTCAATTAGTTAGACAAATACTTGAAAACACAATTACAACAGAAGACCTCGAAAATCTTGAATTTTTAGACCAACGCCTCGCTAATATTATTAGTAGAATAGCCAATAACTCACGATTTACTAATTTACTTTTTGGTTTAACATCTAATCAACAAGAACAAGAAGCTGCTCTGGTTGCTTTGGTTAATATGGCCAGAAATGATCCATCGATATTAGTGTTGTCTAGTGAAGAAGCAGACGAACGGATCATGAACATTTTTAGAGGTGGTATTTTAAATTTTAGAAACGGTGCCGGTCCCTCGAACAGGTCACCACCAGGGAGTCCAAGCTCACGGGAAATGATACAACAACAAACACAGGCACCAGGAGCTCCATCTCGTAGAAGGGTTAGGGCTGAAAACGAGGAACCCTCTGTGGGTATGCGCCGCAATCTGAGAAGAAGAACTGAAACTGAGCAAGTAGAAGTACCACCTGGTTTCGTTGAAAAGAATATATCAAAGGTTGATTTAGGCGATGATTGTCATATTTGTTTAAATCCACTTAACCAAGATAGTGTTTGTATGCTTTATAGTTGCGGGCATGTTTTTCATTGTACATGTGTTAAATTATGGGTTGATTCCAAAAGAAGCTCTGGTACAATTAGAGTTCCATGCCCCATTTGTAGATCGGAAATTTTACGAGTTGTTGATGTGCCAAGCAATGGGTTTGGTAACCGTAATTATGCTAGTTCTACTTTAAAGAGTTTAAACAAAGAAATAAAATATTTAAAATCAATTTAAAAATTTAATTGTTTAAAGTACAAGAACCAAAGTAACAAGAAGCAATGATGATTAACGCACCTACAAACTTCAAAACATATTCCAAAGTAAAAAAACCACCTATAATAAATGTTATACGGCGTAAAGAAATATTAGAAGAACCCAGTTCATGGTGGTCACCAGAACATCGTTATTATTCAGGTTTGTTTAATGAAAAACAGTACATTTATTCATTTTTATCGAAGGAACCGGCCAACAAGTGTATAGAATTTTTAGAAAAATATAAACAAGTAAACAAAAGATACCCCGATATACATGGAATGAACGCCAAAATAAATAAATGCGATGATTTCGAGTTTAGTATTTATATAGATAAAGAAACACTTATTTCTCTTAAACATAGGTGTTTGGTAAATGGAGTCGGTCTTATTGGTATTTCTTATTTTGACTACACATTCATAGATTCGTTTCTTGGTCAAAAGAATGTTTTTAATTTAAGTATGTCAGCCGTTGATCTACTTGAAGATGAATCTGTAGACAATATCCAACAAATAGAAAATCTCAATTATCTATTGGATTTTTAGTAAACAAGTTTTTTAGTAAACAAGTTTTTTAGTAAACAAGTTTTTTAGTAAACAAGAACACCTCGTTTTTCATTAAGTTTTCGTATAATTATACCTTCTGAAATTATTTCTACTGTTTCATCAAATTCATAACCTGAATATAAACAATTCATAAAGTGTGAATAAGCCGTTATGTATGGACTGCGGTCGTAAGAATAATACTTTTGAAAAATGTATTCAAATGTTTTGGGATCCGTGAAAATTGATTTAACACATCTTACAACATTATAAAGCGCTGTTTCGTGGTTTATAATGTCGTAATTACGAACTACTATATTTATTATTTCGTCAAATAATTTAAGTACTTTCTTCATTAAAGTAACCAACTTAAAAAATAAAAGGTATTAAACCTAAAAAGATGGAAACCGAGATAGGTCCATTGGGTTATAGTATCCCGCTAAAAACTTTACCACCACACTTTTTAGAAAATATTCGCCAAGAGCTTACTGTAAAACCCTTGGAGAATCCTAATTTTCCCTCTAATGAATCGGCATTTCCTGTTTACCGTTTATCTAAAAATAATGTTTATATCCCGAGATTTTATGGAATTGAAAAATATGGAAAACCCAAGAAAAATACACTTTCGCCGGGTGAAAATATAAACCTTACATTCAATGGAACTTTACGAGACATCCAAGAAAAGACCATTGATTTTACACTGAAAGCATTTGAAGAACATGGAGGGGGGCTTGTTTCTTTGGACACCGGTCTTGGGAAAACTGTAGTCGCTTTGAAGTTAATTGAATTAATGAAAGTTAAAACACTTATAGTTGTTCATGCCGAGTTTTTACTTGAACAGTGGGTAGCTCGTATTAAACAGTTTTTACCTGATGCTCGTATTGGTATCATCAGACAAGAACGCTGTGAAACAGAGGATGTTGATATCTCCATTGGTATGATTCAAACAATTGTAAATAGAAATTACCCAAAAGACTTCTTCAAAAGTTATGGAATGTTACAATCGGATGAGTGTCATCACATCAGTTCGAGAACATTTTCAAGTATTTTTTATAAAGTTCAAACAAAATACCTTTTGGGTCTTTCGGCAACTCCTGAAAGGAAAGATGGACTTTCTAAGGTCATTTATTGGTTTTTAGGTCCTCAAATAATAACTATAAAGAGAGAAACAAATAAACCAAGTATTAGATTTATATCAAATGATACTACTGGTTACACAGAAGAATACAACCGATTAGGTAAGATCAATAACCCGGCTATGATTACAAACCTTACAAAAAAACAAGAACGAAATGAGCTAATTATAAATACCATTAAGAAGTATCTCGAGGAAGATCGTAAAATACTTGTACTTTCTGATCGTAGGGAACATTGTGAATTGTTGTTGAGAAATCTGTATGGTATTTCGGCGGGTGTTTACCTGGGTGGAATGACAACTGAAACAAGAGAAACAAGTGTAAATTGTTCTGTTATTATAGGAACTTACCAAGCTTCAGGTGAAGGTTTTGATGTTCCTGAATTAGATACGCTTATCCTCGCAACACCTAAATCAGATGTCGAACAAGCAGTTGGGAGGATTCTTAGGCAAAAAAATAAAAATGAACCCGTTGTTATAGATATTGTAGATTCATTTTCAATTTTTAAGGGTCAATATTTCAAAAGAAGAAAATTTTATAAACAAAGTGAATTTAAGACAACTGGAAATGTATTTTAAGTCAACTGGAAATGTATTTTAAGTCAACTGGAAATGTATTTTAAGTCAACTGGAAATGTATTTTAAGTCAAATTTGGTTTAACATTTAATTTGAATAAAATAATTGTACATAAAGCCAGTAGCATTATTATAAGTGAAATTAATAAAATAAGTAAAAAAACCACCAAATAAATATACTTCTTAATCAAGTTCCATACACGGTCCTTTGATAATAAATCATCCATTTAATTTAAAGTATTATTTTATTTTAAATTAAAATGGTTAAACTGGCATTCAAACCGACTGATAAGGGTATTGAAAGCGTAGTTTCAAAAAAACGGGATCGTAATTTATCACCTTTTTCAGCTCACCAAAAACTTATTCCCGATTTTGTACCCCAAACACATAAATTAAATGTAAATGACCTTGTCGGTTTAGAAAACTGTGCTTATGTCTTGAATGAATGGTTTTTGAAAAATAATAATAAAATACTTTTACTTATCGGACCGACAGGTTGTGGAAAAACAACTTTGGTTGAAAGTTATTGTAGAGAAAATTCAATTGAACTTTATTCTGTAAAATCGGGTGAGAAAACAAAGAAGGAGCTTTTGAGAGACATTTTTTTATTTTCTGAGTATTCTTCAACAAGTTTTTTTATAAAACGACAAAGTTTACAAAAAAAATTGTTACTTATTGATGAATACCAAAATGGGCAAACCGATTTATTGACTATATCCGATATAACCAATTTAAATTTACTTAGAAATCATGAATCGAGAATTGAAAATAAAAAGGAACTTAAACTTTTTCTTAATGATCTTGTGTGTCCATTTACCGTTCCACCTATAATTGTAATAAGTTCGGATTCAAAGGGATCTAAATTAAGTGATCTCAAAAAATTACATGAAACTTATTATATTAATGAAATTCCGTTTGGAAGTTTAAAAACATGGATTCAGAGTTTTAAGTTTCCATTAACGGACCAACAATTAAATGAAATTATAAGAAAGTGTAAAAGTGACAAAAGACTTCTTTTGAATACACTTGGATTTTTAAAGGAACATACAAATTCTTCGGTTAATGAGTTTATAGATTCTTTTTATAAAGATACAGACCTTAGTATTTTCAATTTCTTGGAATTTTTGTTTAGCAACGAAGAAATTCAATTCAATGAAATATTTAAAATGTATGAAACAGATGGATTTATGATAAGTAATCTTGTCCATGAAAATTACTTGGAATACAATGACAATATCCATGATATCGCAAAATCAGCTGAAGCTATAAGTTTAGGAGAAACCTTATTTTCAGATACATTCGAGTCGACCAGGACATTTATACCAGAATCACATTGTTTAAATTCACTGATTATTCCAAGTTACTATTCGAGGAGCGATAAACCAAATAAAAATATAAGAACGAGTTGTATAAACAATAGGTACAACATTTATCTGAATAATCAAAAAATAATCAACAAAATAAATCTAAACAAAGTAAACTCAATTGATATCATGGATATACTGTACATTAAAAAATTTTTAAATTCTGAATTGGTCAAACAAAAAGTACTTAAAAAATCACAAGAAGAATTCATTAAAAATATAATTGGGTCTTTGGGCAATAACATTGATAAACTCGAACTAATTTATAAACACTTTAGCGAATTCAACCAAAAAGAATTAAAAACAAAAAATTTTACATTAAAGTTTAAAGAAAAAATAAAAAAACTAAACTTAATTTAATGGATTCACGAACACCAAATTTAGCTTCTTTTATAGAAATTAATTATTACACCGATGATGAAATACCAGAAGAAATTGAAACAGAAGAAGATTTAAATACTACCTTTTCAAATTTACTTTACGAGCGGGGATTATTTGAAAACAGGCTTTACGATATCCTTGTTGATCCATTTATGTATACGCCTGGAATTTATGTTGCCGATGGGTATGTTCCAGATTCATTTTGGGACCCTGTAAAGGTTAGTTACGAAAATGTTAGATCACTTAAAGACATAATAATTCAAGACAATTGTTGTATTTGTACAGATAATCACATAAATTTTAAAAAATTACACTGTTGTAATCAGAAAATGTGTAATGGGTGTTGTTACGAGTGGTTTGATAATTCCGTAAAATGCCCATTTTGTTACCAGGATCTACGAGAATTTGATTTAAAGAAAACAAATTAAATGAAATTAAATGAATTTAAATTACTTAGCATTTAACGAAAATAATTCAAATTCAAGTTTCATATACACCCGTACTTCTGACCCAAGAACAAACCGTGATTTATTTGATTTATTAGATGAAAGAGATTCTTTCTATGAAAGAGGAATATACAATAGTGTATTCGATAAAATAAGTGAAAAACTATTTGTTTGTTCAGAAACTGATGATGTAGATTTAACTGATTCTGAATACAAAGAATTAGAATTAAAATACAATGTGCTAAAAACACAGGAAACTATTTCCAAGACAAAGAGAGAAATCGCTACAATGTATGTAAAGAAAATTGAACACGAATTACTTCTTGACGAACGCAGGCGCCTTTACGATACTTTTTGTAATAATATTTTAAATACTGTCAAATCAATTGCTGATATTACAAAACAAAATCTTTCAGAAAAAGACTCTCATTTACAAGATATATTAAATGACCGCATAGAATGGTACTACAAAGAACTTGATATTGACAACCTTGTTAAAATAGATCAAGGTATAAAATCAGAATTTAATTTTCTTAAAAAGGTATTAACCGAACTTTCAGGGTTACATCCAACTGTTTGTTCAATTTGTATGGAAAACCAAATTTCGTGGTACATCGACCCATGTGGTCATACACTGTGTACCGATTGTAAATTAAAAACAGAAAATAACCGTTCATGTCATTATTGTAGAACAGATCGCACAAAGTTTAATAGACTTTACCTTTAAAACCTCACTTTAACAGGTAAACTTTTAGCAAAGTGGTATTCTACCGATACCTCCAAAAGACTCTTGGCTATTTCTTCAACAACTGGGAAGTCTTGGTCTTCTATGTACAAACTCGGTACAAATTCAACTTCGTTTACAAAAAGTGTATAAGGCACTCCTTCTAACCCCGACCCCAGATCTATTCTTGTTAAAATTGGACTTTTGTTATTTAAGTCAAATTTTGGTAGAGAATCCATAACCTTTTGAGAAAAACGCATTATGTAATTCCATTGCGAACTTGGTATTTTAAATTTACCACCTTCTTGAACGGGTGTTTCGACTAGTTCATCGGTTGTTACTACTGTATAGGCGTAAATACCGTCGATAAAGTATGTACGATATTCAGGATTAGATTTATCGAAACCAGGTATGTATTCCTGTATGACAATTGACTTGTATTTTGGAATGTTTTTGGAAAGGTACTTTAATATTTTTTCTTTTTGGGTATCCATACCTTTGTCGGTAACAAATTTAGCAAAGTCCTTTGATTCCTGTCCATAAACAGGTTTCGCTATAACTGATTTCCATTTGTTGTCTTTTATTTTTGTTAAAAGTTTATTGACATAAGAATCTGAGTCTCTCTTTAACCATTTTTTTTTGGATATACAATGTGTAGGTGCTACAGGTATATTTTTATTTGAAAGGTACTTGTAGTATGTACACTTATTATTGATGAATTTCTGGTAATCGTAGGGAGGGTATACATTTGGGCTATTTTGTAAAACATTCTTAAAATTTTCAAACTTTGAACGATCACTTAAATGAAATGATTCTAAGAGATCGTAAATTATGATGTAAACGATGTCATTTTGTTTAAAGCGATTTATGCTTATGGAATCAGGTGTTATATAATCAACATTGATCTTGACTTCTCCATTTGATTGATTTGATAAATTCTCAAGAAAAACACCAATGGCTACATCTGCTGGAACGCAAATTTTACCTTTTTTGCTAGTTATAGTGAGTGGTTTATGCTCTTGGTCCCCTGCCAATGCTAACCATGGAAATTTATTTACGCAGTAAAGTTCGTCTTTCTTTTTTTCTGCTTTTTTATAATTCAATACTATACCTATATTTAGTTCTAAAACGGGTTTCATTATTATATAACAATTATTTTTTATTTGTTCAAAATTGATTCTTTAAATAAAAATAATAATCAATGGATAAAATAAGTTGTATTATTATTTTGAGAACCCTTTTTATATTTAGTTTATTGGAAAAAGGGTGGTGTGTCAGAAAATGTAAAAATTCAAACGATATCCATTTATTTAAAAGTGTGAAAAAAGAATACACTTAAAAAATAAAATAACTTAAAATAAAAAGATGGGAGGTGGTCTTGTTCAATTGGCTGCCTATGGATCCCAAGATATTTATCTAACTACAAACCCACAAATAACATTTTTTAAAGCAGTGTACCAAAGATGTACCAATTTTTCCATGGAATCAATTGTTCAACTTGTTGACGGAAATATTAATTTTGGAGGAAACATAACAGTAGTTATTGCCCGTAACGGAGATCTTCTTGGTAACATTGTGCTTCAGGTAGGTTTACCTGATCCATCTGGTTATATTTTAAACCCAAATACTTATGATTCCGTTGGATGGATTCAGGGAATTGGTAATTACCTCATAAAGTATGTATCAATTGAAATAGGAGCACAACAAATAGATGAACAATATGGACAATGGATGGACATTTGGTCTGAACTAAATCTTAACGAATCTCATATAAATGGATTTTCTCAAATGGTAGGTAAAAACTACAACGGTAACTCATGGGAACCTTACGATGTAGCTGCTGCTCCAGGTTCACGGCTTTTTGTTCCTCTTCAGTTCTGGTTTTGTAGGAATCCTGGTTTGGCTATACCCTTGGTAGCATTACAGTACCACGAGATAAGGGTCAAGATAACATTTGAAAAGTTTCAAAATTTATTGGTTGGTGTAAAGGATAATAGTTACAGACAAGTAATACCCAATGGGATAATACCTCAATTTACAAGTTTTCAAATATTCAATACTTATTATTATTTAGACACAACAGAACGAAGAAAGTTTGCTCAAAATCCACATGAATACCTCATAGAACAAGTTCAAAGCCAATCAGGAAATGTACAAAGTAAAACAGATGAAAATGTTATAAGACTTAATTTAAATCATCCTACAAAAGAATTGGTATGGGTTTTTAACCGGAATGGAACATACGCTCCTCTCAACGATTTTAGTATAGGAATCAATAAAATTCCTAAAGGAACCCCTTCTCAATTTGCTCCACTTTACAATTTCAAACTCATTTTAAACGGAACCGATCGCTTTAAGGAACGACCTGGAGAATACTTTAAATTAGTACAATGTTACGACCATCATACAAGGATACCTAAGGGTTACATTTATGTATATTCGTTTGCTCTAAAACCTGAAGAACATCAACCGAGCGGTTCGTGTAATTTTAGCAGAATAGATTCGTCTCAACTGAATTTTTATCTAAGAAACGATACATCCCCTGGAAATATCGACGGAACACCTCTAGAAAATTACGGCGAATTACCTGGTTATACTGTATACGCACCTTGTTACAATGTCTTGAGAATAATGTCCGGTATGGGAGGATTAACTTATAGTAATTAAAATTAATTTTCGTAATTTTCGAAGAAAAAAAAATAATTATAAAAAGTACACATACACAAAAATGGGAGGAGGTCTTATGCAACTTGTCGCCTACGGTTCCCAGGACATTTACCTTACAGGTCAGCCCCAAATCACCTTCTTCAAGTCTGTTTACCGCCGCCACACCAACTTCGCCATCGAGTCCATTCAACAAACCATTAACGGCTCAATTGATGCCGGTGCCCGTGTCTCTGTTACAATCAGCCGCAACGGAGATCTTCTCAAGAATCTCTGGTGCCAGTACGACCCCAGCAAACTCGTATCAAGTTCTAGTGGTATGGCTGCGGACATTTCTCACGCAATCTTCAACCAACTCGAGCTTGAAATCGGTGGTCAGCTCATTGATCGCCAATACGGCCTCTGGCTTACTGTATGGCGCGATCTTGTAGAATGCAACCCCACTGGTGCTCAGGGTGAACTTACGCTATCAGGCCAAGAACCCGCTGTCAATGGAGGTGCTTCATACCTCGATACATACGCTGCTTCTACCAAGTACCAGCGCATGTCTTATACCCATCAGTCTGGATCCGCTACCAGTACAACAGGTGCCCCCACTGAGGCTTATATTCCCATGCGTTTCTGGTTCTGCCGTAACCCTGGTCTCGCCATTCCACTCATTGCCCTTCAGTACCATGAAGTCAAATTCAATATCCAGTTCGCGCTTGCAAGCGCCTACATAAACGGCGCCTATACCAGTGGCCTCAAGAGTTCTAGTTTTGCTGTTTATGCTGACTATGTTTACCTTGACACCACAGAGCGCCGCCAGTTTGCCCAAAATGCCCATGAGTACCTCATCGACCAGCTCCAATTCCAACAGGAAGCAGCCTCAACCGGTACTGGTAGCACGATCCGCCTCAACTTTAACCACCCTGTAAAGGAACTTGTCTGGGTCGGTTCACCACAGCCTCTCGTTGCTAACAGCGCTGCGGGTAGTTCTTATGCCGACAATGTTCTCGGTGGCGCCACTCCTTCGGCAATTGTCGCATCTGGCAACGCTGGTACTTCGGTTATGCAAACCAAGATCATTCTTAACGGAACCGATCGCTTCACCGCACGCAACATTAAGTACTTCACTCGTAACCAGATATGGGATTGCCACACTGGGTTCGGAGCAACTGGTGTTGCTGACTCCATCGCTGTTTATAGCTTCGCTCTTCGCCCTGAGGAACACCAACCCAGTGGAACATGTAACTTTTCTCGTATCGACACTGCTCAGCTTGCTTTCAGTGGCGCTGCTGTCAGTGCTCTTACGATCTTTGCCGTTAACTACAATGTTCTTCGCATCATGTCCGGTATGGGCGGTCTCGCATACTCCAATTAAAGCGTTTAACGATAATATTACAAGTAACCTTTTTGTAAAAACCATGGAAACGGGAACTATAAAATCCTTTGTTGTTGGTGTGAACAACGACAAAAACATAAGAAAAGATGATCTTGGAATTATTCCGAAAAATCTTAATGACAAATTGGTTAAAAATATTTTAATTTCAATTAATAATTTAATTAAAATATTTTTGAGAATTACAAGAATCGCAACATGAATTCGCTCGGGAAATTATTTAGCGGTACTAAGAACCTCGGGTTTTCTTATAAAGCAGTTGACCAAAAGTCAACTAACATAATCAATGCGACTGAAGGACTAATCAGGGCTGTACAGCAAATTGGTTGTCAGGAATTAATCCCAAATATTATATATAGAATCGAGCATATGCCACCATCACCATATGATAATCAAAGTATGACCACCAATGAGATGATTACTATGTTAATTACACAGCATGATAAAATTATAAATGAATTTAAAAATTCACCAATGGGTGTACATATTTCACATACAGCTATTAATGATTTAAAGGAAGCCCTTAATAATCTTATCAAAACTAGTATTTTTAGCGCATCGGTAAATGGTGTAGTGGACGAAGCCGAGGCCAAGAAAATTATGATTAATACACTAAAATCATTTTGCCCTGGTAGCATGCTCGGTGTTCTTAATCAACCAGTTAAGAATATGTTCCCTGAGCTAGAATTATCAACTCGTCCTGTTGAACTCATGATAAATAATGGTGTACGAGTTGGTAATGTAGTATTAGGTAAATATAAATTCACCGGACATGTAGTTGTCGATATTGATTACGATATTGATTTCAGCAATGACCCCAAAGCATCAATTGGTATACTTTGCTATACGGAGAGAAATGGTAGAATTAATTTAGGGGTGATACACGCAGACCGTGATAATAACGGGATGAAAGTTAAAGGTAAGATCCATCTCAGAGAGATATCGTTTGATGGTAAATATGTAATATGTATAGAACAACATGTTGTTAATGATAACACAGGACCAATTATAAATAATTTACATGTTGTTATTACACCCGGTAAAGGGGGGGTTAGCACCACGGGGTCTGTCTCTAAATTCGGCCAAACATGTAACAGTTGGGTATGGATTATGATCTTAATAATTGTACTTGTTGTAGTTGCATATATTTATTATATAAACAAAGACACAATTAAGCTACCAACACTGAGTCAACGGATTTCTCAATTTGGTCGTCACATAAAGACACTCCGTAAATTTTAAATTTTAAATTTTAACAGTAAAGAATGAACGAATATCTTTATTACCTTCTTTTATTCTTTTTTGTTCTGCTATAAGCTTCTTTTCATTTTGTTTTGCTTTGATCACCGATGGTCTATTGAACATTTCTTCACATTTTACTTCTCCCAAAAGAATATCAAAAATTGTTTTAAGTGGGTTTTTTAACTGATGGTCGAGATAATATAAGTTATCAGTTGGTAAATTATTTTCAATTACATAACTTGGATCTTCTGTTTTTTTCCAACTTAACGCTTTGGGATCACCTATATTAATATATACAAATGGTACTCGGTCTCCCGGTTTAGGCGCACTGTTTGAATCCCTTGTTCTCATTTTTTCTACAAGAGCTACATGTGCCATACTCGGGCATTCTTGTCCTTTGGTATCATGTATCCATACATAATTTCCGTTTGTATCTGGTCTACCGTCAGGTAATTTTGACG
>Ga0136644_10002927_pt1 | contig 12859 bp, 10 predicted proteins | sample C_130820_EF_Meta_FD_94780 | JGI IMG/M metagenome (GOLD analysis project Ga0136644, IMG submission 94780) | Freshwater microbial communities from Lake Croche, Canada to study carbon cycling - C_130820_EF_MetaG (v2) (version 2) | ecosystem: Environmental > Aquatic > Freshwater > Lake | place... | reverse complement strand
GCTATGCGTACACAAAGAAGTCTATATTATGCGGCAGGTGGGAATAATTCTTATCAACCAATTAAAAGACTTGGTGAGTCTTTAAATCTTGATCCTAATGATGTAGCATCAGAAGTAGGTTCTAGTCCCGGTAAGGGTAATGCTTTTATTCAAAAACTTAAAGCATTACGTGCAATGTCAGATGAGCAAGCTGCTTATTATATGGGTTCCCCTGGTGCCCCATCTGAGAAATGGTCTGGTATTAGACAAATGAGCGACGCTGATTTTAATAGTGCCATAAATAATCGTGGAGGAATAGATAAAGATATGTTAGATAACATAGCTGAGTATGACAAGGCTTTAGGAGATCTTCAAAAAACTATGACAGATCTAAAAGTATCTATGATACCTTTAATAAAGGCTGCTACTGCAATTGTTAAAGCTGTTACTTTTATTTTAAATCCCGTTAAGATGCCTGAGGGTTTTTGGAATGGTGGTAAAAAACCTGAGGACTTAAAAGATAAATCTGCAGAAGCTGCAGCTAGAGCTGCTAAAGATATGAAAGAGGCTGCTAAACAATTTAAAGATGGTGTAGATGGATTTACTGGTAAGTCTGGTACTGTTGGTGGTGGAAAACGTGGAAGTCATTCATTACCACCTGGTTGGGGCTATATGAGTAATCAGCAATATTTAATTGATATGGCTGAGAATCTTGGAGCATTTGAATTCTAATGGAACAAGTAACACCTAATAAAAAGATTGAAATCTATTTAGATGAAAGTAGATTAGGAGTTTCAGAACCTGCCTTCGAATATGGAAGGCAGGCTTCTGCTTTATTTGCATCCACAGATACTTCATCTTGTGGGATTATTTTCAGATCTGGATGGGAAGTTAAATCTTATGCAGATTTTGAAGATGCTATTTTTGACAGGCTTGAAATTCAAGATTCAGTTATTGATACTTCTGATGCTGAATATGATTCTACTCTGGTGTTTGGGTTTCAATCTAGAAAACCAAGCAATGCTAATATGCTTAATGTTAATGCTGGGGCCTCATCAAATCAAGCTTCTCAAGGTCATAAAGCATGGAAAAGACAAATTCAAGCTGGTCACGATTTAGCTAATATAACTTTATCTGCTGACGTTGACGCATTTCCTTATCCTGACATAGATGATAATGCAATTGCAATGGATCCTACTATAACTGTAGATAGGGTTTTTAAAACCATATCTAATGATTCAGTAGACTCTTCATTTATATTTATTATAAGTATCATAGAACCTATCCATGTTATAGCTGGTTTAAAATTTAGACTATATTTTAATGCTAACTCCGGAGAAACTGTAGAGAATGGAATTAAAGTAACTGGAACTGGACAATATTGCTGGCTTGTCAGAAGTAATCGTGCAGTTCTTATGGAGAAGTTAGTTGGTAATGATAATCATTGGACTAAAAGACATGAATGTTTTGGTAATTGGTTTAATGATAGCAATTCATCAATGACCATTAGAATCATTAAATCTGGATCATGTTATAAATCAAGTGAAGGTCCTAATGGTTTTATTAAAACTAGATTTATATCTACTAATAATTCTGTTACAGGAAGTCCGACAGATATAATTAAAAGTATTCACGCAATACTTACCAAGACTCCTTCTGAATTTGAAGATCATTATATGGTACCTGGTAGTCATCAGGCCACAACTTTATCCCCACTACGATTAGATATTCGTAGAGATATGATGGGTGCTTTTTCTTTTATTAGATATAAGTACAGAACTGAAGGTCCATATATTGCAAATGATTCTGTATTTAGTTTAACAGATTACCCCACTGATGGTCAAACAATACTTCTCAACTGGGATTATTGTAAAAAAGATGGCACAGATCTGATCTGTAAATTATATAGAAACGATATTAATGTTGAGTTAGATGTTAATTCTTCAAATTTAACTAACAACAAAATTTTGTATAATTTACCTGAGGGTGTTACTGAATATTTTGTAAAATGTTTTTGGTATTGTTCAGATTTAAATTCTCCACGATTAAATTCTTGGAGAGTTAAAAAGTCTGCATATCTTCAGCAATCAGGTACGACTGGACATAAATTAGAAACAGCACCATATTATAAGACATCTATTATGTCTTTTAATTATTCATCTGCAGAAAGAGCATGGGCACAAGAAGATTTTAATTTTGTTGTTGCTGATCCTTTAGATACTCTATCGTTGTTTACTGCTAGGACTGTAATTCCAGTAAAAGTAATAAATAAAGATACATCTAATGGGAAACAAAACATTATGTTTAGAGGATACACAGTTCGTGTTAGTGCTGAGAGGCAATCTTCTAAAGATGGTGTATTCCCTAAAACAGGATGGAACATCTTTACAGCTATGTGTAAAGGTCAGTGGAAAATATTAGCCTCCACTACAGTTGATACTCCAATTACTACAACCTTTTATTCTAAAGGTGACGTTGATATGAATGGTAATGTTGTAACTGATGATGGAACTCCATACCTAGCATCTGAATTTGTTAGATCATTTATTAGTAGGGCAGGTTATGACTATTATAATGATTTTGATTTCCCCACTGATATACCTATTAGAGTATTGGCTGGAAGTAATCTTGATTTTTCAAATACAGTTGATATGCTTGAAATTAATGGGGATGTAATTGAAAGCATTTGTAGGGATTACCTAGCTCATGTTTTGATGCGTGATGAAAATATAGGAACAAATGGTAAATGGATATTAGTTCCACCCAAGGTTGCACCTTTTACTAATCTATGTAATTTTATAACCTCAGGTCCACAAGTGAGTGTAGGACAAAAAAAGTTAAATGCTTTTCTTCCTTCTTATTCTGGTATGACAGATCCTAATGTAGATAGTGCAACGTATGGTCAAGTTATACCCCATTGTAGTATAAGATCTAAAAGTTTTAACACTACTGTACTTGAACCTGAATGTAATTGGCTACTTGTATCTGGTATTGGTGAATTTAGTAGTAAATCTCCAAACATGACTTATGCAGTTGGTTATAATCCTATAAGTTATAATAGACCTGGAGAAAATACCGCCGATCCTAATCATCCTGATTATATTGGTTGGAGAAAACCCATGTGGGTAATTGATCCCTCTTTAACAGGTCATAATCCCTATAAAGTTCAAGCTGTATTATCTACGGTATGGAGACGAATTGCATATCTATCATTTCATGCTATTAAAATGTGTACATTTGTAGCTCCAATGATTGAGATACCTCATGAAACAAATACTAATGCAACTAGAATTTTAAGGTATGGAGATCCAGTGCTTATTGATGGAACTCAATTTTTAATTAGAAATGTAAATCCTTCATTTAAGAAAAACGGATTGCAATACGCGTCATACGAATGTGAAGGATATAGGTCTTTATAATGCAGGCACAGAAAAGATTACAAGATTGGGTAAAAGAATTAGCTAGGAGGACTCACGGTCAAACTGGTGATACTAGACTTGTATTTGGAAGACAATTAACTTTCATGCATAGTGCATCGCAAATGGCTCAATTTCCAATGGGTGATTCTATTCAAATGCAAGATATGGTTTCAGGTTCTTCAACTTTTGGAATGTTTTATTCTTGTGTTGATATAGATGTAGTAGATGGTGGAGTTGTTAGATGAGTAGTAACGGGAGGATAAGGTTCAGGGATAAAATAGAAATAAAAATAAAAAGTGCTGGATCTTTTACTGGAACTGATTATTCGCATGAAGCCAAAGCTTCAAGCCTGTATGCTGTTGATGTCAATAATTTATTGACTGGTTTATCTGTATATATTAAATCAGTACATACCCCCACTACAAATTCTTGGACTGCAACTTATAGAGGGCCTAATGAACCTTTTGGTGGATATACTGTAAGTGGCAGTACATTTAAAAATACTTTATCTATGTCTTGTGTACTTGAAGATATTAAAGCTTATGCTACAAGATTTAGTAAGATAAAAATAGTTGTTGGGTCTATTAAAATATATGTTGATGATGTTTTATCTACTACACTTGCAGGATTTGATATTACAAGTGATGCTATGGGTCCTATTTGGGGACCTATATTTTCAGGCTTAGTTAAAGTTGAAGGAGGTGCAACAGCTCAAGTTACAACTTCATTTATTGGTCCTCCTACTTATGGTTCATATGATTTAACTTCAAGTGCAGTTTCAACTGTATCTGGGGGTTGGAGATTTATGGAAAATGGTAATTGGTATTCGCATGATGTAATACTTCCAGATATCTCTAATGAAGCACCTAAATGTGGAAAATCTCTAGGTCCCCCTCCACCTGCTCCACAGTTTACTATATGTACCCCATTTGATATACATTTGACTAACTGCGTTATTTCAAATAATACGTGGGGTAATCATATAAACAGTGTTCATTCTATACATAAGAGTGCTTACAGTACTTCAAGTAGTGGTTTTGGAGACCATTCTGAAGAAGAAAGAATAGGAGGATCTATACATTTTATTCCCAAATTAGCTAGAGATTTGGCTAGAATAAATAAAGATTTTGGTGCGTCTATATTTAGATGGGCTACGCCTCGTTGTCAGTCTAATTCGTCACGTGAAATTGCTTTGATACATTTAGGTGGAGGTGGAAATAAAAATGGAAGCACTGTCACTAATAAAATATCAAATATAGTTCAACATAGTTCAGCTAGGGCAGAAGAAGTATTTAACGATAAATCTGCAATTGAATCTATGTTAGATGTTATCCCATATAGTTTGATAACTGTATCTCACTTTAAATATGTAAACAGTGAGGATTATGATGGTAGTGGAAATGGACATCAGGATAGAGATGTTGAAGTATTTTCTTTTGAATATCCATACACTGTAGAAACATATCATGAGGGCACAGCTCCATATATGCATCATGATAATAAAATTGCTAGGTATTGGAATACAGTAGCCAATCCTTGGTGGAGTTATGGATATGTGTCTGGTAAATGGAATCTATATGGATCTCCAACTAATTGGGCAGATTATTGGGGGCCAAGCCGTGAACAATACCTTGCTGAAGCTAAGAAAAGAAATTCAGTTATAACAGATACTTTAGAAGCTTCAGCACACACTCCATTTTTAGATGCATTTAATTCTAATGGTGAAAAAGATGTAGACGGTAATCCTGTTGGTTTAAGGTGGGTAGGTATGTGTAGATGGATTAATCAAACTATTACTCCCCCTACTTCTGTTGCATTAGATGAAACAAGTAGTACGTTGTGGTCAGTAAAAGATTCTTTAGGTTCTATTACTTTTAATCATACTAATATGGTTATATCATCTACAGTATCTGAATTAGAGGTTACTCTAGTGGTAAATACTTTTGACATACCTCCATATATGTATCCTTCTATATGTGATAGGATATTCTTAAACTGGTCTCCAACTAATGTATCTTATATTAAAGTATACTCTGTTGGACGTGGTGGGCATGAAGAATTATATAAATGGAATATATCTGATACTGCAACTGAACGTAACCATATTTACTATCATCCAAAAGTAGCCGATAACAAATATGCTGGTTCATGGGCTACAGATAATGGTTCTGGTATTGCAGATGATTTAGGAACAGACTCTCTAGGATCTGGTATTAGTTCATTAACTATGTCAGGATCTGATACCGCTGAAAATTTCATGCTGACTGGAGATAGAACTCAAACTAAAATAAAATTTTTAATAGGGTTTACATCTACAGCATCAACAGTAACTTTAAACTATCCGACTTTTTATAAGTGTGTAAATACTAAAAGACAGGTATGGGAAAATGGCAGTGCCGTAGCGACTATATTTAATGATGGTCCAGGAGTTAGGCTTGGTAATAATCTATATTATTATGGAGGCATAAACATTCCTCCACTTGTAAATGGAATTCCTTATAAAAGCACAGTTATAGATTGGTTAATGGATAGAAGATGCTTGTTAGAATCTGTTCATCCATATACAGGTGGCGCAGTAGATTTGACAACTGAATTAACTCAGCTATATGATACTTTTGAAGTTCAATCAATAGCCTCAGTAGACGGTAATACTATTTCTTCCTTGCTTCCTGTTGCAGATAATAATCCAAAATGGGTTTGTGCATTAACAAATGGAGCATCTGAAATTCCGCCTTGGTCTGCATTTGCACATAATATAAGAGATAGTGATTGGAATGAAATTCCTGGAAGTTTCTTTGGGGGTGTTTGGTCAATGTGTCAATTACCTAGAAAATTAGTTAACTCAGGAAATTTTCCTGCTATACTAACTAATCCCTCTAATACTATACAGTCTACATTGTTATACACTTTAACAAATTGGAAAGTGACAGGTAGTGAACCTATTGTTTATAATTATGAAATATCTAATTGGAAAGTAAAAGTTAATTCTACTGAGTATGCTAAAGTAAATCCTTGGCATGGGTACACTTCAATTATTGATGGTGGAGGTTCTGACTACACAGAAACTGGTGGAGTAGCAATTGAACATAATAAATTTAATGGCGAGTATTGGTACGCTTTTGTAACATCTGGAAACCTATTTGTTGGTAGATCAAAATTCTACTTCCCCACTATAGATGACAGTATTACTCAGGTGACTTATTCTAATAATAGTAGTAAGCCTTGTTTAATGTTTGCTCCTAATGGTGTCTTATATATCGTCTATAACTCTGGTTCCAACGTTGTTTACAGAACATCCACAGACCAAAGTCTAACTTGGAGTAGTGAAATAATTTTGTTTTCTGGAAAAACTAACGTACGATCAACTGTTAACGATTTTAATAATGACATTGTATTTTCTGCTTTTGGATATATTTCAGGGTCTTCTGGTCCTGGTTATCTATATGTAATACCTTATGGTGGAGGTGATATATCTTTGCCATCTGAGGTAATAGCTAAAGATTCAACTGGAGCCAATCTTCGTTTAGCAGATAATTCATATGATCTAAATTTCTTAGCTGGTCAATTAGTTTTAATGTGTAAGAAAGATGGAGATTCATTTTATTCTCACTATTGTTCAAAAGACAATGGTTTAAGTTTCGATAAGGTGTTTTAAATGACAGTAAACTATCTAGGATCTCAGGTTCCTGTTCCTCAGTTAATAACTAACAGGATGTTTATATCTGATTACAATGTAGGATCTGCTTTACCGGATTATGTTGGTGCATTTCATGTAGAGACAGGAGATACATTTTGGTCAAGCAAATTTAATAGAAATGCTGCCTACCTAGATGTTATTGCTCAGTCTGGGTGTGGAATGATAGCTATATCTAATGGTTTAGATATATCAACTGTATCTGGTTTAACAGTAAGTGTATCGGCAGGTACTGCATTAATCAATGGGGTAATTCAAAATAAGAACGCGACTAACGTTGTAGTAAATAACAATACTACAAATTATGTCTGGTTTAAAAAAGATGGAACATTTGAAGTAACAATTTCTGTTACTCCTCCAGCTTCCATGCCTTCTGTTTATATTGGACTTGTAGTAACTGTATCTGGTTCTGTTACAGTATGCGATAAAACCGGAGTTGTTTTTAATAAATCTGGTTTAATGTACCGTGAAACAAATGATACATCTATCCCCACTGGAACAATAGATTCTTCGCTTGTTGTAATAACTAAAACAAAATCTGGAAGTTATATTTGGGATGGTGTTGTATATAATGCCATATCTCCCGTTAAAGAAGTACAATCTGTTACTTCTAATAAGTCTGAAACTACAGCAGATAGAAATTCTGTAGTTACAAATACTGGGGCTTCCTCTAAACCTATAATCACACTTGAAGCTGCCTCTATTGGAGTTGTAAGACAATTTATTGTTACTGATTCTGATGGCATTAGGATAAAAGCTAATAGTGGGGATACTATACGTGTAATAAATAACATTACAGCTTCAGCCGGATATGTTGAATCCACAGCTGTTGGTGCTTTTATTACTTTAATATGCTATTCATCAAATTCATGGATTTGCTCTAATTTTTGTGGCCCTTGGACTAATGGTACTTGGACTGCTCGACCGAGTGATATTTTCAGTTAAAATGGAAAACACAGAACATTTAGAACATACAGAACATCACAGTGAAGTTCCACCATCTAATAAATTACAATTTGATGGGAGAATATCTATTGGAAATGTCATAACATTTGTATCGGCAGTATTCCTTCTTTGCTCTGGTTATATAAAACTAGATGAACGAAGTAACACTAACGCTGAAGGGCTTGCAAAAGTTCAGAAACAAGTAGATGATAATAACATAGAACATCTAAAAGCTTTTGAAAAACTATCTGGTAATATGAATGAGATAGCCAAAATTTTAGTTGGTCTAAGCCACGACGTTCAAAATATAAAGGAAACAGTAAAGAAATAACATGGGACAAGATTCTCAATATCTATCAAGTCGTCCAACTTTAGTAAATGGACAAACTATAGTTCCACAAACTGATGTTACAGGTAGCGCGCTCGCAACTTTGACAAGTTTAATTGCTGGTGAAGATCTAACAAATAATGTATTAGGCGTTACTAGCAAATCTGTAGTGTCTGCTACTTACTCTAGGTCTACTTATTGTTGAGTATCTAGCGGTTCTCAAGTAGTTTCTGGTGTAGTTAAATCTAGCGCAGGTCAATTACTTTCTCTAAATGTGAGTAATGCTAACGCTTCTGCTAGATATTTATGGATAAAAAACTCAACTGCCGCACCAGCAAGTGCTGAAGCTGCTAATCTTCAAGTTCATGTTTTTTATCTCCCACCTAGTTCTAGTCTTGATCTATCTAAATTTTTTCAAGACACTGGATTATATTTTTCTACTGGTATATCTTGGGGAATTTCTACTTCTGCAACTTCTTATACTGCTGGAACCGCTTCTGATCACTTAGTAAATGCTGGATACCTTTAAACATGGCAATAATTTATGTATCTGGAGATGCTACTAATGGTTACGTAATTGGTAGCGATGTTAATAGTGGAGCATCTAAATCTTTACCTAAATTAACTTTAGAAGGTGCCCAATCTGCCGCTACTGCTGGAGATACTATTATGATGAATAGTAGTATATTTACACCTAATAACGGTCCAGCATACCTTTCTATTACAAAAGTTTTAACATGGCAAACAGACCCAACTGCTAAAGCTGCTGGAGCAAATGCTAAATGGACATCTATCGGTACTAGAATTGTAAATGTTGGAGTTAGTAATACATTTATTGACATTGATTTCGACTCAAATAATATAACAAGATCGTCAGGAGTTATAACTGTAGGTGCTAATGCTACATTAACCTATAACAATATTCGAGTATTAAACACTCCAGGTAGTGGTAGTTTCGTATCTATAGGAGTAAATGCCACTCTCATTGGTGAGTTTATTACCATGAAACTATCAGATGGTAATTCATCAACTAGCCGTCTTATAAATATGAGTAATGCAGGAGGAAGATGTACTCTTGCTGGTATTACAGTAGATGGAATTGGTTATATACTTTTGGGGGGGAATAATGTAGCTACAGCTTTGTTTAGAACTCAATCAGCTTCTAATGGGCAAAGGAATAGCGCTAAGAATCTAAACAGAGGTATTATTTACAGTTCAGGAGCTTTACATGATCAAATAGATATTAATGATGTTGACTTTGATACTATAACTACTAGCTGTATATTTTCTGGAGATCCTACTGAGCAAGTAACATTGTTTAATGTTAAAAACTGCACTTTCAGAAATATGACCGTAGACGCTATAAGTATTTATGGAAATGTTGATACTTATGGTGGTATAAATATTGCAAATAATTATTACTCAGGTGTCCGTTCTTTATATGTCAGTAATGGTCTTGGAACTAAAAACGCAAAAATAAGCAATAATACTATTGTTCAGGCAAGCGCAACTAAAGAACCAATACAAATACAATACGGCACATCTGGAATAGAAGTATATAATAATACAATCAACTCAGATTGGACTGGAAGGTTAATTCAAATTGGAACTGATGGTCAGGTAACATTATCATCTAACGTTGCAACAGCTACAACTTTTGTAGGTCTTGGTAACACTACTTCTAAGTGGGTATCTCAGGTAGTTACTTTTACTAACCTAACTAAGAAAATACCTAGCTCAGTCAGGTTTAAATTTAATGAGGTTGGTAATCCTACTGGAGTTGTTAATTGTTACCTATATAGTGATGACGGTTCAGGTAAACCTAATGCATTAATTGCAACTTCTGAATATACATTAAATGGTTCAGATGTAACTGGAACAGATACTTGGGTAGAGTTTTGGTTTGACACTCATCCATCCTTAACATCTGGAACAGTCTATCATGCAGTTTTAAAATATACTGGTCCTACAGATGCTTCAAACTATATTAAAGTTATAGCTAATGCTACTGGTACAGTTGGTAATAGTTCTGTAGATGGTGTTACTTGGTCTGCTGGTTCATCTGTTTTGTTATTCCAATTAATGGCAGGAAGTTTTGAAATAACTAATCCTAAGATTTATGGAAATAAACTTAACCATACTGGAACTGTATCAAATCTTTGTCACGACGTATTTATAGGTGCTACACGTGGAGGTCAGATATATAACAATGAAGCCTACAATGGTGGTATCTCTTTTATATCAAAACTTGCAGATGGTTCAGACACAGTCAATTACCCCATTTTAATATATAATAATGCGGGAATTCAAGCCAAGTCTTTTCAAGATCAAAGAATGATCTTTAGAGATAAAGGTTCCAGAAATGTACAATGTTATCAGAATACATTTATCATGAATGGGAATGGAAGTAATGCTTATATTGCTATGATTGATAATGATTATGAAACTACAATTACTCCGCAACTTAACGGTCAGCCAAGCAGAAATTGTAAGTTTTATAATAACATTGTTGATGGCAGTAATTGTAGTGGAAATTCTTATGTGTATGTACTTGGTTCAAATTCAGCTGCATACCCCACTGTAATAAATCCTATGATTGACGATAACTTAGTTAATGTTGGTTCTGGATTTATAGCAGGAAGAAGTTATGTATCTTCGGCAACTCCAGTAAACTATAATACATTTGCTGATTTTCAAAATGCTGGATATGATGTAAGTGGGTATGGTGATGTATCTAACATTAATGTAAATCCTCCAACTAAGTTGAGTGATTTTGTTATCACTTGGAATTCTAAAGCAATTAATATAGGTAGAGATTTAAGTTCTATAGTGCCTAACGATTTCTATGGAAATGCCTTTAGGTTAAATACAGTTGGAGCTTTTAATGCCCCATTTAGGAATCAAATAGAAATTTCTAGAACCAATATTGATCCAGATACACGAGTTCAAAATTCTTCGAGGACTAATATAGATCCTTCTGTAAGAATTAGAACAGGTTAAATGCTACGTTTGTTTCTCTACGATCGAATTGCTTATGTGGATAGAAACACAGACAAGCTAAAAAAGTCTCAGAGAATCAAGCCAGACGCCAGGAATCGGCAATTCTCACGGTAGTCAGTCCGCCTAGTAACGGACCACAATAACAGTTAAATAATAAATAGAAATACCCCACTTATAAACAAATAAGTGGGGTATTTTGTTGTTAGGTGTTTAGAAATTTGTTAGATCATATATTGGTGTACCTTTAATTATAGTTTAATCAATTTTCATTTATGGTAAATTTACCTCTATAGTTATGGTCATTTTTCTAGTTTTACCCACTATCATCTGCAATGGGATGCTTGAAGTTATTGAACTTATGTTTTCAATATTTCTAATGTTTTCTATGTTGACACTTTTAACATTAGGAATTTCTTGAATTAAACTAGATAAAGTTTTTACACTAGCTTCTGCAATATCTCGCTCTTTTTCTGTTTTTAATATAGAATTTACATAAGCATTTCTTTGAATTTTATATGCCATGTATAAAGTTTTTAAAGCATATTTTGGAAATTCAACATATGGTTTAGTTCCAATAATTGTTTCAAAAAAGTCCTCTATTTGGAGGCGTCCGGTTCTAAGGTTTTCAACTAATTGTTTAATTGGTAGCATTTTTAATCTCAGGAAATATTGATAAACTTTTTAGATTCGGCAATGGCACAACCAAAAATATATGGTAATCTACCCCACAAGTCTGTCTAATGTGATCGTTTATAATTCTGTAAGTTTCTGATCGTCGTTTATACTTAACTCTAATCCAAAAATTGTGTTCTTTATTAGAAAATTTAAACTCAGTAGAAGTCTCTGATACAACTGCAAATTCTACATAAGGAACAGTGTCGTAAAAGTTTAAAACATCTTTATCTATATCAAAAACATCAATATCATTTGTTAAGATACATAGACAAATTCGTTTATTAGTGGGGTAGTTTTCTATATGATCTACTTTTATTTCTATCAATTTCTTTTACTCTTGTGACCTAATAACGACAGCACTTTGTAGTATTTTATAGTCTGATAGCGGTCTATAATTTAACTGGCAGTAATTAGGATCATACAAATTTAATCCATCCCAATAAATTACATGATGAACATTATCAGTAGTACCTGCACAGACATATACATATTCGTCATATACAGATTCAGTTATAGGTGATAAAGTAAAAAATTTCAGCTTTATACCATACAACTCACAAAAATCTTCTAAATCATAGTTTGTAAAGTATGCTGTAAATGGGGTATTCATTGGTGGTGAATAACAATACCCATTATAATAATGCCAGTTAAAAAAATCGTTTAGAGATTTATCAGTTAAAAAACTTGCCATGAAAGGAATACATAAATGATGTCCTAATGGCTGAGGTTGTATTTTATGTAGATCTATCATATCAGTTTAAGTTTATTTCAACTTTTCCATCCCTAACCACTACTAGATCAATTTGCCTATTTTGAATT
>Ga0136644_10002926_pt1 | contig 12864 bp, 14 predicted proteins | sample C_130820_EF_Meta_FD_94780 | JGI IMG/M metagenome (GOLD analysis project Ga0136644, IMG submission 94780) | Freshwater microbial communities from Lake Croche, Canada to study carbon cycling - C_130820_EF_MetaG (v2) (version 2) | ecosystem: Environmental > Aquatic > Freshwater > Lake | place... | reverse complement strand
ATTGTGAATGTTCAGTCTACATTCAAAAATTCACTGGCATCCGTTGTGAACGATGAGGATACAATGAGTCCTGAGGTAGAGACGGCACCGGTAGAGCCAGAACCAGAGCCAGAGCAGACAACGCTAAAAGTAACGGCAAAGCGTTCTGTACCAAAAAAGAAGAACACTTAAACCTTTTCCGCCCCAAATGCTACGGTACCCTCAGAGGGTGCGGTAGCACTAGCAACTACAGGTGGGATTTGTGGCTCCAGTGCCTTAAACATTGCCGAGCGTTTAGCGCGCATCAGATCACTGCTGAATAGCAGAAGTAGAATAGATGGTAGTAGAATAGTACACAGATATAGGATATAGGAACCAGGCAGATTATGGAAACCGTAGAAGATAAGGATAACAAAGGATACTAAGGACCAATGACCGAGGCAATTATAGATAAAGATGGTAAATGTGAGCAGATTCGGCATAGTCCTCCAAATAGAGACCGCTGCAATTAGCCAGGCAAAGAGAAGAACGCCAAAGACCGAATAACCAGAGGTTGATAGCATTGATGCGATATACGAGGGATTTACCGAATTGTAGATAAGGAAACCGATAAAGTAGATAACTGGCGTACCGGCAACAATACCTGCCATCCATGACCACGCTGTTAGCGCACCTAAAATGGCATTATATGTCTTACGTAAGCTTACACAAGCGTCAATACCACGATTCATTTTAAGAGTAAATTATGATCACTGTCATACTGATGCTTTATCCTCAATTTTTGTGCGTCAAAAAAATGGCGCACAAATTCTATAACTCGTTTTTCGCGCAGTTTCTTGTATTTTTTTAAAAACAAGAAATAGCGCACAAAAAAAGTTACACAAAATTTGCGCAGTTTTTTGTGTTTACAAAAAAATAAAGAATATTTGCGAAACTCGCGGCGCTTTTTCACGTCAAAAATCACGTGTCATTCATTAATCTATAGATTAATGAATCTGACGCACTTTTTGACACAAAAAAAACGGCAATTTTGTGATATTTTTGTGTGTTTTTTCTATTTCTCAGAATTCGCGCACATTTTTGTGTAACTTTTTTGTGCGCAGATTCTGCGTACAAAAAATACCGTAACAAAAATTCACATCAACATCTATATAGAATTAAATATGTCGGATGGCACATTAGCAAATCCTATTTTAGAAAATGTTTCTATATGACTTGCGGGAATAATATTATCCATAACTATATTTTTTTTAATATAATTTATAACATAATTTTTTACCCAATAATGAGCACGTGGATTATTACCTAACTCTGCTGAATTGAATAAATTTTTAAATGTATTTGCCATTATATTGTTCATAATCCAATAAAACTCGCCATTTGATTCAGAGTGACCATCTACATAAATATTATTGTCTAAATCGTTATTATTTTGTAAATTCATATTTTTCCATAATAATACATCATATCTATATAAAATAACTATATCATATTTTATATTATTATCGCTTTCATATTGTTCTTTAAGTTCAATTGATTTTTTAATGCTTAATGCTGCACTTGCTACTCTAAAATTTTCATAATTATCTTTAGCTTCAACCGATGGTGATACATTCTGAGCTACTTTATTAATATCATTATAATATATTTTATTATCTTCAAATAATTTCATTTTTGGAGAATATAAATTGTTTATTTCAGATTCTAATTCAGTAGACCAACAATGGCAAAAAAAATCAAACTCATAATTATCTGAATTAGGTTCTATTATATATTTTAAAATTGATCTATAACATTTCTTATAATCTACATAATTTTTTTCACTACCATTAAGTCCTTCGTGCGATGCGATACCACCACGCATACATAAAGCTACCCTTAGTTTTGTCATTTACTAATAATAAATATTTATTTTCTTAAAAATATAAGACTATGTAGCAACCACGGGATCTTAAATTTATGAAGGTTTAAGCAGTTTGTGGCTTCTCAAGGATAAATATCGCAATTCCATTCCACCATCCATCGCGATCGGGCCAAATAGCCGGATCTTCTGGCACAATAATTTCTTTTTTGTGATGAATTTTAATGTTTAGATCGCTAATCGCATTCATTGTGCCATCACGCACATGCTTCCAGTTCCAGTCATCTACAATATAAATAAATAAATCATCGAGGCAAGGCATAAAATGAGCAATTGCGAAGTAATGACTATCTTGTGAATGATTGCCATCATACATATAAATATTAAACTTAATAAGTGTGGTAGGATCAACTGTCCAGCAGTCCTTTTCAATAAACGTGGCATTATTTTTACCCTTGAATGTATTAAAATTTTTCATAAATTCTTGAATATTTATGCCAAACTCGCTCCAATTATCAATACAGACAACACTCGCACTATTATTATACATAGCAGAAGACACTGTAGAACCTTTGTAAGTTCCAATTTCCAGATAACGAGAGTCTGGTAGAGTCAGCAAATTATTATAAAAATGTCGTGTTTTGGATCCACTCATTCCATCAATTGCTAAAATCTCAGAAGTAATATTAGATTTATTTTGAAGAGCATTTATTAAGGAGTTATTTACATGATCAATGTAAGTTTGTATCTGTGACATGATATATTATGTAAGATTGTCTTTATACCAAAACCAACAAATCTTTTAAAAACTTATATAGCTCTTAGATATTATATAATAATAATTTCAGAGTTTATTGGATAACTTTTAATCTGTTTTATAAGTTCATCTGTATACTGTCCGTCCCAAAGATATATAGTTATATTGGAATACTTTGCTAATTCATTAAATTCATATATAAAGTAAGAAGTTCCGTATACTCTATGACCTTGTTTTGATAGATCGTTATCTAAAAATCCTAATATATTTTTTGGTTTACAGCAATATATAACAAATTGCCCATAAATACCAGCAGGCGCTATAAATGAATTAGGTTTAATTATAATATTTGAAAGCCTAGATGTCTCTTTTAAAAATAAATTATATAATGAATTTTCTACATATAGGCGGCGTGATAATGGCAATTTATTAATTATTGTAGTCTCTATTTTAGAAAAGTATATAAATAAAGAATGCGTTTTGTATTCAAAAATGTCTACAGGGCTATAACCGTGCTGATTAAAGAGCCAGATTATAGACTCCTTATCTATATAAAACGTATGTTCATTATTTATTATATTTACAGTATTTGAATCAATAAGAGCTTTCATATTTGGTATTGAAATATATACATGTTTTACTCCTCCTTGTAATATAGTATTTAAAAATACATGTGGATTATACAGATGTTCAAATACATGAGACATCACAATAGTTTCTAATCCTGAATAATTATATGTTTCACAATTTCCTACAATATAATTAACACCATATACTTTTACGGTTGGTGCGCTTATATCAAGACATGTATAATTTATGTCCGAGCGATTTAATAATTCAAATAATTTTCCAGATCCCCCTATTTCAGTAATAGATGTATGCGATACTTTATTAAAAATAAAATTCAAAAATTTATTATGATGTTCAAGCCATGTTGGAGTATTAAATGTATTATTATGAGCAGTACTGTATAACAAAGATGGATTAATTAAATTCTTTAATTGTACACATGAGCATATATTACATACACTAAAGTTTTGATCGGCAAATATGTCTTCTGTAAATGGCTGAGTATTTGTTGGTGGTGAACAAGTTATTGGGTATTGTTTGCGGCAGAAAAAATCCCTCAATGATCCGTTACATAATATACACGCAAATCGCTCATTTGCCATATTATATTAAACAGCTATATTTATTTATGGCATATTCTTTATATCCTATTTTTCAATTATGTATATGAATAACTAATAGATAGATAATGGCTTAAACCGTTAAAACAATAATATTATTATATAATGAACTTCACGGAGGAACAGCTAAATGAGATATATTATAAAAAGGTAAAACTACCATATGATTATTTCATTAAGCACGAAATACTTCCAGAAAAATGCCCATTAAGTATAATGAAATATAGTTGGGACGGTATGGATTATCCACGTACACACTGTGTGCTTGATTTTCAAGAGTGGATTAAAAAATATAACTTAGAACATGTAGAACACTTGGCAATCACAGCAAGAGGTGATCCAGAACTAGAATTTGTAAAGTATACAAAGTGTACAGAACTATTTTACCCTCCATATGATTTACATACCTTTAATCATATAGACCAATACGATTTTTTTATTTTTAACCAAACTATTGAGCATTTACATAACCCATTTCTTGCTGTAAAAAATATTTATAATTCATTAAAACCAGGAGGTTATGTATTTACATCGGTGCCTACTATAAATATACCTCACTCCACACCTATACATTTTAATGGTTATAATCCAATGGGTCTAACACTTCTATTTATGAGCGCCAAGTTTGAAGTCATAGAAATCGGACAATGGGGAAACCTTGAATATATCAAAAAACTATTTGAAACTCATGGATGGCCAGATCGCAAGGCACTTTTAGGAGAAAGAGGGTCAATAACAAACGAGGAACGCAATGTTTGCCAGTGCTGGATTCTAGCAAAAAAGCCTCTTATACAGTAAATCTTAAATGCGGAACATACTCGTGGAACATACCGCCCACAAAGTGTGTAAAGTAATTATTATTCACATACGCTTCTAGTGATATGTTCCCAATAATACTCTGTTGGCACCATATAGCATTCCATTTATTATCCATAATTAAATAAGCATCTGTGGTCTGAATCTCATATCCTACCGATGCTTGTTCAAAATGGTATCCGCTCTTATTGCCGACGGAGAGTCTAACATACTTATTATAAATATCTTCTAAAAGACATCTATGCTTTGATGGTTGTAATACCATTAAACCTGTATTTAGTACCGAATCCGTTACAAGGCGCTTCTGTGCATGTAACTGATAATATTCTGTAGCAGTCTCTTCAAAACTATTGATTTTCTGTATCTCAATATGCATAGCCGTTGTAGGCTGTGAGAATTCGTCCACCATACCAATCTTATCGCCATAAGAGTACGCTAAATGTATCGGAGGAGAGTTAGGATTAATAAGAATATCAGCATCCACAACGATAATATAATCGTACTCCTTACTCCAAGGCTGACTACACGCTAACAGCTTATTAAAGGTGATGGCATCCTTTACACGAAACGACTGATCCAAGTAATCCGTAACAAGCTTAAAATCATAACCACATTTCTTAGCGTACACTTCGTGACTAGGACGAAAATTACGACTGTATTCTATTAGATATTTATCGCCGATAGCAAGTGACACTAATGCTGATTTCATTCTAAATAATATAAGAAACAAATAATTGTTTAAATCGTAAAAAATTTTACGTTTAAACTTAAAGATTATATACTTTATAAAAAGAAAGATATGAAAGTCTTTATATTATGTGGTGGGATTGGGAGCCGGTTAGAAGACTATTCGTTTCCAAAACCTATTAATATGATATATGGAAAACCAGCAATTTCTTACACACTACAAAACTTACCACCCGAAATCACCACAATTTACTTTATAATATCCCCACATCTACACCGGTTTAATTTTGAACAGATTGTTAAAAATCAGTTCAAAACCCGCACATGTATATTTTTAAATTTATCATATTTTACCCGTGGTCCAGTAGAATCGGCATGGTGCGGTCTACGTGACCTTGTAGATGATAATGAACCCATTGTGTTTCTTGATAACGATGTACTCTTTGAGTTCCCTAATAAGTTTTTTGAATACAATGGTTCAGCATTTTTGGGGTATTCTACTGATAATACTAATTCTGAAGCATTTAGTTTTGTACAACTCAATGAAGAGAAAATCACCATGGTAAAGGAGAAAAAACGTATTTCAAATCACTTTATTTGCGGAGTATATGGATTTAAATCACTTTCTCAATTCCGTGAACTTGCTTCTCATCGTCTTAGTATTATAAATGATTCAGAGCTCTATTTTTCATCACTATTTGAAGATATAATAAATAATGGCGAACTAATTACTGGAATTCAGTTTCCAGATACTATTTGCCACATTGGAAGTTTAAAAGAACTTCGGCAATCTATTGGGCTTATTATGCGCCCTCAGATGCGTATTTGTTTTGATCTTGATAATACACTTGTTACCTATCCTGATGTACCTAATGATTATTCTACGGTAAAACCAATCGAATCAATGATTAGCCTTGTTCAAAGACTTCATAATGAAGGACATACAATTATCATACATACTGCACGTCGTATGGCAACACATAAAAATAATGTAGGAAGCGTAATCCGAGATATTGGTAGACAAACATTTGATACACTAGAGAAATTTAATATACCATATGATGAATTACTTTTTGGGAAACCTATTGCCGATATGTATATTGATGATAGAGCTGTGAATCCTTATAGGAATGATATGGAAAGTATGGGGCTCATTGATTATACAAGCAAAGAGGTCCCTATTAACAAACTTAATAATAATAAATATAATTCTATAGAGCTTGAAGGTAATACTGTAATAAAACGCGGACCGTGTGAATATTTACGTGGTGAAATCTATTATTACGAAAATCTATCACCAAATTTATCTATTACGAAGTTTTTTCCTAAGTATTATAGTTCTAAGATTACTAGTAATAATGCAGAACTACGCACTGAATACATAAAAGGTATACCTATCTATACACTTTACAAAGCGGAGCTTCTCACACGCGACCATATTAAACAATTGTTTGAAATTCTAGATTGTATACATAATACAAAAAGTTCTGTTCTTCCTAGTATAGAAGCAGTATATTCAAACTATATTCATAAATTAGAACACCGATTTACAGATAAAAATATATATTCCTTTACCGATGTGGAAAAGTATCAAACTCAGTGTATTAATGGACTAAAAGAATATATGAATACAACACCAACTATCGTAAATTATATACATGGTGATTTTTGGTTCAGTAATATTATGTTAGATTTCAAAAATAATATTAAATTGATTGATATGAAAGGACGCTTGGAATCAACACTTACAATGGGAGGAGATCCTATGTACGATTATGCTAAGCTTTATCAATCTATTCTTGGGTATGATATTATGCTCTATAATGATTCAATATCAGATAAATATAAAACTAAAATCAAACAATATTTTTTCGATGAAATCATTATAAGAAATATTAATGAAACACGCTTAAAAGCTATCACATTTGCGCTCATTATTGGATCGCTTCACGCCATTGAATCAAAGGAGATTCAAATCAGAATATGGAACTGGGCAATTCAAACATTTTATCCATAATAGTAATGCTATTACAAATCACATACAATAGATTATATGAGATATATTATAATTATAGAATCTACATATATAGTGTATCAGGCAACTTTCTATCTAATGTGTCTGCCTTATCTTCTTGTAGATAATAACTACCAGGATGTACAATATGATTATATTCCATATCTGGAATTATAACCATATTCATATTATTATTTTTCCACATAAAATAATTCTTAAATAATACATCAAATGCTAACGGATCAGTTTCTTTATACTCTGTATCTATCTCTGTAGTTAGATACATCTTTTTGGATACAATATAATTACCAGTATTATATAAACACTTTCCCATATAAATATTATGCCAATAATATCTAAAATTATCTTTTGTAATAGTTATATTATTAAAGACTCTATAATCAAATCCTTCATGATTAGGTTGTGGAAGCGTTCTAGAAGGAGAATAAATAGTATATTCATCGGGTTGCTTACCATTTAGCCACTTTGCCCATGCTTCAAAATATGATATAGGTGCGAAATTATCTGAATCCATAAGACAAACAAACGGATTAGATGCTAGACTTACAGTTTTATGCTTATTATGAAAACCGCCAAGGCGTTTATCGTTTACTGAAATATGAATCTTAGGGTCATTAAATGTGGCACGAATCTTCTCAGCATCGTGTCCATTCTCATCAGAAATAATAATTTCTGAAATATAAGGGTAGGTTAAATACTGTGGAAGACTAACCTTTAGAAAGTCCCATCTGTCCATTGTGGCAATACATAACGATATCTGAGGTACTGTAGTTATAGAGTCCATTATATGTGGATATCTATATTATTCTTTAAATAAATATGCGGTCTAAAGATAATTTAACTTAATAAAAATATTATGTCATATAAACCAGATGTGTATGTCCTTGCTGACCGCGGAAGTTTTATTTTTCTACACTGGTTCACTTATGTAGTCGCCGGACTCTATGATTTTTCTCATCTACCCAAACCAATACGATTTCATACAAATATAACAGAGTCGTTCCAACGTGAAACCTTGGAATTACTAAAACCAGATTATGAATTTATTGAGGATATAACAGGTTATAATGTTATACATCACGAAGGTACAAAAATTATTGATAATTGTAATGTTGATGATAAATATTATCCATTTATTCGTGAACAAATACTTGTAAAAAATAATCTGGAATTCAAAGGAACACCGTTTCGTCGCATTTATATATCACGAGCAAGAAGTCATCTACTAAAACATCACGCTGGATTAAAACGGCGCCATATGGCAAATGAAGATATCTTAACCGATAAACTAAAGCATATTGGCTTTGATTGTATACATTTAGAAGATTATAATCTTCGTGATAAAATACGTTTATTTCAGGAAGCAGCTGTCATTGTATCTCCAAACGCAGGGGCTCTTACAATGTGCTATTTTTCACACAAGAATACTACTATTATAAATATTCACCATAAAAACACAACGGATACAATGTATATGACTATATGTCGTGTGCTATCAATACCAATTTATTCTTATGAAAATATACGTTGCGTTGACGAGCAAGGTAATGATACTGAACCAAAATTTTTAGGCGCATTTAATATGGAAATTAATGACTATGACGATTTCTCAAAGTTTATTGAAACCAGTGTAAATACTACATTACATAAAAGCCAGTCTAAGAAGTATGAAATGACACTTCTAGAATGGCAAAAAACATTAAAAAAACGTGAACAGATAATGTATAATTGCTCAGAGTTTGATCGACTTAACGACGAATGGATTCCATTCTCTATTGGAATGTGCTGGGATATTATAAACTACAATGGTCCGATGGATGATATCTTTATCGGACCCCACGAACATCAGCTTCTATGTGCGATTCGTACTGGTACTGATAATACACGTCGTCCAAGTGGTATTAACCGCCGGTTTATTTTACAAACACTAGAAGGCAACAGTATCAAAAACGTTGATATGCCTTATCTTTCTTATATTCGTATGTTACCCCACTACAAGTTTATTGTATCACCTGAAGGTAATGGTATTGACTGCCACCGTCATTACGAAGCCCTGATGGCTGGTTGTATTCCTATCGTAGAGCGCAACGATCGCCTATTTGAGAAGTACGGAAACTGCCCCATTCTCTACACTGATGACTACTCTGAGATTAATCCTGAGTATCTAGATACGAAGTATAAGGAAATGCTAAACAAAACCTGGGACTTTTCCAGATTATGTCTAGATACGTTTGATGCCGATACTCAAAAACAAATTAAGGCAAATGGCAATTATTGGGGGAAACGCATAGGTGGGCGCGAATGGTATGTATAAGAATATGGTCTAAAGATTCTTACAAACTTATAAATAATGGTGCCTCCACTTTCACTATGTATCCCCACGATGAACCGTTGGGATTTTCTAAGGGTAAATATTCCACAGTATTTATCAAATCCTTATATTTCGGAAATTGTCATTTCCGATGAGAATGGACACGATGCTGAGAAGATTCGTGCCACATTCAATGATCCCAAAATTCGTGTTTCTATAAATACTACACGTCTCGGACCATTTCTAAATAAAAACAAGGTAGTAAGTCTAGCATCTAATGAGTTTGTATGTCTTATAGATTCGGATAATTTCGCACCTCTATCTTATTTTGAGGCGTGGGATAAGTGGCTTAAGGGTGCCGAGCCTAATGAAAATACTATTTACTCTCCTTATAGAACAATCCCACAAGTTAACCACGAAGGATTTATTTATAAAGAATTAGTTGGAGTTTACATCACAAAAAATAACTGTAAATATTACTGGAAAGCTATACCAATGGCGAACATCCTTTATAATACTGGCAATTATATTGTATCGAAAAAAATGTATTTAACCACAGAAACAGATCCACACCTAAAACACTTAGAAGCTCAGCGAAGTCCAGATGTCATGTTTAAAAATTACCTTATGTGGTTTAACAATAATATGCAAATGGTTGTTGTGCCAGATATGGACTATCATCATATTGTTCACAACGGTAGTTACTTTATGCAAGAGCTGTGGGGACTCAATGTAGATGTCTTTAACGCGCTATATGACTAGTCTAATCTATATATTTAGAATGTATTCATAATACATTTTAAATTAATACACAAAAAAATGATTACTTACGAACGTAAATAGCATCACCCCATCCCGTATTACCACACATCGTCTGGGCGACGCAGATAAAACCCTGCGACTCAAGGTAATAGTCTAACATCGGCTTCAGTGTACAACCCTTATAGAGTTCCTGCTCATTCACTTCTAGATACAACACTTTAGCAAAGGGGAGGCACTTTTCACCACCAACCAGTGCCTTGAATTCGGCTCCCTGTATATCTAGATTCCAAAAATTATGCTTAGGAATATCAATTTTATTTTGTAAGCAGAATGTATCAATCGTAATAGACTGTGCTACAAGTGATCCAATATAAACGACATCAGGATGCGCAGTAGCGTGGGTTCCAAGGTCAAAAATACTGGATGACTGTACGTTATTTGAAATATTGAACTTAACAGTTTCATTGTCCTTATCAGTTACCAGTGCCTGATATACATTTGGAATCCCCCGTGCCGTCGCCTCGTCCACCTTCTGAGGAATAGCATCAAGCCACGTTACGTCATTTGGGGTTAGACCGATCATTTGATAAAACCCCATCTCCTCGCATTCGTGGGCGCCGATATGTAGTACACCTGTCACATTGATGTTATACTTATTTAGAATACTTATAACTTCTTCACGGGAAAAAAGCATCTTTATGCTTTATTTAGGTTTTCTTGCTTTAGACGGGATTCTTGGTCTAATTTCTTGCTAAAAATGCTTCAAGTTCCACCTTTGTACACTGTCTATAGTAATATAAAATAGTGTTCTCAATAGGTTTACGAAAGGTTTCATGAGCACGATTCATATAATAATTTGGCATGTAGACCTGCTGAACAGTCTCGGAAAAGAACGCTGCAGCCCACGAAATCGTAGAGCAGGAACAAACCAATGTCTTAGCATTTTTCATGATATGATAATCGGTAATAATATCATTGGATTCCAATGTTATATCAAAATATTGTTTTAAATATTCTAGATATCGAAATTCAATCTCTGATTTTGGACAATTCATAACAATACAATATGATTTAGTGCCAATAGTATCTAGTACCCTTTTAACACACTCTGGATGTATAGCTAAATTATGGTCTATAAAATCCTCTAATCGTAAATGGACTACAGTATCGTAAAATTTATTAAAACCGAATGGCGGAACTAGTAAAACACCTGAAGGATGCTGTTCGGGCAAATAAGCAAAATCTGATCGTTCTGCTATTTTTCCATCAGTTAATAATATATCATACATGTTTTTAGAAATATGATCTATGATTTTTGATCTATATTTATGATAAATAGCATCATGCTGAAAATAACCTCTAAATCCATATGTTATATCATCCATTGGAAAGGGTTTTCCTTCTAAATCCGCATTCATCCACTCAATAAAAACCTCATCCGTTATATGTAAAAATTTATCAGTCGGCAAGGTATCTACGTGATTTATAATTTTAGCATTATAGACTATATGAAATACAACAGTAGCTATATAACGAAATATGGCATTTCCTAATCTACCTAACGGCAATGCTAAAACTTTCATTTATTGTCTATAACAAATTATGTTTAAACTATTTACGCAGAAATTCTATAAGTTCATATTTTGAACACGTTTTATATTCATAAGGTATCGTATTCATAATTGGTTTCCGAAATGTTTCGTGAGGGCGCTTATTTGGATAATTCGGCATATAGACCCGTTGAACCGTATCAGAAAAAAATGCTGCCGCCCACGAAATTGTAGAGCATGAACAAATAAGGGTCTTTGCGTTCCTCATAATATGATAATCTATAACAATATCATTTGACTCTATAATTATGTTGAATCGCTCTCGTAAATACTCAATATAACAGAGTTCAAGCTCTGTATTGGGCGAATTGACCACAATACAATATGAAGGGGCTCCTACACTTTCTAACAATTGTCGAATGGAGTCTGGGTGAATCGCCGAGCCGTTATCTATAAAATCTTCTAGTCGCAAATGAACCACTGTATCGTAGAGTTTTTTGAAATTTGGCGGGTTCTGAATAAGAATGCCTGACATGTGTCCACCATAAGGATGCTCACCATCAGGCGTTTCCACTATCATTATATCGGTTGGATTCTTGCGAATATACTCTATAATCTGCTGTCTATATTTGAGATAAATGGTATCGTGCTGAAAATATCCGAAAAATACACAGTTTACATCGGTTTTATTAAATGCTGGAACGTTTCCCGCAAGATGTGCCTTTGTCCATTCAATAAACACGGCGTCGTTTATGTCAACACGGGGGTCCTCTTTCTTAATCCTTGTATGGTCAACAATCTCGGCATTATAGACTATATGAAATACAACGGAGGCTAGATAACGAAATATGGCATTTCCTAATCTACCCAATGGGAAGGCTAACACCTTCATTATTCATTTATGGCTCGTTTTATT
>Ga0136644_10002925_pt1 | contig 12864 bp, 11 predicted proteins | sample C_130820_EF_Meta_FD_94780 | JGI IMG/M metagenome (GOLD analysis project Ga0136644, IMG submission 94780) | Freshwater microbial communities from Lake Croche, Canada to study carbon cycling - C_130820_EF_MetaG (v2) (version 2) | ecosystem: Environmental > Aquatic > Freshwater > Lake | place... | reverse complement strand
GCTGGTCATGCTGGCCTTACACGCGCTGCCGTTTGATTCGCACAAAGCACTCTGGGATACCCTGGATGTGAGTTACTTCATGCGCCATAACGCGGCAGACATCGCCTGGCACGCCAAACAGCTTTCGCGCCACGTGGATGCGCAAACGCCTATCGTGCGTGCACGCCGCTCCGCGGTGGGCGAGGGTCTGAAGGTACTGGTCTATACGCGGGACCAGGTAGATTTATTTGCGCGCATTTGCGGCTATTTTGACCAGGCCTCTTTCAGCGTAGTCGATGCCCGCATCCACACCACACATCGCGCTTATGCGCTCGACACCTTTGAAGTAGTTACCTCGGCGGGTATGGAAGAACACTACCAGGCGCTCACCAATATGATTGAAGCCGATCTGGCGCAAGCCATCGCGCAAGCGGGGCCCCTACCTGCGCCTAGCAAAGGCCGGGTATCGCGCCGCGTCAAAAGTTTCCCGATTGCGCCACGCGTCACCCTGCGTCCCGATGAAAAAGCGCAAAACTGGCTACTGAACATCTCTGCCAGCGACCGCCTGGGCCTGCTCTACTCGATTGCCCGCGTACTGGCGCATCACCATATCGTGGTGCAACTGGCCAAAGTCACGACATTGGGTGAGCGCGTAGAAGACACTTTTTTGATTCACGGCGCGCCGCTGCAGCACAATAAAACCCAAATCGCTATCGAGACGGAATTGCTAGCGGCACTGGCGTCCTGAGCCTGCCAAGGCAGGGGCCGCTTAGGGCAGCGCCGTGCCATGCTTAAGAATTTCACAGGAGACACTAGGATGCAAACCCGTTTATTGGTCCCCTTGGCGCCATGGCATCGGCGCCGCCTGCTAAAGGCCGGTATAGCGACTGCACTAGCCCTGGGCCTGCCTGCCACAGCCCAAACCAAAATTGTGTTGCGCATTTCGTCGCCTGCGGTGCCAGACGACTGGCATGCCAAGATGTGGGCGGTGTTTAAAGAGCACTTGGACAAAAGTGCGCCCGGCGAGTTTGATGTACAGATTAATTTGAACGCTAGCTTGTTCAAACAAGGCGCGGAGCCTGCCGCCATGGCGCGTGGCAATTTGGAATTGACTACAGTATCGGCCGCAGACATTGCCAAAATCGTACCTGCGTTTTCCCTATTCACTGCCGGTTATGTGGTGCGTGACCCGGCCCAACAGCAAAAGATTTTTAACGGCCCTATCGGCGCCGAGCTGTTTAAAACCGTGTCCGAGAAAATGGACATCAGCGTCTTGTCCACCTGCTACCTAGGCACGCGCCAACTCAGTTTGCGTGAGCTGCGTACGGTGCGCACTCCGGCGGATCTCAAAGGCCTCAAACTGCGCATGCCGGGCGCCAAGGACTGGCTGTTTTTGGGTGAAGCCTTAGGCGCCACTGCAACGCCGCTGGCCTTTGGTGAGGTGTACATGGGACTTAAGTCGGGCACGATAGACGCGCAGGACAACCCGTTGCCCACCGTGAAAGCGGCCAAATTTTATGAAGTGAGCAAACAAATCGTGCTAACCAGCCATTTGGTCGATGGCTTGTTTATTGCCATCTCCAACAAAGCCCTGCAAGCCCTCAGCGCAGCACAACGCAGCAAGGTGCAAGCGGCGGCGCAGGCCGCTGCGGCTTTTAACAATGAGAACCGCCTAAAAGAAGAATCTCAGTTGGTGGAATTTTTCAAGAAAGAGGGCTTACAGATCAGCACACCGGACCTGGATGCCTTCCACAAAACCGTACAAGCGGCTTACCAGAACGCCGACTACGGCAAGGTCTGGCCCGCTGGCCTGTTAGAGCGCATCAATGCAGTGCGCTAAGGCTTGGGTCCGGTAATGAAAGCCTGGCTGCACAAGGCGGCGCAGGCGCTGGGAGGCCTGCTGTTTGTCGCTTTGTTTTTGGTCTTCGTAGTGCAAATCACCGCACGTTTTATTTTCAATCAACCGCTGGCTTGGAGTGACGAGGCCGCTGTCATTTTGTATGTCTGGATCATTTTGTGGGCGGCGGCCACCATGGTGCCGCAGCGAGAGCATGTGGCCTTTGACCTGGTGTGGAATGGCGCCAACGCGCGCTGGCGTCGGGTGCTGCAAGTGCTCGGTAATGCACTGGTCGGTGGCCTGGCCCTGGTGGCGCTGCCGGCCAGTTGGGACTATGTGCGTTTCATGGCGCGGGAGGGCACGCCCGTGCTGGGCGTGCCCCTGATGGCGGTCTACTTACCGTTTATCGTCTTACTGCTGGCGATGGTGCTGCGCAGTCTGGGCCAGATCCTGCAGGCATTGCGCGGCGCCGGCCAAGACGATAGCCAGGCGTCAGCACCATGAGCCAGCCTCTGCTCTTGCTGGTGGCCGTCATGGTGGGCGCCATGTTGATGCGCATGCCCATAGGCTTTGGCATGCTGGCCGGAGGCATCGCCTACCTGCTGGCCAAAGGGCAGGACTTGGGGCTGGTGGCCGAGCAAGTGTGCAACGGCCTGTACAACAACTATGTGCTGCTCTCGGTACCTATGTTTGTGTTTGCCGCCAACATCATGAACGCGGGTACCGTGAGCGAACGGATTTTTGATTTTTGCCGCATTCTGGTAGGCCGTATGCGCGGCGGCCTGGCGCAGGTAGATATTGTGGTGAGTGTGATTTTCTCGGGCATGAGTGGCAGCGCGATTGCCGACGCCGCAGGCCCGGGCTTGGTCACCATCCGCGAGATGTTGAAGAAGCCCGAATACACGCCAGGCTTTGCCGGTGCGGTCGTGGTAGCTAGCGCCACCCTGGGGCCCATCATCCCGCCGAGTATCCCGATGGTGATTTATGCCCTGGTCTCAGGCACCTCAGTGGGCGCTTTGTTTTTGGGCGGCGTGGTGCCCGGTGTGTGTATGGCTTTGTTGATGATGCTGGTGGTCCACATCATCGCCACGCGGCGCAATATGCCACGCGAAGCGCCAGTGCCTTTGCGCGAGTGGCCGCAGATTTTTTTCCGGGGTGCCCTTCCTCTGTCGATGCCGCTGGTACTATTAGGCGGTATTTACAGCGGCGCCTTCACACCCACTGAAGCGGCAGCGGTTGCCGCCTTGCATGCGCTGGTGCTGGCGGCGCTGGTGTTTCGCGCGCTCAGTTGGCGCAGTTTTTGGGCCGTGGTACTCGATTCCACGCGAAGCAGCGCGGTGATTACGCTCATCTTGGCGGGCTCCTTCATCCTGAACTATGCCTTCACCGCCGAAGGTGTGCCCCAAGCCATGGCACAGTGGGTCGAGGGCATGCAGTTATCGAGACTGCAATTTTTGCTCTTCGTGAACCTGCTATTTTTAGTGCTGGGCTGCTTTTTAGATGTATCCGTGCTGCTGCTGGTATTTGTGCCCATGTTGCTGCCTGCGGTCAAAATGCTGGGTATCGACCTGGTGCACTTTGGCGTGTTGGTAGTCCTTAATATGATGATCGGCCTGATTCACCCGCCCTTTGGCATGCTGCTTTTTGTCATCAAAGCGCTGACCGGCATCCCCATAGGCGCCATGATGAAAGAGGGCTGGCCGTTTTTGCTCATGCTGCTGGCACTACTTTTGGCCATGACCCTGTTCCCACAAATCGTGCTTTGGCTGCCCAAGACCATGGGCTATCGAGCGCAGTAAGTACGCGGCTATCGAAGCCAGTTGAGAGGATACCCAACACCCCCTCAAACCATTTATCGCCGAGAACGAACCAAGCTTGGCCTGAGCACTTGGCTAGCGTGGGCCCGGTATCCGTGTACGCAGAGCTGAAATTATGGCCCGCAAATTGCTATACCAAAGCACAAGCGGCAGCTTTTAGCCGTCGCTTGAAGGCATCCGCATATTGGCAGGGGCCCGCAGCGGATAGGTAAGGCGTGCAAACGTCTTGGAGCCAACGCAGGAGTGCGCCATGGCACAAGGAATTGGAATCCAAAGCATGGGCTGGGAAATCCGCTCAGGCCCTTACGCAGACAATGCGGGCGAACGCAAGAAAAAGCGTGAACAGCGCCTGCGCCAGTTGATCGCCGCCCTGCAATCGGGTTCCTTGGATGCTGCGCGCCTGGCCTTTAGTGCCGTGGTCAGCCATGACGAAGACATGGCGCACAACAGCCATATGACCCACATTGGAGCGGCCCTTCAAAGCAGCAACCTGCCCGGCGCTTGGCGCTGTGCCCAGGACTTGCGCACCGCCTACCCTTGGGCTTTTCAAGCCCCGCCCAAGCACCTCAGCCATGCGCCTACAAGCTCGCCCCAGCCGCAGGAAGGCAAAAGCTTTACCGACGGTTTGACAGGGCGCCTGTTTGACCTGATCGCCTAAGGCGTATTAAACAATTTTCACGCTCAGGTTGGGCAGACCGTCGATGTGCATTTCGATGACATCACCGCGCACGACGGGGCCCACGTTTTCCGGCGTGCCGGAATAAATGATGTCGCCGGGGAATAGCTCAAAGGCCTCCGAAAGCTTGGATATTTGCTCCGCCACCGACCAGATCATCTGGTTCAGGTTGGCGTTTTGCTTGATTTGGCCGTTGACCTTGAGCCAAATACTGCCCTTGGTGAAGTGTCCGGTAGTGGCCAGTTTGTGAATCGGGCCGATAGGCGCCGAATGGTCAAAGCTCTTGCCGATTTCCCAGGGCTTTTTCTCATCGCCCAAGGCGCGCTGTAAATCGCGCCGCGTCATGTCCAGGCCTAGGCTGTAGCCGTAGACTAATTCCAAGGCCTTGTCCACAGGGATATTGCGCCCGCCTTTGTCCAGGGCGGCGACCAGTTCGGCTTCGTAGTGGTAGTTTTTCGTCAGCGTGGGATAAGGATGGTCGACCACAACGCCCACGGGCACGTTTTGGATCGCGTCGGTGGGCTTTTGGAAGAAAAACGGCGGCTCACGCGTCGGGTCTGAACCCATCTCGCGGGAATGTGCAGCGTAATTTCGACCAATGCAGTAAATCCGTCGCACCGGAAATTTTTCGTCGCTGCCGACGATGGGAACATACACCGCAGGCACCGCAAACGGCGTTTTCACGGCGTTCTGGCTGATGCCCGGTGTGGCGCAGCCCAGCAGCGCACCCGCGCCCATCAGGCCGCTGGATTGCAATAAATTTCTTTTAGACATCATGGACATGGGCTATCTCCTTTGTGTTGTGTGAGAACAATGTAACCGGCTACTCGCTGACCTGTACGCCTTTCCAGAAGGCCACCCGGTCCCGGATCGAGGCGGCTTCGGGCTTGGGGTCTGGGTAGTACCAGACACAGTCGGCGTTGAGTTCACCGTCCACCATCAGCGAATAATAATGGGCCTGGCCCTTCCACGCGCAGCTGCTGCGGTGGTTACTGAACTGGACCCATTGCCGGTTCAGCGCGCTGGCGGGGAAGTAATGGTTGCCCTCGACCATGACGATGTCATCGCTTTGGGCGATCACGGTGTTCTTCCAAATAGCTTTCATTTTGCTGCTTTCCAATAATCAGAATGTGGGCGCTGGCTGGCAAGGGCTTTGGCAGCTGACAGCGCCTTGCGGCTGTGGGCGCGATAGTATCCTGCCGCACCGCCATTTACCCACGCCCCCATGGAAACTATTCCCCTTTTCCCGCTTTCCCACGGCCTATACCCCGATGGACGCCTGGACCTGCAAATCTTTGAGGTGCGTTACCTGGACTTGGTGCGCCGCTGCCACCGCGAACGAACACCTTTTGGCATTGCCTGGATAGATCAAGGCCAGGAAGTGACGGTGCCGGGCCAGCAACCCACGCTCTATGGCTATGGCACGCTGGCCCATATCGACAGCCTAGAAATCGTGCAGGCTGCGCTGCTGCGCATACGCTGCCATGGCGGAGCGCGCTTTGCCCTGCACCACACCCGCCCAGGCCCACTGGGCGTATGGCAGGGCGAGGTGGAATACCTGGCGCCCGATGCTGCGGTGGACATCCCGAACGACATGGAATACCTGGCCCAGCGCCTAGGTAAGGGCATCGCCATGGCGCAGCAGGACGGCCGCCTACCCGAGCTTCCCCTGTTGCCGCCCTTCCGCCTAGACGAATGCGGCTGGGTCGCCAACCGCTGGGCCGAACTCTTGCCTCTTCCCGCGGCCTACAAACAAGCTTTGTTGCAAGAGAGTGACCCATTGGCACGCTTGCGCGCCATTGACCGGAGCATGGACCGGGAAGACCGGGCTTAGTTCCAGCAGGTTCGCCACGCCCCTTAGAGGGCGGGCATTCCCCCATAGCCGCCACCTATGCTCTGGGTTATCTTCGGGCAATGACCTTGGCACTTTCCCTCATTTTTGTCCTCACCTACACCGCGATTGTTTTTGAGCACCCGCTGGGTGTCAACAAATCCGCTGCTGCCCTGCTAGGTTCGGGGGTGCTATGGGTGGTGTATGCCCTGGGTGGGCTCGATTCGGATGCGCTCAATGCCGAGTTAGCCGATTCTCTCACCGGCACGGCGCAGATCGTGTTTTTCCTGATCGGCGCCATGACCATCGTCGAGGTGATCGACGCACACAACGGTTTTGAAGTGCTAACGCGGCATATTTCCACCACCCGCATGCCGGTGCTGATGTGGATGATTGGCTTAGCCACTTTTTTCCTAAGTTCCATTTTGGACAACTTGACCACTGCCATCGTGATGGTGTCGCTGATGAAGCGCCTGCTCGATAAACGCGACGACCGGCTGCTGTTTGCCGGCATCATCGTGATCGCGGCCAATGCCGGCGGCGCTTGGACGCCGATTGGCGATGTCACCACCACCATGCTATGGATCGGAGGCCAGATCACTACGATGGCGGTGATGCAAGGCGTGTTTCTGGCCTCTATCGTCAATTTGCTCGTGCCTTTGGTCGTAGCAGCGTGGATGGCCAGTGGGCGCGTGGTGGAGTCGCCCAAGGCAGAGGTATCCGACAAGTCCAGCACCACTGTTTTCGAGCAAACTGTCATGCTGGTCTTAGGCCTGGGCGTGTTGGTGCTGGTGCCGGTGTTCAAAGCGGTGACGCATTTGCCGCCGTTTATGGGCGTGTTACTGGGTCTGGGTGTGCTCTGGCTGGTGGGCGATTTGATGCATAAGCGTAAGGACGAGGAGAACAAACAAGGCCTGACCCTGGTCAGCGCGCTGGGGCGCATCGACATGTCGGCGATTGTGTTTTTTATTGGTATTTTGTTGGCGGTGGCAGTGCTGGAGCACAGCCATATCCTGCCTACGCTGGCCGCATGGCTGGACCAAGCAGTGGGGCGGCAGGATGTGATCGTTCTCATCATCGGGTTGGTCAGCGCGGTGGTGGACAACGTGCCCTTGGTTGCCGCATCCATGGGCATGTATGACCTGGTGCAATACCCGCCGGACAGTTTTCTGTGGGAATTTATGGCCTATTGCGCAGGCACCGGCGGTTCGATTTTGATCATCGGTTCGGCTGCGGGTGTGGCCGCCATGGGTCTGGAGCGTATCGACTTTCTTTGGTACGTGCGCAAAATCAGCGGCTTGGCGCTAGCGGGCTATCTGGCAGGCGCCGCGGTCTATGTGCTGCAATTTCATGGCATGCACTAGGGCCGCTGCAAGGGTAATCCCCATCCAGATGCCTTGCACCTGAACGGATTTTTACGCCTTGCGCCAATAAAATGCTGGGCAGGCTTGGTGCAAACCGCCTGTGCTGCTACATGCTTTGATGATTGACTGGAGAATTTATGAACTTTCTTTTATCCCTGTCCAAACGCATTGATGCGTTTAGCGAATGGATGGGCCGCTGGGTAGCCTGGCTGGTACTGTTCGCAGTACTCATTAGCGCTGCCAACGCGTCCATGCGCAAGGCCTTCAACATGAGTTCCAACGGCTTTTTAGAAATTCAATGGTATCTGTTTGCCGCCGTATTTTTGCTGGCCTCGGGCTACACGCTGCTGCGCCAAGAGCATGTGAAGATCGACGTCATCTCCGGGCGCTTTTCCAAGCGCACCCAGATTTGGATCGACATCATTGGCATCTGCGTTTTCTTGCTCCCCTTTACCTTCATGATCACCAAGCTGGCCTTGCCCTTGGTCATCAATGCCTATGTGACGCAAGAGGTCTCCTCCAACGCCGGCGGCCTGATTCGCTGGCCTGTGTTTGCCCTGCTGCCCCTGGGCATGCTGGCCCTGGCGATCCAAGCGGTTTCCGAGTTGATCAAGCGCATCGCCTTTTTGCAGGGCTTGGTACCGGATCCCACCAAAAAACAAGGTAGTAAGACGGCCGAGGAAGAACTGGCCGAATTTCTGCTGCAAAAAGAAGTGGCCGCTCGCGAAGCGACACAAATGGGAGCCGCCAAATGAACGAGTTCCTGATCGCCAATATGGCGCCCATCATGTTTGCCTCGCTGATTGTCTTTTTGTTGTTCGGCTATGCAGTGACTTTTTCCCTGGCCGCCTGCGGTTTATTTTTCGGCTTTGTGGCCGTGGAGTTAGGTGTTATTCAGCCCGCCTTTTTGCAAAGCCTGCCGCTACGCATTTTCGGCATCATGCAAAACGATACCTTGCTGGCGATTCCGTTTTTCACCTTTATGGGTTTGATTTTGGAACGCTCGGGCATGGCCGAGGACTTGCTCGACACCATAGGCCAGTTGTTCGGCCCGATCCGTGGCGGCTTGGCTTATGCGGTGATTTTGGTCGGCGCCATGCTGGCTGCGACCACCGGCGTGGTGGCCGCATCGGTGATTTCCATGGGCCTGATTTCTCTGCCCATCATGCTGCGCTATGGCTATGACCGGCGCGTGGCCAGTGGCGTGATTGCCGCCTCGGGTACGCTGGCGCAAATCATCCCGCCCTCGCTGGTGCTGATTGTGCTGGCCGATCAATTGGGCAAAAGCGTAGGGGACCTGTACAAAGGTGCCTTCATTCCCGGCTTCGTGCTGACCGGTCTGTACATCTTGTACATCGTTGCGCTCAGTATTTTTTACCCGCAGTCGGTACCGGCCCTGCCCGCCGAAGCACGCACCATCCGCGAAAAAGACGGGACATCCGGCCTCCGCTCCCTGCTGATTCTGGCGATTTTGTCCACCGCCGCCGCTATCGGCTTTGCCAAATGGCGCCCGGCCACCGTGGCGCTGGACGAGCTGATCGTCACGTCGATGTGCGTAGGCGTGGGTCTGGCGTTTTTTGCTGCCGTGGTTAACCGGGTGACCAAGATGGGCCTGCTCTCCAACATGGCCGAGCGCGTCACCTTTGTGATGATTCCGCCGCTGGCCCTGATTTTCCTGGTCCTGGGTACGATTTTTCTGGGTATCGCGACGCCCACCGAAGGCGGTGCCATGGGCGCGGTAGGTGCGCTGGTGATGGCGATCGCGCGCGGTCGCATCGACCTCAAGCTGATGCGTCAAGCCATGGATTCGACCATGAAGCTGTCCTGCTTTGTGCTGTTTATCCTGATCGGCGCCACCGTCTTCAGTCTGGCCTTCCAAGGCGTGGACGGGCCTAAATGGGTGGAGCATCTGCTTTCAAGCCTGCCGGGCGGACAACTGGGCTTCTTGATTGTGGTGAACATTTTGGTGTTCGTGCTGGCCTTCTTCCTGGACTTTTTCGAGCTGGCTTTCATCATCGTGCCGCTGATCGCGCCAGTTGCGGAAAAGCTAGGTATTGATTTGGTGTGGTTCGGCGTGCTGCTGGCAGTAAACATGCAGACATCGTTTATGCACCCACCGTTTGGCTTTGCCCTGTTTTACCTGCGCAGCGTGGCGCCTAACGAGGACTATGTGGACAAAGTGACCAAGAAGCCCACCAAGCGCGTCACCATTGAGCAGATTTATTGGGGCGCCGTACCCTTTGTGTTAATTCAGATTTTGATGGTGGGCCTCATCATCACCTTCCCCGGCCTGGTCTCCAGCGGCCTGACCAAAGACCCAACCGTCGATGCAGACACGGTGATGCGGCAATTACAAACCGATTCGCAGCAGCGCACGGATGATAAGACGGCAGCCGAAAAAGCCAATGCAGGTACAGCCGACGAAAAAGAAGATCCCATGGCGCGTATGCTGGAGTCTATGAAGGATGAGCAGGGTAAGAAGCCTTGATCGGCCAAGCCCCATTCTTCGCGGGATGGGGTGTTAGGGTCGCCCTAGCTTGATAGAGTTACGTTTTTCTTACCCATTAAAAAACCCCGCCAAAGCGGGGTTTTTTGTTGGCTAAAAATCGCTTGCGACTTACAGCTTCTGCGCTTGCATAAAGTCGTCCATAGAGGCTTCCGCCAGGCTAAACCATAAGTTGCTTTCCCGGCGGAAGGCAGCGTAGTCGGCGTAGATTTTTTTCCAAGCGGGGTTGGTATCGCTCAGTTCAGCGTAAATATCGGTGGCCGACTTGAACGCCGCCGCCATAATTTCTTTGGGGAAACGCTGTAGCTTGGCGCCTTGACCTAACAAGGTTTTGAGTGCCGGCATATTGCGCGAATCGTACTTGGCTTGCATGTCGGTATGGGCAAATGCTGCCGCGCACTCCACAATGGCTTTGTACTCGGAGGACAGGCCTTCATACGCCTTTTGGTTCACATACAAAGACAACTGTGGGCCCACTTCCCAGAAGCCAGGGTAATAGTAATGCTGTGCCACTTTGTTCAGTCCGAGCTTCAGGTCATCATAAGGACCCACCCACTCGGCAGCGTCAATAGTGCCTTTTTCTAGCGCCTGATAAATCTCGCCGCCCGGGATGTTCTGGGGCACCACGCCCAGGCGCTCCAGCACGCGTCCGGCAAAACCACCGCAACGGAACTTCAGGCCCTTAAGGTCCTCCAGACCTTTAATCTCTTTGCGGAACCAACCGCCCATTTGCACCCCGGTGTTGCCCATGGGGAAGTTCACAATACCCACTTTGCCGAAATGCTCACGCAGCAATTTCAGACCATTACCTTCGTACATCCAGGCAGTCATCTGGCGGCTGTTCAACCCAAAGGGCACGGCGCAGTCCAGCGCATAAGTGGGGTCTTTGCCGAAGAAATAGTAAGAGGCTGTGTTGGCCATTTCGATGGTGCCGTTGGACACGCCGTCCAAGACGCCAAATGCGGGCATCAACTCGCCGGCCGCGTGGGTGCTGATGGTGAACTTGCCACCGCTCAACTCGCCCACTTTTTTCGCAAACACGTCGCACACACCAAACAGCGTATCGAGGGCCTTGGGGAAGCTCGACGCACAGCGCCAGCGCAACGTAGATTGTGCATGGACTGCGGGTGCAGCACCTGCTGCTAAAACACCCGCGATGCCGGCATTTTTAATAATCGAACGACGATCCATAGTTAACTCCAATGAAGGGTAAAAGAAATGCAGGCCAGCGGCAGCCCAAGCGCCAGCGCATCGCCTGCCAACAGGTCCAAGCGCGATTGTAGGAAGGCTTTAGGCTGCTTTATGCCGCTTTAGACAGGGGTTTTCCCTTGGAAACCTGGGCCAAAAGCCCCGCAAATCGCAAGTGGATAGACGCTTCGATGCCCGCCGCGTCTAAGCCATGCATAGACATGAGCTTGGCAGGGTCGCCGTGCTCGATAAACAGATCCGGCAGGCCCAAGCTAAGAACGGGCAGCACCACACCTGCCGCTTGCAAGGCTTCTTGCACCGCGCTTCCGGCCCCGCCCATCACAGCAGCGTCTTCCACCGTGACGATGGCCGCATGGGTGCGGGCCACTTGTAGAAGCAATTCCGTGTCCAAAGGCTTAGCCCAGCGCATATTGACTGCTGTCAGTCCCAGTTTGTGAGCCACCGAGATGGCCGGGTAGAGGAGCGTGCCGAAGGCCAGGATGGCAATATTTTCGCCGTGCAGACGAATTTCGCCTCTCCCAAAGGGCAAGCCCTCCAAGCTTGGTTGTACCGCAACACCGGCCCCAGCACCGCGCGGGTAGCGCACTGCCACCGGGTGGTTTTGCTCGAAGGCCGAACTGAGCAACTGCCGGCATTCGTTTTCATCGGCCGGGCAGGCAATACTCATATTGGGGATACAGCGCAGGTAGGCGATGTCGTAGTTGCCGGCGTGGGTGGCGCCATCCGCACCGACGAGGCCGGCGCGGTCCAGGGCAAACACCACCGGCAGGTTTTGAATCGCGACATCGTGAATCAGCTGGTCATAGCCGCGTTGCAAGAAGGTGGAATAAATAGCCAGTACGGGCTTGAGGCCCTCCGTGGCCAATCCGGCGGCAAAGGTTACTGCGTGCTGTTCGGCGATGCCCACATCAAAGTAGCGCTTGGGAAAGCGTTTTTCAAACTCGACCAGGCCAGAGCCCTCGCGCATCGCCGGGGTGATGCCCACCAAGCGCTCGTCCTTCGCGGCCATATCGCACAGCCAGTTGCCAAAGACCTGGGTAAAGGTGGTTTTAGGAGCGACCGAAGGTTTTTGTATACCAATAGCGGGGTCAAATTTGCTGGGTCCGTGGTAGGCAATCGGGTCAGCCTCGGCCATTTGGTAGCCCTGCCCTTTTCGGGTCACGACATGCAAAAACTGCGGGCCGGTAAGGTGCTTGATGTTCTCCAGCGTAGGAATCAGGGAGTCCAGATCGTGCCCGTCGATGGGACCAATGTAGTTAAAGCCAAATTGCTCAAACAAAGTCGCGGGCACCACCATGCCTTTGGCATGTTCTTCAATACGCTTTGCTAACTCAAACAAGGTCGGTGCACCTTTGAGCACGCTCTTGCCCACGTTTTTGGCCTTGGCATAAAACTGCCCGCTCATTAGCTGCGCCAAATAGCGGTTGAGCGCGCCCACCGGCGGGCTGATGCTCATTTCATTGTCGTTCAGGATCACCAGCAGGCGGCAATCCTCGACACCGGCATGGTTCATGGCCTCAAACGCCATGCCTGCGGTCAGGGCGCCGTCGCCAATCACTGCCACGGAGTAGCGCTTATCGCCCTTGATTTTGGCCGCCATGGCCATGCCCAGGGCAGCAGAAATCGAGGTGCTGGAATGGGCCGT
>Ga0136644_10002924_pt1 | contig 12870 bp, 8 predicted proteins | sample C_130820_EF_Meta_FD_94780 | JGI IMG/M metagenome (GOLD analysis project Ga0136644, IMG submission 94780) | Freshwater microbial communities from Lake Croche, Canada to study carbon cycling - C_130820_EF_MetaG (v2) (version 2) | ecosystem: Environmental > Aquatic > Freshwater > Lake | place: Lake... | reverse complement strand
TCCACCGCCCACACACCGTCCATCTCGACTTGCGCCACCAGCATCAGCGTGGCCGGTGCGGCGAAGGGCGACGATCCGCAGTAAGTCGCGTAACGGCCGAACAACTGCTGCAGCCGAGGATCGCGGAAGTGTCTTGACAGCGTCTGCCACAGCGACGCAAACGGACCCAGTCCGCCGAGCACGCCGAGACCGCCCGCACCGAGGTCGCGTGCCATGCTGAGCAGGGTCGGCCGCTCGGATCGGATGTACGGACCCTCGAGCGCGTCATACACGCGCTTGGCCTGGTCGCAGAACTGCACGAAACGCCTGGCTTCTTGCGCTCCGGCGAACTCGCCGATGGCCTCGGTCGAGCGAGCCGCATCCGCGAAAAGGTCCAGCCGCGCATCAGCGCTCCAGGCATGGCGCGCCAGCACGCCCAGCGGCTGCAGCCGCAGCTGCTGCTCCAGCGACGTGCCTGCGGCCTCAAATATCTGATCGAAAACCCACCGCATGGTGAACACGGTGGGCCCGGAATCGATGGCAGCGCCATCCACCATCACCTGACGCATCTTGCCGCCGGGGGTTTCGGCTCGCTCGACCAGAGTGACCTGCAAGCCGCGGCAAGCGAGCATCAGCGCACTGACCAGCCCGGCCACGCCAGCGCCGACCACCACCACGCGGTGAGTGCGCGTGGCCTCAACCATACGAGCGCTCCAGCCACACCCCCCGAGCCCCATAGGGGGCGAAACGCACGAACATGGACTCGGAGAAATAGTTGTTCAGCTTGGCAAGCTTGATGGCATCAAGGTGCGCACCGCTGCGCGCATAGGCATCCATGTGCGCGATGCTTTCCCACATCGTGAAGGTGGCCTGACGCAGCAGCGGCGCCTCACCCACCCCGGCTGAAAACACGCAACCCTGGGCTGCGTCGAGAGACCGCTGCGTCAGCGGCGCCTGTTGCCAGAAATCGCGTGCCAGCGAAGGCCGGATCGAAGCGCGCGTGAGCGCCGCAATGGGCCCGTGCTCGGGCGCTGCACAAGTCACCGGCAAGGTCGCACCAGACCAACTGCCCCGACTGCTGAACGCGCGCAACTTGACCGCAAAAAATTCGCGCGAGTGATCGCGGTAACCGCGCATCAAGGTCGAATCGCTGATGAAGCGCTCAGCGCTGTCATCGTCGTCGAACACACCGAAAAATCCCTGCCGAGACACGCTCGGTCTCAAACCGAACCCCGACTCATAGCCGGCACCCAGCACCTTGAAAAACCTCAACCCTTGCACGCGCGGCAGCGTGTAACGACCGAACAGGAAACGGCTGTAGCCCCAGGCGCGGTGCGCTTCGGAAATGTCGCAGAGCACCATCGCTGCGACGGTGCTGCCGAATTCTCTTGCGGCTGACGGCACCGCTGAAGCCGGCCTACTTTTCGCTCTCGGCGATGGGATCGCTCAGCCCGTAGCGGCGCAGCTTGACGTACAGGCTTTGCCGCGACAGACCCAGCATCTCTGCGGCCGCCGCGCGGTTGTCACGTGTGAGATCGAGCGCAGCTTCGATGCACAACTGCTCGATCAGGTCGGTGGTCTCGCCCACGATGTCCTTCATCGGCACGCGGCCGACGAGCTCGGACAACTGACCCACCGATCGCGGAATTTCCTTTGAGGCTCGCGCATCGCCCGTCAAGCGACGGCTGACATCGCGCAGCGTGAAGCACAGGTACTGTTGGCCGCCCTCGGTGACCATCGTGGCCGAAATCTCGACATCGCTGTTCGAGCCCTGCTCTCCACGCAAAGCCGTGGGGAACAAGCGCACCGAGCCGCGTTGGCGCAGCGTCGAGATCAACACATTCATCTCGATGCCGGTGCGGCCAAGCCACCGTCCGAGTGCCTCGCCGATGACCTCCTTGTCGGATGACACCTGCAGCAGTTCGACAAAGGCATCGTTGACCGTCAGGATGTTGCCGTCGATGTCGGTCACCACGATGCAGTCGGGCGACGACTGCATCAGTTTGGGCAAGACCGAGAACGGCGCCACCTTGACCGCAGCCGCTTTGCCCTGAGTGGCCACCTTGGCCAGACGCAACACCAGCAGGGAGCCGGCCTCTTCTCGCAGCAGGGAACCCGACACCGTCAGTTCACCTTGGCCATTGAGCAAGCGAGCGCGCAGATCATCGGCCTTGCCCGTGGAACGGAGCGCCAAAATCATGCCCTGCAGGGCTTCGTGGCTGCTCGGATCGAACCCGACCGGAAACGACGAGTTCACCAGTTTGCGCACCACCGACTCGAACAGGCCCAAGGCTGCAGGGTTTGCCTCCTGCACCTTCTGGCTCGCGGCGTCTATGAGCAAGATGGCTTCAGATGAAACATGAAAGATGTACCTGAAGCGCGACTGCGCATCGCGCAGCCTCCAGTGCTCGTTCAAAGAGGCCTGCTGGGCATCAACCAGACTTTGCTGCAAGGCAACGATGGGGCGAAGGTCGCGGCCGTAAACCACCGAGTGACTGACACTGCCTTCGGCGGCGGAGTCGACCTTGACCGCGCAATACGACAGCGGAAGGCTCGGACCAGACGGTGATTCGTGATTGACCTGCCGCCAGCGCGGCGACTCGGCGGACTCGCCATCCTTCAGCAAGGCTTCAATCTTCTTGTGGCTGTCCTTGGCCACCGTCTGAACCCAAGGCTGGCCTATCCACCGCTCGTAGCCCAGATTTTTGAGGCTTTCGCTGCCAAAGGCCATGTCCCGGATCACGCCTTGCGCATCAACGATCAACGCCACATCAGCGGCGGCGGTCACCAATTTTCCTGTCACTTCAGCGCTGAGATCGCTCAGGAACTGCGCCGAAGATGTGAAGGGGGTCATTGGAACCTTTGAATAAAAGTACTGCTGTCTATGAACACGAGTGGGGAGAACATCAGAGTCTCATCCTGAGTGCGTCAGTTGACACGCCCTGCGACGATTCCAGCCGCCACGGTCGGCGCCTGCTTGGCATCGCCACTGGTGGCATCTGCGCCCACCAAGGTCGCGTATTCAGGGTTGAGAGTAAAGATCGGGCCGCCAACCAGCACCGCGATGCCCGGGTTGCACGATGCGGCTCGCACGGCCTTGATGCAACTGGCCAGCCAATCCAGCCTGGACTCGCTGCCCACCGAAAAACCGATCACATCAAACCATTGCTGGCCCGCCAGATCCACCGCCTCGTCGCGAGGGCCTCCGCAGCCGACCATCACATCCCAGCCGGCTTGCAAGAAGAACTCGGCGACCATCGAAAGGCCGAAGGTGTGCTGCTCGCCTGGCGCCGACACCAGCGCGATGCGGCGGGCGTTGGCAGGAATGACATCTTCGCTGACGAACGCGGGACTGAGTTTGTAGAGGATCTTTTGCATGCGGCCAACGCCAAGCGTCACCGCATTGAAGTCGCAAATATCGTCCTCCCACATCACACCGAGACGGGCAGCCGCAGGGGCAAGCAGCTCAAGGCAGATCGCCTCAACGGGCAAGCGCTGTTCAAGTCGCTCGTCCACGAACCGCATCGCAGCGCTTTCGCTCGCGCCGAGAGCCAGCTGAACGAAGGCTTCGACTTCCGCATCGGTGGGCAATGCGAAGCCGGTAGCGACCGGAACGCTTGCGCCGACCGAGCGATGTGCCTCGACGAGACGGGGTATGACTTCGGCTTCGAGCGTTTTCACGAGCTTGGCCATGCGTTCCTCGGCCGAGGCGCGAGAAACCCGGCCCTGAATCCAGTTGGCCGAATCGGGACTGAATGGCAAGTCGTGCCTCTGGTGGAAGCACTCTTCAACGCTAGAAGAGTGCTCTTCCTGACTTGACTGCGAAGCTCCGTGCATGGAACGGGACATGGGATGACTCCAGAGGAAACGCACGCGCTTACTGCTTTGCGAGAGTTGCTTCCGGGACCGCACACCTGACTGAAACAGCCCGGTGTCGCAGCCGGCGGGTTGGCTCGCCACTTGGGACAAGGAAGAGGAAAATTCCTCAAGATCCCCGAGCCCCGGAGCATGCACCACCCCTTCTGACGTGTCCACCCTGCGATTACCCGTGGCAGGTTTTTTATTTGTCCGGGCACGCGAGCCTTGGGCCGCGTTCCACGCATCGGGCCTGCGGCCCGAAACATCGCAGGGCGAGGGAACTTCAGCGCGCCCAACGTCAGGCTCATGGCCCAAGTCAGCCTGGCCGCTGCATGTTGCCGGCATGTCGTCATCAAGACGGAACTGCATTTCAAGACCTGTTCATCCAGGAAATGCGAGTGGGCAAACCCTTGAAGCCCAGACCCGCGAGTTGACTGAAACGCCGCCTTCCCTCAGGCGACCTCCTGCGCCTGAATGATCAACCCACGGGCCATTAGTGTCAATATTAATTTACGTCAATCTGGATTGACAACCGCATGTTGACCGTCTAAATTCGTTCTCAGCAGGTCGCAGCCCTTCGAGGAAGTAGATGTACGAACGTGGTTCCCAGGCCCAGATGAGGCCTCCTCTTTACACACCCGAGGAGCGCATTCGCCGCGACAAGTCGGTGTGGACCCTGATCCAGGGCATCCTGGCGCCCATCCAGTTTCTGGTGTTTCTCGTCAGCGTGTGCCTGGTGCTGCGCTACATCAACACGGGCGAAGGCCTGCAGGCAGCCACCGTCTCGGTGGTCGTCAAGACGCTGACGCTCTACACGATCATGGTCACCGGCTGCATCTGGGAAAAGGTCGTCTTCGACTGCTACCTGTTCGCTCCGGCATTTTTCTGGGAAGACGTGTTCAGCATGCTGGTGCTGGCACTGCACACGACCTACCTCTGGGCGGTCTACACCGGCGCATTGACACCGCTCGAGCAGATGTATCTGGCGCTGGCCGCCTATGTGACCTACGCGATCAATGCAGGCCAGTTCATCTGGAAGCTGCGCATGGCGCGTCTGGACACGGCCCGCCGGGATGCCATGTCCGCCCACGGGGGGCTGGCGGCATGAGCGAGGTGATCCCCATTCACAAGGCTTCTGCAGTCGGTTGCGGCGAGGCTCCCGTGCTGCGTGAGCGTGGCCAGCGCGAGGTTTTCTGCGGCCTGACCGGCATCATCTGGCTGCACCGCAAGATCCAGGATGCGTTTTTTCTGGTGGTGGGTTCGCGCACCTGCGCCCACCTTATCCAGTCTGCTGCTGGCGTGATGATCTTTGCCGAGCCGCGGTTCGCCACCGCCATCATCGATGAGCGAGACCTGGCGGGTCTGGCCGACTGCAACGACGAACTCGACCGCGTGGTCACCCGACTGCTGGAGCGTCGGCCCGAGATCAAGCTGCTGTTTCTGGTGGGTTCATGCCCGTCCGAAGTGATCAAGCTTGATTTGTCTCGCGCAGCGTCGCGGCTGTCGGGGCGCTTTTCGCCAGACGTTCGGGTGCTGAACTACTCGGGCAGCGGGATCGAGACCACCTTCACCCAAGGCGAGGACGCCTGCCTGGCCTCGCTGGTGCCCAGCCTGCCGCAAGCGCCTGCCACGGCGGCACCATCTCTGATGGTGGTGGGCACGCTGGCCGATGTGGTGGAAGACCAGTTCATTCGCTTGTTCAACCAGTTCGGCTTTGGCAGCGATCACCCTTCGGTGCGCTTCTTTCCGCCTCGCAGCGCGAATGACTTGGCCGAAATCGGACCGAACACCCGCTTCCTGCTGGCACAGCCCTTTCTGGCCGACACCGCGCGAGCCCTCGAAGACCGCGGGGCCCAGCGGCTCGCAGCGCCCTTTCCTCTGGGCGTTGAAGGCACCACCGCCTGGCTGCGCGCTGCAGCGGACGCATTCGGTGTGGACGCAGCAAACTTCGACAAGATCACAGCAGCCGGTCGCGAGCGCGCGGCCACGGCGCTCGCGCGCCACCGCGCTCAGCTGTCTGGCAAGAGCGTGTTTTTCTTCCCCGACTCGCAGCTCGAAATTCCGATTGCCCGCTTCCTGGCGCGCGAGATGAACATGCAACTGGTGGAAGTCGGCACGCCGTATCTGCACCGTCAGCACCTCAGCGAAGAACTCGACCTCTTGCCAGCCGGGACGATGCTGTCAGAAGGCCAGCATGTGGAAAACCAGCTCGACAGATGCCGCGAAGCTCGGCCCGACATCGTGGTGTGCGGCCTGGGTTTGGCCAACCCACTCGAGGCCGAAGGCATGACGACCAAGTGGGCGATCGAACTCGTCTTCACGCCCATTCAAGGCTATGACCAGGCCGCCGATCTGGCAGAGCTCTTCGCGCGCCCTTTGGTGCGTCGCATGAAGCTCGTGGCCTGAGCCTGCACCGAAAGCACAAGACCATGCAGCTGACCCTCTGGACGTACGAAGGACCGCCACACGTCGGCGCGATGCGCATCGCCACGGCCATGGAAGGCGTGCACTATGTCTTGCACGCGCCTCAGGGCGACACCTACGCCGACTTGCTGTTCACGATGATCGAGCGGCTGCCCAAGCGCCCGCCGGTCACCTACACCACCTTTCAGGCACGTGACCTCGGTGGCGACACGGCCGAGCTGTTCAAGACCGCCGCTCGCGAAGCCTATGAGCGCTTCAAGCCGCAGGCGATGATGGTGGGTGCGTCGTGCACCGCCGAGCTGATTCAAGACGATCCGGGCGGCTTGTGCAAGGCGCTGGATCTGCCCGTGCCGGTCGTGGCACTCGAGCTGCCCTCGTATCAGCGCAAGGAAAACTGGGGCGCGTCAGAAACTTTCTACCAGATGGTGCGTGCCCTGGCCGGGCCGCATGCACCAGCGCCAGGCACGCCCAAAGCCGAGAGGGCTGCGGGCGCTCGGCCGCGATGCAACATCCTCGGCCCGTCGGCGCTCGGCTTTCGCCACCGCGACGACCTGCGTGAAATCACCGGACTGCTGCTGCAACTTGGCATCGATGTCAACGTGGTGGCGCCTTTGGGCGCAACGCCAGACGATCTGGCTCGTCTGGGCGATGCAGACTTCAACGTGGTGCTGTATCCCGAGATCGCTGCGCTGAGCGCTTCCTGGCTGAACCGCACTTTCGGACAGCCGTCCACAAAGACCATCCCGATCGGTGCAGGCGCCACGCGCGACTTCATCCGCGAGGTCGCGCAACTGGCGGGTATCGATGCCCGCGCCGTGCTCGACAACGCCGATTCGCGCGCCACCTGGTATGCCAAGTCGGTGGATTCGACCTACCTCACGAACAAGCGGGTCTTCGTGTTCGGTGATGCCACCCACGCCGTCGCGGCCGCCCGCGTAGCCAGCCAGGAAATGGGCTTCAAGGTGGTCGGCATCGGCACCTATTCACGTGAGTTCGCACGCGAGGTGCGCGACGCCGCCAAGCTCTATGACGTCGACGCGCTCATCAGCGACGATTACCTCGAGATCGAGGCCCGCATCGCCGAGCTGCGACCCGAACTGGTTCTGGGCACGCAGATGGAGCGCCACATCGCCAAGCGTCTGGGTATTCCTTGCGCGGTGATTTCGGCGCCGGTGCACGTGCAGGACTTTCCGGCACGCTACTCACCGCAAATGGGTTTCGAGGGCGCTTGCGTGCTGTTCGACACTTGGGTGCATCCGCTCATGATGGGCCTGGAAGAGCACCTCATCGGCATGTTCCGTGGCGACTTCGAATTCCACGAAGACGCGGCACCTTCGCACCTCGGCGGTCATGCCGAGCCTCGCGCTGCGAGCAAGCCAGCGGCTGAAAGTCTGGTCGCCGAAACAGCCGAGGCCGCGGCAACCGTCGCGCAGGCCGCAGACACGAAAGCCGTTGCTGCTGCCACCACCACGGCCGCACCCTGGGCACCAGAGGCCGAAAAAGAGCTGCGCAAGATTCCATTTTTCGTTCGTGGCAAGGCGCGCCGCAATACCGAGCGCTATGCCATGGAACGAAGCATCACGCTGATCACCGTTGAGGCACTTTATGACGCAAAAGCTCACTTCGGCAGCTGACGCACGCAAGTCGGCGGCGCACACCGCAGTGCGCGTCGCGGTGGTCACGATGGACACCCATCTGGCCAGCGCCACCGACCGCGCGATGCCCACGCTGCGTCGTGAGCTGCCGGGTCTGGAGCTGTCGATGCACGCCGCGTCCGAATACGCCAACAACCCAGCGGCACTGGCGCGCTGCAAGGCCGACATCGCTGCGGCCGACATCATCGTCGTGGGCATGCTGTTCCTGGAAGAACACTTCCTGCCGGTGATGCAAGAACTGGTCGCACGCCGCGACAACTGCGACGCCATGATCTGCATGGCCTCGGCCAGCGAGGTGGTCAAGCTCACGCGGCTGGGCAATTTCGACATGGCCAAACCCGCCAGCGGCCCGATGGCGCTGCTGAAGAAACTGCGCGGCAACAAGGAGAAAAACTCCACCGGCGGTGCGGCTCAGATGAAGATGCTGCGGCGCATTCCGCAGATGCTGCGCTTCATCCCCGGAACGGCTCAGGACGTTCGCGCCTATTTCATGACCATGCAGTACTGGATGGGCGGATCCGACGAGAACATGCTCAATCTCGTGCGCCACGTGGTGGATCGTGGTGCCGATGGCCCTCGCCGTGTGCTGCGCGGCCTCAACAAGGTGCAGCCGCCCGTCGACTACCCCGAAGTCGGCGTGTATCACTCGCGCATGCCAGGCCGCTTTGCCCATGAGGCCGAGTCGCTGCCCAAGCCTCCACACGGCAGCGAGGGTGGCACCGTGGGCGTGCTGCTGCTGCGCTCTTATCTGCTGTCGAACAACGCAGGTCACTACGACGGTGTGATCGCCGCGCTCGAATCTCGTGGAATGCGCGTGGTTCCCGCGTTCGCCGCCGGACTCGATTCGCGCCCCGCCATCGACCAGTTCTTCAAGAAGGACGGTCGCGTGATCGTTGATGCCGTGGTGTCGCTGACCGGCTTCTCGCTGGTCGGAGGCCCGGCCTACAACGACTCCAAGGCAGCCGCTGATGTGCTGGCAGAACTGGACGTGCCTTACGTGTCGGCCAACCCGGTCGAATTCCAGACGCTGGACCACTGGGGCGGTTCGGATCGGGGCCTGATGCCTGTGGAAAGCACCATCATGGTGGCCATTCCCGAACTCGATGGCGCCACCGGACCGATGGTGTTTGGTGGTCGTCCTGGAGCGCCCGGAGTCACCTGCACCGGCTGCCACCACGCCTGCACCTTCAAGCCGACCGACTCGGCCCAGGACATGCAGTCCTGTCCGGAGCGCGCGCTGATGCTGGCGGCTCGCGTGACCAAGCTGGTGGCGTTGCGTCGCAGCGAACGCTCGCAGCGCAAGGTGGCCGTCGTCATCTTCAATTTCCCGCCCAACGCCGGCAACATCGGCTCGGCCGCCTACCTGTCGGTGTTCGAATCCATGTTCCACACCCTCACGGCCATGAAGGCCGAGGGCTACACGGTCGACATGCCGCAAAGCGTTGATGAGTTGCGTGATGACGTGCTCAAGGGCAATGCCCAGCAGCACGGCACCGACGCCAATGTTCACGCGCTGATTTCGGCGAGCGACCACGTTCGGCGCGAGCGCTGGCTGACCGAGATCGAAGCGCAATGGGGCCCGGCGCCGGGTCGTCAGCTCAGCAATGGCAGCTCGATCTTTGTGCTGGGCAAGCAGTACGGCAATGTGCTGATCAGCGTGCAGCCAGCCTTCGGCTACGAAGGCGATCCGATGCGGCTGCTGTTCGAAAAAGGTCTCACACCCACGCACGCCTTTTCGGCCTTCTACCGCTATCTTCGTGAAGACTTCAAGGCGCATGCGGTGCTGCATTTCGGCACGCACGGCGCGCTCGAGTTCATGCCCGGCAAGCAAAGCGGCATGAGCGGCACCTGCTGGCCGGACCGTCTCATTGACGATCTGCCCAACATCTATCTCTACGCCTCCAACAACCCCTCCGAAGGCGCCATCGCCAAGCGCCGCTCCGGTGCCACGCTGGTCAGCTACCTCACCCCGCCCGTGGGTCAGGCCGGTCTGTACCGCGGGCTCAATGACCTCAAGAGTTCCATCGATCGCTGGCGCAGCATGGAGCGCACTGCCTCCGATCGCGCTGAAGTCGCCGCGCTGATCCAGTCGCAAGCGGCCGAGCTTGATCTGGCCGAGGCCGAGCCGCTGTGGCTGCTGTCGCCCGACGATGCCTCGTCGATCGCCGTCGACGTGCGTGTGAGGAAACTGTCCGAGCAGATGCTGGAGATGGAATACACGCTGATTCCGCATGGCCTGCATGTGACCGGCCGCGCTGCCACCGAAGCCGAACGCGTCGACATGCTGGTGTCGGTGGCTGATGCCTCGCATGGCGTGCATGTGGAGCGCGTGGCCATCGAAGCGCTGGTCGCAGGGCGCAGCGTCGAGCAGGTGCTCGATCTGGCAGGGCTTCCCCGCGACGACACCTCACGCGACATGATCAAAGAGCTCGCCGCCATGGACAAGATCCTGGCCGAAGAGACTGAAGTCGCCGGCCTGCTGCGCGCCCTCGATGCGCGCTTCATTCGCCCTGCTCCGGGTGGCGACATCCTGCGCACGCCCGAGGTGCTGCCCACCGGGCGCAACATCCACGGCTTCGATCCGTTTCGCATCCCGAGCAACTTTGCAGTGAAGGATGGCGCCAATCAGGCCGAGTTGCTGCTGCAACGTCACATGGCCGATGGCAATCCATTGCCCGAGTCGATCGCCATGGTGCTGTGGGGCAGCGACAACCTCAAGAACGAAGGCGCGCCCATCGCGCAGGCGCTCGCACTCATGGGTGCGCTGCCGCGGTTTGACAGCTACGGCCGCATCGCCGGTGCGTCGCTGATACCGCTGGACAAACTGGGCCGCGCTCGCGTCGATGTGGTCATCACGCTGTCGGGCATCTTCCGCGATCTGATGCCGCTGCAGATCAAGCTGCTGGCCGAGGCCGCATTCCTTGCCGCATCGGCCGCTGATGAGCCGCTGGAGATGAACCACATCCGTCGCCACGCGCTGGCCTACCAGCAAGAGCACGGCTGCACGCTGGAGATCGCCGCGCTGCGCGTGTATGGCAACGCGGAAGGCGCCTACGGCTCCAACGTGAACAACCTGGTCGAGAGCAGCAAGTGGTCCGACGAGCACGAACTGGCCGAGACCTACTCGCGCCGCAAGGGCTTTGCCTACGGCCGCACGGGTCGTGCCGTGCAGCAATCGGCGCTGATGCAAAGCGTGCTGGCCAACGTGCAGCTCACCTATCAGAACCTCGATTCGGTCGAGTTGGGCGTGACCACCGTCGACAACTACTTCGACACCCTGGGTGGCATCACCCAGGCGGTGAAGGTGGCCAAGGGCGGCGAAACACCGCCGGTGTACATCGGCGATCAGACCAAGGGTGACGGCGCCGTTCGCACGCTGCGCGAGCAGGTCGCCCTCGAGACCCGCACCCGCATGCTCAACCCGAAGTGGTACGAAGGCATGCTGGAACATGGCTACGAAGGCGTGCGTCAGATCGAAGTGCATGTCACCAACACCATGGGCTGGTCGGCGACCACCGGGCAGGTACAGCCCTGGGTCTACAAGCAGCTGACCGAAACCTTCATGCTGGACCCCGAGATGCGTGAGCGTCTGGCCAGACTGAACCCGACCGCCTCGGCGCGCGTCGCCAACCGCCTGATCGAGGCGTCGGAGCGCAACTACTGGCAACCCGACCCCGAAACGCTGGAGGCCCTGCGGCGCGCCGGCGAAGAACTTGAAGACCGCCTCGAAGGTATTTACGAAGGAGTAACCGCATGAGCACGACCACGATCCCCGTTCCTGACATCAAAAGTCCAGGCGTCAGAAAGAACCTGCGGCTCGACGGAGAGGGCAGCGTTCAGGTCGAACTCGACCCCAATGTGAAGATCGGCAACGCCAAGGTCTTCGCGATCTATGGCAAGGGTGGCATCGGTAAGAGCACCACCTCGAGCAACCTGTCGGCCGCCTTCTCGAAGCTCGGCAAGCGGGTGCTGCAAATCGGCTGCGACCCCAAGCACGACTCGACCTTCACGCTGACCAAGAAGATGCTGCCCACCGTCATCGACGTGCTGGAGACGGTCGACTTCCACGCTGAAGAACTGCGCATCGAAGACTTCGTCTTCCCCGGCTACAACGGCGTGATGTGCGTGGAAGCAGGCGGTCCGCCAGCAGGCACCGGCTGCGGCGGCTACGTGGTCGGCCAGACGGTCAAGCTTCTGAAAGAGCACCACCTTCTCGAAGACACCGACGTGGTGATCTTCGACGTGCTGGGCGACGTGGTGTGCGGCGGCTTTGCAGCACCGCTGCAGCACGCGGATCGCGCGCTGATCGTGACTGCCAATGACTTCGACTCGATCTTCGCGATGAACCGCATCGTGCAGGCCATCGGTGCCAAGGCGAAGAACTACAACGTGCGCCTCGGTGGCGTGATCGCCAACCGCAGTCGCGAAACCGATCAGATCGACAAGTACAACGCAAAGATCGGCCTGAAGCTCGCAGCGCACTTCCCTGACCTCGACGTGATCCGTCGCAGTCGACTGAAGAAGTCGACGCTGTTCGAGATGGAGTACTCGCCCGAACTCGAGGCGGTGCAAAAGGAATACATGCGTCTGGCTGCCTCGCTGTGGCTGGGTACCGAGCCGATGAGCGCCGTGCCCATGAAAGACCGCGACATCTTCGATCTGCTGGGTTTCGACTGATCCCGCGCCACCACTTGACGGACGATCGCATGGATCCCATCAGCTATACCGAACGCCGCAGCAAGATCGAGGACTACTTCGATCGCACCGCGGTTCAGGCTTGGGCTCGACTCACCTCGGATGCGCCCGTGGGGCGTATTCGCGCCACCGTGCGTGCCGGTCGCGATCGCATGCGCGCGACGCTGCTGAGTTGGTTACCTGCAGACATGACCGGCATGCGTCTTCTGGATGCCGGCTGCGGCACCGGCGCGCTGGCGGTCGAGGCGGCAAGGCGCGG
>Ga0136644_10002923_pt1 | contig 12870 bp, 9 predicted proteins | sample C_130820_EF_Meta_FD_94780 | JGI IMG/M metagenome (GOLD analysis project Ga0136644, IMG submission 94780) | Freshwater microbial communities from Lake Croche, Canada to study carbon cycling - C_130820_EF_MetaG (v2) (version 2) | ecosystem: Environmental > Aquatic > Freshwater > Lake | place: Lake... | reverse complement strand
CGAGGTCGCCGCCGTGGCTCCGCATGATTTCGCGGGACAGGGAGAGACCGACACCGTGGCTGCGGCCTGACGGACCCGAGGCCGGAGGGCTCGAGAAAAACCGGTCGAAGATCCGCGGGGCATCCTCGACGGACACGCCGGGGCCGTGGTCGATGACCCGCAGGCAAAGGCCGCCCGGGCCCCCGTCCGTCTCGATTCGGACCCGGGCACCCGGGGGACTGTGGCCGATGGCGTTGGCCAGCAGATTCGTGACCACCTGCTGGAGCAGGTCGGCCTGACCGCGGACGACGACGGAACCGACCTCGTTCTGGATCGAGACATTCGCCGCCTCCGCCGCCTGCGAGACCTGCTCGGTGGCCATGTCGACCACCGGCTCGAGATCGACCTCCCGAAGGCCCGACGGGCCGACCGCGAGCGACCGCGAATAGGTCAGGAGCGCCTCGCAGAGCCTCTCGATCCGGGCGGCCCGGTCGCGGATCGTGGCGATCGGCCCGGTCGATTCCGGGTCGGGATCGCGTTCGAGTGCGGCGTCGGCCTCGAGCAGGATCGCATGCACCGGCGTGAGCACCTCGTGGGCCAGGTCGGCGTTGAACCGGGACTGCTTGTCGCGGGCCTCCTGGAGCCGGTCGAGCATGGCGTTGAGCGTCGTGGCCATGCCCGCGATCTCCGCGTCGGCCACGTTCAGGTCGAGCCGCTCGTCAAACCGGCCGCGTCGGATCCGGTCTGCCGTGCGGGTGATCGCCCGCAGCGGCCGCAGCAGCCTGCCGAGCAGCAGCCAGAGCGTGCCGAGGAGGATCGGCAGGACGATGGCCAGCGTCGTGATGTAGAACGTCGCGGCCTGACGTTCGGCCGCCCGCAGCACGTCGAGCGAGGTTCCCACGAGCAGGAGCGGATGGGTTTCGCCACGGCATGCGGCCATCCGCATGCGGCCGTCGTCGTCGGTCCAGATCCGCCCGATGTTTTCCAGCCAGCGCGGATCCCAGGAGAGATCGGGAGGCAGGTCTGCCGAGGCGACGAGCCTGCCGTCCGCATCCCAGACCGAGGCGAACCAGGAAAAATCGGTCGCGCTGAGGCCGGAGTGGGCTTCGACGGGCATGAACAGCCAGAACAGGAGCGACGGCCTGCGATCGCGTGCCAGGCTGATGTCCGGCAGTGACAGGTCGCCGATCTTGAGGGTCTCGGCGGAGAGTGCTTCCGGGGCCAGACGTCGCACGGCCTTGAGCGTGCCGAGCCGGGCCCAGAGCTGGCCGTCGAGGTCGCGGGCCAAGAGTTCGACCGTCAGCTGATAGTGGATATAGCGGCCGCCGACCCCGATCGCCAGCAGGAGCAGGCCGAAGCCCGCGGCCAGTCTCCAGCGCAGCGATTGAATCCGGGGGGCTCGCATCGGTCAGCCGTCGATGATGAAGCCCTGTCCGCGCCGGGTCGTGATCAGGTCGCGGCCCAGTTTCTTCCGCAGCCGCAGCACCAGCACGTCGACCACGTTGCTGACATCCTCTCTCGGCTCGGAGGCATCGGGGTGGATCACCCTGTCGAGCTCCTCCCGGCTCACGAGCCGCCCCCGGCTCCGGGCGAGGTGCACGAGCAGTTCGAACTCCTTCGCCGTGAGCGTGATCTTCTCCTCGCCCCGCCGCGCGGTGCGGGAACCGAAATCGATCGTCACGTCACCGAGTGTGAGGATGCTCTGGGGGACGTCGCTGCGGCGGATCACGGCCCGCATCCGGGCGAGCAGTTCGCGGACCGCAAACGGCTTGACGAGATAGTCGTCGGCCCCGAGATCGAGCGCGGCCACCCGGTCGTCCTCGCTGCGCTTGCCCGAGACCACGATCACGGGCACCTCGTTGCCCCCCCGCAGCCGGGCCAGCATCTGCTCGCCCCCGAGCCGCGGCAGCACGAGATCGAGCAGGATCAGGTCGAGCTGCTCCCGGGCGGCGATCTCAAGCCCTGAAACCCCGTCGGCGGCTTCGAAGACGACACACTGCTCCTCCCGGAGGGATTCGGCGAGCCTGCGCCGCGATACGGCGTCGTCCTCGACCACGAGCACGCGGAGCGGGTGGGCTTTCAGTTCCTGTTCCTGCGACGCGGTTGGCATGGCGGCACTATACACGGGATCAATGTCGGAGCCGACGCCTCGCGGGTTGACTACGACTCGGAGTCGCTGAACACTGCCGGTTTTCAAGTCTCGAGGAGGCGTCGATGTCTGCCGCACCCAGGATCGTCGTACTCGACGGCTTCACGACCAATCCCGGTGATCTCGACTGGGCGCCGCTCGAGCGACTTGGCAACTGCACCATCCATGACCGCACGGACGAGGCGGACGTCGTCGCCCGCGGACGCGACGCCGAGATCCTCGTCACCAACAAGACCCTGCTCCCGGCCGACGTGATCGCCGCGCTCCCGGCCCTGCGGTGCATCACCGTGCTGGCAACGGGCGTGAACGTGGTCGATCTCGCCGCTGCCGCCGCCCGGGGCGTACCCGTCTGCAACGTGCCGGAATACAGCACGCCGAACGTCGCCCAGGCCGTCTTCGCACTGCTCCTCGAACTCACCAACCGCACCGGACATCTCGATCGCACGGTGCACGAGGGCCGCTGGAGCCGCTGCCAGGACTTCTGCTACTGGGACGGCGACCTCGTCGAACTCGCCGGCCTGACGCTCGGCATCGTGGGGCATGGGCGGATCGGGCAGGCCGTCGCCCAGATCGGCCGGGCCTTCGGAATGCGGATCCTCGCCCATCGACGCCGGCCCGATTCCGGCCAGGGCGACGCCGCGACACACGTCGACATCGACAGGCTCTTTCGGGAGAGCGACGTGGTCAGCCTGCATTGCCCGCTGACGCCCGAGACCCGCGGAATGGTCAATGCATCGCGACTCTCGCTCATGAAGCCGACCGCGTTTTTGATCAACACCGCCCGGGGAGCGCTCGTCGACGAGGCCGCCCTCGCCGCCGCGCTCGGCGCCGGCCGGATCGCCGGCGCCGGGCTCGACGTGCTCTCGGTCGAGCCACCACCATCCTCGAACCCGCTGCTCGCGGCACGAAACTGCGTGATCACGCCGCACATCGCCTGGGCAACCCGCAACGCCCGTCGCCGGCTGCTCGACGCAACCGCCGCCAACGTGGCAGCGTTCCTTGCCGGAACACCCCGAAACGTCGTCTCCTGAAGCAGACGGGCCGGTGGAGGACAGGCTCACGCCTGGAGTCGCTCGGTGTGGGATAGGCTTCAGCCTGTCACTCGAGGAATGGCCAGTCCCATGACAGGCTGAAGCCTGTCCCACTCAGGACAGAGTCCAGGCCCGGAGGGCAGGGGGACGCACCTGCCGGGTTTATTCCGCCGCGGGTTCGATGATGGTCTTGCCGCGGCGGGAGATCTGGACGGGCAGCGTGCCCTCGACGGGGATCGACTGGCCGTCGGCGACGAGGGTTGCCGTCAGCGTCAGCGATCGAGCGTCGCCGGTCTCGGCGAGGTCGCCCTGGGCGAGGAGACTGTCCAGATAGGGTTTGATCCCGCCGCGGAGCGTCTTGTCGGTCGCAGGTCGCGAGGTGTCGCCGATGAAGTTTCGCAGGTCTCCGCCGGCGATGACGTAACACGACTCGCGGGCGTCGAAGGCCAGGGGCTCGAAGGAGAACGTCGCCGCAGTGACGCCGGTCGTGGAGTCGCGCAGAATCCACTGGAGCGCGGCCTTCGTCGGGGGGACGAAGACCCGGGGCGCTCGGATCACGATCCGGTCGCCGTCGAGCGAGAAGAATTCATCGACCCTGGCCGATTCGATCTTCGAGCCGGTCGTTCTGGCGGCGCTGAAGGTCAGGCCGATCGTGCCGGCAGGCTGGAGCACGAGGCTGCAGCCGCCGCTGTCGGAGCCCGCCTGCCGGACCAGCGGCACGAGCAGATGGCTGCTGACGCCGTAGGGCGTGGCCAGATGGATGTCGACGAAGGCCCGCTGATTGCAGTCTGCCGGGCAGCCGTGGGGCAGGACGATCGAATTCGGAGTCGGCTCGGCCGTCGGCTCGGGCAGCGGTTCGGCTCCCGCGACGAGCGCGATCCGCTGCCGCGAAGGAGTTCGCCGGCAGAGATGGCAGCCGCCAGGAGAACAGCCACAAGGCGCGTCGCCGCCGATCGCCCGAGCCCCGGCCGGGATCTCGACCTCGAGCACCTCGCGAGAGAGCAGCGTGCAGGCCGCCGGCCGCCCGCCGGCGATCACCGCGGTGTCGTGCACGCTGAACCCCTTGCCGATCAGAAACAGGGTCGTCGTCGCATCGGGGTCGATGCCGGGCGCCCCGTACCAGCCGATGAGTTCGGGGGCGAGATCGGTCAGCCCCTGGGTGAAGAGTTCGAAGCCGCCGCAGGTGTTTTCGTAGGGCACCCGGGCGTCAAGCGTCTGCAGCGGCAGCTCCCGTTCGAGCTGCTCGACGCGGCGCATCAGCATTGCCTTCTCACGTTCGAGGGAGCAGTCGCCGCAGCAGCGGCAACTGGCAAGTTCATGCTGGATCGCCCTCACCGACCGGGAGAGCCGCATCGTCTGCCGCAGGCTCTGATCGGTGGCCCGCGGATGGGCGAGCGAGAACCAGTTGCTGCGGACGTCGAGCGTGAGCCGCGGCACGAACGACGGCATCACGACGATCGCGGCACACTCCCGGATGCCCTGCTCGAGCTGCCGCTGCATCAGATCGCCGTCGCTGGTCGGACCGCCGCAGAGGGTTTCGGTGAACGTGGCCAGCGTGTTGCGGGATGGCGGAGTCTGGACCCGCGGCATGAACCGCCAGCCGAAGGTGTCGGACCCATGGGTGAACCCGACGGCGGTCTTGTTGACGGCGACCGCGGCCATGTCGGTCTCGAGCCGGCGGGTGTAGCGCTGCAGGGCCTGGGCGTTTGCCCGGCCGCTGGCGAAGGCCATCGCCATCACGATCTGCATCTCGCGGCGCCGGGCGAAGGCGTCGTCGACGTTCTGCTCATCCGTCACGGGGTCGAGGGCGAAGATCCGGATCGGCCAGCGGCGGCGGACGTAGCCGGCGAAGGCCTCTCTGGCGGCGGGCGCGGGATCGGGCCCGGAAAACGGAGCCGCTGTTTCGAAGCCGCCGCCGACGTCCCGCATGTCGTCGACGAGTCGGTCGTCGAGCAATGCCGATTCGACGAGGATCGCCCAGGCGAGCACGGCCGTGAGCGAGCGGCAGAGGGGCTTTGCCGGCAGCGGCTCATCGCAGCAGTCGCCCGCCGCGGGCAGGTCGGCGCGACCGGCATCGAGAACAGGAGGAGCGACTTCTGCGGGAGCCGTTTCCGGATCGGCTGCGGAGCCGATCGAGGTCAGGGCATGGCAGCGGATCCGGGCGAGTTCGTCGCTGCGTCGGCCGCGGACGAGATCGGGAATCTGCCAGCCGGGCAGCTGGGTCCAGAGGTCGCAGTGCTGGTCGAGCGCCAAAAAGTCGGCCGCCGCCTCGAGTTCCTCGGCCAGAAGCCCGCGGACGTCGAGGTATTCGATGCAGGGACGGCTGGCAGGGTGGGAGGCGAGCGCCTCGCGGCTGGCGAGGATCAGGGTCGCGATCTGGCGGATGCCGGCCACCTCGACGAGCTGGGAGACCGGGATCGGCATCCGGGCCCGGCGGGTCTTGATCGAGGGGGCCGTTCCGGGCGAGATCGTCGGCAGTCGGGCCGAGAGCGACTGCATCGCGGCCATCAGCCCGGCCCGCTCGGGCCCCGTGGTGGAAGCGGCGGGCGGGGCGGCGATCGTGGCAGCCCAGGCGAGGCACTCCGGGTCGTTGACGCAATGGGTCAGCGGCGGCGCGATCAGGTCGACCAGATCGTTGATCACCAGGCTGCGAAAGGTCGTCGGCAGGAGCGAGTCGTCGAGGCATGGGTCGACGCTGATCGTGATCTCGGCCCCGTGACCCTTGCGGGTCTTGCCTCCGGTGAGAATCGAGACGGGGATGCGGACGAGGTTCAGGGCGTAGCCCGGCGAGTCGGCCGAATCGTCCCCTTCGTTGATCCGCCGCAGTTCGTTGAGGTGGTTGAGGTAGCGGGAGAGATGGTCGAGGTGGAGCGCGGGCTCGAGCGCCAGCGGCTCCGCATCAAACTCCATCCCGGATGGAAGCGAGGAGCCGGCGAAGGGCGCGGTACGGGCGATCACGAGCGGATCGCTGCGGCCGGCCTGCTCGTTGGTCGTGGGCAGGAGTGCCTGGATCGAGGCGATGGCGGCGTTCGACCCGCCCGCGTCGGGCGTGGCCACAAATTCATTGCCGCGGCGGCGGCCGGTGGCCGACTGCATCGCCAGGGCCATTCCCAGAAACGCCTGATCGGACCTCCGGATCGCGGCCTGGCTGCGTTCCGCGAACAGCGGTAGCTGCCGACGCATCTGCTCCTCGTATTCGTGACGATGCCGCATCAGTCGGCTCTGGCCCCAAACGTCGGGCTGCTTGGCGACGATCGAGCCGTAGGCATCGATCTGGTGCTCGAGCCAGTCGATCTCGCCGTTGATCCGCTCGAAGACTTCGTCCTGGCAGGTTTTTGGCGGCTGGCGGTGGGCGGCCTTGAACGGGGCGACGAGGCCTTCGAAGACCCGGCCGAGGTCGCCGGCCGATGCCCAGTCGAGGTTTCCAGCCAGCAGGAGGCAGCCGCTCACGAAGGCCAAAAGCGGACGGGCAGGGCGGGGGAGCGTCGGGCGGGCCATCCGAAATCCTTTCGTGGCGGTCTGGGGCTGGTGGCTGACTGTCCAATCAGGGGGTATAACCCCACTACTAGGTTCGGATGCCCCAGTCGGTCGTTTGATGAGAACCGGAAGGGGCGGTCAGGTTTTTCTGGTTTGCCTCGCTTTACTGATGGGCCGGAGGTTTGCAGAGATGGGCAGAGTGGTCAGTCGGCCGCTGATCGGCGGATGCGGGATCGGTCGCCATTCGATTCAGTGCATCGTTCCGCCCTACGTGACCGAGCACATGGCCCGCTCGGAAGACCCCGCCGTCCGCGACCGGGCGATGGTGGCGCTCGCCCACGCGGCTGCCGTGCGGGCGGTTCGGGCGTTTGCCCAGCAGATGCCGCCGATGATGGCCGCCCCCTCACCGACCGGCCGCAGGAACCGGCTCGTCTATGATGCCCGCAACAAGGACACGCTCCCCGGCAGGCTCGTCCGCAGCGAGGGAGAGGGCAGGCTCGGCGACGTGGCCGTCAACGAGGCCTATGACTTCTCCGGCGACACCTTCGACTTCTACCACGACGTCTTCGGCCGCAACTCGCTCGACGACGCCGGCATGTCGCTGATCTCGACCGTGCACGTCGGCGAGGCCGACGGCCGCAGCTGGCAGCCGATGAACAACGCCTTCTGGGACGGCTCCCAGATGGCCTATGGCGACGGTGACGGCGTCGTTTTCCAGCGGTTCACCCGGTCGCTCGACGTCGTGGGCCACGAACTCACCCACGGCGTGCAGTCGTTCACGAGCAACCTCGTCTACCGTGGCCAGTCGGGGGCGCTCAACGAACACTTTTCCGACGTCTTCGGGATCCTCGTGCGGCACTGGAAGGCCGGCGTGGCCGCCGAGGAGGCCGACTGGCTGATCGGCAGCGACGTGCTCGTGCCGGCGCCGACCCGACGGGGAATCCGCGACATGGAGCATCCCGGAACGGCCTATGCGAATGATCCGGCGCTCGGCAGCGATCCCCAGCCGGCCCACATGAAGAATCTTTTCAACGGTGCGTCCGACTCGGGCGGAGTGCACATCAACTCGGGCATCCCCAACCGGGCGTTCGTGCTCGTGGCCAAGGCCCTCGGCGGCCCGGCCTGGGAGATTCCCGGCAGCATCTGGTACGAGGCGATGCTGCAGCTCAGCCGCACGAGCCAGTTTGCCGATCTGGCACGACTCAGCGGCCAGATCGCCGGCGACAGGTTTGGCGCGGCCGCGAGGAAGGCCGTGAAGGCCGCCTGGAAGAAGGTCGGCCTCTGAGAGGGCGGGGCCCGTCAGCTGCGGGGAGCCTGGCCGGGAGATCCGGTATTCTCTGGGAAGTCCGCAGAAGAGTGCGGGCTGGTCGGGGTGGACTTCCTCTTCTCGTTGGAGAATCTTCATGCGGCAGTTCTGGAAAACGATGCAGAAGTGCGACGCCGTCGGCGGCCTGGCCATCCTGATCATCCTCGCGACCGCCTTTGCGGTAGATCAGCGGGACGGACGGGCCGAGAGTCCCAACCTCGATGAGTCGGCGGTCGCTCCTTTTACGCTGCCCGAGGTGCTCGCGGGACCGGACGGCAATCCGGCCGCGACGGCGGACGACTGGAAGACGCGGTGCCGTCCGCACCAGCTCCGTCTGGTCGAGCAAAACATCTATGGCAGACCGCTGCCGGCGGTTCCGGTGACGGTGGTGGGAGAGATCGAGCGGGCGGATGTCATGCTCGCGGGCGATGTTCCCGCCCGTCGTCTGCAGGCCCGACTGCGGCTCGGCGAGCCCGTCGATGCCCCGACCGTCGACGTGCTGCTCTACCTTCCAGGAGAACTTCCCGAGGGGGCGAAGGCAGCCCCCGTATTTCTGGGGCTCAACTTCCTCGGCAATCAGGCCGAGCATCCCGATCCCGGCATCTGGCTGGCCCGATCATGGCTGCCTGACGACAAGGCCGCCGGCATCGTCGAGCACGCGGCGACGGATCGCTCGCGTGGCATGCATGCCCGGCGGTTTCCGGTCGAGCAGATGCTCACCCGGGGCTACGGAATGGCGACGGCCTATTGCGGCGACATTTTTCCCGATCGGGCCGACGGGCGGCCGTCGAGCCTGCCCGCGGCGACCGGCCATCCGCCGACGGGCGACGGGCCGTCCGATGAGCCCGGGGCGATCGCTGCCTGGGCCTGGGGCCTTTCCAGAATTCTCGACTGGCTCCAGACGCTGCCCGAGGTCGATCCCGGCCGTGTCTGCGTGGTGGGGCACTCGCGGCTCGGCAAGGCGGCGATCTGGGCGGGGGCGTCAGACGAGCGGTTCGCGATGGTCGTGTCGAACGAATCGGGCTGCGGCGGGGCGGCGCTCTCACGACGGAATTTCGGCGAGACGGTCGGCATCATTACCCGGAAGTTTCCCCACTGGTTCTGCCCCGCCTTCGCCAGCTACGCCGAACGCGAGGCGGAGATGCCCTGCGATCAGCACACGGTGTTGGCGCTCGTCGCACCGCGGCCGCTGCTCGTCGCCAGTGCGGTCGAGGACCTCTGGGCAGATCCGCGGGGCGAGTTCCTCGCGGCCGTCGCGGCCAGTCCGGTCTGGGCCCTGTTCGGGAAGACCGGACTGGGCGGGGCTACGTTTCCAGCCCCCGACAGTCCCATCGGCGGCACGGTGGGATACCACCTCCGCAGCGGCCGCCACGATCTGATCGACTACGACTGGCAGCGGTTCGCCGACCATGCCGACCGCGAGTTGTTCGGCCGCTCGCCGCCGCCGGCCGACGGCTACCCGGCCTTTCATCCGCTGCAGACGAAACTGCCAGCCGCGATCCCGTCCGATGCGATCCTGCTGTTTGGCGATGGGACGGAGCCGGCCCGGTTCACGAGCATGTCGGGCGGGCCGATCGACTGGCGGGTGGAGGACGGCACGCTCGTCGTGCAGACGACCGCCGGGCATGCCAACCACATCCTCTCGCAGGAGATGTTTCAGGATGCCGACATCCATGCGGAGTTCATGACCGCGGCCGAGGCCCACGGCAACAGCGGCCTCTACCTGCACGGCCACTACGAGATGCAGATCTACGACTCGTTCGGCGTCGAACCGCCCACCGAGCAGGACGAGGGCGGGCTCTACCGGTTTGGACGGCCGATCGTCAACGCCTCCCGGCCGACGGGGCAGTGGCAGGTCTACGACATCCGCTTCATCGCCCCCCGGCGCGGCCCCGACGGGAAGATCACGAGTCCCGGCCGGGTCACGGCCTTTCTCAACGGCCAGCTCGTTCAGAACGGGATCGGGTTCACGGAGCCGCGGTCGCCCTACGTTCCCTACAGGCATGGCGCGACCGACTTCCTGCGGGGCATCGAGAAGCGGCTGCTCGCCACGGGCCGGGGCCCGCTCTTTCTCCAGGATCACGGCAGCCCGACCCGGTATCGCAACGTCTGGATCCGGCCGCTGGGCGGGAAGTAGGGGCGGGGGTGGCGGATGGAAGAGGGGATGCGGATCAGATTCATCCAGTCGGGCGGAGTTGCGGGGCTCGTCCGGAGCTGCAGGATTGACGCTGCCGGGCTCGATGTCGTCGAGCGGCGCGAACTCGAGTCGCTCGTCGCCGACTGCGGCCTCGGGGAGTCGAGCGAGCGGCTCTCCGACGGCGGCCGCGACCTGCGTCAGTACGAGATCGTGATCGAACGTGGTGCCACGAGCCTGCGGTGCGTCTGCGACGACCGCTCTCTGCCGGCGTCGGCCCGGCCGCTGGTCCATTTTCTGGCCGCCCGGTCCCAGCCCGGGATGCCGGCCGCCGAGCCGCAGGAGGCCTGGGGCCGGTTCGAGGGGAGCGTGGTCGCCCGCTGGCACGACGACGGCCGCGAGATGACGCTCATGGAGCCGTTCGTCTACCTCGACAGGTCTGACTTCCGCTGGAATGCCCCGGCGGGGGCGGTCGTCAACGGGGCGAGCATACCGCGGGCGTTCTGGACGCTGATCGGCGGACCGTTCGAGGGCCGTTTCCGCAATGCCTCGGTGGTGCACGATGTGGCCTGCGTCGAGCGGACGCGGCCCTGGCAGCAGGTCCACAGGATGTTCTACGAGGCCTGCCGCTGCGGCGGCGTCGACGTCGTCAAGGCGAAGACGATGTACTACGCCGTCGCCCACTTCGGGCCGCGCTGGCGGCTCGCCGGCCGCACGGTCCGCGACGAGTCGCCCCCCCAGCCGACGGCCGCCCAGGCCGCCGCGATCGAGCGCTGGTTCGAGGATCACGAGGTCGAAGCCGACTTGATTCCGACGCTCGTGATCGGGTGAGCGGAGCGGCCGGGCGGCCGGTTTTCCCGCCGGGGCGGCCGGGCCCTATACTCGGGCCATGATCGTCGAACGGGTGAAGTACGTGATCTGGGCCGCCGACATGGATCGTGCGCTGGCGTTCTATCGCGATCTCTTCGGCGGCCGGGTGCTGAAGCAGAACAGCGTGATCGCCGAGGTCGAGATCCTCGGCACGGTGCTCGGCATCCATTCGGGCGGCGAGGGGAAGCGGACCTGGACGGGCCTGAGTTTCCAGGTCGCCGACGTGGTCGCCGGGGGCCGGGAGGTGGTCGCGGCGGGCGGGCAGATGACCCGCGAGCCGGAACCGGAAAACGGCGAGCCGCCGCATCTGGCGATGTGCGTCGATCCGGAGGGAAACGAATTCATGCTCACGAGAAGGCGGTCCTGAGGACGCGGCGGATGAACGAACGGTCGACCATGGAGGTGTCGGCGACGGAGTGGCAGGATCTCCTGCCTCCGAGCACGATCGTGCAGGTGTCGGACCTGCTCGACATGCACCCGGTCAGCGTGCGGGTCAGCCGTCCGCGGCGGACGAAGGTCGGCGATCACAGGCCGCCGGGGCTCGCTCACCGCTACCACCGGATCACGGTCAACGGGAATCTCAACCCGTATGCGTTCCTGACGACGCTGCTCCACGAGATCGCCCACATGACCACCTGGGAGAGGCTGCGGTTGCGAATTCGGCGGTATCCGCCCCACGGCCGGGAGTGGAAGCAGGAGTTCGAGCGGATCCTCGAGCCGTTCGCGACCGGCGGGCTGCTGCCGGCCGACATCGCCGAGGCCCTTGCCGGATCGATGCGAAATCCGGCGGCGGCCACCTGCAGCGACCGCGACCTGCTCCTTGCCCTGGCCCGCTACGATCGCGAGGATCCGGGCCGCCTCAGGCTCGAACAGCTCGCCGATGGCAGCCTGTTTCGGGTCGACAGCGGGCAGATCTTCCGGCTCGGCAGGCGGCTTCGCAGCCGCTACGAGTGCTTCGACGTTTCGAGCGGACGGGAATATCGGGTCCACTCCCTCTGCCGGGTCGAATCGGTTTCGGCAGAAGAGGTTCTGGGCCGGCGACCGCGGAGGCCGCGGCTGGGAAAACGCCGCTCAACGCTGGCCAGGTGAACCAGATCTGGAATGGCGGCGGCGGATCGTGTTGCCGTAGACGTGAAGCGGCCGGTAGGGCCGCTGCTCGATCGGCGTGCTCTTGATCTCGTTGCGGCTCTCGCCGAACGTGACCACCCGCGGATCGAAGCCCGACTGACGTGCCCAGGCCGGTGGGCAGATCTCCCCCGGCAGCAGACAGGGAATCGCCACCAGCGACAGGATCAATCTGGCTTTTTTCATCGCACCGACACCTCCTACTGAAAGTGTCGGACTCCCCGGGAACTGATTTTTATCCGCCAATCGAAGGGCTTCGAAACCGTCACATCCCGAAAAATCCATCCGTGGCAATCCCGTCGGACACGGCGTTGTTCCGACGTGAGACACCCTTCAGCCTGCCCGACGTGGGACAGGCTTCAGCCTGTCATGCCCCAACTTGCAGAAGCCGCTCGGGGCTGCCCATGCCCTCTCGTCGGACGTTCTCCTCGGCCCTCCCGGCCTCGGCTCTCTGCATGTCCGCATCGCTTCGGCGTCCTGCCTTCGCTCGCTCCCATAGCCCGCTCGAGGGCATGGGCAGCCCCTCGCTGATGTCCATCCGAGAGGGAGGGGTCGCCCACAGCCCCGGGAGCCGGCGTTGCTGACAAACGAAGCCAGGATGGCGAAGCGAAGGCAGCATCGAGTGAGCGAAGGGCAGGATGCCCGAAGCGAACGTCCGACGACGGGGCGTGGGCGACCCCGAACCGGTTGGGCGAGTCAGGGCATGACAGGCTGAAGCCTGTCCCACATCGGGCAGGGCCAGGCCTGGAAGGCCGGGTAAACACCAGCGACCAGCGGTCGCCAAGCAAAACCGGACACT
>Ga0136644_10002921_pt1 | contig 12872 bp, 9 predicted proteins | sample C_130820_EF_Meta_FD_94780 | JGI IMG/M metagenome (GOLD analysis project Ga0136644, IMG submission 94780) | Freshwater microbial communities from Lake Croche, Canada to study carbon cycling - C_130820_EF_MetaG (v2) (version 2) | ecosystem: Environmental > Aquatic > Freshwater > Lake | place: Lake... | reverse complement strand
TGTGACTGCCGATGGCCGCAGGCTCTGGCTGGTTCATGGCGATCTCTTCGACGGCGTCGTTCAAAACGCGCGCTGGCTGGCCAAGCTCGGCGACACCGCCTACACCTTCACCCTCTGGCTGAACCATCACTTCAACCGGGCGCGTCATCGGATGGGCCTCGGATATTGGTCGCTGTCGCAATACCTCAAACACAAAGTCAAGAACGCGGTCAGCTTCATCAGCGACTTTGAACATACCGTTGCTGCCGAAGCCCGTCGTCGCGGCTTCGACGGCGTGGTCTGCGGCCATATTCACAAGGCTGAGATTCGCGAGATCGAGGGTATCCTCTACTGCAATGACGGCGACTGGGTCGAGAGCCTGACCGCACTTGTCGAAACTTTCGACGGGCAATTGCAGATCATTCACTGGGCACCGAACGCCTTTGGCGTGGCGCCAATCGCTGAAGAGTCCGACCAGCCGGTCGTTATCGCAGCCTGATCTAGCTGACGGCCTTCGCAGCAGGCGCATCGGCTCGCGTCATTAGTCAGCAACCCGGTACCGCGCTGGCAAAATCAACGGCGTCGCAAACCGCTCGCCAGAATCGACACCGGCAACAAGCCCACCAGCACGATGACGAGCGACGGCATCGCCGCTTCGACCAATCGCTCGTCGGCCGCAAACTGGTAGGCAACCACCGCCAGCGTATCGACGTTGAATGGCCTCAGCACAAGCGTCGCCGGCAACTCCTTGAGACAGTCGACAAAGACCAGCAGCGACGCGCTGGCAACACTCGGCTTCAGGAGTGGCCAATGCACACGACGCAGCACCTCGAAGGGCCCGGCACCGAGCGTCCTGGCGCTGGCATCCATTGCCGGACTGATCCGCTTGAGCGAGGCATCGAGACCTTGCTGGGCCACTGCAAAGAACCGCACGCAATAGGCATAGATCACGGCAAACGCGGTGCCACCGATGAGCAGCCTGCTTGTACCGGTGCTCAGCGTGCGATCGATCGTACCGACCACCGCGAGCAGTCCCACGCCAAGCACTACGCCGGGCAAGGCATAACCGGCGCCCGAGATGCCGGACAACAGGCGTACCCAACGACTCGGGTGCAGGCGAACCGCATAGGCCATCGCAAGCGCCATCGGTACGATGATCAGCACCGCTGCCAAAGACAGGAGCGCCGAATTGAGTGCCCACTGCACAAGGCGCGAGTCGATCTGTCCAGCACTGCTCCACCACTGACGGGCGAGCAGCAATGCCGGCAAGGCAAACCCGAACACGCAAGGCAGCGCACAGGCCGCGCTGGCCGACCAAGCTGCAAAGCCCGACAGCGGGCGGACGCGTGCCGGACGACTCGATCGCGAGTGAAAGCGCATTCGACCACGCTGCCGTCGCTCAGCCCAGACCAGCAACAGGACGACGGCCACCAGCAGCAACGACAATCGGGCCGCACCGGTTCGATCGCCGAATCCTTGCCATGCCCGATAGATACCCGCCGAAAAAGTATCGACCGCAAAAAACGAGACCGTGCCGAAGTCCGCCAGTGTCTCCATGGTCACCAGGGCGAGCCCGGCCGCCACCGCCGGCCGGGCCACCGGCCAGCTGACACGCCACCAGACTTCTGGCGCCGACAGGCCGAGCGACCGCGCAGCATCCGACAACGATTCGCTGCGCTCGGCAAAAGCATTGCGCGCAAGCATGTAGACATAGGGATACAGCGCGAGCGCCAGAAACACCGCCGCAGCCGGCAGCGATCGGACCTGCGGAAACCAGTAGTCGCCAACCTGCCAACTCATGGTCACACGCAGCCAGGTCTGCAGGCTGCCACTGGTGTCGAGAAAATCGGTGTAGGCATACGCCATCACGAATGCCGGCATGGCCAGCGGCAAGATCAGCCCCACCTCCAGAAAGCGGCGCCCGGGAAACTCGAAGGCCGCCACCAGCCATCCGGCACCCACGCCAAGCAGCAGGACAAAGGCGCCAACCAGCATGACCAGCACGATCGAGGTGACCGTGTAGCGCGGCAGCACGGTACTGACCAGATGCAGCAGCGAATCGAGCGGCGCCGACTGCAGGGCGACACCGCTCAATGCGAGCAGCGGCGCAATGATGGCCAGCGCCAGAGCAACCGCGAACCAGACCAGCGGAGACATTCGCATCGGAGACTTCACGCCCTTCAGCGCAGGCATCCCTGCGCGCTGCGCGCTACAATTGCATATCGAGATGAGAATTATAGGCATTCACATCTGATGCGTGACGACGTCATCAGCACAACAGCGGCAAACATCATCACGGCGGCGGCCATGCCGATCCGTCCGGCGACCCGGCACGACGGCAGTCCGCCGGCCCTTCGGGTTGCCGACCTGTCGGTGAGCTTCGACACCGATACAGGGCGGCTGCAGGTGCTCAAACAGCTTGATTTCTCGCTCGCACGCGGCGAAATCGGCTGCCTGCTCGGTGGATCGGGCTGCGGCAAGACCACCGCCTTGCGCGCGATTGCCGGCTTCATCCGCCCCGACCTCGGCTCAATCGAGGTCGATGGTCATTGCGTGAGCTCGTCGGCTCAGGTGCTGGCACCCGAGAAGCGGGGGGTGGGTGTGGTCTTTCAGGACTATGCGCTGTTTCCGCATCTCGATGTCGCCGGCAATATCGCTTTCGGATTGCGCCGCATGAGTGCTGCTCAGAAGCGCGAGCAGGTCGCTCAGATGCTCGATCTGGTCGGACTCACAGGAACTGCCGAGCGCTTTCCCCATGAACTGTCGGGTGGCCAACAGCAGCGGATCGCGCTCGCACGAGCGCTGGCACCCTCGCCGTCGATCCTGTTGCTCGATGAGCCCTTCTCCAATCTCGACCCTGACCTTCGCGAAACCCTGGCGCTCGAACTGCGCGACATCCTCAAACGCCATGGCACCACCGCGCTGCTGGTGACCCACGATCAATACGAGGCCTTTGCGCTCGCCGACTCGATCGGCGTCATGGAGGACGGCCGGATCGCGCAATGGGACGAGGCCTATCGGCTCTATCACCATCCTGCCTCTCGCAGCGTCGCCGATTTCGTTGGTATGGGTGTGTTTCTGCCGGGGCGCCTGATTGAAGGCGAACAGGGCCCGAGCGTCAGCGTCGAATTGGGCAGTCTGCCGATCGACCAGGCAGAAGACCGAATCGAAGCTCGCAAAAATGTTGGCCGCTCAGGCGAACTGACGCTGCTGCTTCGGCCCGACGACGTGGTGCACGATGACGCCAGTCCGATCATGGCCAGCGTGGTTCGCAAGGCATTTCGCGGCGCGCAGTTTCTTTACACGCTTGAATTGCCAAGCGGGCAGCGCCTGCTCGCGCTGGTGCCGAGTCATCACGACCATCGGGTCGGCGAGGCGATCGGCATCCGTTTTGCGGCCGATCACATCGTGACCTTCGCTGCCGACTGAGTTCAGTCGATCAGTACGGCCTTGCGGTCAGCGAAGCGGGCTCGCAACTCATCCATCCGCAAGGACAGCGCCCGCCGGTCGGGGCGGCGCACCAGCAGCAGGACCGTGCGGCGTGAATTGATCCAGGCCACCTTGAACTGCCTGGTGCGGCCTTCCCGGCCCAGCACTTCGATCCAGTCGCCACGGGCCAATCGCGCAATCGCGTCGTCGGCACCAATCGACAGACGTGTCGGCTGAGCGGGGAAATCGGTCAGATCCAGAGAATTGAGGACTGTCAGCAGACGGTCATCGGCCGCCCTGCCGCCGGAACTCTCGGGAAGGCGCGGCTTCAATGGCGCGGTATCAGGTTCACCGAGCCCGGGATCAGCAATCCGCTCATCAAGTACAGGCGGCGATACACGACGAATGGTGTCGGCCTCGAGCACTATCGCGTCACCGTCACCCGTTTGAGCCTCGCTCGCTGCCGCCTCGGCGCCACGCACCGTCGGAGCTGACCGGCTGCCTGGCCGCGAACCCACATTGACGCTGCGAGGCATCGCCAGGGTGGTGTGATCGGCCTCAGGCTCAGAATCGGTGTGCGTCGATTCATCGAAGCCCCCTGCTCTGGGCACCTTCTGCATCTTGCGCAGATGAATCAGGAAGATCTCATCGAGAAAGGGCTGGAATTCCTCGGGGCGCGCGCCGATGTCGCTGACCCCCTGCGTCAGCGGACGGATCAGCGGCGGGATTCGGCTCGCCAGTTGACGACGGCTCGGCTCGGGCCCCGAATCGTCAAGGCTCCACAGCAAGTCGTCGACGACCTGAACCGCGACGCGAAACTGCGGGCTGTCTTCGCCGTCGCGCAATGCGGCTGTCCGCATATGCCGCAACCAGACACTGAGCAGAAAGTCTCGAACCGATGCCGGCACGGTGCGATTGGCGAGTCGGTCATTGAGTTGCTGTTGCAGCCTGCGGGTGACGTCCTGCTCCTGTTCGCTCGAAGGACGTCGGCTGAAATCGCGGCGGTTGCGCCGACCCGGCACGGCGTCGAGCGACTCGCGTTCATGGGTGATGCGAGCCACCAGGGCTGCAACCCCTTTCGAGGCACGATGATATTCGCGCTGCACCTGCTCGCTCAGCACGGTGGATCGTGCCTGCAGGGCATACGAGACCACTTCGACCGCACGAACGACGGTCTCAATTCGCCGATAAAGCTCGCTGCCGGGCGCAATTTCTTCGGCATAGGCCACCGAAATGGCCGACACGCTTTCGACCAGGCGCCTGATCGAGCGGCGGTCATCGCCCAGATAGCCCGGATCAAGCGCGACGAGTGTCGCCGCCGGCTGCTGAAGACGCCACATGAGGGCCTTGGCCGCCTCGGGCATGCGCGAATCATCGACCACATAGTCGAACATCACGGCGACCATCTCGATCGCAGCCACCTGCGCCGGCGGGGCCTTGTTGGCGATCAGGTGCTGGCGCGGCGCATCGAAAAACCGCTGCCTCGCCTCACGCGAAAAAGGCTCCAGGCCATGGCTTGCCGCGAATGCGGCGCCGTCGAGTTCGATGTCCTGTGCTTTCGGAAGCAGCACTGCCTGGCGAAAACTGGTTTCAGCGCCACCTTGCGACACCAGGGGTTGCAGACCGAGCACCCCGGCCGTCGCCACACTGGCAGCCACCGAGTCTCTGGACGATTTGACCGGCGGCCGGCTGACCGGGGACACGCTGATGTCTCTTGGGATGGCATCAGCCTGCGATGCGGACTCGCCCTGCGCCTGCCTGATCGCCGCGTCCTCGCTCTCGATGCCCGTCACCGGACTCACCGGCAAGGCCTGCGGATCGGGCGGCGCCGGCAGGCGATCGACTCCCTGAAGTGCCAGCCACTGATTGGTCTGGGTAATAACGTCCGCAAGCGGTTGCGCCATCTCTTCCAGGACCACTGCCCTGATTTCATGACGCAGGCCGCGTTCTTCGACAAACGGACGCAAGGCCTCGATCGCCGCCGCAGCCAACACCGATGCGCCGAGGGGCGATCGCGGCTCGATTGATCGCCTCAGCGTCAGCGCCTCGATCCGTCGCAGCCAAGAATGGTAGGTTTCGCCGAGCGCTTCGCGAATCGCATTGGACAGTTCGTCGCAAAGGATCTGGAGATCGAGCTCATGGTCGGGCAGCAAGCTCAGGAGCGCGCTGTCGTCGCCTGAAGAGCGGCTCTGATTAAGCTCGAGAAGCCTGAAGGTCAGATCGTAAAGCTGCGCGAGTGATCGTTGCGATCGCGCTGCGCTTTCGCGTCGAAGGACCTCTGCCGCACCACGCAGGCTGCGTTGCATTCCCTCTTGCCGGGACAGGCTGACGCTCGTTTCAAGCCGATCCGCGAGCAAAGGCATCGACCCGTCCAGACTGCGGACGAAGCCCTGACCGAACCGCTCACGGGCTTCGGTAAACAGCGAAAAGCGGTCGATTTCGGCCAAAATGTCTGAGTGCCGACGCCGGGCGCTCGGGGGGTTTTCAATTTGGCGATACTACGTCAACGCAGCAACCGACTTTGTGATGGAATTGCCACCTTCGCCGGTTAGTCGGCCCCGATCCCCTCCAACATGCCGACCTCCCCCACCACCGTCACCCAGCCGCTGAGCGGCCTTCGCATCATCGAATTCTCAGCCTTCGTCGCAGCCCCCTCGAGCGGGCTGGCGCTGGCGCAACTTGGTGCGGATGTCATTCGCATCGATCCGCTCGGTGGCAACATTGATGCCCGCCGTCTGCCGGTCAACGCCGAGGGCATGAGTCTTTATTGGGCCTCGCTCAATCACGGCAAGCGATCAATCGAGATCGATCCGCGCAAGCCGGAGGGTCAAAAGCTCCTGCAGGCGCTGATTGCGGCGCCGGGAGAGTCAGCCGGCATCTTCGTGACCAACCTCGGCGTCGACGGCGCGCTGGGCTATGACGCGCTCCGAGCGCTGCGCCCCGATCTGATCATGGTGCAACTCACCGGCTCGCCGGATGGTGCCAACGCGGTTGATTACACCGTCAATTGCGCGGCCGGGTTCCCGCTGCTGACCGGCGACGGCAACAAGCCGGTCAACCATGTGCTGCCCGCCTGGGATCTGCTTGCGGGCATGACCATTGCAACCGCGGTGCTGGCCGCCGAGCGACATCGTCGGCTGACCGGTCAGGGCCAGCTGGTCAAACTGACGCTGGCGGATGTCGCCTTTTCGGCCGTCGCCAATCTGGGCTATCTGGCCGATACCGAAGTCAATCACAACCGTCGAAGTGCCGATGGCAACTTCCTCTATGGTGCCTACGGCGATGCCTTTCGAACCGCCGATGGGCGTCATGTGATGGTGGTGGCGATCAGTGATCGTCAATGGAAGGCGCTCGCCAAGGCGGTTGGCGTAGACGAAGCGCTGTCTGCGGCCGCAAGCGCCCTGGGCCATCGGCTCGACAGTGAAGAAGGGCGCTGGCAAGCGCGTGAGCTGATCTCGGCATTTCTTCGCCCCTGGTTTGCCAAGCGCACGCTGGCAGAAGTCGGGGCTGCCTTCACCGACCGGGCGCTGCTCTGGGGCCCATACCGCAATGTCGAGCAGATGCTCGCCGAAGATCCGCGGGTCAGCGAATCCAACCCGATGTTCGCCCGCATCGAGCATGCAGGCTATGGACGTTTTCTGACCGCGGGCAGTCCGCTCGAATTCACCGCATCACCTCGCCTGGCTCCCGCACCCGCGCCGCGAATCGGCGATCAGACGAGTGAGGTGCTGCGGGAGGTCCTTGGTCTTAGCCAGACTCAGGTCCAGGCGCTCCAGGCCGCAGCCGTCGTCGGCGGCCCGGCATCCTGATCATCGAAAGCCGGCGCGCCCTCACAGGCTGCGCCATCTCGTTTCAACGTCCTTAGAGCCGATACTCCATGACAAGCGTAATCGCTGCTGCCGCACCCCAAACGTCGGGGCCCTTGCCCGTTTCGCATCGCGATGCCGACTACCGCGGCGCGCTGCTCGCGTGTGACCGGCTCCTTGAGTCTTTACGCAAGCAACTCAAGGCAACGCTGGGGGCAGGCGACCCTGAGTCATTGAACACCGAGCAGGCGCGTGCCCACGGCTTTGCCTGGGCCGCCACCTATGTGCGGGCCCTTCATGAAATGCAGGGTTGGGCCAGTCGCCTTGCCGCTGGCAATCGACTTGGCGAGCTCGAATCACTGCTGGTTCAAGCCGCGTTCGGCGAGTATCTGGCTCAGCTTGCCGGCGGCCTGCCGATGAGTCAGGGTGAAATTTTTCGCCCCGACCTGATCGATGTCAGCGGCGAAGCGATCGCTCAATTCGTTGCCGATCCCGCGGTCAAGGTTTTGCGCGCGGAAGGCTTCGCACCGCCCGTGCGCAGCCGGATCGCGGCCCTGCTGGCCGAAGGCCGAGCCACCCGATCGTTTGGCGATGCCGGCTTCGAAGACAGCTCGCTTGATGAAATTCGCGCGCAGTTCGCGCGATGGTCGGATGACCATGCCGAGGCGGCCCATGGCTGGCACCTGCGCAATGAGCTGATCCCCGATGAGGTGATTGCCGAGCTCGGCGAACTCGGCGTTTTCGGGCTGACAGTGCCTGAGTCCTGGGGCGGATCCGGAATGGGCAAGACCGCAATGTGCGTGGTGACCGAAGAACTGTCGCGCAGCTGGATCGGGCTTGGGTCGCTCGGCACCCGCACCGAAATCGCCTGCGAGCTCATCCTTCTGAACGGCACGCCGGGGCAGCAGGCTGATCTGCTGCCGGGTCTGGTCAGCGGCAAGATCATTCCGACTGCGTCGTTTACCGAGCCCGACACCGGCTCCGATCTGGCCTCGCTGCGCACCCGGGCAGAGGCTGGCACCAGCGCAGACGGTCGTGCGGTCTGGCGCATTTCCGGCAACAAGACCTGGACGACTCACGGAGCGCGCAGCGATCTCATGACCCTGCTCGCCCGCACCGAACGCGATCAGCCAGGCTATCGTGGCCTGTCGATGTTTCTGGTGTCCAAACCCCGCGGCACCGATGCCAACCCCTTCCCTGCGCCGGGCATGAGCGGCAGCGAGATCGAAGTACTGGGCTATCGGGGCATGAAAGAATATGAGATCGGCTTTGACGCCTACGAGATCCCGGCCAATGCCTTGCTCGGTGGCGAACCGGGCAATGGCTTCAAGCAGTTGATGAGGACCTTCGAGAGCGCCCGCATCCAGACCGCCGCCCGTGCGGTCGGCGTCGCGCAAAGCGCCCTCGAACTCGGCCTGGCTTATGCCATCGATCGTCAGCAGTTCGGCAAACCGATCATCCGGTTTCCGCGAGTCGCCGACAAACTGGCCTGGATGGCCGTCGAAATCATGATCGCCCGCCAACTCACGCTGTTTGCAGCCAGGCAAAAAGACGCCGGCAGACGCTGCGACCTGGAGGCCGGCATGTCGAAACTGCTGGCAGCGCGGGTGGCCTGGGCCTGTGCGGACAATGCCGCCCAGGTACATGGCGGCAATGGCTACGCAATGGAATACCGCATCAGCCGCGTTCTGGTCGACGCCCGCATCCTGAATGTCTTTGAAGGCGCCGCAGAGATCCAGGCCGGCATCGTCGCCCGAGTGCTGATCGATTGACCTGACAGGTGGCCCAGCGCCACTCGATCAGCCGACACCGACATCCCCTACCTGAAGTTCTGGCGGCGTGTTGTGCATTCGGACACGTTGCCGACACCATTTGTCCGGGAGCACACTCCACTCAGCGAGAGATTCACACTGGCTGTTTCGCGACCGCTAAATTGGATCTCATTCATCCCACCAGGAAGGAGTGCTGACCATGGACACCGACAACACCGCCGACTTCAGCGACAACGTCCCATGCTCGCTGACCGAAATCCTCGAACCGACTGCGGCACTCGCCGCTGCCCAGCGCATGCAGCGCTGGTATCGGTCGACCCCGCAGGGCGCCGCGCACTCGCAGTTTGGCCGCGACGGCCGACGCATCGAAGCCCGGATGGTGCTCGAGCAGATCGAGACCGAACAGGAAATCGAAACCGCCTGACGCCCGACGCGGTCGTGGGCAACGCCCACGACGCCCCGTGGTGTGCCGGCGCCTGATCGCCCGCCAGTGCGCTCGCGCAGGCTACCATTCGGGGCATGTGCACCAATTACGTCCCGACGCGAAGAGAGCGGCTGAGCGCAGCCTTCGGCGTTGAACTCGACCGCGACGATTACGTCGCAGAGTCATGGCCTGGCTATCGCGCGCCGATCATCCGGGCCGGCGACTCGCACCGGACCGCCGACCTCGCGGTCTTTGGCCTGATTCCGCCGTGGTCGCGCGACGGAAAAAACTTCAGGCATTGCTACAACGCACGCACCGAAACCGTCAACGAAAAGCCGAGTTTTCGACATGCATGGCGGCAGCGGCACTGGTGCGTGATTCCGGCCGATGCGTTCTTCGAGCCGAGCTATGACACCGGCAGGCCGGTGCGCTGGCGAATTGCGTCGGCCGATGATTCACCGCTTGCGATCGCCGGCATCTGGGACGAATGGCGGGCGGCCGACGGCCAGGCGCTCCTCTCGTTCTCGATGCTGACGATCAATGCCGACGCGCACCCGGTCATGAGCCGCTTTCATGCCCCCGATGACGAAAAGCGCTCGATCGTGCTGCTGACCCCCGAACAGATCACGCCCTGGCTGAATGCCTCGCATGACGAAGCCTGCGCGATGCTGACGCCATTTTCGCCGGACCGCACAAGCACCGAACCCGCTCCTCGTGCCCCCCGTCGCCCTCGTTCACACGATGGCGCCGAGCCCTGATCGCGTGCCGCAGGCCTGCATCATGAATTCGCCACGCTGCGCCCTCACCCGACAGGCCTGCAGACGACTGGCCGGTGCCCTGATCTGCCTGATCGGCCTTTTTGCAGGTGGCTTGGTCATGTCCCAGCCGGCGTCCCCTGAGGCGCGGGCTGAACCGCAACGGATCGTGAAAGAGGCGGCCGCCGTCGACGCGCCGGAACCGAACGATCTGGTGATTTTCAACCGGAAGATACTGACGCTGCAGACCACTTACCTCGGCTTGTCGCCTGCCGTGCGGGCCCGGCGTGCCGAGGCTGCCATTGCCGAGATCCTCGCGCTCGGCGGCCCTGGAAAGGTTGTGAGTGCCACAGCCCCCTTCGGAGAAATCATTACCGTGGACGGTCGATTTGCCTTTACCGTCCAGCGAGGCGATATCGACAGGTCGCGCTTCGAGACCGATGCCGAGGCGATTCGCGATTCAGTGCTCAGACTGAGCGAGGCCATCGCGGCAAGCGAGGAGTCGCGTGATGTCGAGCGGATGCTCCGATCGTGCATCCGCGCCGCGATTGCAACCGGCCTGGCCATCGCACTGGTCATCGGCATTCGACGGGGCATGCGTCTGGCCGAGGCCTATCTGAACCGGTTTGCCGACGTGAGCGCCGACAAGCTCACCGTCGCCGGCGAGTCCTTCCTTCAAGGCGATCGGGTCCGCATGCTGGTCCACCGAGGCCTGTCGCTCATGCAGACGCTGGTCCGCCTGCTGGTGGCCTATGAGTGGCTGAGCTATGTCCTCGGGCAGTTTCCCTACACCCGACCCTGGGGCGATCACTTGCGGATGTCGCTGCTCAGCATCCTGGCCCGCATCGGTCTGGGCATCCTGAGCGCCCTGCCGAGCCTGACGGTGGCGATACTGATCTTCTGGCTGGCCTATCTGATCACGCGGATCAGCAATACCTTCATCAACCGTGCATCGCTCGCACCCGTCGGAGCGCTTCCATGGCTCGACATCGAAACCGCGAAGCCGACCCGCCGCATGGTGACCCTGTTCGTCTGGCTTTTTGCCATCGCGATCGCCTATCCGTTTCTGCCCGGATCAAACACCGATGCCTTCAAGGGTCTGTCGGTGCTGGTCGGCGTGATGATCTCGCTCGGCGGATCGAGCCTGGTCGGGCAGGCCGCCAGCGGCATGGTGATGATGTTCACCCGCACCCTGCATGTCGGCGACTATGTGCGGATCAATGAACATGAGGGCACGGTGATTGCGGTGGGCACCTTCACCACGCGCATCCGGACCGGACTGGGTGAAGAGTTGTCGCTGCCGAACTCGCTGGTCATGAGCAATGTCACCCGCAATTTTTCGCGGGCGACCACCGGCCCCGGTTTCATGATCGACATCACGGTGACGATCGGCTACGACACACCCTGGCGACAGGTCCATGCGATGCTGATCCAGGCCGCGACCGCCACGCCGGGGGTGATTACCGAACCACCGCCCCGTGTTTACCAGACGAAGCTGTCCGATTTCTATCCTGAGTACCACCTCGTCTGCCAGGCGACAAACACCGATCAGCACCAGCGCATCGAGGTGCTGAGTGCACTGCACGCCAACGTTCAGGATGAGTTCAACCGCAACGGGGTTCAGATCATGTCGCCTCACTATCTCGGCGACCCCGGCTCAGCCAAGATCGTCCCCGAATCGCGCTGGTACCCGCCTCGCCCGGACGAAGCGTCGAGCTCCGATCGGTCGCGTTCCGATCCGCAGGCATGATCGCCGGCGCCAGCCCGGCTATGCTCGGTCTCCGTACACACTTCAAGGGGCTTGAGCATGGGCTGGTTTTCGAAATCCGAACCCGGGTTTTTTCTCTCGACGGTTGTGCCGCAATCGGATGTGGCCCGCGTCGCGCAGATGCTGGGCGTGGTCAACGGCGAGGCGATCATCGGCGCAAACATCTTTCGCGACCTGTTCTCGTCGGTTCGCGATGTGGTCGGCGGTCGGGCCGGCGGCTATGAGCGCGCACTCTCGGGGGCACGCGACGCCGCAATGCAGGACATGATCGAAGCGGCTCGAGAAATGGGCGCCAACGGTATCGTCGGCATCGACTTCGACTATGAGGTGCTGGGCGAGGCCAACGGCATGATGATGGTGGCCGTCAGCGGAACCGCTGTGAAAATGGCCTGAATAATCTGCCTGGGCTCAGACCAACAGATCGGCCAGCGAGGCCATGTCGGGCACCCTGATATCGGGCTGATGCGGTGTGGCACCGAAGGGCCGACTGCGCCGATCGATGAAGGCGGTGCGCATGCCCGCCGCCTTGGCGCCGATACAGTCAAAGGCGTGGTTGGCCACGAAGAGCACCTGATCCATCCGCACACCAAGCATCTCGGCAGCCTTGGTATAGGTCGCCACATGCGGCTTGAACGATTGCGCCGCGGCCACCGAAATCACCTCATCGAAGGGCACTTTGTGCCAGGCCTTGGCCGCCTCGAGCATGTCGGGGTCGCCATTGGAGAGCACCACCAGCTTGTAGCGGCTGTGCAGGCGCGCCAGCGCTTGCGGTACGTCCGGAAACGGCTGCAGCCGCACAATCGCTTCGACCAGCGCCTCGACCTCCGCCTGGGTATGCGCAATCCCGGCACGCTCGAGGGTGTAATCGACCGCCCGCTGACCGATCTCGCGATAGGAAGTGTGCGTAGTGTGCAGCAGCGCATCGATCATTGAATTTTC
>Ga0136644_10002919_pt1 | contig 12878 bp, 6 predicted proteins | sample C_130820_EF_Meta_FD_94780 | JGI IMG/M metagenome (GOLD analysis project Ga0136644, IMG submission 94780) | Freshwater microbial communities from Lake Croche, Canada to study carbon cycling - C_130820_EF_MetaG (v2) (version 2) | ecosystem: Environmental > Aquatic > Freshwater > Lake | place: Lake... | reverse complement strand
AGGCGCATTCTCACCCTCGAAGCTCACTTGAATTCCATCGGGCTTCACTTCAGCTTTAGCAGCGCGCGTCTTGAGCATGATCTTTTCAAAACGTCCGGCATTGAACTTCTCCCAGACCTTCTCCAAATCACGGTCAGCTCCAGCCATCAGGCCATCCATCATTTCTGCAATATCGATGCGTGAGCCTAGAGTGCTATAAACAGTCGCCATCTCCAAACCGATAATGCCGCCACCAATTACCAACATTCTTTTTGGAATGCTAGTCAGTAACAGCGCACCCGTACTATCGACAATGCGCGGGTCCTCTGGCAAGAAAGGCAACTTCACTGGCTGACTACCTGCAGCGATGATCGCCTTCTGAAAACGCACGACTTCCTTTTGACCAGTGAGGTCTTGGCCAGCACCATTTGTTAACTCCACTTCAACATGGTTTGCATCCAAGAAGCGGCCTAAACCACGCACTACTTTTACTTTGCGGGCCTTAGCCATACCAGCTAATCCACCAGTCAACTTTGCGATGACAGATTCTTTATAACCACGCAATTGATCAATCTCAATCTTAGGCGCACCAAATGTGATGCCATGCTTTGCCATGGTTTTCACTTCATCCATCACGGAGGTTGTATGGAGTAATGCTTTAGACGGAATACAGCCTACGTTTAAGCACACACCACCTAAAGTAGCGTAACGCTCAATCAATAGAGTGTTCATGCCCAGGTCCGCACTTCGAAATGCCGCACTGTAACCACCAGGTCCGGCACCGAGCACTAGCACCTCGCATTCGTGATCAACCTTGCCCTTGTATTGACCCGCTTTTGGGGCGGGAGCAATAGCTGCTGTTGCCGCAGCAGGTGCTGGTGCCAAAGGAATTGGTTTTGCAGCAGGCGCTGCCGTTGCAGCACTTGCTTCAATCTCAGCAATTACAGTACCTTTGCTCACTTTATCGCCCAGCTTCACTGAGATACTAGTCACTGTTCCAGCAGCGTCTGCAGGCACTTCCATAGTTGCTTTATCGGATTCAAGTACAAGTAATGGCTGCTCTTTCTCAATCACATCACCCACTTTTACCAATACTTCAATCACCGGCACATCTGAGTAATCACCAATATCCGGAACGAGGATCATTTGCTTAGCCATAGATCCTCCTTACAGCGTAGCACGACGGAAGTCGGCTAGTAGTTGAGCAATATAGACAGTAAAGCGCGTTGCCAATGCTCCATCGATCACGCGATGATCTGCAGAAAGTGACAAGGGGCAAATAAGACGTGGCACAAACTGCTTGCCATCCCAGACTGGTTTCATTGCCGCTTTGCTCACACCCAAAATCGCCACTTCAGGAGCATTCACAATAGGTGAGAAAGAAGTTCCGCCGATGCCGCCTAAGGAGGAAATCGTAAAACTCGCTCCTTGCATTTGATCTGGCTTCAACTTCCCTTCACGGGCAAGTGCTGCTAATTCAGAAGTTTCTTTGGCAAGCTCAAAGATTCCTTTCTTATCAGCGTCTTTGATGACTGGCACCACCAAACCCGTTGGAGTATCTGCAGCAAAACCAATATTGAAATACTTTTTGAGGATCAAATCATCGCCATCGAGCGAGCTATTGAACTCAGGATGTTTTTTCAACGCAGCGACCGCAGCCTTCATTAAGAAAGCCAGCATGGTGATCTTGACGCCCTTCTTCTCGTTGTCTTTATTAGTCATGACGCGGAAGGCCTCTAGATCAGTGATATCTGCGTCCTCGTGATAAGTCACAGCAGGAATCATGACCCAGTTACGTGCCAAATTAGCTGCAGTGAGTTTCTTAATACGATTGAGTGGTTGACGTTCAATCTCACCAAATTTTGTGAAATCCACTTTCGGCCATGGAATCAAATTCAGACCACCCAAGCTTCCACCACTTGAGGCTGCAGCTGCACTAGAACTTCCAGCACCACCGCTCATCGCCGCTTTGACAAAAGCTTGAACATCTTCTTGAGTGATGCGTCCTTTGGGACCGGAACCTTTTACCTGGGTAATCGTTACGCCAAGCTCACGTGCAAACTTACGCACTGAAGGGCTAGCATGACTCATGGCTCCATCCACAGGAGGCGGCGGATTGCTCTTCGGAGGAGGCGCTGGCGCTCTTGCAATCGGTGGTTCAACCGCCTTTATAGCTGGCGCTGCTGGTGCAGATACTGCAGCTACAGGTGCCGTAACAGCACCTGATCCACCTTCCAGAATAAGTACCACTGAGCCTTCAGAGAGGTTATCACCTACCTTGATCTTCACTTCTTTAACAATGCCGGCGTGTGATGATGGCACATCCATTGTCGCTTTATCAGACTCGAGCACAACAATGGATTGTTCTTTCTCAATCCGATCGCCTGCCTTCACTAACACTTCGATGACAGGCACGTCTTTATAGTCACCAATGTCAGGCACTTTGATTTCAATTGGAGCGCTACTAACACTGCTACTCGCGCTTACTGGTGCAGACGCAGTTTTACTGGCTGCTGCAGGTACAGGATTAGAAGCAGGTACCGAGACCGCTGCACCCTCTTCCAAGGTCATGACGATTGCGCCCTCAGAGAGGCTATCACCCACTTTGACCTTCACCTCTTTCACTACACCAGAGTGAGACGATGGCACATCCATTGTCGCTTTATCAGACTCAAGCACAACAATGGATTGTTCTTTCTCAATCTTGTCACCTGCTTTAACCAGGACCTCGATGACCGGCACATCCTTGTAATCACCAATGTCCGGTACTTTGATTTCAATAATTTGACTCATGAATTAATCTCGTATTAAACCGTCATTGGGTTTGGTTTAGCAGTGTCAATGCCGTATTTTTTGATGGCCTCAGCTAATTTTTGACGATCAAGCTGACCAGCATCAACCAAAGATCTCAAAGCAGTGATGACCACCCAGCGACGATCGACTTCAAAGAAGTCGCGGAGTTTTTCACGGGTATCAGAGCGACCAAAACCGTCTGTGCCCAACACTTCATAACGGCGATCCATATGCTGAATAGCCGGACGAATTTGCTCAGCAAACATACGCACATAGTCTGTAGCAGCAATGACAGGCCCCGTGGTATCTTTTAAACACTTCTCAACGTGTGAGAGTGCTGGTGCCGCGGTCGGGTTCAAGAGATTGGCACGGTGAACCGTATTCCAATCGCGACCTAATTCCGTAAAGCTTGGGCAACCCCACAAGTCAGATGACACTCCCCAATCTTTGTGCAAGATTTCAGCTGCTTCAATCACTTCACGGAAGATGGTTCCTGAACCGAGCAGTTGCACACGTAATTTTGCCTTAGCGTCACCAACCGACTTGAGCTTATACATGCCCTTAATGATGTCTTTTTCTGCACCTTTTGGCATTGCTGGGTGAGTGTAGTTCTCATTCATCAAGGTGACGTAGTAATAGACGTCCTCCTGCACTTCGAGCATACGACGCATACCATCTTGAATCACTACTGCTAACTCAAAAGCAAAAGTTGGGTCATAGCTAATGCAATTTGGAACTGCAGCACTCCACAGGTGACTATGACCATCTTCGTGTTGCAAGCCTTCGCCATTCAATGTGGTTCTCCCTGCAGTGCCACCGAGCAAGAAGCCACGGCTGCGCATATCACCTGCAGCCCATGCTAAGTCGCCAATCCGCTGGAAACCAAACATGGAATAGAAAATATAAAACGGCAACATGGGAACGCCATGGGTAGAGTAAGAAGTTGCGGCGGCAATCCAATCGCACATACCGCCCGCTTCATTAATACCCTCTTGCAAGATCTGACCAGTCTTATCCTCTTTATAGAACATCAATTGATCATGATCTTCTGGCGTATATAGCTGACCCAGTTGATTCCAAATACCCAATTGACGGAACATACCTTCCATACCAAAAGTCCGTGACTCATCGGGAACGATAGGCACAACGCGCTTGCCAATCGTCTTATCCCGCACCACCGTATTGAGCATCCGAACAAAAGCCATCGTGGTAGAAATCTCGCGGCCTTCAGCGGTTGCTTCTAGTAAGGGTGTAAATGCATCCAATTTAGGTACTGGCAAGCTTTCGGCTTTTGCACGACGTTGCGGTAAATAACCACCCAACTCTTGGCGACGGGCTTTCATATACTCAAGCTCAGGGCTACCTTCAGCAAACTTGACCAAGGGCATCTCGTCGAGTTGCTCATCCTTCACCGGGATCTCAAAGCGATCACGGAAGCGACGCACATCGTCATCGTTCATTTTCTTGGCTTGGTGTGCAATATTCATCGCCTCACCGGAGCCGCCCATACCGTAGCCTTTAATAGTGTGAGCCAAAATGACCGTTGGCTGATCTTTATGATTTACCGCTGCATGAAATGCTGCATACACTTTATGGGGATCATGGCCGCCACGATTCAGTTGCCAGATCTCATCATCACTCCAGTCGCTGACTAGGGCTTTGAGTTCTGGGGTATTAAATACGATCTCACGGACATAAGCACCATTCTTGGCCTTCATCGTCTGATATTGGCCGTCAACGATCTCGCCGAGACGTTGCATCAAAATACCCTTCTTATCACGGGCAAACAAAGCATCCCACTGACCACCCCACACGACTTTGATGACATTCCAGCCAGAGCCGCGGAATTCACTCTCGAGTTCTTGAATAATTTTTCCGTTACCACGCACTGGTCCATCTAAGCGCTGCAAGTTACAGTTCACTACAAAAATCAAGTTATCTAACTTCTCACGACCAGCCATACCGATGGCACCTAAAGATTCTGGTTCATCCGTTTCACCATCACCTAAGAAAGCCCAAACCTTACGACCTTGCTCTTGAATAAAGCCACGGTCTCTTAAATATTTCATGAAGCGTGCTTGATATATCGCCATGATTGGACCAAGACCCATCGACACCGTTGGGAACTGCCAAAAGTCTGGCATCAACCATGGGTGCGGGTAACTAGAGATCCCTTTACCGCCAACCTCTTGACGGAAGTTATCCACTTGACCGTCTGATAAACGACCCAACATATAAGCACGGGCATAAACGCCAGGGGCGGAGTGTCCCTGGACAAAGATCAGATCGCCACCATGCTCTGGTGATGGGGCATGCCAGAAATGGTTGTATCCAACGTCATACAAAGTAGCGGCAGACTGGAAGGAAGAAATATGTCCACCGACATTGGTGTCTTTATTTGCGCGCAGCACCATGGCCATCGCATTCCAACGGGTATAGGAACGAATCCGGTGTTCAACATTTTGATCGCCAGGCAAGCGGGCTTGATTCTCAACGGGAATCGTATTGATGTAAGGCGTCTCTGCATGGAAGGGTTGATCTACACCATTGACTCGTGCATGAGAAATTTGTTGATCGATGAGATAAGCAGCACGCTGCGGACCTTCGTTATGGATGACACCATCTAAGGCCTGCAACCACTCTTGTGTTTCGCCAGGATCAGCATCCTGAAGATTTTGTTTGCCTAACACTTGCTCAGGAACTGCAGCCATAACTTATCTCCAATAGTTATTTCGTTTAATTCATTCAAATCAACAATAGTTATTTACTTTATAGACAACATTTTAGGAAGGTATATGGGTGTAAACAAGCAATTTTCCACATAATGATAATATTTCTCATAATATGAGATTTTATTGCATCGCAAATAGAATCACAAAGGATCGGCTAAATTCCTGTTTAGGCATCCCCATAGGGCAAAATGGGTTAATTCCTATGAAATATTCTGCTTTTCTAAGATTAATCCTCGCCCCCGTTAACTGGTTACGCAAAATCCGGGGATTTAGGCTCGTTTACACCCCCCTGCTAGCAATCGTGCTGTTTACCGCAGTCATGGGCATTATTTTGGGTACGCTCCATTTGCAGGAAAAAGGACAGCAAGAATCTGCCCTATTTAGAGAGCTCTCTTTTGCCAAACAACGTATTCAATTACGCTTTGTAAACAATGCTGACTCTTTAAATACGATTAATCGTGAAATTGCTGCGAGTAGCGAAGATGCAAAATTAAAACAACTAGTGCGCGAGCAATCCGATGATTTAGTGCTCAATAATCATGAGATTGTCAAAATCATTTGGCTCAATGCTGATAACTCTTATCAATGGACCGCCCCAGCAAATAATCCTAAAACAGACTGGATTAGCAAAACACAAAATGAGCGGGCAGTAAATGAGGGTCTCACAAATGCAATAGAGCTTAGCCGAGTGACGAGCAGGACTGCTTTTAGTCAGTTCATTTCACTTAACTTACCGAGCGAAGAATCTCTCGCCAAGGATAGAAAAACTGTCTTCTGGCAAGTGGCTCCTAATATTGTTGGTGGTCAAGCCATCGGTTTCTTAGCCGCACTGTATACCACCCAAGGCATCTTAGATGTCATCCCCAATGAGCTCAAAGCTCACTATCGTTTCACCTTGCTGACTGATAACGACAGGGTCTTATCCATCTCCTCCGATCGAGATACACCCAAAAGAGCTTTTAGCAATCAAACGAGTTTAGACATCGGCGTATTAAGTCCAAACCTAGTCTTACGAATTGACACCTATCCTCCACCGACCAATCTGACTTTCCGAATGTTAATCGGTGTGGTCTTAGGTCTTTCTGCTTTTGTTATTTGGAGTTTGTGGTCTGTCCTTAAGCAGATGCAAGTGCGTCAAGAAGCTGAGGCTAATTTACGGACTGAAACCAGCTTTCGTAATGCCATGGAAAATTCCACGCCAGTCGGCATCCGTGCACACGATATGGAAAAGCGCATTACCTATGTGAACCGAGCCTTTTGTGAGATGACTGGCTGGTCGTCAAAAGAACTGATTGGCCTGATGCCGCCCTTCCCCTTCTGGCCCGTCTCTAGACGCGATGAGCTCGTAGAAAAAATGAATCGCGCCCTGAAAATGGAATCGGGGATGAAAACTGGTATTGAGGGAGTCGTTTTGCACCGTGATGGTTCTCTGATTGAGACTCGCACTTTTATTGCTCCCCTCATTAGTGAAAAAGGAACGCAAACGGGTTGGGTTACTTCCTTAATTGATATTTCCGAACCGAAGAAGATCCGAGAAGAGTTAGCTGCATCACAGGAACGCTTTGTTACTGTGCTGGAGGGTTTGGATGCTGCCGTTTCTGTGGTTGATCTTGAAAACGATCATCTCTTATTTGCCAATCGCTTCTACCGAGAAAATTTTGGGGATGACTCAAAGGGTCACTTTCAGTTAGCGGGTAATGCGAATAACCTGGAGACCTTGCATGATGTTGCTGAAGATTTACAAGACTCTCCTCCAGGCATTCCAACCTCCTTTTTATATCAAGAGTCTGAGTCCGAAGAAATTCAATTAAGTGACGGCAGTAATAAATGGTACGAAGTCAGAAGGCGCTTTATTCCCTGGGTTGATGGGCGCCTTGCGCAACTCTTGATTGCTACCGATATTACGATGCGTAAAGAGGCAGATGATTTAGCACGCCAGCAAGAAGAGCGTATGCAGTTTACGAGCCGCTTAACTACGATGGGTGAGATGGCATCCTCTCTCGCGCATGAGTTAAACCAACCACTCTCAGCGATCTCCAACTATTGCATGGGGGTCGCTAAACGTTTAGAAGGTAATTTAGATCCCGTACTCACCAAAGATATCCTGCCAGCGCTTGAGAAAGCATCAGAACAGGCTCATCGCGCAGGCACCATCATTCAGCGCATTCGAGGATTTGTAAAACGCAGCGAGCCGCAAAGTAAATTGACTGCCATTAGCGAAATTATTAACGATGCTGTTGGGCTAGTCGAAATTGAGGCGCATCGCCATCGCCTAACCATTATTTCTCAAATCAGTGAAAACCTTCCTGCGGTAGATGTTGATCCCGTCTTAATCCTGCAGGTTTTAGTCAACCTACTGAAAAATGGCCTAGATAGCACGAGGGAGGCTTATCCCCTTTCTTCTCGTTGGTCCGCTGCTCCCGTCAAAATCAGCGCTGATCTGGATACCAGTATTTTTCCAGCCATGCTTCGTATTCAGGTGAGTGATGGCGGGGCTGGAATCCCCGAATCAGTCTCCCAACGCATGTTTGAGCCCTTTTTTAGCACTAAATCCGATGGCATGGGCATGGGCCTCAATATTTGCCGCTCTATTATTGAATCCCACCATGGCCGACTTTGGGCGGTCAATATCATGGATGCGGAACATACCAAGCTGGCTGGCTGCACCTTTACAATACTTTTACCCCTGGAATCTCCTGAAACTTCAGGTAATGTTTAATCATTGCACTAATTGAATCACCTTGCGAGACCCGATATGAACCTTAGTACCAGCACCAAACCAACCCAGGCAGAAGTTGTCTACGTTGTCGACGATGACGAAGCAGTGCGTGATTCTCTGACCTGGCTTCTGGAAAGCAATGGTTATATAGTGCGTTGTCATGCCAGTGCTGAACGTTTCTTGCAATCGTTACAGAGTACTGATAAGTCCACTATCTCCTGCGCTATTTTGGATGTGCGCATGCCCGGTATGTCTGGTCTCGAATTACAAGAGCGCCTCATTAGTGAAAATTTACCGATGCCAGTTGCCTTCATCACAGGTCATGGCGATGTCTCTATGGCGGTCTCCACTATGAAACGTGGTGCAGTAGATTTTATTGAAAAGCCTTTTAAAGAAAATGATCTCTGCAGCTTAGTCGATCGCATGCTCGCTAAAGCACGCGTGGATTACTCACAAGCAAGCCAGCGCAAGATTACCCAAAGTTTACTTAGCAAGCTGACGGGGCGTGAGCGTCAAGTGTTAGAGCGTATTGTTGCTGGACGCCTGAATAAGCAGATTGCAGATGACCTTGGTATCTCCATTAAGACTGTTGAAGCACACCGCGCCAACATTATGGAAAAGCTCAACGTCAATACGGTTGCCGATCTATTGCGCCTTGCCCTGTCCGACCCACAGCCGAATTAATGTATACAACCTTACTTTAATATTTACCTGTAATGCCTGCTCAATTACTCGACGGAAACGCCCTCTCTAAAAAACTGCGCGCAGAAATTGCTGCCCGTGGTGCGATCGTTACTGCTAAGGGTGTTCGCCCTGGTTTAGCCGTGATCGTCGTAGGTGACAATCCAGCTAGCCAAGTCTATGTCCGTAATAAAGTGAAGGCCTGTGAAGATGTAGGTTTTCATTCTGTATTAGAGCGCTACTCCGCCGAATTAGGCGAAGAAGAATTACTGGCTCGTATTGCTACCTTAAATGCTGACCCTGCGATTCATGGCATCTTGGTGCAACTACCTCTACCGGAACACATTGCCTCTGAGCGTGTACTAGAAGCTATTGCCCCAGAAAAAGATGTGGACGGCTTCCATGTAGCCAATGCTGGCGCTTTAATGGTCGGCCAACCTGCATTCAAACCCTGCACTCCTTATGGTTGCATGAAGATTCTGGAGAGTATTGATTACCCTATTCGAGGGGCACGGGCAGTGATTGTTGGCGCCTCCAATATCGTCGGCAAACCCATGGCGATGTTGTTATTACAAGCCGGGGCAACCGTGACTATTTGTAATAGCAAAACACGGGATCTGGCTCACCACACTAAAGATGCCGACATCCTGGTAGTAGCTACCGGAAAACCCAAAATGGTTTCTGGAGACATGGTCAAAACCGGTGCCGTAGTAATTGACGTTGGCATCAATCGCCTGCCCGATGGGAAGCTTTGCGGCGACGTGGATTTCGATGCGGCCAAATATATCGCCGGCTGGATTACCCCCGTTCCTGGTGGCGTTGGCCCTATGACAATCACCATGCTCTTAATGAACACTTTAGAGGCGGCTGAAAAAGCAGCCAAGCCCTAGATCCATTAAGCTAGAGGGATGAATACATCCCTCTCTGCATCCCTGCCACCTGCATTACAAAATAATCCACTCCTGACTTTTGGTCGGGGGATTGCCGCTTACTCCGAAATTAAGCCTGAACACATCACGCCAGCGATTGAGTTTCTACTCAAACATGCTCAAGATGCAGTGGATCTTGCTACTGATCCCAATACACCTGCAACCTGGGATGATCTTGCTGAACCATTAGAGGACGCAACAGAATCCTTAGGAAGATCTTGGAGCGTGATCTCTCACCTCAATAGTGTGGCGGATACTCCTGAGTTAAGAGCCGCCTACGGAGCAATGCTTCCAGACGTGACTGCATTTTTTTCTAGCCTCGGACAGAACTTAGCGCTGTATCAAAAATTTAAAGAGCTCAGCAAAGGTCCTGAGTTTACTAAGCTCAATCGCGCGCAAAAGAAAGTGATTGAGAACTCATTAAGAGACTTTCGGCTTGGTGGTGCTGAACTCAATGATGCCGATAAACCCCGCTTTGCTCAAATCCAAGACGAGCAAGCTATTTTAGGCAAAGCGTTTTCAGATCACGTCTTAGATGCAACCGATGGTTTCGTTCATTTTGTCAGCAATGCATCTGATCTCATCGGTTTACCAGAAGATGTTAAAGCAGCAGCGGCAGATACTGCACAACAAAAGGGCCTGAAGGGTTGGGCCTTTACCCTGCACTTCCCGTCCTATTACCCAATCATGCAGTACTCCGAAAATCGAGAACTACGCCGCCTAATGTATGAGGCTTATGTCACCCGCTCTTCTGAGCTTGGTCCGCAATACGCCAAGGGCAATATTGCTTGGGATAATACTCAGAATATGCTTGATCAATTGCGTCTGCGTGATGAAGAAGCGCGCATGCTCGGCTTTGCTAATTTCGCCGCGCTGAGCTTAGCGCCCAAAATGGCTAATACCGTGGATGAAGTAGATCTCTTCTTAACAAACTTTGCCAATAAATCAAAACCGTATGCCCAACGGGATTGGGATGAGCTTTGTGTATTCGCGAAAACTGAACTGGGTCTCATTGATGGTGTTCAGCCTTGGGATACGGCATTTGCAGCTGAACGCTTGAAACAAGAGCGCTATTCGTTTTCTGAAAATGAGCTTAAGCAATACTTCCCACTGCCTAAAGTATTGGATGGATTATTTGGCGTGATTCAAACGCTCTTCGGTGTCAAGATTGAGGCGGCTGACTTGCCAACCTGGCATGCAGATGTCCAGTCATTCTCTGTGAAGAATGCCAAAGGCAATATCGTGGCTTATTTTTATCTTGATCCTTATGCACGCTCTGGTAAACGTGGTGGCGCCTGGATGGATGATGCCCGCGGCCGCAGAGAGCTACCCAATGGTGAAATTCAAATACCGGTTGCGTATTTAGTGTGCAACTTTGCACCGCCAGTGAAGGTCGATGGTGTATTGCGTCAACCCACGATTACCCATGATGATGTGATTACCCTATTCCACGAGAGTGGTCATGGCCTACACCATCTGTTAACTCAAGTGAGCGCTCTAGGCGTCTCAGGAATCAATGGTGTTGAATGGGATGCTGTGGAATTGCCTAGTCAATTTATGGAGAACTTCTGCTGGGAATGGGAAGTCCTGGAGAAAATGACTGCGCATGTTGAAACAGGCAAACCATTGCCCCGTGAATTATTTGAAAAGATTTTAGCTGCCAAGAATTTTCAAAATGGCTTAATGACCTTACGTCAAATTGTGATGTCATTAACCGATTGGCGCTTACATTCTCACTTTGATGCAAAGAGTGTGCAGGGACAGGCTGTGCTTGAACTCTCCCGCAAGATTGCCGCTGACTTTAATGTGATCCCACAGCCTGGGATCTCTCGGTGGATTAATACTTTCAGCCATATCTTTGCTGGTGGCTATGCAGCTGGCTACTACAGCTATAAATGGGCTGAGGTTCTATCTGCTGATGCCTACTCCGCTTTTGAAGAGGCGGCCAAACTCACGGGCTCCGTACTGGATCCTAAGACAGGGTCACGTTATCGCGAAGAAATTTTAGAAGTCGGCGGCAGCCGTCCTGCAGCTGAATCCTTCAAAGCCTTTCGCGGACGTGAGCCAAGCATCGATGCCTTATTACGTCATGGTGGCTTAGCTTAATGACAAGGCAAGCACTGGATAAATGAAAAACACCTAAGGGTAGTTTTAATAGGTAAGCTTACAGGAGCTGAAATTATTACTTTTGACTTAGTTGCGGGCATGCATTTTCTAATGGCTTACCTGCAATGCGGTCCTTCACCCAAGCAAGATACATTGGCGCTGAAACACCGGGAGTTGTAAAGTGAGATTGCTCGCCAGGTAACTGGTTTCTTTCTACATTCGCACCCATGGCGCACATCTGCTTTTGATAGAGCTCATGCATGATAGGTGGAACAGCGGTATCTTTTGTGCCCCAATAAATCACCACTGGTGCTACCGGCTTCACGGGCTTCACACTTCCATCAATAAATGCTTTTATCCATGCCAAGGAGTTACTAGCCGTAGGCTTCAAGAGGGACTTATATTGATCTCCATAAGCAAAATTGAAGGTATCAGCCATCGCATGAACACATTTATTGCTGGCCAACCGATTCACTGCTTTTGCACCTTCATCAGTCAAAATATCTGTTAATTTCAGATTAGGATTGGCGGCTTGAGCACCCCACAAGCCCATGACATAGTGCGCAAATAAAAACACATTCGGAATATTGGCCTGAGTAAATTCATTCATCAGCTTATTAGCACTCGACTCATCGGCCGGCAATTTTGGAAGCATTGCTGCTATGTCATCTGGCGCCAATGCAACAAACCCAAGGTATTGCAAATTATCTGCGGCAGTACCCTTCAGGGCCTGATAGTCCGGCAAACTTGCAGCCGCAATTGTTGCGCCACCACCTTGTGACCAACCATAAATAATCGTCTTCTTACCAGCGCCAACTTCTTTCATAGAGCTAGCTGCTCTTGCAGAGTTGATGACATCCCTGCCATTAGTTCCAGCAACAGCATACTGGTGTTTACCGCCACTGCCTTGACCTTGATATTCGGTAGCAACGATGACGT
>Ga0136644_10002918_pt1 | contig 12881 bp, 11 predicted proteins | sample C_130820_EF_Meta_FD_94780 | JGI IMG/M metagenome (GOLD analysis project Ga0136644, IMG submission 94780) | Freshwater microbial communities from Lake Croche, Canada to study carbon cycling - C_130820_EF_MetaG (v2) (version 2) | ecosystem: Environmental > Aquatic > Freshwater > Lake | place... | reverse complement strand
TGCAAAAACTCGAGGAACAGGTCATGGCCGGGGCGGCGAATCGTGCGGCCAATGTGACGGTGAGCGATCCAACGCAGCTTGCGATTCAGCAGCAGCGAATCCAGACCGAGGAACGATTGGCGCGCGAGCGTCTCAACCGGTTGAGGAAGATGAAACCCAGTGGCCGCATTGCGCTCGAGCTCGATCCGGTTTCGCCGCAATTGCCTGCGATCACGCTCGAAGACGGCGATCGCATCGTGATCCCGCCGCGCCCGTCGTTTGTGAGCGCAGCCGGCGCGGTCTACAACGATAACGTGCTGGTCTGGAAGCAGGGCCGCACCGTGGGGGATTACCTGCAGAGTGCGGGGCCGACCGAGAACGCGGACATCTCCAACCTCTTCATTCTGCGGGCCGATGGCAGCGTGACATCGCGTCAGGACAGCAGTTTCCTTGGCGCCGGGCGGGGTGATCTGAGGTCGCTTGTCATGGTGCCCGGCGATACCCTGGTGATTCCCGACAAGATTGATCGCGAGACCAGCTATACCGCCTTTGTGCGCGGCATGAAGGATTGGACCCAGATCATTTATCAGCTGGGGCTTGGGGCCGCTGCGGTCAAAGTGTTGAGGAACTGAGCGTGGAGCAAGCGACCGAGGCGACCGAGCGCCTGAGCCCGCAAGCCGCGCCGGCGGATATCCGTGGCAGTACAGGGCCGGGGCTGTTCGACAGTGTCTTGGTCCTGCTCGAGCACTGGAAGCTGTTGCTCTGGCTCCCGCTGCTTGCAGGCACCGCCGCCCTCGCGATGACCTTCGCCATCAAACCAAGTTTCACCTCGACCGCGCGCCTCCTGGTGCCGCAGCAAAGTAGCGGCGGCGCCGGAATCCTCATGCAGCAGTTGGGATCGATCGGCGGTCTCGCAAGCGCCGCCGCCGGCCTGAAGAATCCGTCAGACCAGTACGTCGGACTGCTGTCGAGCCGCACCATCGCGGACACGCTGATCGAGCGCTTCAAGCTCAAGGAGGTCTATGACGTCGAGCTGCAGGACGAAGCACGACTGAAGCTTGATGACCATACTGCCCTGTCGGCCGGTGTCAAGGACGGGATCATTTCCGTGAGCGTCGACGATCATGACCCGGAGCGGGCGGCCGACATGGCCAATGCCTATGTCGACGAGCTGCGTCGAATGGTGTCAACCGCCGCACTGACCGAAGCGAGTCAGCGCCGGCAGTTCTTTCAGGGCGAGTTGCGCCGCGTGCAGGAACAGCTCATTCGAGCCGAGCTTGCGCTCAAGTCAAGCGGCGTGTCGGCAGCGACGTTGAGGATCGAGCCGCGAGCTGCACTGGAGGAGCTGGCCCGGTTGCGCGCCGCGGTCAGTGCTGCCGAAATCGGGGTCGCGTCGGCCCGCGGCATGATGGCCGATTCCAACCCCGTCCTTCAGCAGGCGCTGCGCGAGTTACAGGCGCTGCGCGGACAGCTCGCACAAGCCGAACGGGCACCCTCCCGAGCCAATGATGGCGTGAACGAGGATTACCTGTCCCTATATCGCGACTTCAAATACCAGAGCGCCTTGTTCGAAATGGTCGCCAAACAGTACGAGTTCGCGCGGCTTGACGAGGTCAATGAGGGTATCCGGGTGCAGGTGGTCGACAAGGCCGTTGCGGCCGACCGGAAGTCATCCCCCAAGCGCGCCCTGATCGCGGCGGCAGTTTCGGTCATGGCTTTTCTGGCACTGGCCACCTGGCTGCTGCTGCGCGAGAGGCTCAAGGCTGACCGCTCTCCTGCGGCTGCAATGAGAATGCATCGTCTGCGGGCGGTGTTCCGTCGAGATGGCAGTCGCTGAGTTTCAAATCGGAGCGCCTGGCCCTGCGGGGGACCCCTGGTTCTGGCCGAAGCTCCTGCTAGCGCTGCAGATCGCGGTCGTGGTCGGAGGGGTCGTCGGCGCGAGGCTCGCAGGCCCCGGTCTCGACACCGCCAATTACGTTTACCTGTTCAGGGCGCCGCCCAGTCTGTCTGACGGAGTCAAGCGCTTCGAGCCGCTCTTCCTGCTGCTGGTAACGGGGCTGCGGTTCTTTACCCGCGATCCCAGCACGATTTTCTTTGCCATCGCGTCGATTGCCTGTCTGATCAAGCTTGTTGCGGTGGCAAGGTTGCAAGACGCATCGCTGGCGATCTTTGCGCTCGCCTATGTCGCGACTTGCATGCCGCTCTACGAGTACAACCAGATTCGCGTCGCAGTGGCCATCGGCTTTGTCTACTTTGCCTGGAATCATCTTCCGACAACGCCGCTTCGTTCGGCAGTCTACTTCGCCATTGCTTTAGGGTTTCACTACAGCACAGCGCTGTTCATTGTTCCGGCCTTGATTCTCGTGGCAGCGAAAAGCCGCCTTGCCGTCATCATTGGCAGCGCCGCGCTTGGTCTGATCGCTGTCGCGTCGCTGTTCATTGACGGGTCGGTCTTCGATCGTGCACCGCTCGTGCTGCAGTCCTATGCAACCGGTCTGATCTTGCGCGCCGCAGAAATCGAGGGCGCCGAAGTCAATCCGCTTGGTTTTGGCGTCTTGCTGCTGCTTGCCTCGACAGTGGTTTTCGCCTGCTCGCGGTTCGCACTCAAGGCCTATGTCCTGCTGCTTTGCGTGCTTGGTCTGGGATTGTTTGCGGTGCTGGTGCGCTTTGAGATTCCTTACGCCTATCGCGTACTCGAGACGGTTGCGGCCGTGCTGCCCTATGGATGGGCGCAAGCGTTTCGTGGCAGCGTCGCACAGAGACTTGCGGTGGGCATACTGGTCACTGCAGCGGTCGCTTACGCCCCGATCCTCTGGGGGCGTCTTGGCTGAGCCGGCCGGCCGCGCCACGCGCCGGGGCTGGCTGCGCGGGCTCGCGGCATCGCTCGTCGGAGGCGGCTCGTTTGCCGCAGTCGGTGCTGAGCGCGCACGCGCCGATGCCCGTGTCGCGGGCGCAGCTGAGGTCGATGTGCGAGCGTTCGGCGCGGTCGGCGACGGCATCGCGGACGACACCGCGGCGATCCAGGCTGCAATCGACGCAGGGACCTTCGTCCGGATCCCTGCGGGAACCTACCGGGTGGGTCGCCTGACGCTCAAGAGCAAGCTTGCCTTGGTCGGTGACGGCTCGGGCTCGGTGCTGCAGGGCCGTGCCGGTGTGATCCTGCTGCAAGGGCTGTCGCCTTCCCCCGGCACCTTCCTCGAAAACATCGAGCTTCGAGGCCTGCGGCTGACCGGTGCGGTGACCAAGGCCGGCTTCGCCGAGCATGTACACCTCGTCTCGATTGCAGGGGTGCGAAACCTGCTTGTCGACGATGTGCACTTCATCGGATTCCAGGGCGACGGGCTTTATCTTGGCGCGAGCACCGACAATTCACGACACAACCTGGACGTTCGGGTCGTCAACTGCACATTCGACGGCATCGACAAGAACAACCGCAATTGCCTCTCAGTCATCGACGGCGACGGCGTCAGCGTCCGCGGCTGCATCTTTCGGCGCTCGAGTCGCCGTGACATGCCCGGCTTCATCGACGTCGAGCCTAATGATTCGGCCAACGTCGTGCGCAACATCCAGATCACCGGTAACCACTTCGAGGATACTGACGGTGCGGTCGGGGCGGTATCGATCGTCGTGCTGAAGCCGCGGTTGAAGGTGCCGCCCGAGACCTTCGTCATCAGCCACAACACCTTCGATATTGATATCCGGATGGTGTCGTTCCGGATCGCTGCCGACTATGGGGCCAAGCACAACCTCGTCGTCACAGGCAACTCGGGCCGCGTCGCGAGCGTCGGCGACTTCTATCCGATCGTCCGCGGAGCAGTCGTCGGTCAGAACACGCTGAGCGTCACCGGCACGGCCGCATTTGGGTACGCTGCAAGCGACACGGTCGTCGACCTCGCTGTCGTCGGCAATGCAATCGACGGCGGTGGCGTTGCGCGAGGCGCGCTCGACCTGCGCTGTGGCAGCGGCCATGTCATTTCCGGAAACCTTTTCACGAACTACGCCAATTACGGCCTGCTTTGCGGGATCACCGGCGGTGCACTGACGAATGTGGCCATCGTCGGCAACATCTTTACGCGCTGTGGCTCGCATGCGGTGTTCTCGGCTGGTGGCGTCGATGGCGCGTCGTGCCGCTACCTGCTCAATACGAGCGACGGCACGCATCTCTTTCCGGCCTGGATCAACGACGATACCGGCGCGATCACGAACGGCGCGACCGCGCCAGTGACCTTCAGCGCATCGACACCACCGGGCGCTTTCGTGCGCTCCGGCACCTATCGGGCTGTCATCGACGCAGACCGCACGGTCCCAGGGGTGGGCGCCCGGCAAGGCCTGCTCGAGACGCGTGTCGAGGCGGGATTTCCAGGAACCAAGTGGCGCTCCCAGCGGTATTACCCCGCGCATGACGGTGGGATGGCCGAATCGTTTTACACCCGGGTCAGCGACCGCTCGGGTGCCTGGTCCTCCTGGACACGATTTGCCGGTGCCCGAATTGAATGATTCGCGCGAATTCTGCGCGGTCGCCTCTTTCACGACACACCGCGACCGCCTTTCGGCCGTTCGGCGCCGTACGACGCACTAGACCGGCCGCAGGAAGGCGGCCTGTCTACCATTGACTCCTGGATCGAGCCGCGTCGACCCAGACCAAGCAGCGGCTTGGGCGATGACATCCTGATCTGCGCGGGGAGTCCGATCTTGGCATTGGCAACAGCCACCGACAGGGGCAACCACTTCAATTTGCTGCGGCTTGTGTTCGCCTGCCTGGTGATCGTCGCGCACTGCCCTGAACTCGTTTATGGCGACCGCAGTCATGAGCCTCTGACGATGCTGTTCGGGACCGTGTCGTTTGGCGATCTCGCGGTCGATGGATTCTTTCTTCTGAGCGGCTACCTGATCGTCAAGAGCTGGACACGCCGGCCAGAATGGTCCGTCTTCCTCGCGGCCCGCGCGCGGCGCATCTTGCCCGGCTTTGTCGTGTCCTCGTCGCTGTGCGCGCTGGTCGTCGGGCCGCTGGGCGGTGGAGCCGACTACTTCGAGCGCTTTTCGCTCGTTGACTTCGCATCCAGCCTGGTGACCCTTGCGCAACCGACGATTCCGCCGGTCTTCGGCGGCACGCACTATCCGATCGTCAACGGTTCGATCTGGACGATCGTCTACGAGGTTCGGTGCTACCTCGCGGTCTTGTTGTTCGGTCTGCTGGGTGGGTTCCGCATTCGTTTTGCATGGCTTGCCGCAACCGCGGTGTGCATGCTGCTCTTCATGCTCGGGCGATTCGACGCCTGGCCGCTGTCGGGTGCAGCCGGACAGCACATGGCACGCTTTTTCATGCTGTTTGGAGTCGGGGGTTGTTTCTGGCTGTATGGCCGACCCATGCTCGCTCGTCGCGGCCTGATGCTGCCAGCCGCCGTGCTGCTGGCGATTCTGATTTCTTTGCCTCGGTGGGCCGAGCTCGGCCTTGCACTCTTCGGGGCTTACCTGTGCCTGCATGTCGCGGTCCGTGAGGCGAGCTCGTTCGCGTGGTTCAACACCTTGCCGGATGTGTCCTACGGCGTGTACCTCTACGCCTGGCCGATCACAAAGTTGCTGCTGTGGTGGTGGCCCACATTGAGCGCACCCGTTGTCACGTTTCTGACCCTCGCTGCGAGCCTCGCCGCCGGCGCGTTGAGCTGGTATCTGGTTGAGCGACCTTTCATGCGTCAGCGCCCAGACAGTCGCGAACGCCCAGGTGTTCCAGCGTTTCGCATCGCCCAGTCGAATGATGTGCCATGACCCGAAGCCTCAGTGTCGTCACCGTCAACTACCATTCCGCGCCCCTGATCCGCGGCCTGGAGACCATGCTTGCCGACTTGCCCGATTGCGAGCTCATCGTGGTCGATAACGGCGGCGGGTTTGTCGCCGGCTCCGATCGCACCCGGGTCGTCGGTGACGGGACCAACCTTGGCTTCGGCCGTGCCTGCAACCTTGGCGCTGCCAACGCCACCGGAGCAATACTGCTGTTCCTGAACCCTGACGCGACGGCGCATGCCGATGACATTCGTCGTTTGCTCGAGGCCGATGTCGACCGGTCCCGAACCATCTGGGGGCCGGCAATTCTTGACTCAACCCGTCGCGTGGCCACCCTTGAATCTCCGGGACGCTTCGGCTTGCGATTCAGACGCCGCTATATCGAACTGAATGCCGACCGGGTAAGCCGACCGGTTCTGTATGTGTCAGGCGCGTGCCTGATGGTTTCGACCGAATTTTTCGCGCGCCTCGGCGGCTATGCAGACGATATCTTTCTCTACGCAGAGGACCTCGACTTGTGCGCGCGCGCGGTGCGTGGCGGCGGACAGCTTCTGCTGTATTCGCGCGTTGCAATCGAGCATGCAGGCGGCAGATCGAGCAGCCGGTTCAGTGCCCGGGCCAAGCGCCTGCTGCGCTCATGGCGCGGGCACTATGTCTTTCTGTCGCGCGACAGCAGCCCGATTCCGGCTGCGATCAATGCATTGCACCTTGCCTCAGGTCTGCGGCTATGACGCATGGGCCGCATGTCGTCTTCGTCAGCCCTTATGGTCACCATGGCGCCCACTCGGGCGCGCGCAAGCGGGTCGAGTCGCTGGCAGCAGCCATGCTTGGCCTGGGCGGCGGTATTCGCGTGACGTGTCTGTCGCCGTGGGTCCCTGCAGTCGATATTGCGCACATTCCATTTGGGCTGGATGGGTTGTCATTGAAGCGCGTCGTCGCGATGCTGAGGCTCTCGGCCATGCTCAGGCCCCTGCAGGCCGATCTGGTGATATCCGAGAGTCCGGTGGCGCCCTTAGGCGGCGCCGGCACGCGGGTCCTGCATCTCATCCACGACGCGAAGTTCGCGACCGGCCATGCGAGGGGAGGCGGACGGCTTGCGCACCTGCTGCACGGGCTGTCGGCAAGGCTGGCCGACGAGGTCCTGACGGTGTCGTGGTCCGAGCGTGATCGGCTCAGTCAGGCGCTGCGCATCAGGCCCGAGCGAATCCGGGTGTCGTACAACGGCCTGTCGCCCGCTTGGCTGGATACGCCGCTCCCTTCGCCGTTGGCACCACGTCGCTTCGATCTGCTGTACGTGTCGAACTTTGCAGCGCACAAGGGGCATCTGGAGTTGTTGCGGTGCGTCGAAGGCACGGGCTGGCGAGTCGCGTTTGTCGGTGCCGACTTCGGCCAACGCAAGGCGTGCGAGGCGCATTGCCGGGACAAGGGTATTGCGGCGACTTTTCTGGAGGGACTATCCGAGCAAGACCTGATTGCCCTCTACGATGACGCGCGAATCTTCGCCTTCCCGTCCCGGCTCGAAGGATTCGGCATGCCGTTTCTTGAGGCGCGGGCTCGAGGCTTGCCGGTGCTTGCCTCCAATCTCCCGGTCTTCTCGGAACTCTGCGCGCGCGTCGGTGGTTCGCTGGTCGACTTCAACGATGTTGCGGCGGCTCGTGCGAGTCTGTCCTATGCCCTGGAGCAGCCGCTTGCGCCCCCCGACTTCACCGAGTTCACCTGGTCGCGACTTGCCTCGGACCTGTTGCGGGTGGCTCGGCCGCAATGAAGCGTCGTGTTTTCTGCGGCTGGTCTGCTGACCTGAGGCTGCCTGGGGGAGTCCGTGACCGGGCGTAACGTCGGCTGGAACCTGCTTGGTTTCGGCTTGCCGCTGTTCGTTGCGGTCGCTTGCATTCCGCCCCTGGTCGAGGCGCTGGGTACCGCGCGATTCGGTCTCCTGACCCTGATCTGGGCGGTGGTGAGCTATTTCGGCGTATTCGACCTTGGTCTTGGTCGCGCGCTCACGCAGCAGGTGTCGGCAGCCCTTGGTGCCGGACGCGACGATGCAGTCCCAGGCATTGGCAGCACCGGGCTCGCGGCAATGCTGCTGCTCGGTGTTGTCGCCGGCGCGCTGATGTGGGCGCTTGCGCCGGCGGGCGTTGCGCTGTCGACAGGCTTGCCCGATCCGGCCGAGGCTGAGGCCGCCGCGCGTGCGATGGCGTGGTCTTTGCCATTCATCGTCCTGACCTCGGGGTTGCGAGGCGTGCTCGAATCGTATGGCTCCTTCCGCGCGATCAACCTGATTCGAATCGCCACGGGCATCCTGACCTACGTCCTGCCGATCGCCGTGATTCGCATCGGTATGAACAACCTGGAATCGATCGCCTGGGCGCTTGGCGCGATGCGTGCGGCCGGATGCGCGTGGCACGCCGTGCTGGTCGCTCGCAGGGTGCCTGGTGCGCTCAGTCCGGGGCGAATCAAGCTTGCGGCGCTCAACGGCCTGCTGCGCTTCGGTGGCTGGCTCACGGTAAGCAATGTCGTGAGCCCAATGATGGGGTACCTCGATCGTTTCGTGGTGGCGTCACTGCTCTCGCTTGAAGCGACCGCGTGGTATGTGACGCCCAAGGAAATGGTCACGAAGATCCTGGTTGTGCCCACGGCGATCGGCAACGTCCTGTTCCCGAGGCTTTCGGCGCTTGGCTCAAGTGCTGACGGGCGCGATGTGGCAATCCGTCTCCAGGAACTCTCGCTGTCAGCCGTGTTCGTCATGGTGTTTCCCTTGACGCTCGGGCTTGCGCTGTGCGCGCCGGTCATCCTGCGTCTTTGGGTCGGTGAGGAGTTCGCCCGCGAGGGAGCGACTGCAATGGCAGTGGTGGCCCTGGGCGTACTGCTTAACGGGCTTGCGACCGTGCCTTTTCTGTCAATTCAGGCCAAAGGCAGGGCCGATGTGACAGCAATCGCCAATGTCATCGAGCTCCCGCTATTCATCTGCGCGCTCTACCTGATGACGCGAGAGTGGGGCGTGACTGGCGCCGCATCAGCCTGGACCCTGAGAGTTGGCGTCGACCTGTTCGCGCTGGCATGGATTTCCTCGCGAATCCAGGGGCGCATGTATTCAAGCGGCGAGCGCCTTCTGGTGGTCACTCTGGCGGTGCTGACCGGAGCGGCATTCACACTTGCATTCATCGAGCCGACCGCGTTGCGGATCGGCGGATCGGCATGTGCGGGCGGCGCGGCGATGGCGCTGCTCGGCTATGCGTATCGTGATCGACTCAGTCGTGGCGTGGTCAGGATCCTCAGGCGCCAGTCAGATTCTGTCTGAGTGCGCCGGAGTCGCATGATGGCTTGTGCTGATGGCATCGGCATAGGCGTCCAGCACGAACTGCTCGTCAAACTGCCTGAGTGCTCGCTGTCGCGCTTGCAGACTCATTCGCGCGGCGTCGGCGTCGGAGCGAGCCAGCATCAGTCCAAACATCTCAGCCAGGTGATCCGCATCCCGCGGCCTCACCAGAAACCCGGTCACCCCATCCTCCACCGTATCCCTGCATCCCACCGAATCGGTCGTGATCACAGGCTTGCCCATGCTGGCTGCCTCGAGCAGCGACCTTGGCACGCCTTCGCGGTAATACGACGGCAGCACCACGCAATCGGCCTGCGCATACACCGGCACCATGTCGTCGAAGCTGCCCAGAAACCGGATGACGCCCTCGCGTTCCCATTGCTCGACCGCCGAGCGCGGCACGGCCGACGGATTGTCGACATCCAGAAAGCCTGCAAGCGCAAACTCCACATCCGGATGCCTGGCCTTCACGATGCGCGCGGCCTCGACAAACTCGCCCACGCCCTTGTCCCATAACAGGCGTGCGACCAGCAAGAACTGAAAAGGCCCGGCGTGCGGCTTGGGTCGGGGGCTGAAGCGATCGACGTCCACCCCCGAGCCCGGCAGCCGATGCGTGCGAGCCGCATCGACCAGCCCGGCCTTGATGAAAATCGCCCGATCCTCTTCGTTCTGAAAGAAGACGGTGGAGGGCCAGCGCAGCGCCACGCCATACAAAGCGCGTGAGACTTTCTCGATCCAGCCGCCCGAAACAAATGCACGGCCAAGCCCCGAGATATTGGCAATCACCGGCACCCCGAGCGTGCGGGCCACCAGCGACAGATAGATGTTGATCTTGGGTGTGAAGGTGAGCACCACCGCTGGCCTGATGCACGCCATCGCGTCGCGGATTCGCCAGAGTGTGCCGAGTTCGCGCAAGGGATTGGTGCCGGCATTGTCGAGTGCGAGCAGCACATGCTCCGCACCGAGCGCGGCCAGCCTTTCAACATGCCGGTCGGGCGGCGAGAGCACCACCACGCGCCATCCCTGGTCGATGAGCGACTCGATCAGGCGCGAACGGAAGTTCACGACATACCAGGTGGTGTTCGCACTCAGGCAGGCGATCGGACGCGGATCGGCATCGGTAAAGGGAGCGCGACGGAACATTGAGCCATGCTAGGGCGCGGTTCGCGCGCTGCCGCGCGTCATCCGTTCGATGGCGCGGCTCGGCCGAAAAGCGGTTGTTGCAGTCGGGTTGCCGCGTCAGACCCCAAAAGCTTCCGGCGCCACAGCGAGCGTCAGCCCTGCTGGCCATTCATCCAGGCAATCATCACACGGCCGAAATTCGCAAGGTCTTCAAGGTCATCCCGCAAGACCTTGACCACGAGTGTCCAATCAACATCGGCATAGTCATGGGCAAGCACATTGCGCATACCAACCGCGCGCTGCATTGCCTTCGAAAGAGGCTCATCGATCATGCCCAGTCGGGCCAGCTGGACAAAGCTGTCGCCGGCGGTTGTGGGGACGATTCGGTGCGCGCCGCAGACATGCGATGCGATATCCGTGCATGACTGGACGGCAATCTCGAGATTGCGAGCCAGGATGTCCTGCAGGTCCTGATCGTCGACGAGCTGGCGAGCTGATTTCGGGCGCTTGTCGCGCAATCTGATGAGCCGTCGCGACAGTTCTCGCAGCTTGGCATCGATCACTGCTTGATCAATCGCCTCCTTCATTCAAAAAGCCTCTTGCGCGCGACCTGCGCTGCAATCTCGGCCACCCTGCAGTCATCGGCTGCACGAAGCTTGCGAACGATGAGCTCCGATCGGGTGGCGGTTGAATCACAGACGATTTCTCGACCGCCGAGGGCCCGGTCGAGCACCAGGCCGCGAGCTGTCGACAGGTCGATCAGGTCGACACTGCGACCGGTCGATTCGGTGATTGCCATCATGAACCGTTCGCGATCGGCGGTGCTCAAAGGCCTCCGGTTCAGAACAGCCACATCGATATCGCTGTCAGGCCTTGCCTGCAGCGTTGCGACCGAGCCAAAGACGGTGGCATAACGCACGCCCAGCGACCGCAGCCGATCGGCCAGCTTTTCGAAGCCTTGCTCAGCCTTCTGAGCAACGATCGCATCGCGTGCGATTGGCGAAGGCTTGAGCGCTGAAGGCAGGGTTTTCATCGATCTGATGTTAGCCCAAAGCGGTGAATCGCCACCCATCCCCGGGCTCGCTGCGCCCCGAATTTGCACCAGACAAAGCCGGCCGCACGACCCATTCCGCCATCCCCCATGCGACTTCCGTCACATCGCCACGCGCCCGTTCCGCGCGGATTGTCACGCCGATTTTTCACACTGCGCCTCCGGTCTGCCCGATCCCGCCGCCGGGTTCAGATCGATTCAAAAAACCGACCACCGTGCCGAAGTGATCTACGAACGATTGGCTCATCAATCGATCAGCACCGTGGCCGAAAGGTCACAATTTCTCGAACGAACTGAACGATTTCGCCCGGCTCCCGCCTCATGACCCTGACCTCCACGCTCCTGCAGCACATCCTCGCCGCGACAATCACATCGCTCTCTGTGTCCTTCATGGTGGCTCTGGCGCTGGTTCTTACCCGTCGCTGGCATATCCGGTTCACCGGCGATTCGCAGTTCAACCTGCCGCAGAAAATTCACAGCGGCAATCTGCCGCGGGTCGGCGGCCTGGCGGTGGTCTCGGGCTTTGTCACCGGTCTCGTGCAACTGGTGTGGTTCGGTGGCGAGCCGCCCGCGGTATCGCCCTCGACAGCTTTCGTACTGCTCATGGGCCTGGTGCCGATCGTCATCATCGGTTTCGGCGAAGACATCACCAAGCAGGTCAGCCCCAAGCTGCGACTGCTGTGGATCATTCTCGGCAGCATGATCCTGCTGCGATTTCGCGACCTCGCGCTCGACAGCATCGATGTGCCGATGCTCGATCCCCTCTTTTCAAACTGGGGCGTGGCGCTCGCCTTCTCGGTATTTGCCTGTGTCGGCGCCTCCAACGCCTACAACCTCATCGATGGCCTGAACGGTTTGCTCGCCGGTGTGGCCCTGATCACGCTGGCCGCGATCGCCTGGGTGGCCGCAACCCTTGGCGACGAAAAGATCTTTGCGCTCGCCGTGCTGCTCGGTGTTGCCATCGTCGGCTGGTTGCCCTTCAACTGGCCGCGCCCGCGTCTTTTTGCCGGTGATGGCGGCGCCTATGCGCTCGGCTTTCTCACCTCGGCCATCCTGCTGCTGCTGATTCAGCGTCATACGCAGGTCAGTGCCTGGTTCGGTCTGACCGCCATGGCCCTGCCGGTCTGGGAGACCTTCTACACCATCTGGCGCCGCTCGCGCTCGCAGGTCAAGGCCATGGAGCCCGACCAGTCGCATCTGCATCAGCTGGTGCGTGCCCGCATGCACACCTCCTTCATCGCGCTGGCCATGCGCCGCGCCCAACGCATGACCCTCGACGGCCCGGCCACGCAGCCGCATCAGATGTCGTCGATGATCAAGGCCCCCAACAGCGCCTGCAGCCCGGTCCTGTGGCTGCTGCATGCCGGTGCGGTGGTGGCGGGTGCCATCAACTATGAGAGCACCGCCGCTCAGGCCATCATCATGGCGGTCTTTGCGGTGCTTTACGTCCAACTGCACAAGGCTCTGACCCGCTCGCGTGAGCGGCAGCGTCAACTGGCCGCAGCACTTGCCGGCGAGTAAGGTCGCGGCATTGGCCCGCTGAGTTTGCGCGCCAGGCACCTATAATCGGGCGATGAGCTCGACACCCAAATCGCCTTCCGAAAGCCCTGCGACCCCGTCTCAGGCCACCTC
>Ga0136644_10002916_pt1 | contig 12883 bp, 10 predicted proteins | sample C_130820_EF_Meta_FD_94780 | JGI IMG/M metagenome (GOLD analysis project Ga0136644, IMG submission 94780) | Freshwater microbial communities from Lake Croche, Canada to study carbon cycling - C_130820_EF_MetaG (v2) (version 2) | ecosystem: Environmental > Aquatic > Freshwater > Lake | place... | reverse complement strand
GCCAAACCAGGCGACTGAGAGTGCGGCGGCGATCAGCAGCGTCAGAAGGCCGGCGCCTGCAAACAGCGCGCCGACCTCGAGTTCCTTGCGCTCGACCACGAAGCGGCTGTTCATCGAGGCATAGACACGCTTGAGCTCTTCGGTGCTGGCGGCCTGAAAGTATTCGCCGCGGGTGATGTCGGCAATGGTCTTGAGCGAGGCCTCGTCGAGCCCGACCCGCATCGACCAGCCATCGGTGCGCAGCACTTCGCCTTTGGTCGAACCGATTCCGACGGTATACAGACGCACACCGCGATCGGCCGCGAGTTTCGCGGCAGCGACCGGATCCGGACCGGTGTTGGCTTGCCCGTCCGACATGAGCACGATCACCGCCGATTCGAAAGAGCCGGCGGCTACGGGTTCGGGCTGCTCCGGGGATTTGCGCGCCGCCTCGCGCCGCTCTTCTCGGGTGCCATTGCCGGCAGGCGCTGCCGGCCGCTGGCCGACCGACTTCAGGTCGATCCCGGCGCCTGGAAAGATTGTGGCGAGGCTGACGACGATGGCGCTTCCAATGGCCGTGCCACGCTGCGGTTGCAGTCGATCGAGGGCCTGGCTGAGATCGTCGCGATTGCCTGTGGGCGGCTGGACCAGTGAAGCGGTCCCGGCGAAGCTCACGATGCCGATCCGGGTGCTGGAGGGCTGGGCGTCGATGAAGGCGCGAGCAGCGGCTTGTGCGGCCGCAAGCCGCGTCGGCTGCAGGTCGGTAGCACGCATGCTGCCCGAGATATCGAGCGCAAGGATCACGGTCTGATGGCGGGTCGGCATGCTGATGACCGTGGCGGGGCGCGACAGCGCGAAGAGCATCAGCCCAAGGCCGAGCAGGAAGAGGGCCGGCGGCAGATGGACACGCCAGCCCCGCCCGGCAGCCGTTGCCGTCGCAATGCCAGACAAGGTCTGATGTGCGGCGCGTGCGCTGCGCTGGCGCCAGACGTAGAAGGCCGCAAGCATTGGCAGTACGGCCATTGCGAACAGCATCTGGGGCCAGACAAAGCTCATCGGGTCACGGTGCCTGCAGCACTCAGATGCCCGGGCATCCTTCTTCCGGTATTGCGCCGGCTTCGCTGACGGCGCAGATCGGCGAATCGCAGTACGCCGTCGGCCAGATCTTCATCGGTCGACAGTTCGAGGGTATCGACCCCGGCGCGGGCAAGCGCCTCGCGCAAGCCAGACTCGCGGGCCTCGGCAATCGCTTCGAAGCGACGACGAAAGGCGCGGTCGCCGGTATCGACAAACATCTGCTCGCCGGTTTCGGCATCCTCGACCGTGACGAGACCGATATCGGGCAAGCGCGATTCGAGCGGATCGTGAATGCGAATGGCGATGACTTCGTGTCGCTGCGACAGTTGCGCGAGCGCCGATGCCCAGCCCGGTTCGCTGATGAAGTCGGACACGACAAAGACCAGCGAGCGGCGCTTGATCAGCTGCGCGCCCGCGCGCAGCAATTCGCCCAGATCCGTTGCCCTGCCGGCGGCGATTGCTCGCTGCGGGTAGGGGCTTTGCCGGCTGGCCGGCACCGGGTGTCCGCGCGTTTGAAGGTGCTGGATCAGGTGCAGGACATGCCTGCGACCGGTCCGTGCTGCAATCACCCGGTCGACCCGCTGTCCGTAGCACATCGCGCCGACCGCATTGCCATGACCCGATAACAGACGGGCCATCACAGCAACGAAATCGACGGTCAGCATGTGCTTGGTCTGCGCACCCGAACCGAAGCCGATCGAGCCGCTCAGGTCGACCAGAAACCAGGCCGAAACTTCTCGGTCTTCGTGGTATTCGCGGACGTAGGGCGTCTGCATCCGGGCGGTGACGTTCCAGTCGATGCGTCGGACATCGTCGTTGAACTGGTATTCACGCAGATCGGCCAGGTCCAGGCCGAAGCCTCGGAACAGGGTTCGATAGTCGCCGTGCAGCAATCCGTCGAGCCGACGGATCACCGTCCACTCGAGCTTGCGCAGCAGCGCCTCAGGTTCGCGGCTCGAGCTCGACATGGCTCTGGAGCGGGCGTGCAGGTTGCGGCACGTGCTGCATGATGCGCCGCACGATCGCATCGGCCGATTCGCCCTCGGCCAGGGCCTCGTAGGACAGCACCAGGCGATGGCGCAGCACATCGGGCGCGATGTCGGCGATGTCTTCCGGCAGCGCATAGGGGCGTCCGCGCAGAAAGGCCAGGGCTCGCCCGCCTTCGACCAGGGCGATCGAGGCACGAGGGCTGGCGCCGAAGGTCAGCAGCCGCGCGGTGTCGGCGATACCGAAGCGTTCGGGCTCGCGGGTGGCGGCGACCAGCCTGACCGCATATTGCATGAGTGTCGGGTCGACATAGCCGCGACGGCAGGCACGCTGCAGCGCACTCAGCTGCTCGGTGGTGGCCACCGCGCCGATTGCGACAGCGGGTCCGGTCACCCGGTCGACGATCACGAACTCCTCGTCTTCGGTCGGATAGCCGACCAGCACCTTCATCATGAACCGATCGACCTGAGCTTCGGGCAAGGGATAGGTGCCCTCGGTTTCGATCGGGTTTTGCGTGGCCATCACCAGAAAGGGATCGGGCACGAAATGGGTTTCGCCGGCGATCGTGACCTGACGCTCCTGCATGACCTCGAGCAGGGCGCTTTGCACCTTGGCCGGTGCACGGTTGATTTCGTCGGCGAGCAGCAGGTTGGTGAAGACCGGTCCGAGCGCGGTACTGAATTCACCGGTCTTCTGGCTGTAGATGCGTGTGCCGATCAGGTCTGCCGGCACCAGATCGGGTGTGAACTGAATTCGTCTGAAATGCCCCTGGATGGTGGTGGCAAGCGTCTTGACGGTCAGGGTCTTGGCAAGACCCGGCACGCCCTCGACCAGCAGATGCCCCTGGGCGAGGATGGCAACCAGCACGCGCTCAAGGAAGTGGTCCTGGCCGACCACGATCTTTTTGACCTCGAAGAGGATGCGCTCCATCAGTGCCGACACGTCGGTCCCGATGGCGGCGCCCTGGTGAGTACTGTGTTGCATCGGTTGATCGTTCATGGGCTCTTGTGTCAGTTGGTTTCAGTGGGCCTGATGGGCCTGCGTGCGGACATCCATGCTGCGCGTCAGAAGGGTGACATGCCCGCACCGCCAGCGGCATTTTCAATCGGCACGGCAAAACCGATGCCAACAAAGACGCGCTGCTCGGTGGGGTTGAGGACGGCAGTGACGATGCCGACCACCTCGCCCTCTGGGGTGATCAGCGGCCCACCCGAGCTGCCGGGGTTGACCGCGGCATCGAACTGAATCAGGTTGGTCAGCAGCTGCTGGCCCTGCGGCGTGCGGAATTCGCGTTTGAGCCCGGAGACGACGCCGGAGGTCACTGAAGGGCCGATGCCGAAGGGAAAGCCGGCGGCGATCACGGTATCGCCGGGGCGCAGATCGGCGGTCGACTTCAATGTCGCGGCCTGCAGATCATCCGGCAGCGTTCTGGCTTTGAGCACGGCGAGATCCTGATCAGGCTGCGTCTGCACGACATCGGCGTCCGAGACCAGACCGTCTGCAAAGACCACCTTGATCGACGTTGCTCCCTCGACCACATGAAGGTTCGTCAGTATCAGGCCTGACTCGACGATGACCACACCGCTGCCGACGCCGATATCTTCGCCTTCGTCGGCGCTCTGGCCGTCCTTGCCTGGCTTGGGAGGGCCGAGGCGCCGCACTCTGACGACTGAAGGACGGATGATTTCCCACGCCCTGGCGGCAGGTGAGGGCAGGGCAGTGGTTTCGAGTGTGCGCAGCACGGCAGCATCGATGATCTTCTGGTCGAGTGCCGGCGCGGTTGGTGTCAATCGCTGGGATGCTGCCACCACCGCGAGCGCGCCGGCCATGCCGAGGGCGACCAGCAGGAATCGCTCGTATCGGGCCATGACGCTGGCGCTCAGTCGCCGCAGGCGTGCGAAGCGCCCAGGTGGGTTCGCGGGGGAGTTCGCGGGGGAGTTCGCCGGGGGTGAGGCAGGCGTGGCGACTGTCCGCTGCGCACGCCCGATGCGTGATTGCGCGGCATTCACCGCGGCATCGGGCGGCGCATCCGACCGCGTGTCACCCGCGGCCCGGGGGGCTGGAGGACGGCTGTAGAGGGCGCGACGGACCATGGTCAAGGGAACGGTAGCACTAATGACCGACGGCAGCAGCCGGTCTACAGCAGCGTGGCATCGGTCGGCAAACCCATGAGGACCCGACCCGCGAGCTCCCAGGTGGGCGGGGCGACCATGAGGTGCTGGGTGCCGACATGCGCGTCGCGAAATCGTCGCTGCAAGGGACTCGTCAGGTAGACCGACGATCCGCCGCCCAGCTCATACATGCTGGTGGCAACCTCGGCTGCGGCGCGCGTGGCATGGGTCGCCGACAGCCTGAGGTGGGCGCGGGTCTGTGCGCCGAGTGGCTCGCCGGCACAGACCTGGCGCCAGGCGTCGCCGACCGCCTCACGGCAATAAGCGCCTGCCGAGCGCAGCGTGGCCTCGGCGCGCGCGAGGTCGGTCTGCGCACTGGCGCGCTCGGCCAGCGTACGTCGGCTTCCTTGAGGTTGTTTGGCGCCGGCCAGGGCCACCACGTCGTCGAGCGCCGCCCGTGCATTGCCGAGCATGACCGCTGCGATCCCCTGGGCCAGCAGTCCGAAGATCGGCATGCGATAAAGCGCGCCGGATTCGCGCGGCGAGTCGGACATCAGCGAGACCGAATGTGAGCTCGGGACCCTCAACTTGTCGACCGAGAACTCGCCGCTGCCGGTGCCAACCAGCCCGCTGACATGCCAGCCGTCGAGGCGTGTGACCGCGTCGGAGGGAAAGAAGACCATGCGCGAATCGAGCATGCCATTGGGCAGCATCCTGGGCTTGCCGTCCTCGATGATGGCGCAGCCGCCGGCGATCCAGCTGCAATGGGCATTGCCGCTCGCCCAGGCCCATTTGCCCTCGACGGTGTAGTGGTCCCCCTGAGCGCTTGCACGGCCCATTGGTGCAAACACGCCGGCGGTGACCGTCTCGGGTGTGGCGTGGATGCTGGTTGCGACCGAATGCTCGAGCCAGGCCGCGCTCATGCCTGAGGTGGCCCCGATCATCACGCACCAGCCTGCCGATGCATCGGCCTGGCCGATCGCCTCCATGGTGTCGAGTGCCTGTTGCGGCTCGAGCTCGAGCCCGCCGAGGCTGCGCGGCAGCAGCGTTCGGAAGAGCCCCGCACGGGCCAGCTGGGTGGCGAGTTCGGCGGGAAGGGCGCGGTTGCGTTCGAGTTCAGGAACGAAGGCCCGAATGCTCGGGGACAGGTCGCGTGCGGTCTGGACGATGTTCATCGGTCGATTATCGCGGGGAAACGACGGTCAGGGTAGGTCCGGCAAAACATCGCCGGTGCGGCGCTGCCCGGTTCGAGTTGCGTATTCTTACGGGACTTCAAGGACACCGTCATCATGAACTTCTATTCAAACTGGCGCTCGCTTGCGGCGTATCGCGTGCGGGTTGCTCTGGCACTGAAAGATATTGCGCACGACGTGACCCAGGTCGACATGCTGGGCGGCGCCCATTTGCTGCCCGAGTTTCGGGCGGTCAATCCGCAGGCGGTATTGCCGGCGCTGGTGCTCGATGACGGACGCGTGCTGTTCCAGTCGATGGCGATTGTGGAATATCTGGACGAGATCGTTCCGGCGCCGCCTTTGCTGCCTGTCGATCCGGCAGGGCGGGCGCGGGTTCGCGGGTTGTCAATGATTCACGCGGCCGATTCTCATCCGCTGCTGGTCCCCAGGGTGCGTCAGCATCTGCAGAAAGACGCCGGCCTGGACGATGCGGCGATCCAGCGCTGGGTGACGCGTGCGCTGACAAGCGGCCTGCAGGCCATTGAAGTCAACCTGGCGTCTTCGCCCGACACCGGCGTCTATTGCCATGGCGATCAGGTGACGCTGGCCGATATCTGCCTGTCTTCGCATCTGCTTGCGATGATGTTCTTCAAGGTCGATGCGTCGTCCTATCCGGTGGCCGTGGCCATTCACGAGCGGCTGCAGGCACTCCCAGCCTTCGCGTCATCTCATCCGCTCAGGCAACCCGGTTCACCGGGCTGATTCAGCCCGGGCCGCTCGACTGGGCGGCGATGGCCATGTCCGGAAAGCCCCCGCCTGCCGCCAGATCAGTCAGACGCAAAAGCACAGGGCGCCCGCCCGTCGCGCCAAGCCGGTGATGATCGGTCCCCTCAGCCCCCGGGGCCGTCGGTCATGATGAAGCCCATCAGGTCGTGCACGTTGAGCTTCAGGTCGCGGATGATGTCCTTGACGACGTCCCCGATGGAGATCACGCCGACGACCTTGCCCTCATCCAGAACCGGCAGGTGACGGAACCCCTTTGCGGACATCAGGGCCATGCAGGATTCGATCTGGTCGCCCAACTTGACGGTGATGGGATTGCGCGTCATGACCTGGTTGACCACTGTTGTCTTCGCATCGAGTCCGGGAAGCAGCACCTTGATGGCGCAGTCGCCCTGCGTCACGATGCCCACCAGTACATCGTTGTCGATGACGAGAACTGAACGAACGCGGTTGTCCCGCATCTGCGTCAGTACTTTGAAGACCATGTCATCTGAACGAACCTGGATCAATGCGCCGCTTTTCTGGGCAAGCGCGCTTTTGACAGTGCTCATCGATATCCTCTTATCGGAAGGCGTTTGATAAGGCAAAAGTGTGCCCGAATCCGCCGATTCTCGCCGGTGCCTACAGACGGATGAACTGAAACCATGAAAGTCTCCTTGGATCAGGCGTTGAAACGTCTGCCCGGCGCGCCCAGCGATACCTATCCTGGCGGGGCACCGTTCGTCACCATGATGGCGGGCGGATCGATGTCGGTTGAAGTGTTCGCACCGCGTGAACGGGATCGCCAGCAGCCGCATGAGCAGGACGAGCTGTATTTCATTCAGTGCGGCACGGCACGTCTGGTGGTCGGCTCACAGCGCTTTGACTGCGCAAGTGGCGACGCATTTTTTGTGGCGGCAGGCGTCGAGCACTGGTTTGAAGACTTCAGCGACGGTTTCGTCACCTGGGTGGTCTTCTACGGCCCTCACGGCGGCGAGGGCTGAGGGCGGCCGTCGCTTGGCGATTCGCGCTTCCCAAAGAGAAAGGGCCCCGGAGACTTTGCTCGAGGGCCCACGATGCTGCTGTCAGTGTGAATGGCGCGCCCGGCAGGATTCGAACCCACGACCCCTTGGTTCGTAGCCAAGTACTCTATCCAACTGAGCTACGGGCGCTAAAACCGAAAGTTTAACACGGCGCAGGCATGATCGGTCGCGTTCGGGCGCAGCGATGCCCTTGGCCCGAGGTGGTGACGTCTCTAGTTCACCACGATTTCTCGCGATATGAAATATATTTTCTCGATACGATAATTTGTATGGACGCTCTTCGCCAGCGCTGTCTAGAATCGCCCGAAACCACAGAGAGAGGAGATGCGGATGTCCGCGATGCCAAACGACGCCGCAGCCAGTGACCCCGATTCGCTCGAGACCCGCGAGTGGCTTGATGCCCTTGAATCGGTCATCGAGCGCGAAGGCCCAGGGCGTGCGCATTTCCTGCTGAGTACGCTGATCGAGAAGGCTCGCCGCAGCGGCGCGTTCATCCCGTTTTCAGCCAATACCGCTTACATCAACACCATCCCGGTGCACCTCGAGGTCCCAAGCCCCGGCAATGCCGAGTACGAGGAGCGAATCCGGTCCTTCGTGCGCTGGAATGCCATGGCGATGGTGGTGCGGGCCAACCGCCTCGATCCGGCCGATGGCGGCGACCTGGGCGGGCATATCGCGTCCTTTGCCTCGTCGGCGACCATGATCGGCGCCGGTATGAATCATTTCTGGCATGCCCCTCACGAGGGGCATGGCGGTGATCTGGTCTACTTTCAGGGTCACTCGGCGCCTGGCATCTATTCGCGCGCCTTTCTCGAGGGACGGCTCACTCAGGATCAGCTGCTCAGCTTTCGACAGGAGGTTGCCGGCAAGGGTTTGTCGTCATACCCGCATCCGAAGCTGATGCCCGATTTCTGGCAGTTCCCGACGGTCTCGATGGGGCTGGGTCCGATCCAGGGGATCTACCAGGCGCGCTTTCTCAAATACCTTCACGCCCGGGGCATCGCCGATACCGCCAACCGCAAGGTCTGGGTGTTCTGCGGCGACGGCGAGATGGATGAGCCCGAGTCGCTCGGTGCGATCAGCCTTGCTGCACGCGAAAAGCTCGACAACCTGATCTTCGTCATCAACTGCAATCTGCAGCGACTCGATGGACCGGTTCGCGGCAACGGCAAGATCATCCAGGAGCTTGAGGGCGAGTTCCGCGGATCGGGCTGGAACGTCATCAAGCTGATCTGGGGCTCTTATTGGGATCCGCTGCTTGCCCGCGACAAGGACGGCATCCTGCAGCGGGTGATGGAAGAAACCGTCGACGGCGAGTACCAGGCCTACAAGGCCAACGATGGCGCTTTCGTTCGCAAGCATTTCTTCGGCAAGGATCCGCGTCTGCTCGAGATGGTCTCGCGGATGACCGACGACGACATCTGGCGACTCAATCGCGGCGGCCATGATCCGCACAAGGTGTATTCGGCGTTTCACGCGGCGGTCAATCATGTCGGGCAGCCCACCGTGGTGCTGGCCAAGACGGTCAAGGGCTATGGCATGGGCCATGCGGGGGAAGCCAAGAACCCGACCCACCAGCTCAAGAAGCTCGATGTCACCGCGATCCGGGAGTTCCGCGATCGATTCAATATTCCGATCGCCGACGACAAGCTCGACGACGTGCCGTTTTTCATGCCGGCCGAAGAATCGCCCGAGATGAAGTACATGCACGAACGCAGGAAAGCGCTGGGCGGCTATCTGCCGCATCGCCGTGTGATGGCCGATGAATCGCTCGAGGTGCCGCCGCTTGAGGTCTTCAAGGCCGTGCTCGAGCCGACCGCAAGCGGGCGCGAAATCTCGACGACCCAGGCCTTCGTGCGCTTGCTGACGGCATTGGTGCGCGATAAGACGCTGGGGCCGCGCGTGGTGCCGATCGTGCCTGATGAGGCCCGCACCTTCGGCATGGAAGGCATGTTCAGGCAGTTGGGCATTTACGCGCCCGAGGGCCAGAAGTACACCCCGGTCGATAAGGACCAGGTGATGTACTACCGCGAGGACAAGTCGGGCCAGATCCTCGAGGAAGGAATTAACGAGGCCGGGGCCTTTTGTTCATGGATTGCCGCGGCGACGTCGTATTCGACGAACAACCGCATCATGATTCCCTTCTTTATTTATTACTCGATGTTCGGTTTCCAGCGCATCGGCGACCTTGCCTGGGCGGCCGGCGACATGCAGGCTCGCGGCTTTCTGCTCGGTGGTACGGCGGGTCGGACCACGCTCAACGGCGAGGGCTTGCAGCATGCCGACGGTCACAGCCACATCATGTCGGCGACGATTCCGAACTGCGTGTCCTATGACCCGACCTTCGCTCACGAGGTGGCGGTCATCGTGCACGAGGGACTGCGCCGCATGGTCGGCAATCAGGAAAACATCTATTACTACCTGACGCTGCTCAACGAGAACTACCCCCACCCGGGTCTGACCCCGGGCGATGAGCAGGGCATCGTGCGCGGCATGTACCTGCTGCGACAAGGCGATCCCGACAACAAGACCCGCGTGCAGCTTCTCGGATCGGGGTCGATTTTGCGGGAGGTGCTGGCGGCAGCTGACCTGCTGGCAAGCGATTGGGGGATTGCGGCGGATGTCTGGTCGGTCACGAGCTTTACCGAGTTGCGCCGCGATGGACTCGACTGCGAGCGCTGGAATCTGCTGCATCCCGACGATGCCCCCCGGATTCCGTATGTCACCCAGCAGCTCGGGGCGCATTCAGGGCCGATCGTGGCATCGACCGACTACGTCAAATTGTTCGCCGATCAGATCCGGCCCTTCATTCCGGTCGGGCGCGATTACCGGGTGCTCGGCACCGACGGCTTCGGTCGTTCCGACTTCCGCGCACGGCTTCGCTCGCACTTCGAGGTCGACCGGTACTTCGTCGTCCTGTCGGCGATGCGGTCGCTCGCGGTCGAGGGATGGCTCAAGCCAGCGCTGCTGGCCGATGCGATCGCGCGCTACGGGATCGATCCCGACAAGCCCAACCCGCACTACGCCTGATGGGACCGAGACGATGCCACTGATTGAACTGAAGGTTCCGGATATTGGCGACTTCGACAGCGTCGAGGTCATCGAACTGCTGGTGAGTGCAGGCGACCAGATCAAGCCCGAACAGAGTCTGCTGACAGTCGAATCCGACAAGGCATCGATGGAAATCCCGTCGAGTGCAGCCGGACGGGTCGTCGAGCTCAAGGTCGGACTCGGCGACAAGGTGGCGCAAGGCAGCGTGATTGCGCTGGTCGAGACTGCCGAGGCGAACGCGCCGTCACCCGCGGAGTCACCCGCCGCCGCAGCAGCGTCGGTGCAGCCGACAGCCGCGCCAATGGTCGCTGCGACAGCACCTGCGGTCGCCCCGGCACCTGCCGTCGCCCCGGCATCTGCGGCACCGGCTGAGCTCGACGCGAACTCGGCGGGCCCGGCGACTGCGCAGCGCGTGCCGCCGGTGATGGCTGATCCGGGCCCGGTCGCCTCGCCCGCCAATCTGCCGCATGCCTCGCCGTCGGTACGCAAATTTGCGCGCGAGCTGGGGGTCGAGTTGAGCCGACTGGCTGGCAGCGGCCCCAAGCAGCGCATTACGGCTGATGATGTCCGCGCGCATGTGAAAACCGTGATGGCCGGTGTCGCAGGCGCGCCTGCGACCAAGTCACCGGGTGCGGCCGACGGTGCGGGTCTTGGACTGCTGCCCTGGCCGAAGGTCGATTTCGCGAAATTCGGGCCGATCGAGATGCGCCCGTTGTCGCGCATTCGAAAGTTGTCTGCCGCGAACCTGCATCGCAACTGGGTGATGATCCCTCACGTCACCAACCATGACGAAGCCGATGTCACCGCACTCGAGGCCTTTCGGACCGAGATCAATGCCGAGCAGGCGGTCGCCGGTGTGAAGTTCACGATGCTGGCCTTCGTGATCAAGGCCTGCGTGCATGCACTGCAGAAGATGCCTGATTTCAATGCATCGCTCGAGGGCGACTCGCTGGTCTACAAGCAGTACTGGCATATCGGCTTTGCCGCCGACACGCCGAATGGTCTGGTCGTGCCGGTGATTCGGGATGCCAATCGAAAGACCGTCTCTCAGATCGCTCAGGAGAGCGCAACGCTGGCGCTTGCCGCCCGCGAAGGCAAACTCGCGCCCGCCCAGATGCAGGGTGGCACCTTCACGATTTCGAGTCTGGGTGGCATTGGCGGGACTGGCTTTACGCCGATCATCAATGCGCCCGAGGTCGCGATCCTTGGCCTGAGTCGAACCGCGATGCGCCCGGTCTGGAATGGCAGCAGTTTCGAAGCTCGACTGCTGTTGCCCTTGTCGCTGTCGTACGATCATCGGGTCATCGACGGGGCGGCGGCGGCGCGTTTCAACGCGCATCTGGCGCGCCTGCTCCTCGATTTTCGTCGGGTGTTGCTGTGAGCCGTTCACTTTTCGGGTGATGCCGAGTCGGAGCCTGTCGTGACCACGATCGTTGTCGTCAAGAAGAATAATCAGATCGCGATCGGTGCCGATACCCTGGTGACTTTCGGCGAGACGCGACTGCCCGGCGACTATGAGGCCAACAACAAGATCATTCGCGTGGGCGATTCGCTTGTCGGTCTGGCCGGCAGCACGGCCCATTTCGAAGTGCTCAGGCGGGTACTGGGCAACATCGAGCATCCCCGGCTGCATTCGCGCCATGAGGTCTTTGAGACCTTCCTGAATGCGCATCAGGAGCTCAAGGAAAAGTACTTCCTCAATCCCAAGGAAGAAGACGACGATCCCTATGAAAGCTCGCAGATCACCGCGCTGATCGCCAATCCCAGCGGCATTTATGGGGTGTATTCCTATCGCGAGGTGTTCAGCTTTGATCGCTTCTGGGCGATCGGCTCGGGTCGCAACTTCGCGCTTGGCGCGATGTATGCCACCTACGCCGGCAAACGCACTGCGACGCAGATTGCGCAGATCGGCGTCAATGCGGGCGCAGAGTTCGACAAGAGCTCATCCGGACCGAGCCGCGTCTTCGATTTTCTGATCAACCCCTCCTGATAATCCCACCTGATTCGCGCGCGGTGCCCCGGGCCCGCGCGGGTCCAGGACTCTTTCTGGCAGACGATACGCATGGCACTGATCGAACTGAAGGTTCCCGACATCGGCGACTTTGATGAAGTCGAGGTCATCGAATTGCTGGTATCGGCCGGCGACACCGTCACGCTCGAGCAGAGCCTGCTGACGGTTGAGTCCGACAAGGCCTCGATGGAGATCCCGTCGAGTTCGACAGGTCGCATCGTCGAACTGAAAGTCGGCCTGGGCGACAAGGTCGCACAGGGCAGCGTGATTGCCGTGGTTGAGACGGCCGATGCCATGCAATCGGTGCAATCGGCACAATCGGCAGCCGCATCGGCGCCAGCACTGGGGACGGCGCCAGCACCGTTTGCGCAGGTGGCTGCGGCAAGCACTTTTGCCTCGTCGACAGCCGCTGCGTCGGCCACGGCAGCCCCCCCATCGGCCGCCCCTGCGTCAGCGCCGGCCGCGGCCGGTGCGTTCGCTGGCAAGGCGGATCTGAGCTGTCGACTGCTGGTGCTGGGCGCCGGACCGGGCGGCTACTCCGCGGCGTTTCGTGCCGCCGACCTCGGCCTGGACACGATACTGGTCGAGCGCTACTCGACGCTGGGCGGGGTGTGTCTGAACGTCGGCTGCATACCGTCCAAGGCCCTGCTCCATACCGCCGCGGTCATCGACGAAGCGCGTGCGATGGCG
>Ga0136644_10002914_pt1 | contig 12893 bp, 11 predicted proteins | sample C_130820_EF_Meta_FD_94780 | JGI IMG/M metagenome (GOLD analysis project Ga0136644, IMG submission 94780) | Freshwater microbial communities from Lake Croche, Canada to study carbon cycling - C_130820_EF_MetaG (v2) (version 2) | ecosystem: Environmental > Aquatic > Freshwater > Lake | place... | reverse complement strand
TATAATAGAATGAATACGGGCGGAACTCCAGCAGGAGTAAAAGAGAAGAGTACGGGAAAGCTATATGAAATTAATAATATTTATGTTAATTTTCAATCTGGAGACACATACACACTATATCCGCTAACAGAATTAACTATTGCGGGTTATACTGAGAAGGAAAAAAAAGAATTCTTTAACAATATTATAACAATATCAGAAGAAGCTCCTGGAGCAATTGCTAAGCCTGACTTTACTACACCAATCACAATGGTTGTTGATTCAACCCCATCTGTTCGTTATACAATTACCAAAATGAATGACATTATTATTGAATTAAAAGACAAAGATGGCAAAATAGGTAGACTATCACTCGTCCGCTTCAAAAAATTTTTTACGAACCTATTCGAACATAGTGAGGGAGGTAAACGACGTGTGAGAAAAACGAACAGGAAGAAGCGTTCTACGAAAAGGACCCGGAAAACACATTAAAATATAAAATATCAGTTATTTTCTCAAAAAATGTTCTAAAGAACCATTCTTGAGAAGAATATACACTTTCCCTAACGTCTCCCCAACTCGAAAGCCAGGGGGCTAGGGGGAGGCATGGTCGACCCTCCCCTTCGGGGTGGGTCGGCCATGAGGTCCCCCTTATCCCTCACCAAACCCCCTGTAACTGAGCGGCGCCAAGAAGGGTCGCACCCCGTTGTCCAACGGGGCCTCCGCCTTGCACTTGACAACTGCCGGGGGGCACGTCGGCCGAGGGCACGGCGAGCACGCCGGGCATTTCGTCGGCGGCGGGCACTTGACTTCCGGACAGCGGGCCCGAGGGCACGGCGGGCAATCCCCCTTGGGCTTGTTGCACTTGGAGCAGTCGAGCAGAACCGGCTGCGGCTTCGGAATGGACGACTTGAGAACATAGTTGGCAAGGTCCGGGACGGGCGGGACCTCCGACTTGAGAATGTACTGCCGCAGATCCGGCAGAGGCGGGCACGGCGGAATCGTCGACTTGAGAACGTACTTGGACATGTCGGGTTCTCGGCACGGCGGGCAGGCGGGGCACAGCGGCCTCGGATTGAAGCAGCCGCACGGGCTCGGCTGGCCACACGAAGAGCAGGAGCTGGATCCACTATCAAAGCCCTCCCTCGATTGCTTCAAAAGGGCCCCCACCACCATGCCGACCAAAAGGACGGCAATCACATGATAGATGCTAATCTTCATCATTCCCTACTCTACCGTTTTATAAAATTTGAGGCAGCGGGGGTCACCCCTGACCACCAGAATGGAAACCCTTCGTGTGGAAGTTGCCGATGCGAGCCTCTTGTCCCTGTACGTGCCGACCCAGGAATCGGCCATCAATCGCTCGGACAGTGGATTCGACCTCTACATGGCCGACTACACCGTCCTTGGTCCGAACGAGACCCGCCTTCTCGACCTCCAGGTGAGGGCCGAACTGCTGCTAGGAGCCCAGGGACCTCATGGCTACTACCTCTATCCTCGCTCCTCCATTTCCAAGACGCCCCTCCGCCTCGCCAATTCCGTCGGAATCATCGATTTCGGATACCGAGGCACCCTCAAGGTGGCCGTTCACAACACCGGACCGGTGGCCTACACGATTCGCAGGGAGGACCGCCTCTTTCAACTCTGTATGCCGTCTCTTGCACCCTTTCAGGTGGTCTTTGGGGCCGTCTCGAGGGCGACGGAAAGGGGGGAGGGGGGGTTTGGGTCCACCACGAGGGAGGGGGTCACGGAGGGATCCACCACAGTATTGGCTTGAGAGGTCGGATCCACCACGTCATTGACACATGATATGCCCGGCGCATCAAAGTCATTAAGATGAACCGTGTCCTTCATCGGAATTCCGTGAAACACGGCGGCAAAGGCGGCCAGCATCTTGGTAAGGTGATTCTCGCCCATACCCGGTTCGCCACAGTAATTCATGAGCACATAGGGTGATTCCGGCTTGACATACTCGTTGATTCCTATTTTTTCAGAATCAATGTGGTACGTCGACCAGGCACTCTTGAGCCTCTGGCGCACGACCGCCTCCACAAAGTAGGGCTGGTCGAAGGTTTCATAGGTCTTGCCGCCACTGGCGTCTGTATTCATGGCTTCGACAATGCCCCTGAAGAACGACGAAAAGGTGGACTTGGAATTGTGCCAACCAAAAATACCCGAGGTGATGCCGCCCTGCGTCTCCAGGTCGGCCTTCTGGACGTCGGTCAGGTCCTTGATGCGATCGGCCAGATACATGTCGCTGAGAAGACCTCCCACGAGGGAGGCGGCCTTCTCCTCCGTCGTATAAATCAACCGATTACGGACCATGATAGGGTCGTACAGAGTCTCGAGAGGCCGGCACACGAGCACGTCGAGGTCGAGATACAAATAGGTGGCGCCGGGATTCGACTCTTGGAGATGCGCCGCAAAGGAGTAGCGGGCCTTCATGCCCTCGAGAGTCGTGGTCGGCTGCGGATACAGGCCGATCGATACACTCTTGAGAAAGTCGTCGACCTCCCCCGTGCCTCGTATAAAGGCGTGGGTTGCCTCGTCCATAACGAGCATAATCTTGTCCTCGGGACCGAGGCCGCCGAAACTCTTCAGAAATAGTTGCCAAATCCCCATCATTTCCACATAGGGATTTGCCGAAACGTCAAAGCCCTTGACGGTAAATACATTCGTAAACACAATACGATTGCTCATAGTCTGCCTCGTAGATTCGACCCTCACTTTAAGTCGTTAGTTGTTAGTCATTCCAGCCCTTCCAGGTCGAGGGGGGGCAGCCGCACATTTCATCCGTTCGGTTCATGTCGACGGCCTGGAGGCGTGTACAGATCATGCGTGTGTAACCTTTCCACGAAAAGGGGTTGAGTTGGTTGATGGGCATGGAAGCCAGTTCCCGCTCGTTCTTGGCTCCAAAGTCGTTAGGATTCAGCCCCCGTTTCCGTATTTGCTGAGTGATTTGGAGGGCTCGAGCCTTCCAGTCAAACTGACCGGCGGCGCCGAGAACAAGGTTGTTGCTCCTCTTACTTGCTTGGTCAAGGCCCTGACCGACTCTCTGACTAGACCCCTGGGTAATAGGGGCACGCCCCTCGACCCCCTGGGTAATAGGGACACGTCCCTCGGCCCTCGGGTCCTGCGCATAGACATCCGTCACGGCGTCGGGGGCATCCATGTCCATCAGGGACGAATCCTCGGCCACGTTGTCCAGGTCCAGAGGGGACGGAAAGCCCGTGTCGGCCAGGGTAGATTTTTGTTGTTTTTGTGTAGCCGATCGGGGGCTCGCATAGTTGACGTTAAAAGAGATGGAGGCCGATGCCCCGTCCAGAAAGTCCTGGGCATATTTCTGGAGAAGAGTCCCCGTCTGGGGATTCTGCATCGAGGCCGGCAGCATGTTGGCGAGGCCGGCCGGAAGTTGGAGCGTCCGCAGAATCTGAGGAAGAGGCTGGGAGATGTCGGAGAGAACGGGGAGGGCCTTGTCAATATCGGCCCCCATGATGGGAACTTCGAGGGGCAGAAGAGCCCCCGTCTGGACTTTCTCCAGAACACCGTCGACGTCGTTCTTCATCCGGGTCAGATTTCCGATCCGGGCTGTTACAACCGGGTCCGTCGTACCCGAAGAAGAGAGGCGCATCACCTCGCCCTGGACTCGGCCCGAAAAGTCCTGGAGCTGCTGCTCCGTGGCCGGCTCCTGGAGAGTCGAGACGTCGTTGTTCTGGTTCTGGAACCCCTCCCTGGCACGGGGCTGGCCTTGGAAGCCCTCCAGATCCAAATCGTGAACCGGGCTCTGGAACGGCCGATTCACCCCTATCAGTTCCACCTCCCGTTGTAAATAGGCTACATTGTCATTGATTTCGGCCATATCGAGTTCTGTCAGAGACGACTGGAGGCCCGGGTTCCGCTGGAGAACGGCGGCCTCGGAATTCAGGCGGCCGAAATCGGAGCGGGCTGTCTGGAGCGGGAGTTGAATGCTCGGGTCGGAATTGTTTTCGATTTCCTGCGCCTGGAAGGCCAGAAAGCCCTGGAGCAGTTCAAGCGTCGACAGAATCCGGGCCCTCGTGGTCCGAATCAGGGACGGCTGCTGGTACGGATAGGGGCTGTTCTTGGCAATCTGCTCGTAGGGACCCGACGGAAGGGGACCCGGAAGGAGGGACGGCATCACGCCGTCTGAGGTGCCCGGGCTCAACGTGACGGGCGTCGGAACCCATTTGGTCGGAATGACCACATTGCTCTCGGTGTTGAGCGGGACTTGACCCACAAAGGCTTCTTTCGGGTCGGTAACCTGAACCAATGCGTAGAGCCCTACGAGTACTACGAAGAATATGAGAAACGCATACATCCCTATAGGTGGATTCGGAAAAACACAAAGGATGTGTTCTATATAGAAATTTTATTGTATACTATTTCTATATAGATGTCCCATTCACAACTAGGTCAAGATGTGGAGGTTGTTCAATTCTATAACGACAAGGAGAATGGGTTTTTTATTGAGATAGGCGCCAGCGATGGAATAGAATTATCAAATACATATTTGCTTGAAACTAAATATAATTGGAAAGGTATTTGCTGTGAGCCTATTCCATCACGCTTTGAAAAACTAGTTGTAAATAGACCAAATTCAATATGTATGAATGAAGCAGTATATAATCAAAGTGGATTACAAGTTACATTTGATATAGCACATAACTTTGACTTATTATCAGGAATTGCTGAACACATAGATTGTCATAAATCTACTGTCGATAGTAATAAATCAACAGTACAAATTAATACAATATCGTTATTAGATGTATTAGAGAAAGCAAACGCCCCATCCTTTATTGACTACATGTCTTTGGATACAGAAGGCAGCGAATTAGAAATTCTAAAAGCATTTAATTTTGAAAAATATACGTTCGGGTTAATTGACGTTGAACATAATTACGTTGAACCCAGGCGTAGTGAAATTAAGTCTCTATTATTATCAAAAGGGTACGTCTATAAGGGCGAAAATAAATGGGATGATATGTATAAGCACAATTCGATTTGAATTATATAGCCTCGTATACCGCTTAGTATAAATTTACGCCCCCTATAATGTATAGGGAGCGTAAATAATTAGAATCTTAACACTAGTGCTTAGTTGCCTAATAGTCCAGTGTACAGCCATAGCAGGGGATGCTATCCTTGCGAATGTAGTCGTCCATGTTCTTCGGGCACCACTTGGGCCTCTGACCCATCTCTTGGCCCTGGTACAGGGCCGGCGAGGGGTCTTGCTCGACCAGGGCCGATCCCTGGCTAGCCGTCTGGAAGAGGGGCTGGGCATTCGCCGACGTCATGCCCCGCTCGAGCATGAGTTCATTGTGGACAATGTCCCGAATGTCTCGCAGAAGGCTGGATTTCTTCTGCTTGCTGGAAGCGGTGGTAAAGGAGGGACCCGACGGGGTCGACGAAGAACCAGGGTCGGGGCCCGGATCCGGGCCAGGAAACGGAGTCGGAGGGATTGGGGTCGACCGACACTCCTGTTCATACTGGTAATTCGACATACACACCCCCACACTATCGCAGAACTTACATCCAGCTTTCCTACAGTCACCCTTTCCCATGATAGACCCACAGGTAGAAGGACCCGGGTTCGGGGCAGGGGGGTTCGGGCTTGGGGTCGGGGTCGGGTTTGGGTTCGGGTTCGGGGTCGGGTTCGGAGGAGGGGGAGCCCCTGGACATTTCCCCTTTCTGTAATCACTCTTGGACATACACTGAGAGGTGGATATACAGTAGTAGCAAGACGGGCATGCACTACAGGCCTGTTGGTCTGTGTCAGCGTCAACCCCCTGGACCAAACACTCACACATGTTTATATTTCCCGCATCGGATAGGGATTGGTAGCATTTTAATGGGTGTCCACTTGGATCACTCAATAGGCACTGGTTTACAATATAGCCATTCGAAAGAGTCGTAGTTATATCTCCTGTATTGCATGCCCCAATAGGCCCAGGAGGATACGCCGCATTATTACAATCACTCTTGTCAGGATTGACAGCCCCCCCCTTCTTCACGCAACTCGTCCCGTTCCATTCGCAAAACTGACACCTCGTACAGGCGTCCTGGTCCGCCTGGCCCGTGACTCCGTCCACGACGCAGGAGCACATATTGTCCGTCCCAATATTGGCGGAATAGCATTTACTGTCATACGTGGACCCCGATTTACTAGCAAGATAGCATCCCTGGTAATCGTCGCACTCTCCAATCCCAGTGGAGGAAGGCCCTGTATGAACCTTCGCACAGTTGGGCGGATTCTGGAAATGTTCCTTGTAGGCCCCAAAGGCCGACACGACAATGATAATGACGAGCAACAGGCCGAGAGCGGCCATGGACAGTGCCTTCATGAGTCCCTACAAGGACCCTTTAAAATTTGATAGAAGATGAGACCAGACTACAGGTCAAACAAATAGGATGCTAGCTCTCCGATTCAAAGACGACGACGTTCTGGAGGTCGGGATCGACGAAGCCGGACGGGGCTGTTTCTGGGGCCCCCTCGTCGCCGGTGCGTGTTCCTGGCCCCCCCGCTCCGCCTGGACGGCCGAACACGAAGCCGTCGCCCTGGAAATCCGGGACAGCAAGAAAATCAGCCCCAAGAAGCGGCTCCGCATCGCCGACGCCATTCGGCGATTAGCCCCCCTCGCGGCCGTCGGCTCCGTCAGTGCCGCCGAAATCGACGAGCACGGCATAACCTGGGCGAACCAGGAGGCCTTTCGGCGGGCTTTAGGTGGCCTAGGCCTACAGGGGGACTTAAAGCCGAGGCTGCTCCTGGACGGGCAAATTCCGCTGCCGGGGCACCCTGATTTCCACTGTATTGTCGAGGGGGACGGGACGTACTTGAACATTGCCGCCGCCTCGATTCTGGCCAAGGTGGAGCACGACCGATGGGTCCAGGCGACCTGCGACGCCGAGCCTGGGCTCGCCGAGCGATACGGCCTCCGCACCTGTATGGGATATGGGACGGCCGTCCATCGGGCCGGGTTGAAGGAGCACGGGCCTCACCGCCAGCATCGGACCCTCTTTGTGCGAAATTGGATTCCGTCGGGTTTACATTCCATGCCGTCAAACGGCAAGGAAAATAAGCCTCGGATTGAAGAACCGTGTTTAATCAAACTTTAATCCTTCTTCTGCTGCTTGCGGGTTCCACGGCGGTGGTGGCGCTTGGTTCCGCGGTGCTTGCTGCTGCGGCGCTTGGTGCTGCGGCGCTTGCCACCCTGCTGCTTCTGCTGCTGCTTCTGCTGCTTCTGCTTGAGACCCATTTCGTATACTTATAGGTGCTATTTTTTTTCGAGCCAGGTCAGGAGGATGGCGAGGTCGACGGCCCGAGCCTTGTAAAAGGCCCCCGCCCTGTACACGTGCGCTTCGTCGGGTTCGTACGAAAGGAATTTATTCGCAGCGTCCTTGGCGTCGCCTCGGAGTCTCCGTATCCACTTGACCGGCTCGAAGGGGAGGACCTGCTGGTCCTTGAGGCCCGTGCGACAGAGGACCCGGACGCCGGGGGCGCCTCGGGCCGGAAGATTGTACATCGGGCTGAGGGCCAGCATCGCCCCAAAGTGCATCGGGCTCTTGTCGGGGCTTCCGTACTCGCTCATGCCGGAGGGCGTCAGGTCAATCGTCCGATTCGTCTGGGTCCGCATCGTGTCCACAAAGGGGACCTCCGTAAAGACCGTTCCTATCAGGTCGCCGTCCACGTGCCGGGCCAGGAGGGAGCCCGCCATCATGCCGCCGGCCGACCGCCCGTAGAAGATTGTCTTGGCCGCCGGAAGCCCCGTATAGGTCTGGGCCGCCTGAATCACTGCCTCAATGTCCTCAATCGTCCGGACGTGCTTTTCCCGCCGTCCCGCATCCGTCCAGGCCAGCGACAAGTCGCCACTGCCCCTACAAAACGCATAGGCGATGGCGAATCCCCTCTCTAAAAGCGGCCCCCACTGGAGCAATGGCCATGCCACGGGCGTCGAGGAGCCGTAGGCCGAATAGGCGTAGCAGAGGAGCGCCTTGGGACGTTCAACCGTAATCGGATTCTTCGACACAAACAAATAGGGGACCCGGGCCCCGTCGAGGGACGTGGCGTGGAGGCGGATGCTGTGGAGGGCCAGCGTCTTTATCGACGGGGGGCGCCTCGGTTCCATTCGATGGAGAACGGGGCTCTTGGACAGAACAGTCATGATGTAAGGGGGTCTAGATGGCTCCATCACATAAAAGGACTGATAGGGGAGGTCGAGGCGCTGGGCATAGGGATTCGGCTGGATGAGCCCCGCCTGAATCATGGCGATTTGCTGGGGCTTTTTGTGGGGCTGACAATACCAGACCCGCTTGTCGCCCTCGAACTGGGTCACCATGTGGCCCGACCGCACATTGATCCACTGGGGCTCGTGCTCCTTGGGAGGGAAGACCCACGAGAGGAGGGTGGCTCCGTAGGGCTCGTAGACGGAGGAGCCCTTTTTCACGATGAGGCCGCATTCCTCCCCCGAATCGGCAAGGCCGATCGGCATCTGGAGCCTCGTGTCGGCGTGGATGCGGATGGCCTTTGTGCCCTCGATGCGCCACGTCTTTGACTCGCCCCACGTCCCCGACATACAGTACAGCGTGTTACCGGATGCGGGGCAGAGTCCCAGGAAGCGCTCCTCGTCCTTGTCTTCGAGCACGACCCGATTGTTCCGCCCCGTCTGGGCGTCGCAGCACATGATATGGGTCGTGTTGAAGGGGTACTCGACGTCGACATAATAGCAGAGGCCGTCGTGGACGTCGACCTGGCCGTTAATCCCCTTTTTGGACCAGACAATGTGCCCTGCGGCGTCCTGGCAAAACAGGTCAGACTTGTATCCGTCGTTCTTGTCCACCTGGATGTAGTAGACCTTGTTGTCGTAGAAATCGAGGTCGCTCGTCAGATGCGTTATCTTGGACCAGGCCCAGCGCCAATACACATTGCTCCCCGTCATGGTGATGACGACTGCCCCGCCGCCAATCGTAAAGGCGTCGAGCGACGTCAGATGACTCACCACCTCCAATTCCTTCTCAAACTGCTTGGCCAAACTCTTGACCCGACCCGTCAGGAGCGTGTTGAAATACCGTTTTTCTTTGGCCAGAGCCCGTTTCCACAAAGACCCCCTCATCGTTTCAAGAGGCGCTGAATTATTCTTCCAGGACAAAAAGGGGAGTTCCCGAACGGGATTCCCTGTCAGTCGTTTTGCCCGTCTTGTTCGGGCCATCGCTACTTTATCGTGTGATTTTAGTAAGAGTCAGTCTAAGGATTCGGCAAGACCTTCAACGAGAATGCCGCCCCCCCTCACAATCCATATACTTTACGACATGAACTCGGAGGCGCACCGGGCTCGTGTCCAGGCCCTAGAGGCGTGGCTCACCTCGGTGCGAGGCAAGGTGTCGGCCTTCTCCAAGCCGCAGCACTTTGACCTGCGACAGCCCCTCGGTCATGCGGATATCAATGTTCACGTGGAGATTCCCGTGGTCGGCGCCGTCCCCTGGGCGCATGCGAACGTTCTGTTGAAGAATCCCGACAAGTGGTCGGAAGATTGGAACGAGTCTCTGTGGGCGTTCAACACCGTCGTGACCGTGGGAGAGTTGACGGTCGAAGGTCTCGAGGCCCTGTTCCAGACGGCGATGTCTAGGCGGCCGGCCAAGGGCGTCTTTCACTGCCCGCCCATCCTCCAAGTCGAAGACTGCCCCCCCATTTCGATCGTGACGCCGACATACAACCGGGCCAAGCTGATTGAAATCGCCTTTCACAACATTCTGTCGACGGACTATCCCAAGAACCGCATCGAGTGGATTCTGATTGAGGATTCGGACCCTGACACGGTCGTGCCGGCGGCCAAGGAGGCCATTCTTAAGTTCCAAATCTCGAATCCGACCCTCGTCGTCAAGTACATTCCGATTCAGGGCCGGATGAGCATCGGCCAGAAGCGCAACATTGCCATTGAGCATGCGAGCCACGACATAGTCCTCTTCATGGACGACGACGACCATTACCCGCCCACCAGTTTTCGTCGCCGGGTCGCCTGGCTCGAGAAGGGATTCAATGGAAAGGACTACTCCAATGACGTGAGTGTCTGTACCACCATTGCGCTATATGACCTTGTGAGGGGCGTGAGTGCGGTCAATGTGCCGCCGTGGGGTCTGCCGTTTCAGAAACGGATATCCGAAGCGACGCTGACGTTTCGGAAATCGGTGTGGAAGGAGCGGCCGTTTGGGGATGTGTCGATTGCTGAGGGGGAGGCGTGGCTCGAGGGACGGACCCATCGCTGTATCGAGATTCCACCGCAGCAAATTATCGTTGCCTTTTCGCACAAGAACAATGTGAGCGACCGTCGCATTCCGCCGGCCGATGTCAAGGAAATCTCGTGCTTTTGGGGGTTTCCGAAAGAGTACTTGATTTTCATTCACGAATTGGCAGGGATGGAGGTGGACGACGGGGAGAAGAAGAAAAAGAAGAAGGCTTAACGGGATAATCGAAGACGGCGACGGCGACCCCCTGTGATGGATGCCTTTGCGGCTGATTCTGCAACTGCTATTTTTTGTTCTGAGTCTGCTGCCACTGGTTCTGCTGCCACTGGTTCTGCTGCCACTGCTACTGGTTCTGCTGGTGTTGGTGTTGCGACGGCTTGTTCTGCTGGTGTTGGTGCTACGACGGCTGGTGTTGCTGCGACTGCCTCGTCCACGTCTTTTTTCATTAACTCTTGGAGTCCCTCTGCTGCCAACAAATGCCCCAACGTTCTGAAATTCTGTTTGATCGCTGTATCGTACAAATCCCCACATATATGTTGAATGGCCCCTTCTGTCGTAGGAAGACCCGCCAATTGGGCTATAAATTCCAAAAGAACCGACTGCTTTATCAACGGCACCAGCTCCTGAAATTCTTTCGAGCATAGAACCGTATCTTTTGCAATAATATCCTGGACAGAAGCGGCGTTCATTTTTGGAGAGGGCATTTCCTGTGAGGGAAGACCTGCCTTGGCTAAAAGTATATTTGTACTGACGGTCACTTCTGCCACTTTTCCAAGAAGGTCTCTTACTTTGTTCCGAAGTTCAAACGGGGCTGTGATCAAAAACATCTTGACGGCGAACCCTACTACGAGCGCCTTCATGGACCGATAGGATATCCATGCCAAATCGGTCTGAAGTTGATTCGGCAGAACATCTACTATTTCGAGACCCATCTTCATTACAAACCCAGGAGTCACGGCACTCGAACTAAACATTCCTGCCGCCGATAAAAGAGCCGCTTTCCACCGCCCATCCATCAACTCCATGATGGCCAACACAAGACTTATAGGGGCTCGTAAATAGGACTGAGGTGACACGTAATTAATCATCAGCCGCACAAAATCAAGAGAGAGGTTGGCCACATAGAGAAGAAGGACAGGACTAATAGGGAGTTTATTAATTGGGTACAGGGGACTTGGAAATGTTGCCGTCCATCCCGTAACGGGGGGAAATACGAGGGGGAGACCTAGAAGGGGCCTGACGTCGTCCTGGACACTCGACAACTTGTCTGAACTCAGTGCAGTCGGACCATACTGATTTACATACGAATCTACGACTTTCCCGATCTCTTTTGAGGTATTCATGACGGTTTCAAACAGTTCATCCATCCCTCCCCCTGTTTGTCCTGTTTGTTCTGTTTGTTGATCCGACCGCAACTTTAACAAAAAATCAACAAGCGGCTGAAGTTCCTTCTCATCCTCCTTTTCCAACTCGGGAATGTCCTGGGTCCACCCAGGCTTTCCATCGTGTCTGTAAATGGCCGTCGCCACCTCGACTAGTTTTGTCATGCTCTCCATCAAGACCTCGGACGTGGTGGTGGCCGCTTTTTTCTTCAACAAGGCCCTGTATTTTCGAACCGTTTCCTGTGTGACTCGCATGGTCCTCTCCCTGATAAGAGCCCCCCTTTTTAAGAGGAACACATGACGCAACCCTCGTCGGCCTGAAAGGCGGCCTTCTGGCTCTCTTCAGCCCCCTTCTGGAGGTCCGGGTCAATCGTGAATTTCTGCGCCATGACGGGCGCCTTGGTCCTCAGATAGTAGAGCCCCGTCTTGAGCCCCTTCTTCCACCCGTAAAAGTGCATGGAGGAGAGCTTGGACTCGTTCGGCTCGGCCATGAAGAGGTTGAGACTCTGGCTCTGGCACAGAAAGGCGCCTCGGGCCGCCGCCATGTCAATCAAGGTGCGCTGCTTGATTTCCCAGGCCGTCTTGTACAGGGCCTGAATTGTCTCGGGAATTCCCGGGATGCCCTGAACGGAGCCGTTGCGCACAATAATCTGGTTCTTCATGTCTTCGTTCCAGAGATCCAGCCGAATCAAGTCCCGTATCAGGTGCTTGTTCATGACGATATATTCACCCGAGAGCGTGCGCCTCGTGTAAATATTGGAGGTGACGGGCTCAAAGCACTCATTGTAGCCGAGGATTTGCGACGTTGAGGCCGTCGGCATCGGGGCCATAAGGAGCGAATTGCGGAGCCCCTTGGCGGCCCGGACCTTGAGGGCGGCCCAGTCCAGGGTGCCGTCCTGCTGTGTCAAGGGCACTACGGAGGCCCACAGGTCGTACTGGAGAAGCCCCTTGCTCGCAGGACTGCCGGCAAACGTCTCGTAGGGCCCCTCCTCTTCTGCGAGCGTGGCCGACGTCTCGACCGCCGCATAGTACATGTGTTCAAAGATGCGCTGCTGGAGGTCTGCGGCTGAGCCACCAGTCGCTGTACCAGTCGCAGTAGCTGTAGTGGTGGCGGAGCCAACACTCTCCCAAGGCAACCGCATCATGGCAAAGACATCCGCCAGTCCCTGAACGCCAATGCCAAGCGGCCTGTGACGCATGTTGGACGCTCTCGTCTCAGGACCCGGGTAGAAGTTCAAATCAATCACCCGATTCAAATTCCTGACCGCCACGGCC
>Ga0136644_10002912_pt1 | contig 12898 bp, 16 predicted proteins | sample C_130820_EF_Meta_FD_94780 | JGI IMG/M metagenome (GOLD analysis project Ga0136644, IMG submission 94780) | Freshwater microbial communities from Lake Croche, Canada to study carbon cycling - C_130820_EF_MetaG (v2) (version 2) | ecosystem: Environmental > Aquatic > Freshwater > Lake | place... | reverse complement strand
CGGAGCAACTCAACAGCAATGGGGATATGCTCGTGTGAATTCTCTGTTAACTTGTGGAAAAACTTATTCCACCGCAGATGCCGATATTGTTAAACAAGCCAAAAGTAGGTCTAAGACCGCTCGGAATTACTGGAGAAAGCGCTGTTAGATTCCAAATAGTATACCAAATAAATATAAGCAGGATATGCAGCATACTCCAGTTTCATGTTCCGGATCTACAACTGGTGCTTCTTCTATTGGATATAATGGATTAGAAATGATGGTGGTGTTCTGCATGTATACTTTACTATATTTCGTGTCTTTAGTTTAGATTCACCATTTTGAATAGCAATATACACTGGCATTTAGTTTCAATTAGATACGCGACAAAAAATCCGTTTTTAGCATTTCAACTAAAGCTCTTGCCTTTGAGGCACGAACTCAGCAGCGTCGACAAGATTTCTCATCGGAGTAGTCTGGGTATGAGCCTTTACCTTCTCTATCTTGACCTTGATCCAGTGTTCACCGAGAGACATCGTCTTCACCCATGATTTGGTCAAAGAGATGAGTTTAGCGTGTTCAGTCTCATCATCCAAAAGCAGATGTCTACACAAAGGGCAAGAGACACATCCGCGTTGTGTTGTCATCTGGACGTCCCACCACTCGAACAAACATCGTATGTGAAAGGAATGCCCACATGGCGTGGTATAGTTGTCAGGCTTCTCATCGGTGTAGCAAATTGGGCACATTTTGTTTGTTATTGATGCTTTTGTATTAGTCTTTAATACTTATGTGATAATAAATCCGTTTTTTATGAAGTCGGGTGGCTCACGTTTCGTATATTTTACAATGTTACGCGCTTTCAATTTAGATTCAATGTAGAACGTTCGATATGCTTGAATTGGGTCCGCCTGTTTGTATTCATCTGGCATGGCTAACCGAATGGGTGTCATGCCAATAAAGGGTAACTTAGGAGGATTATTAAGAAGCCACACGATATGCTCTTCGCTCTTATGAAGCTTAGTTTCGCCATACCGAAACTGATACTCCTTACAAAGCCACCAGCCAAGAGAGCATAGCCACATATAGTTCGTAAGTGATTCGCGAGCCCAAATGGCAGACGGGTGATTCTTATGAGCTAGTTTGTAGGCATTTGCAGGTAGAAGACTATTTGTCATCCAATGAGCTGAGTATAGTAATTGTGCAGTTTCTATAATCATCTTTACTACATGTTTGTCACAATGTGCTTCTGCTGCTTGTTTAGGATTTGAATACAGAAAGAAGATATTCATCTGCAATCAAGATATAATTGAAAGCATAAATCCATTTTACACTACAATTGGAGTATTCATAGTAAAATATAAGTTAACTCTTCCTTTTCTCAAATATGCAGAATCCATCATATCAATTTCACTTTTTGATTTATTACTAGTCATAATTAAAACAATATTTTGATATAAAAACATATCATCTAAAAATGAACACCAAGAGGATTTATCTTTGACACTTATAGAAATTTTTGGATTTTCCACTAATTTGTTATGATGAATATTATATAGTAAAATATCAATTTCTTCCAAAACTACTACAATCGGTGATTCTTTTGCAATATCATTCTCTCTAATCTGTGTTATCAAATTATTAAAATTATCACCCGGAACGGTTGGATTAAATGTGTGACAAAAGGAAGCATTTATTTGTTTTGCTACTAAATATCCTATCGAGCTTTTACCACTACATGGAACTCCTTCTATAAATACAACTACTTGCTCCTTACGCTTATACTCACTTACAATTTCATATAATACTGGTTCTTGACACAGTAGTGGTTCTAAATTTTTTAAGTTTAACAACAAGCGAGAATAATTAAAATTTGAATATGACCCATATCGATTATAGATATAAATACTATTGGATTCAGATTTTATAATTTCTCTTATGTCATTTTCTCCACGAATAGTTACTTCCTTTCTTTTCGTGAGATAATCAAAATATTTTGGAGTAGTGATTATTGTAATTTTAAGGTCTGATAAGCTGTAACAATCAAATGCATTAATATATCCAATTGATTTTGAATTAACAAAAAATCCTGATGAAATCTTTCTTGATTTAAAAATCGATATAGTGGAAGTGAGAACTTCTTTATTGAGAAGTGTAATGATATCACCATGAGAATCAATATCGTATCTAATTTTATACAAATAAAGATTGGCAAATCTTAGAAAGAACACCAAGAAACTTGTTATATACTCTGTCTGCATAAATCCCCAACCTACCAATAGAAGGTATAGATTATACATCTTAGTATAAATAATACTTCGTCACTATAAATCGCTCTTATAAATAATGGACTTGTCTACAATTCTTGTTTCAATTTTAGTAGCAGCAGCTGTTGTGGGTGGAGCATATTTGTATTTTAGTAACACCGGTATGCTTTCAACCGCTACGGTTGTTCATGCAACAATTGAAGATGGTAAGAAACTCTTTACAAGCAATAAAGCTTTGCCTCGTTCTAAAGATCAACAAGAAGGCCTAAGCTTTTCTTACACATGTTGGGTAAAGGTAGATGACTTTTCTTATAGATATGGTGCGCCAAAGGTAATTTTTACCAAAGGCTCTCCAGATTTGAAAACTATGTGTCCTGCTCTTCTCGTAGATGCAAATACAAATTCATTCTTGGTGAAGGTAGATACCTTTGGTGGCACTGAAACAATACCAATTGCCAACATTCCCGCAAAGAAGTGGATTCATGTAGCTATCGCAGTAGATCAAGAGGCCGTAAACGTATACATTAATGGAACTTTGTATATTCATCATAGTATTACACACGTGCCCAAGCAGAATAATTCAACTGTAAGCACGGGAGTTGATGGTGGATTTGACGGAAAGTTAGCAAATCTTGAATATTATGGATATTTGTTGACACCAGATGCCGTACAGTCTTCTATGGCAACTGCGCCTCAAATGGACCCAAATGATATTGGTGGTCCTTTACCTCCTTACTTTGACATCTCATGGTGGACTGGGCGTCGATGAATTCTTTATTAATCCAATTTGAGCCCTTGCTGCTGCGGATGCATCCGCACCCTGCTTAGCCTGCGACGCCATCTTATCAAAGTCTGCCTTTAGTGAAGTTAATCTAGTGTCCAAGTCTACTGTATCATTTTGCAATGTCAGTAGAGTTGGTGGTCCGGGAGTTAGATGCTCGCGCGTTCGAGTCAAAAGATAGATAATTACCAATGCGAGTAATCCTAAAACTACGTGTTCCATCTTCTTTGCTTTCTTAGATATAAATGAGTTCTCAAGGACCAGCAACAGGATCAGCACCAACTGGTGTTCCTGCAGGATATGTTTGGAATGCTACAAGCATTCGTGATTCTTCAGATTGGATTTCTTATAAGAAACAAAGGCTGATATATAAATCTAATGAAGTTGCAACTACTGCTGCGAATGCATGCAAGCTTTCGAAATATGAACGCCCTTGGTTTGTCAATGGACAAGACTACAAGCTTGATTATCTAAATGGAAAAAATAAGTGTGCCAAATGCGAAGCAGGAGCCTTTAATGGCCCCACTGGACCTATTAGTAACTAGGCATTAGATCTTTATCTATCAGATACTGTCTCGCATACTCAGACATCAAAGTTGATAAAATTGTTTTTAGTTTACTCAGTGCATCGACCATTTGTTCACGACTCATTTTGCGGGCCTCTACAATGCGGTCAATCAATCTAAAAATTTCATGCTCACGACGAATATATTTCTCAAGTCCAATATTTGATAATCTTCCCTTAAACTGGTCAATTTCAAAGTCTATCTTGCTTGGAGAAACAATACCATGACTTTCAATGAGACTTTCAAGTGTTCCAATATCGCCATACACAATATAAAGTCGCCCTGCGTCACCGTTGAATAATGGTGATAGCTTTTCAAGCATAGAAGTATATTTCTTAAACTTCGCAAGTGCGAACATACGCTTCGCCATTTTGAAATAGTTTCCTTCGTGATGAAGCACAAATATGTTTTCACGAAGAGATGGGTCAATCTCTCCCATACCGGGATTCAAATCTTTACCATTATTTTGAAATTGATAAATCATTGAAAAATCCGTAAAGCGATTATTTTGAACCCAAGATACTACATCAAGTTTCGTAATAATAGGAGTTTGGAAAGCTTCATATAGTGTGAATCGTTTTCCATTTTGTAACCTTTTAGAGCCGGTGTATACCTCAGATGGTGTCCAACGAATTACATTTGGACGAAAGTCTCTTTGAAGTGCGAGTAGTTCAAGCTTTGAAGGGTGCTCCTTTATGCGACGTGATCCATCATGAAATACTTCATCTGAAATAATACCTTCCCGATGTAATTTTTCTAACTGAAACTTTGAGCGAGTATAGTTGTATGGGCTACCAATGATAACCCATTCTTCTACCGAACCACTCTTTATGTCACCAATGTATGTATTGGGGAGTGAGGATACTATTCTTACAATATGCTTAAATCTTCTCACAAGGTCCTTTACTGCTAAATCACGATTTCCATGAGTCTTTACAATTTCATACGCATCATAATCTCCCGCATATATTTGTGAACGCAGAGACATACTTCCTACTACATTAACATCTTTGCCATTTGTGAATGACATTGCTCGAAGAATAGTTAGAGCATCTTCAGGATACCCTCCTGGATAATCTTTTTTTACAGTCAATGACATGTTATTCTTATAAACGGAAAATGAATACTTCTTTTTATTTCTGCTAACAAGCAAGGATGCCTAACAAGAGAAAGACACGTGGAGCAAGGAGTAGAACGTGCTCCGAAAACATGACGGACGATAGTGGTCCACCCCCTCCCCCAAAGAAGAAAGGGCGTCGCCGCAACACTAAGGAAAGTGACACAATTTGGGTAGATGATGATACTCTCTCCTCAGTGGATGATAAGCCTACTATTGTTCTAACATTTGATGATTCAGATGATTCAGAGTATGTTCCTGAAGACGAAGAATCCGAGCTAGACGAAGAATTTATTCAGTATCTACTTGAGAAGTATGTTGGAAAGCCCGAGCCGGAACCTCAACCTAAAAACACTCGCTCTTCAAAGAAGAATGACATCGCGCCTATTAAACTTACCACAGCTGAAGAGACATATTTTAAGAATCAGTCACCCTCGAAACGAAAGGAACTTATGGCACTGATGACACGCGTCTCAACTTTGGTGTTAGATGAAGGAGATACACCTCACAAGTTCCGTGTTCTGCAACTACCTATTTCAGATTACGTAAAATCAAGTGTTATCAAAAAGATTTCGGCTATTGCAGAGATTTGTAGTGAAGGCGGTGATGGTCATAAGCTTCGTAGTTGGGTTGATGCGTTCATGCGTATTCCATTCGGAAAGACAGTTCCTTTACCAATTCAGATGAAGGATGGTCAAGAGAAGTGTACTCAATTTATGGTGAATTCTCGCAAGAAGATGGACAAGCATATCTATGGAATGGAGCCAGCAAAGCTTCAGATTATGCAGATTATTGCCCAGTGGATTGTCAATCCTTCATCAGTTGGAAATGTTATTGCCCTACAGGGTCCTATGGGAGTAGGTAAGACCTCCTTTGCTAGAAAGGCGATTGCTGAGGTTCTTGATCGCCCATTTGAGTTCTTTACGCTTGGTGGCGCATCTGATATTGCGAACTTCACTGGTCACTCTTATACATATGAAGGCTCACTCTGGGGACGCATCGCAGATTCATTAATGCACGCAGGGACTATGAATCCTGTAATGTATTTTGATGAGCTTGATAAGATTTCCAGCACACCACAGGGTGAAGAAATTGTAAGTATGATGATTCACATGACGGATAGGTCGCAGAACACTCAATTTCACGACCGTTACTTCGCAGGAGTAGACTTCGATTTGTCACAGTGTTTGTTCATCTTCTCATTCAACGATATCGAAAAGGTCCATCCTATTCTGCGTGACCGTATGACAGTCATTCATTGTGGCGGATATAATGAAAAAGATAAGACTGTTATTTTGAAAGACTATATCTGGCCTCAGATTCTTGATACACTCTGCTTTTCCACCAAAGATGTCACTCTTTCGGAAGCAGCTATCAAGTTTATGATTGAAGAGTATTCTAAGGACGAAAAAGGTGTGCGCACGTTGATACGCACTGTAGAAAGCATGATGACTCGTCTCAATATGTTACGAGTCGCCAAACATGAAAGTATGAAGGACTATAAGTTTTATATGGATGTTCAATTTCCTTTAGCGATTAGCGAGTCTGTAGTTAAGACTTTGTTATCTGATTTTGAAAAGAAGGAACCTGAGTCGTGGAAGAGTCTATACTGCTAGAATGCGGTATATCCTGCTCCAATTACATTACACATTCCAATCAGAACTCGTGTAACAACTAATGCGGCACATATAATCCCAATAAGAACAAAAACACTTTCAATAGGCATTTAATAATTATTTAATATGTAATGTGTTAACCCGTTTTAAGTGTTTCTTCGTTTTCAAGTGTGTTTGCATTTCTTTTTGACCTCTATAGTGGATATCACATACCTTACAATGTAGATCTAATTTGCTTTCAAAGTTAAGATGAGATTTGCTAAGAAGATGTAATTTTAGAGCAGATGGAGAATCTAGTTGTAGATTACATTTTTTACACTTATTTCTAAATTTATTAACACACACTTGTATCTTTTTTTCCATCTGATCGTATACATGAAAGCATGCTTGGGTTTGTGTAGACCTGCCTTGATTTGCCTCAAAAAAATATTCACCGCATATACATTCAAACTTATCTTTTGCGATACACTTGAGACCTCGAACACAATATCCTTCAAACTCAGTAGACATATGTGAAGAAACTTCTAGTATGTGTTCTGTTCTAAATTGACCACACATACAAACATATCTACACTTGGCATCTAATCTCCATCCTAATGGGATATCCATTGTTTATAGTAAAGATAATTTTAGTAGTCTCAACGACCTTTGTTGTTTTTATAATTCATACTCCTATAACACCCTCCATAAATTCATTAATCAAGTTGATTGACTTTGAAGTTTCACCAGAGCTTCATTTGTTTCAAAAAAAGTCATTAAAAAGGTCTGAAATGATGTGCTTATAGCATAAAACTCCTTAGAGGTTAGCTTCTTACGTCTTTCAACAACTTCATCCATGTCATTGGAATTAAAAACTTTTAGATACTCGATAAATATTGTTTTACGTTCCTTTGAAAGCGAATTCGCATATCGAATGATTGCGTCTTCCATTACCCCTTACAAAGATTTTGCTTTTAAATGTAAAGTATTTGTTATTAAGGCAACCTATACTGCTAAGAGGGCATCTCGAAAGATACCATACACGCCACGATCCTCATCCTCTATCAACGGGTCCATCCAGGTGTCCCATTCTCCTACTGGAACATGATTGTCTCGCAGAATGACGAGTGCCTGACGAATGCGTTCAGTTACATCTTCTAGCTCCATAAGTGGAGGAAGAAGGCGCCCAAGACGCTCTGATAGAGACTCTTGCGAGCCAATACCATCCATATAGCCTGCGAGGACATTGCAGATGCGCGACAGGTTACCCTGAGCACACATGCCGATGTTATCCTCCAACTCGCGCTTAATGATGCGACACAGGTCCTCCTTGTCTGACGATGCCTTCACATACTGCCAAACACAGTCAAGAACCTTTCCGTAGATTCCCACCTCGATGTCGTAGATGCTAGTGTCCTGTGCGTATTGCGACATCATTTGCCAAGCCGCCTTCTGTGACAGATTACACTCCAACCCAATCTCGAATGGTGTCTTTGATGAGATAGTTGCGTGCCAGCGATACCCCTCAGGAACTACCGTCTCACGAATCTTCGCAACGATGTCCTTTGTCTGCTGAACAGCGGCTGTAGTATGGACATTTTGAGGGTCGGCTGCGAATGCCGCAAGTGGTCGTTCCCTAGCCTGTAAGCCTAGCGGAGGCGGTGCTTGCTGTGCGGCTACTCCTACGGCTGCAGCTCTATCCCGAACAAGCTGCCGCGCAGCTTCTAAGTGGTTAACACCTCCATTGACAATGTTGTTATTGATGCCGTTGATGAGGTTATTGATACGGTCAGCATTCCGCGCCTGTATTTGCGCCAGTTGAGCACGCCTGCGCTCAACAATATCTCTATTACGAGCCCTCGCCCTCTCGTGTGCTCCTCCATCGGGGTCAACACCCGTCAGTCTAATGTGGTCTCGTTGCCGTGTGATTAACTCTTGAAACACGCGGTTCTGCTGCGCCCTACGCAGCGTTACATCGGCTAAATACATACGTGTGATGTTTTCTGCATTATCAGGGTCTGCCTCTCGGCGAGCATGAAAGGCTTCTGCCATCTCTCTAATCTCCTTCTTGTGAACGTATTGCATCTCCTTTGCAGCCGTTCTATTTGGACCAGTGATTGCCAGTGTGTTGATATGTAGAGTGCACCTTTCATTTCCCTCATAGGAGCGTCTTGTGCATTGAGTTCCTTTTGCTATGATTGCGATACACGTTGGCATTTTGTATTGCGTTGATACCTTATACTTTAAGCTGATTAAATCCATTTTACATGGAAAACGGATTTACACGAGATATATCTTGAGATAACTTAAGACAGAATGCAATCGTTTACTGTCTTGTATATCACTACAAATGCGCATTCCCAAGCAGAGGGAGGCTGCTAATTAATGGACGAAGTTAGTTGGGGCTCTAAGCCACCGTAAATTTTGAACCCAACCAAGCAAGTTATATCTGCTTGTAAAAAAGGATATAACCAAGCAGACTTTTGTTATCTTAACCGGCTTGTAAAATATAGAGTTAGAATTAACTGAGTAGTTTGGGAAGAACTTCGAATACCAAAAATCCCTTAGGCATCATTCTCACCAAATGATGTTGAAGTTATATAATCTCATGGTAATGAGGGCATTGTTACTAAAACAATGTTATCTTTTTCCGCCTCTGTAATATTTTGATAACATCATGTTCCAGAGTTCAACACCAGTTTCCATGCTATTGAATCCACGCACTTTTGTAAAGCTGTCATATTCTCTGCGATAAACTTCTCTTCTTGTCGCCCAATTTTGACTCCAAAACTCCTCGTTCGTCTTTTGAGATAGTAAATCTGATAACCCAACCATCCACGCAATACACCAACCAATTTCTGCGGTATCGTGACTTTGAAGATTATAACAATGGTCGCTTCTTAGACGTCTTGGATTATCTGCTAAGCAGGCTACGTCATTTACAATTGGCATTCTTTCTAGAAACACTCCGCTAAAAAAGTTGTAGAATGCTAAAATTGTATCTGGTTCTATCGAATATGTTGATACGATATCAAACATATCTTCTTTTGGAAAATAAATTGCTAGTAATGCATGACCATCATTGTGTGATTCAGCAATTCTCATGTAAAAAACAGTAGGTCTTTCTTTGCTTATCGATAACCAATCAAAATAATGAGGACCATTATGTCTTCCTTGTTGTGTTTTTGGATTTATTAGAATATCAAAGTCCCATGCATACAGCGGTGACTGTGGATATGGATATGGTTTATTTACATAGTCAAACTTTTCTGGAAATCTTCCAAAAATATTCCTTTTAAGAATTATCAATGAGTTAGCATTGTTTTGTGACAACCTATTCTCCTGCGTGGCGTTTCTTACAGGTAACTTTCTAGGAGCCGCCATTGTAAATAAACCATGAAAAATGGATTCTTGTTTTTAAAATTGAAGCTGATAATTCCAATATAGTAAGTATAAAATGGGTCAGTATTACTTCCCAGTTATTCTTGCCGAAAAGTCAGACAAAGAGTACATTCGCACGTATCTGGATGCAAGTATGTATTATAACGGTATAAAATTAACAGAGCATTCGTATATTGGTAATAACTTTATGACGATTGTCGAGAACCTGATTGGTCCAAATGGAATGTTCTATAGAAGTCGCCTAGTATGGGCTGGAGATTACGCTGATGCCGAGCCTAATTCTGAGAATAATCTACACAGCATGTGCGATACGAAGGACCCATTTGTATATAGAGGAGAGCTTGTATCGTATACCTACATTGTGAACCACACAAAGAAGGTATATGTTAAGAAAAATGCTGGCGATTTCCATCCGCTACCCATTCTGACCGCAGAAGGAAATGGGCGTGGGGGTGGTGATTACAATGGGGCAAATATGGAGATGGTAGGAAATTGGGCACGTGATGTTATTTCTATGGAAAATGAGGCTCCTGACTATACACTGATTGAGTGTGTATTCTGCGAAGCTATATAATCTGCCAGTTTGAAATGCCCGCCGGTCTAAACTTTTTGGAGAACCATGAAAAACGGATTTTTCATCTCCAACTAATAGACTTAGTAGGTGATGATACGAGAGTAGATTTCAAAATCGTGGAGCCTTAGATAGGGAAAGTCCAGTAGCAGGACACCACCAAATATTCCGTAAGGCGTTGTAATGCAGGATATAGTTTGAAGCTATGCTATGTCGCTCAGAGTGAGGGCGTTTTTAACTCAGAAAAACGGATTGTTGGGTTCCAATACAGTATAGGTTACCGAGACTGCGAAAGCAGTGGACGCACATAAACAAAAAGAAGCCAACACTATTTAGGAGCGGATAGATCCCGTTTAATTCTAAATAGGGGTTGGAGGTGTGTGCGACAGGAAGATGCGAAAAGGAGGGGCATTTTTCACTTATAATGCCTTTCGAACCATAAAAAACGGATTTTTTTAGTATCTATTCATGAATCTTAAGAGCTACAATAAGAGAAAATGACAACAGTTCAAAACACGAACAATATGCGCAAGTTCTCCAAGATGACATTCTCCTCGCAGGAGGCGCGCCGCCTCTACCTCGACCTGCAGCCGCTGAAGGACGTAGAAGCAAAGCTTATCAAGCCTCTCTCACCTGAAGCCAACACTGATGCGCTCAAGATGAATGAGCTCAGGGAGCGCTTTCGTTTCGCAGACTTTCACGTAACAGACCATGCGCGGGGACTTTACTACAAGGTCGAGGTCGATAACGCCGGCATAGACCAGACTCCGGTTATATACTACTTTGGGGACAACGGTAGGTCCTACCCTTGCGGTGGCTTTCCTCGTCCGTTCAAGATTGAAATGACAACCGGCACTGCCCGTGATATTACGAAGGACGTTACACACTTCTTCGAGTAAACTAAAAAAAGAAACAAAAGAAAGATTTTTCACTTAAATAAACTGAGAAACCATACAAAACGGATTTGGTAAGTTCAAGTTTTTCAATGGTAAGGTTCAAAATGCTTTCAACATGGTATTTCTATTGGCACAACAAATTGACAAACGAGAAGGGACACTACATGGCGTTCACTTGCTATCTCGATGTGAAGGATACGCTCTATGATATGGCTGAGCAAGAGAAGGGCTTACATTGGTTTGTTGCGGAGGGGGAGCACGATGAGCACCCCTGCAACAAGGAATGTCGTTGTAAGTCGCACACTGAGACGTGGGTGCCTTAACGGGAACCATGAAAAACGGATTGTTGGGTTTCAAGACAGTAGATAGCAGGGAGAAGCCAAAATGACTTATCATCAATAGCGGGGGGAACCCGCATACGTACAACCATTAGTTAATGTAAAAAAGACTTCATTCGGCTATGCCAGTAAATGTTCTGGAACTCGTAAAGAGGGATGAAGTTTTTCACTTATAGAATACTATTCTCGATATTTATTGAATAAGTCAATCCAATATTTCATGTATAATTTATCTACACTTCTATAATCTGGATTAAAATTATCTAAAAGGTCCTGTGTTATATCTGACCAGTTATCTACAATTAATACTGGCAGTCCTTCATATAACAAATCTAATTCTGATTTTTTGACAATTGGTATACATCCTAATATTAGTGCTTCCCATGTTCTATGACAATCTAATCCATTGCCAAACGGAGATACTACATATTTATATTCAATCATTTTAGTCCATGACTTAATTCTAGATATAGGAGTTGGTTCATAGTATACTAAATTTTTAGATATTTGATTAATAGCATCCTTTCTATCATATGTATATCTACCCGTCATACCAAAGTGAAAATTGCTATAACACTTATTTTCTTTAGGTATGTTTAGTGATCTTACTTTTTCTAAGTCAATAACCTGATCATCAACTGATTGCATTTTCCCCCATAATGGTCTTTTGGTTAATGTATGAAAATCTAAACCAATTGGCAATTGAATAATTTTATCACTTATTATTTTTGAATTTTGTGCATACCATTTTAGTAATAGTGGATGTTGTAATATTGCGTTTGTTTCATATATATAATCATCCGGTATAGATTTATCTGTATCACCTGTTAATAATACAAATTTATATTTAATATTAGGCAAATAATTTAATAAAAAATTTGATAATGCTGTCGTATTAATATATATAATTTCTCCGTTTGATTTTGGATATGTTGTTGGAATATCTTTACTTTCAGATATCGGATTAGTAATATGATGATCACTTGTATAAAAGAAATTTCGTGATGATATATATTTACAAGGTTTATAGTGTTCTATTCTCATTCTATTCAGAATGTTTATATTTTGAATTTTAGAATTAGACATTTTATATATTAGAAGCAGACCAAGTAAAAGGAAAACCATGAAAAACGGATTGTTGGGCTTCAATACAGTATAGGTTACCGAGACTGCGAAAGCGGTGGACGCACAGGATTGCAACGTCAAACTATCAACTACCGAAAGGTTTTATATACGAGAAGAGGCGATGCAGATGAAGCCAATACTGGACGACTATATGGATTAATCCAGGTGTTGGAGGTGTGTGTGCGACAGGAAGATGCGAAAAGGAGGGGCATTTTTCACTTAAACCACCCCACCCCATCCCAGAACCATGAAAAACGGATT
>Ga0136644_10002911_pt1 | contig 12909 bp, 12 predicted proteins | sample C_130820_EF_Meta_FD_94780 | JGI IMG/M metagenome (GOLD analysis project Ga0136644, IMG submission 94780) | Freshwater microbial communities from Lake Croche, Canada to study carbon cycling - C_130820_EF_MetaG (v2) (version 2) | ecosystem: Environmental > Aquatic > Freshwater > Lake | place... | reverse complement strand
ATTTTTTAATAGATGATGTAATGGCGTTAATCCATCATTATCTTGATCATCAATAGCATTGGGAAATTTTTCTATCAACATTCTTATAATATCATCACAGCAATTGTTTTTAATAGCGAGATGAAGTAGTAACATTCCATTCTCATTTTCATAATTTAATACAGAATAAAACTCTTCATCTTCATCTTCATCATTATCTTTTTCATATATTTCAGTTTTTGAATTAACTAAAATTAAAATAATTTTTTCAACCGACCAATTATTTTTAAATGCATATTCTAGTAATTTGAATAGCTCTTCATCTGAATATAATTTGAATTGCTCTTCATCTGAAAGTAATTTGAATTGCTCTTCATTTGAAAGTAATTTGAATTGCTCTTCATCTGAAAGTAATTCGAATGGCTCTTCATTTGAAAATATTTGTATTAGATTCTTCATCTCTTTTAGTTTTAAAAGACAATCTTCCATTTTAAGAAGATTGTCTTTCATTTTAAGAAGATGATCTTCCATTTTAAGAATTAGAGATAAAAAATAGTAAGAGTTAAAAGTATATATTTGTTTTTAAACATAATTAAATATTATTTTTTCAATTTTTTTAATAATTATACAAATTAATTATTTATTAAAAACTATTTTTTATAAATTATTTCATTTATAAAAATTCCTACTATAAAAAAATAAAATTATTAGGTTGATATGGATTAGTTATTTTCCAATTAAAACTATTAACCCATTTTGTATAATTTTCATCATTCTCTATTATTTTTAATAACTTGTTAAATTTCTTAATTTGACAATATTTATAAATAATATCTACTCCAATTAAATCGTTATTTTTTATATATTTTAAAAATAAATCACGCATTTTAAAACTATTATCTATAACTTTATTTATTTCATTACTATAAGGTTCTATTTCTAAATCATCTTTTATTTTATAATTATTTATATAATAATTCGGATTATCTCTATAATTTATTTTCTTTTGAGGAAATTTTAACTTATTTCGATATCTTAATGATTCTATATTTAATTGTAATAATATCTTCTTGTTTTCTAGTGATTTAGTTATTTCATATACATAATATAATTGTGGATAAGTTAATTGATGTATTAATGGCTCATTTTTATCATACTTGTTCATTAATTTTGCTTTTACATCCCATTTTCCTTGAAATATATGATCATAAGAAACTCTCAAAAAACTATGAAATCTATGTACTGTATCTCCTTTACCAACTAAAGATGGTAATACTTCTCTAACTTGTTTATCAATTTTATTAATTAATTTCTTCTTTTCAATTAAAATATATTTTCTAAGTTTTTCAAACCATTCCGGTGGTCCATGAATATTCCATTTATCATTATTACATTTCATTTCTGCATAATTATATCTTGCACATATTATCGGATCTTTTGATATAAATTGAAACATATCATATTTGTTTGTTCCTCTGAATTTTGTTATTCCTATCTTCGGTAATTTAGGTGGATTATCTAATAAATGTTTTAATATTTTTTCTGTTTTATGATCACTTTTATTATATCGTAACTTGTATTCATTAATTAACTCTAAACCTAATTTAGTTGCCCAAATATAATTATCATATGATTCACGAATCCAACAATAAGGACCTAATGTATTTTTAACTACTACTGAATTTCCATAAATTTTACTACAATCTATATTTGATTTCAAATCATGATGTACTTTTGATAACATTTGAGCTATTTCAATTGGAATTTTTAAAACATGCTTATTACAATAATATTGTGCACATTTTTTTGGATCTTTATCTAAATAAAAAAAATTAACCATTTCGTTTTAAATATAATTTATATTTAAATTATATACATATGAATTTTAATTATAAACAAAAATATTTAAAATATAAACATAAATATACTGAATTACAAAATAATTTACTCGAAAATGAATTAACATATGATTATCTTACATTAGAAAATTTTGATCAAATTGGAGGTAAAGATAATTTGAATAAAAAAAATATTTTAGGTACTCCATTAGTTTCTTGTAGCCAAGCTTCTGCTAAAATTACTGGTTATTATAGAAATGGTATATGTTCAACTGGTCCTACTGATAATGGAACACATATTGTATGCGCGATTGTTGATGATGATTTTTTACAATTTACTAAAAGCAAAGGCAATGATTTAATAACTCCTCATCCTCCATCATTCCCTGGATTAGTAGCTGGAGACGTATGGTGTTTATGTATTTTAAGATGGATTGAAGCTTATAAAGCGGGTAAGGCTCCTAAAATTATAGCCGAATCAACTAATAAAATTGCTGAAAAATATATAGATAAAGATATATTACTAAAGTATGCTATTAATTTATCAAAATAATCTTAAATAATTAATAATAATTTTTAAAATATTTTCATTATTTAATACTTTTTTAACTTCAAACTTACTTTTTTTAGATATACATAATAAATTTATATATAATTCTTTCATACAATTATTATGTATTAGTATATTATTATTATTTACGTTTACTATTTTATAATTATTATTATTTTCCCAGTAAATTGATACAATCCATCCATTATTAAGTTTCCTATTTAATAAACATTCTCCGGTTATACTATTCCATACACATAATGTATTATCAGATGAATTAGTAATTAATTTTTTACAATCTGGACTCCAACTAATATTTTTAACTGTCCAAGTATGTCCAGAAAATTTTAATAAACATTCTCCAGAATATGCATCATTGATACATATTGTGTTAACATAAGAACCAGATGCTATTTTTTTACCATCAGGACTCCAGCTAGTTGAAAATATCCAATGTATATGTTCGTGTAAGGTTAATAAACATATTCCTGAATCAATTTCCCAAATACGTACTGTTTCATCAAACGAACATGATGCAATTTTAGTACCATCTGGACTACATGTAATTGATATAACTCGATAATTATGACCTTCTAAATTTAATAAATGATTACCAGAATTTGAATCCCATATAGATATCTTTCCATCATCTGATCCTGAAATTATTTTAGTATTATCTAGACTCCATATAGTACAATATATATTATAATTATATAATAGTGTTAATAAACATTCACCTGTAATAGTATACCATATTTTTATTGAATTATCAAATGATCCTGATACTAATTTTATAGCATCTGAATTCCATTTTAGTGATATAATTAAATCAGTATGTTCATACAGTTTTGATAATAATTTTTGATTTTCAATATTCCATATTTCTATATTATTTTCTTTAGAACCTAATGCAATTTTATTACCATCAATACTTAAATCAAGTGATGTAATTTCACTATTACATTTTATTGTCTTTATAATTCCACTCATTCTTATATAAAATAGTGTAAATTTTTCTTATAATATATACTTGAAATACATACCAATTTCAATTTTTATAATATTTTTGTAAAAAATTGAATTTTTAATTATTTCATTGCACTATTTAAATAAAATTCTATCATCAAAAAATTAAAAGTAATAATGTCAGTACGAAACGTCGCTATCTATGTCCTACATGGCAACCATGTTCTAGTTTGTCGTAGCGGTAACTCCTATAATAGAGGACAGATTATCAGCGCCGGTGGTGCTAGAGATAGAGATACTCCTGAAGACGCTGCTATCCGCGAATCATGGGAAGAATCTGGTCTAGTGATTCCTAAGAATCACCTTACTCGTCTACTAACTAGTCATCTAACAATGTCATCAGATCTAGCAGTATTTGTTGTAAATTACTCGACGCGTCCAATTGTTCCTGGACCACAGCCTCAATACGCAGGAGAAGTAATTAATGCACCAGTTATTCCCGGAATAGCAAATACTGCTGGAAACGGTTGGACATGGCTACCTCTTGAAACTGCCAACAAGCTTTCTTCAAATGAGCAAAGGAAAGGTCATAAAATAATCTGTCACATTCTTCAAACTTTGCAGGATCCTGCAAAGAGAGGACCATTGATTACATCTGTTGCATCTGCTGCACCTGCTGCATCTGTTGCATCTACTGCATCTGTACAAACCATCATAAATTTCAAGACTATGTCTTGTCCTTTAAGATGTGGAAGTTGTGCACCCAATGCCAAACATTATTGCACGAATTGTGGTGCATTAAACCATCATCGCAAGCGTGAATGTACTTCACCAGGAAAAAATGTTCCTTGTCCTTTCAGATGTGGAAGTGGAAGTTGTGCATCTAATTCATCACACTATTGCTACAAGTGCGATGCACGTAATCACCATCGTTCCAAGGATTGTGAAAAAAGCAAGACATGGTAAACCTGTTTTTTATATTTTTTTATATTTTTTTTTATATATGTATATAGTATATTATTATGAATAATTACAATACAATCATAATTGGATCTGGATTTGCAGGATTATATTTTGCATATAAATCTAAATTAACTAATTTTTTAATTTTAGAAAAAAATAATAGAATTGGTGGTCGTGTTTATAATAAACAATGGAATGATGAACCAATAAGTTTAGGTGGTGGTGTTATTAAAGAAAATAATTTATATACATTAGCTCTTGTAAAAGAATTAGGATTTGGGTCAAATATAGAAGATTTTACTTCTACCTATCATTTTCAAGAATTAAAAGGTAGTATTCCTAATGAAAATTTATATCATAATAATAATAAAATTATAATAAAATATTTAAGAAAAAAATTTAATGAAAATAAAGATGAAATTATAAAATTTAAATTTTCATTTAAACAATTTTTATTATATTATTTTGATTACCATGTTTATAAAAAAATTAATGATATTCTATTATATAAAAGTTATATGGATGCTGATATTAATTACGTACTGAGAGATGATACAATATACGAATTATTACGTGTTTCTGAATTCAAGTTAAAATATCTTAAAAATGGTGGATATAATTTATTATTAAATAAATTAGTAGAAATAATAGATAATAAAAATGATAAAATTATTAAAAAATGTTGTGTTGTAAAAATATCAAAAATAAATGATAATTTTATAATTGAAAATTCAGAAGGAATTAAATATTCTTGTGATAAATTAGTATTGGCTACTACTAAAGATCATAATATACAATTTGATTTTGATGAAAATAATAAACATTTACTAGAGAAAATTAATAATATTTATGATTCAATTGATGGTAAAGAATATATTAGAGTTTATACATATCATAAAAATGGTCATGGTCTTAAAAGTTCTTCATTTACTTCAAATATTCCAGGTAAAATTATTATTATGAGTGATAAAATTATTATGGCTTGTTATACGGAATCACATAATGCAAATGATTTATTACAATTATTAAAGAATAAAGATAAAATAGACCAAATTAATATAGTCTATAATTTATTAAAAAATAGTAATATTAATATTACTAAACCAGATGATATAATATATAAATTTTGGGATATTGGAACTCATTATATTAAACCAACTATTATTTATGATGAATTAAAAAATAAAATAAAAGAATTAACAAAAAATAATATTTATTTAATTGGTGAATTATTTGCAAGTGATCATGGATGGGTTAATTCTGCTTTAGAATCTGTTAATAATATTTTATAGTATTTTTATTTATAAATAAAAAATTAATAAATTATCTTCTTCATAATTAAATGGATGTCTAGTAGAAATATTATCATAGTTATTTATTAATTTATCAATATATTCTTTAATATTGTTTTTTAGTATATCAATATCATTACTTATACTAATTAATTCACTATGTTCATAAACATCAAATAATATAGTCCATTCTTTTCCTTGAATTGTTACTTTTCCTTTAATTTCATTATTTTTTTTATATAATTCAATCTCTTGTAATTTTTGTTTAGATAACCAATTTATACTATTATGAACAATTAAATCTTCAAAATCACCAATATTAAATTCTCCATTATTATCACCAACTACATATTCAGGTGGAACTGAACCATAATCATCTACTTTTGTATATAATGATTCTAATTTTATACCATCAAATATCATTTTATTATTATTTCTATAATCATCTCCATCAAACCAAATAACATCTCCACGAGTCATAAATGATTTTGGATCAAAAATTTTTGTATAATTTTTATTTGGATATAATGTATTTGAATATTCATATAATTGTCTTTCATTATTCCATCTAAAATTAGGACCAGAATTATTATATTTACCGTTTATTATTGCTTTATAAATATATCCACTTGCTTCATGTAAAATAGGCATTTTTAATTTTAAATAATATTTATTATTATTTAAAATTTATAATATAATTATTCAATTTTTTTTATTATAATTATTCAATTTTTTTTATTATAATTATTCAATTTTTATAATTTATTATAAAAAATATTTAACATTTAATTTCTAATTTCTTTATTAATTAATTTTAATTTAAAAGGTATATAAGCGTTGTGATTAATATTTTTTATATATAATCTTTCTTCATTAAAATTATAATCCCAAAATTGATAAGATAATATTTCATTATTATACAATATATAGTTTGGTTTTTCAGCTACATCATGAATTGTAATATTATCAAAACTCAAATTTTCATTATAATTTATTTTAAATGGATATGATTTTATTTGATAGTTTTTCATAACAAACATTATATTAATATCTAAATTATCATTATAAAGGGAACCATTTGTTTTTCCATTTTGTAAAGGATATAGATTTAATGTTCTAGTTTTTATATTATATGATATATCATTAGAAAATTGATATAATGCATTAATATTTAATAATTTTAATAATATTATGAATAATGTTAATAATAATCTTGATATATTTACCATTTTAATAATTATTTAATAATAATTATTTTATAAATCAATTTTTATTATACAAATTTTTAATTAAATTAAAAATATTTACTACATAAGATAGAATATAGCCAAATATTATAAATATATTATAAAAAATATTTTCTATTAATTCATTATTATTTTTAGTAAATGCGGGTATCCATTCTATTGGTATATTTTCTATTTTTGTTTTTTTACTAGATATTTTTTTAATAAATTTTTCAAATTCAATTACACCTTTTAACATTAATAATTCTGGATATTTATCATTTAGTCTAAACATATTATTATAATTATAATCAACATTTATAGTATCAAAAACTAATTGAGGTAAATCGTTATTATCTGTTATTAATTTACTATTTGTAAATGCTCCATCATAATAAATATCATCTTTTATTTTTACACCATCTATATTATTTGTCGTTAAATACGGTATAAAACATGATGCATATATTATATTTAATAAATCTTTTTTACTCTTGAAATTATTTACTATTTCAGGTTTCATTCCGTTACTTGTTAATTTTGATATTACTATATTCAATTTACCATTACATAATTCATGTACATTATCAGGTAATATCTCGTCACATATTTTTAATAATAAATTATTTAATTTTAATTTATTATTTTCTTTCCCAAATTCATATATGTTCCGCATTTTATGTATTGGTATTTCTGCTAATATAAATATTGCAGCTAATACACCGATACTTATACATTTATAATTTCTTATTTTTATTTTACCACTTTTTATCATTTTTCTTAAAATAACAACTGCGCCAAATAAATAATATCCTTTTAATCCACCACCATAAAATATACAATCAAACTTCTTCTTCGGAAATTTAAATTTACTTATATCTATTTTTTCAATATTATCTAAAATTTTATTTGTAATATCATCATATGATTTATCAAGTATGCTTTCTTTTTTATAACATTCTTTTATTATATTATTAATTATATTATTTTTCATTTAAATATAAACTATATATATAATATTATTTAATGAATAATTACTATTTTCAATTTGGTGGTATGCCTGATTGGTATAATCAATTCAATAATGACTTAAAATCAATATATAATGAAGTACAGAGTTATACTGGTAATTTAACATTAACTGGTTCCGCGGCAATTGCTTTTTTACTTAAACATTTAAGATTAGAATCAGAATTATCTAAAATAGATCAGCCAAGAGATTTAGATTTAATGTATACTGCTAACAATATTAGTCATCCAGATATACCAAATTTTACAAAATTAAATACATCATCTTCATCTTCATTTTTAGTTAAATCAATAACTTACAAAAGAACAAATGACATAGAAGCACATAATATTAATGAATTTGATTTAATTTATGTTCCTTCAAGAGAAAATATTACTTATATTACTGTAGATGGAGTAGATATTCTTCATCCAGCTTCATTATTAACTGAATATAAAGGTAATGAATTTGATGGTAGTCGTGATGTAGAAAAAGATCATAAAAAAATACAAATACTTGAAATAATATTAAGATATATTAAAGATGAAAATGATAATTATAAACCTGGATTTGAAAAAAAAAAACGTAATACTAAAACTTTAGATGATGAACTTAATGATAATAATCGCTATAAATTTAAAGGTGTAACATCTAGTTTGTTTTCATCAGATGAATTTATGGATGAACCAGATGATGAACCAGATGATGAACCAGATAATGAACCAGCAACTTTTCATCCTCCTTTTCCTAATTCATTTGAATCACCTACTAAAAAATTAAAACCAAATCCAAATCCTTTATTTTTTACACCTGAAAAAAAAGAAGATAAAGAACATAAACAAAATGGTGGATTTGATGATAATTATTACAAAAATAAATATTATAAGTATAAACTTAAATACATTAACTTAAAAAAAAATATTTAATTATTTGCTAGTTCTACATCCAATATACAATATTGAAATTTTAATCCATTTGTTGCAATTATAGCTTTATTTGCACTTTCATGAGATATATATCTTATGAATGCTATTGTATTTTCTGTGTAATTTTTTATATTTACACCTCTTTCATCTATTCTTCCATAAAATTCATATATATCTAATAAATCTTTAACTCGGATATCTTTTGGTAAATTATTTATTTTAATTGTCGTACTTTTAATTACTGGAATATATATATTAGATTCTTTTTTTTCATTAAGTATCTTATTTGCATTTTTATATCCTGGCATTCCAACTATTAAATTGTGTTTATTAATTTCTTCGACTTTTGGTTTTGCTGTTTTTATATTTAAATATTCTAATCTATTTAATTCATCAGATAAATATAAATTCTTTATATTATTTATACATTTATTTATTTCAATATTATCATTAGAATCATCACTTTTATTAATTTCATTACTTTTTATTTTATCAGTTTCATTATTATTTATTTTATCAGTTTCATTATTATTTATTTTATTTATTTTATTTTCTTCATCAATATCATTCATCATATAAATTTTCAACATGCCATCTTGACTAGCTGATATAAAATTTTTATCATTTGGAGATTTATCTAAACATCTTACTGGACCAAAATGACTAGACATATGGTTAATTAATTTAGAATCATTTGTTCTATAAAATTTAATATTTAAATCATTATCACTTGTTTTTGCAATCATCATTGCTTCTATACCTCCTCCTAATATTATTTTTCGATCATTATTATTATAAATAGCATAATTTATTGGTACATTTGATTCATATGTTTTTAATACTTCAAATGTACCTAAATTTATTTGTTTTGCTGTTTTATCTAATGAACTTGTTAAAATTTTACTTCTTAATTTATCAAATACTATCGATTTAATTGAATCATTATGTAAATTATAATTTACTTCTTCATCACTATTTATGTCTTTTACAATTAAATTACCATTTTCACATCCTATTATCAATTTCGAATAAACTTCTTTTTCTTCAGGCATCCATGTAATAATACTTGGTTTATATTCTTTTGTCCATTCTATTTCTTTAATTAATCCATTATTATCTAATTTTTGAATCATATTATCTAAATCGTAAATAGATATATTTGATTTTAATCTTTTACTAATAGCTTCATTATAAATTACTAGTAAATTTTTTTTTGTATTTTTTTGCAATGATACACATTTAGGTATATTTTTAGTATTTAACTGATTTAAAATATTACATGTTTCAATATCCCACACTATTATATTCATATCTCCAGAACAAGATATTAATATAGAATCATCACTACTAATATCAATACTCCAAATTACACCATTATGACCTTCATATGTTTTAATAAGTGAATAATTTATAGTTTCAATAGCTGTTATTTTTTTACTTTCTTTATCACAAACATATATAATATCTCCTTTATTATTATATTTTGCAATAGTCATGAATCCACATCCTCTAAATATTTTAGTTTTTATTTCTATTATATTGGACATTGTAATTTTACTAATAAACTACATATACTAATATGTTTTTAATAATTTTTATTATTTTTTTATTATTTATTAATATTATCAATTTTTAATGAATTTCTTATAATATTGTGATATTCTATATTTTTAAATGGATGATATATATTTTCTTTAGAAATTTGATTTATTTCAAATTTATTTCTCCAAGTTATTGTTCTAAATTCATCAGGATTATAATATTTTAAATTTGATTTAATTGCTATTGTTGGAAAAAGAGCTTCTAAAAAAAATATTTTTTTATTTTTAATTGCATAATCATTAATAGCTTCTAATAATTTATTAGACATACGACATGCACACATCATTCCATGATAATATGGTTGTGGTAAATTTATTTTAATTCTACTCCATAACCATTCATTTAATTTACCAACCTTAAAATCACTATTACATAATATATCATAATCCTCATACTTATTATCTATACTTATTATTGTATTCTCATCGTAAAAAAATACATCATCTTCTATAAACCATATATTCTTATAGTTTTTATTAATTATTGAAAAATAATATAAAGCTTTATCCCAGCCAGATATTATTTTTTTAACACCAATTACATTTGAATTTGTAAATCCATTATCAGAACAATCTTTATCTTTTATTTGTATAAACTTTATATTATTAAAATTTTTAATAATATCAGCATTAGAATAATTTTTTGTGTTATCGTCTATAATAGTATATATATCATAATTTATAAAAGAATTGTAAAAATTTAATAATATGGGATTTGGTTTATAAGAAATTATACATAATGCAGTTTTATTTATTGTATCCATTATATTTATTATATAAATTATTTATTTAACTTATATAATTTTATATTCATATATATTATTTAAATCATATTCTATTAAATATTCATTCCTATTCTTTTTATTATCGTCTATTATATAATATTTTATTTTATTTAATAATAATTTTGATTCTAGTTTTTTAGAATTATCTATTAAATATGGCTTAAATATTATTATGAAATAATGCATTATTCTCTTTTGTGATTCACTGAAATGAGTTAATATATTATCTGGACTATAATCCATGAAACAACAAAAATTACATACAGTATTGTTTATTATTTGATATTTATTCGTTTCTATTGGATTATCTTTTGTAGGATTCTTCTGATATGGTATATCTTTGTATAATTTTATATTGTCGCTATTTTTATTAATTTTGTTTAATATATTTATTATATCATATTTATTTATATTATTTTTATCTACTTTATCTACTTTATCTACTTTATCTACTTTATCTTTATTATATTTAATATTTTGTTCATTTATATCATCATTAATATTATTTAAAAACTCTTTTTCATATATTATTTTTCCTAATAATATTTTATAAACATTTAAACTTTCTTTATCATTATAAAATATATGTTTTAAACCAAATATATGACCAACTTCGTGTACTAATGTTTTACACTCATTATAACGAATATTTGATATTTCTTTATGTATCGTTTTATAATCTATAAAAACCATCATTGTACTTGGTATATCTAATAAATATTTCATCCATGGAAATGTTGATACTCCTAAAGATGAACATGTGAATTTTATTATATTTATATTTAAATTATACTTGTTACTATCACGGATTTTAAAACCATATTTTATAAAATTTTTTATTAATTTTTCAGTATCATTGTTTTTAAATTCTATCTCAAAATTATTATTAAAATGTTCAATTGAATCTAAATAAAATCTTATTTTCGTATCTACTCGTTTATTTATGTAATTATATATACTACTTGCATATTCATCAGCTTCTTTTTTATATTTTTCAATTAATTTATTTTTAAAATATTCTTTACTATATTTATTATTTCCAATATCTTGATATTTGCATATATTATTACCAGAAAAACATTCATTTAATGTAATAATTATGTAATTACAATATTTTATAAAATCAATATCATATTTTTCCTTACTTAAACAAATATTTATTGTAACTGGAACTATTATTAAATTATTTTCATAATCAAAATTATTTAATGATAATGAAATAGATTTCTTTTTATGCATCTTTTTGAATATTTTCTTATTATTTAATACTAATTCATTATTACTATCATCATAACATTTTTTAATCATTAATTATTAATTATTAATTATTAATATTATCTTTGAAAATAATATTTATAACTAAATTTGTTCATTTATTATTTTTATATCATTTATCATCTCTACAAAAATCTTATTTTTTATAACATATTTGTAATTTTCACTACTCATTGAATTAATATCATTGTACAAATCATTGTATTTTATATATAATTCATTGTAATCTTTTATAAATTTATTCTTATATTTTGAAAAATTTTTTATTATTAAATTCTCTTTTAATAATTTTAATTTATTATTTATTAATTCTAATATATCTAATGATTTATAATTTATAAAATAATCACATGCTAACACTTTAGTTATTAATTCAATTGTTTCTTTTATTTCATTTGAATTATTTTTTATTTTTGCTAATTTATTCAAATTATATATCAATAAATTATTTTTAGATAATTCATCAACTAAATAAATAAATTTATCTTTTAATACATAT
>Ga0136644_10002909_pt1 | contig 12915 bp, 6 predicted proteins | sample C_130820_EF_Meta_FD_94780 | JGI IMG/M metagenome (GOLD analysis project Ga0136644, IMG submission 94780) | Freshwater microbial communities from Lake Croche, Canada to study carbon cycling - C_130820_EF_MetaG (v2) (version 2) | ecosystem: Environmental > Aquatic > Freshwater > Lake | place: Lake... | reverse complement strand
AGCGTGCGTCCGTCGGGGCTGAACGCCACGGAACTCACCGGCCCAGTGTGTCCCTGAAGCGTCTTGTGGCTTTGGCCGATGACGAAGAGGCACTCATTTCGGTATTCCTCGCGGTTTCCTCGCGAAAAAGAAATAAGGTGTGGTCATCAACGGCAAAATGGGGGACGGATGATGAACTCCCAGCGATCGTCAAGAGCGGACGAGTCCAAAGGAGGGTTCCAGTTGGAGACTCATATATTCGTAAACTTGCGAGGCACGCGCATCTCGATGTGCGCCGTCTCAAAGTTGAGCACGCCGTCGTACGCCGCCGCCGCGTGGCAGCCCGCCGCGGGCACGACTGCTCCCACCGCGAGATACACCTCGTAGAGCGTTGCCCGCTTCGAGATGCTCGTGACCATGGCATCTGGCGTGGCGGCTACAACCTCGTCGATGGCGCGCTGGACGGCGGCGACGTCCTCGGCATTGACCGCGTACGCAATCTCGAGGTGGTTCCCGCCGTTTGCGGTTGCGCGCGCCGGTGGCGTCGCCTTTAGCGCGTTGGCAAGGGTGGGCGCCGAAGTCTTGAAGACGCTCACACAGACGTACTGCTTGCGGATGTTGCACTGGACGCCGCGCACAACGAAGCCTGCGGGCAGGGAAACGTCCTCCAGCTCTGCGACCGAGCCGCAGTCGAGCTCGTCGAAAAAGCCGAGCTTCAGGATGACGCGGTCCTCGAACACCTTTTGGACGGCAACGGTCAGTTCGGTTTGAAAAGATCGATGAATTTCGCACCTTTGGCTCTGTGTCCAGGCTGTACTCAGCGCCGCACCGGTCGCGCCAGGTGCTTGCACGCGCCACGATAGCCTCGCAGATGTCAGCCACTTCGTCTCCACGCTTTCGCTTCCCCATCGTGTCTATTACGTGTCTATTTGGTGCAAACAGAATAAATATCTGGTGACCTCACCACTGGACAAGCGCGCCATATTACTTCATGGCTACCCTCGATGACCCGCTACGCCTTCATGCTCGTACAGCCTCACCCGGATGGCTCTTTCGATGTGTCGCGCGTACACACCTGGGCCGTTATCTTGGCCAGCATCGATGGTTGGTTCGTGTCTGGGGCCAGCCTTATAGGACTGGCAATATTTCTCAGTCGGGCGCGTGCTACGCAGCTGGATAAACAACTGACTCAAGGCAAGAGTGTGGTTGATCAAATGAAACCTGACATTAAAAAGTAATCAGTAAAACCGGTTGCACGCGTGCATCGTGTTGCAGCCCTCCTTTTCGACGCGTGTCAATCGGCTAGGCCGCTGAGCAGCGTCCTGGTGACCGACCTTGGCGCCCCGAGCCACGTGCAGTTGCACGGTAGATCCGGCGCATGCCCACGCAGGTGTACGGTTTCGGAATTGCAACAGACCTAATGAGCAACGACGATTTCGATTTTATCGACGCCTCAAACAACAAAGAGACAGAAAGACAGATTGCAGTGCGTTGATGTGTAATCATTTTTTTGGCAAACGTCGTTTTTGCTGACATTTTTTTGTAACTAAGAAAATTATCACTGCAAAGAAAAAAACAACCGCAACTGCAACTTCGGTTATAGCGATAATTACGATAACGTTGTTTAATGTATTAGGTGGCAGCAGGCTCTGACTTTGCGGCAACGTAGACGGGCTTTGCGTTTGAGGCGGAGACGGGCTTGGTGCTTGAGGCAGAAACGGATTTTTTGGCGGAGGCGGAGACGGTCTCGGTGTTGGCGGCGGGCTCGGGCTTTCCGGCGGCGGAGGAGACGGGCTTTTAGGCGGCGGAGGAGACGGGCTTTCCGGCGGCGGAGGAGACGGCCTTTCCGGCGGAGGAGGAGGCGGGCTTTCCGGCGGAGGAGGAGACGGGCTTTCCGGCGGCGGCGGAGACGGGCTCGGTGCTGGCTGCGGGCTCGGGCTTTGCGTTAAATCATTTGCGCCATTCGTATCAAACGCATGCTATGCGCAGCGATCTTCGGCCTTGCCTTTGGCGAGTAAACAACAATATCGTTTTCATGCGTGTTAGGTAATCAAAAGGTATTTGACACAAAACAAATACCTCTCTCTTTAAAATACCTTGAAGATCGCGTTTTATGAAACTCTGGTTTTTTGACAAGCTCAAGTGCTTCCACGTTGCAGACCTTTCGCTGCTCGCGCTGCTGAGCGGCTTTATCGTGCGCTCCGTTTCGGAATTCGGACGAGAGCGCCCGCGCGCAGGCGCACGGTTTCGGACGAGAGCGCCCGCGCGCAGGCATTTTACATGTAGTCATCTGCATCCATCATGTCCTGCGCAACATGCTCGAGCACGGAAGCCGCATAGCCCACGTTCTCGTTGCGCTCGTTGGAGGGCGCAAACTTGCCCGTAGTTGCAGTGTCTGCAACGAAGTAGTTGTGCTGGCAGATGAGCATCGTGCGCGGCTTCCAGGAGCGCGGGATGAAGGCCAGCGCGTAGCGAGCGAGGTTGGCATCCTCCTTGGCGTGCTCCTGCTTTTCGGCATCCGTTGCCGCGTCGCTCAAGCCGCGGTCCAGAATCTTTTTCCGGTCGTTCTTGTATGCGGGCCACACGTCGGGGAGCTTGAGCGCGTGCTCCCACGCCTCGCGCCTTGCCTCGGCGTTCTTGAGCCGACCGCGGTCGACTCGGTTCCCCGCGGCGGCGGTGGCATTGTTGTGCTGATAGATGCGCAGCACGTCCGCCGTGCGCGACACGAGCTTAATGAGCCGGTCCTCGAACGAGAGCTCCTTGAGCTGCTTCAGGCAGGTGGCGCGGAAGGCTGCAACGTCGTCGCCGGGTGCGCGTTCGAAGAGCGCCTCGAGCACGTCCGTGCCTGGCAGCTGGGCCAGCGTGAGTGCAGCCATTCTTGCACTCGGTCTGGTGTATAAATATGATTCCGACACGCGTTCATGGCGGATACGTGGGCAAAGTTCCTCAAATACGAGTACGCCATCGAGGGCGACCCCGCCGGGCGGGTATTCCGCTACGAGCCGCTTGCGGGCGCGGTTGCCTTCCCAAACGCCCGGGAGGTTCAGCCGGGCCTCGCCCCGCTCGCCTACAAGTACAAGCACAGAAACAATGCGGTCAATTGGTACGCCGTCAAAGCCTACAAACGGAAAGCAAATGGCAAGGTGCGCGCCACGTACCACATGCCCGTGGTGCACCACGAAGCCGAATCGAACTACGATCCGGAGGATATCGTCCTCTCGCCCGACAAGTACGTAACAGGCGGCTTCGACGCCGCGCCGCCGCATTCGTGGACCAGGCTCGCGGCGGGTCAGGCGAGAGCGAGCGACAACCGGATGGCGGGTCTCAATCCGGGGGACTACGTCGAGTTCTACACGAACCCTTCCTTTTTCGGAGTCTACAAAGAGACGCTTGCCAACGGATCCGTAAACGTAACCTTGGGCCGGCACTTTGCCGAGCTGCATGGGAACGACTATGCGAACTTTTTCAGCCGCAACGAGATGCTCAAGGTTGACCCGGTCCCCGCCTGGATGACCGGCCCGGAGGCGCTGTACACGCACAACCAACTCGTGGCTTGGTATTTCTCAGACAAACAGTCGTTCCTGGCTTCGGGTGGCGGCCAGCTGTTCCTGACCGACAGCGGGACCGCGTACACGGACCACTTCCCGGATGCCATGAAAGCCACGCTCTGGCTGCACGAGGCTGTGCTCCGCCGGCTCGCCACCCGCCCGCGCTTCGAGGTTGCCAACGTTCCACCCAGCAACGAGCAGATTGTGGCCCGTCTGCGCACTGCCATCGACGCCGCCCAGGCCGTCCTCCCGCCAGAGGTGCTCGTGTCTGTAGGCAAAGCCCCGCCCGCGCTCACAACTCAGGAGCAGGATGACGGTGGCGCGGTTGCTGGCCCTGCAGGCCCTGCTGGGGCTGGCCCTGCTGGCCCTGCTGGGGCTGGCCCTGCTGGCCCTGCTGGGGCTGGCCCTGCTGGCCCTGCTGGGGCTGGCCCTGCTGGCCCTGCTGGGGCTGGCCCTGCTGGGGCTGCTGGGGCTGGGCCAGCCGCCCCAGCCGCCGCGGATGAGCCCGAGGACGAGGAGCGCGACGACGAGGATGCAGATGTCGCTCAGGATGATCAGGTCTCCTTTGTCGGCTTCAAACAGGGCACGTATGTCACATGGTCAAAGATGCGCACGCCGCGGGTGGGTCGCTGGAAATCATCCTTCGACAAGCTGGCGCGCATATGCACGTACACACTGGCTGGGAACGTGCTGCAGCAAGCTGACTGGATGGCGTTCGAAGACTGCAATGCGCTGTTCCAAGCCTGGGAGCCCTACCAGGACAAGCTGTGGAAGATCACCCGCAGCAGCCTGATGAACGTGGCGCAGCTGTCCTCGCTTTACAGCTTCGTGGGCACGCGGTGTCACCTCCGGCTCGCCATGGGCGCCTTCAGCAACGGCAGGCACTACTCAGCCAACCGAGTGCTCCTCGACGGGTACGACCAGAACACGCAGCTGTACGCGCCCGCGGAGACGACGGGCGACCACCTGCCGTTCACCACGGAGCGGTCCCCGCCCGCCGGCCGCGCGCCGCGACGCTACGTGAGCCGCGGCGCCTTCGAGTTTGCCTATGCGCACGACGACGGCGTTGCCTACGACCAGTACACGGACATGCTCGACCGCCGGTTCGACGACGTGGTGATGGGCGCCATCGCCAAGTTTGTGCAAGGCCAAAACCTGGACCTCACGCAGAACGCCGACGGCAGCCGCAACCACAACTGGACGTGTCACCGGCTCAGCTACGAGCTGCCGGTGTTCAACCCGTTCGCGATGTTCCGTCGCGGTGCCAAGGACCCGCGCTTCAAGTTTGTGCAGACGCAGGCGGATTTCGTGTGCCGGGTGAAAGACGGGAACGAAGACTACGTCGTCCTGGGCGAGTTCAAGATGCTAATGGAAGCCAACAAGCCAGTCCAGCGCGTGGTGAACCGACGGAACATCCGCCAGGTTTTCGTCAACGCCTACATGTTCGAGGCGATGACGGGCGTCCGCGTCCACTACGGGCTGGTGCTCTACGCGACGCGTCGCGGCAGGCTCCCCCCGCCCGAGGACGCGCTGCTGTACGCGCTCGTCTTCCCCATCCACGCGAGGACGGATCCGGGAGACGACGTGGCGCCGTCGCCGATGCCAGGCGTGCCGGGGAACCTCGAGCAACGGTACCACGACTTCACGCAGTCGGTGTTTGCAACCGCCATGATTGAGGTGGTGGACAAAGCAACCATGCTCTACACGGACAAGGACCACCGCGGCCACGTGGCCGCCAAGCGGGACGTTTTCCGCACGGCTGCGGACATCTTTCCGGGCATGCACATCTTGGACATGTACAAGGTGCAACAGACCGGGAGAGACCCAGCCGGACCGCCTGGATTCGGAAGGCTTCAGCGAATACCGCAAGAGGCTGCTTTTGACGGTTTCCAACCACTCGACGATCCTGTGCCTGTAGTGTACCAGAGTGGCCAGTCGATCTTCTACTCTCACACAAACGAAACAACTGGCGCCAATCCCGTGCAAGCCGCCGAGGCTCTCCTGCCGGCGCAGGGGCTACCTGAAGCCCACAAAATAAGCCTCAAGGACTACCCGACCCTCACGGACAACCAGATGGCGAGGGCGCTGGTACGCATGCTGAGCGGGATGAGCTCGGCCGCGATCCGCGACGCACCCTCGAAACGCTGGCGGCAGCTGCTCGCCCGCGTTTTTCAGAACGACGACCCCAGACGCAAGTTCCGGCTCGACAGGGAGCAAAAGGCTTTTCTGCAGCAGGTCCAAGCAGACTACCTGAACGGCCTTCAGGCGCCGGATGTGATCAGCGAAGCATCGAGCGAGTCGGACGACGTCGGAGGGCCCGGCGAGGTGTCCGAGGAGGAGCCCGAGGAGGAGCCCGAGGAGGATGAGGAAGAAGCGAACTTCCTTGGTGCGGGCCCGCCCTCATTCGGGCGCTGCGAGCCCTACGCCGGTCAGTCGGACGAGGGCAGCGACCTGCGCGCGCAGCTCAAGGAGAAAACGCAGGCTGCCTGTGAGCAGCTGGTGCAAAGCCTCGAGCCGTCGCGCAGGCGCTTCCTGGCGCTCCGTCACGCGCAGCTGCACGATTACCTGAAGGACCTCGAGCGCTTCGAGCCGCTGGCCGACGGCGTGGACAGGTCCGCGGCTGAGGAGGAGCAGGAAGTGCGTCGCCTCGAGGCTGTGCTCATCCGCGCGCTCAACCGGCTGGTGAACGACCGCGTGCAGCGGCGGTTCCTGGCGGCAACCGGCGCTCTCTCGGGCAACCCGGCAACCTCCCGGGTCGAGGTTGCCGGTCGGTTCATCCACATGTCGCAGCGGGGCTACTGGCCGCTGAAGTGGCTTCGCTACGCTCTCAGCGTCGTATACGAGGAGACGCGGTTCCTGTCCGAAACCGTGGAGACTTTTCTATGAAATCGTATAAACATCGCACGTGCACTCGTATGCGCACCCCCCAACCCTCGTACCGCACGTATGGAATTTTCGCAAGACTTCACGCTTCCCCTCAGCGTCGCTGCGCTCGAGGACGACGTGGACCTCTCGCAGGCTGAGGTGGCGTGCCTGCTCGTCCCGCGCAGGTGCATGCGCCGCGTCGTGGGCTCCGCCTGCCGGTTTGCCGACATCGCCCTGGAGAGCTCGCCTCGCCACGTGCACGACCTGGTGTTCTACGTCTTCCTGCTGCGTGCGCTGCGCCAGCAGGGCCTGGTGAAGGAGTACGTGGCCCGCGCCTTTGTGGACGAGCGCAACCCGCACGTGGTCGCCCTGTTCCTGGTGCTCGCCCCCGGCAAGCGCGTCGACGCCTTTGCGCGCGCGCTCGAGGCCGAGGTTGCGCACAACGCAGCCGTCGTGCTCGACGAGGAACCGGCCGCGCAGGCGGGCGACGGCCCCGGCGACGGCCCCGCCCGGGGCGGCACCCGCGGACGGAAGCGCAGCCGCTTCACCGGCGGCTACAAGGAGGCTGCCATCGCCGCGCTGCGCCGCGCGCTCACGCTCGTCAAGCGCCCGAGCGTGCCCGTGGACAGGATCGCGTGCGATGCGCCCTTCAACCACTCGGTCATAGCCTGGGGCTGCCTCATCACGGATGCCACGGAGATGCGCAACGCCATCGCGGACGTCGTCAGGTCGCGCCTGCTCGAGCTGGGGCGCACGGCGCGCGTCGTCTCGCAGCCCGCGGCTGCCGTCGCGGCGGCCAACCGGGTGCTGGGCGACATGGTCATGGACGAGGACGAAGGCATGATGACCGAGGAGGAGGAGGAGCAGCCTGCGGCTGCGGCCGCAGCACCGCCCTCCGCGGCGGAGGAGATGTTCGCATTTGACGACGGCGAGCAGCAGTCCATCAACGTCTCGTTGCAGGGCCTGCTGAGCCTGCAGCACGCGGTGACCCGGCGCTTCCTGGACCCGGCTGCGGTGGGCGACTCCCCCGCGCTCTTGGCCGGCAGGCGGGGGGTCTACGAGCTGCTCAAGCCGCTCGTGGACCTGCCGCACCTGGACGAGCGCTTCCTGGCCAGCAGCGAGGTGTACGACCAGTTCAACCTGTTCGCGGACCGGCAGCGGTCGCGGCGCGACGCGCTCGAGGCCAACCCGCGCGGCGACCTGCCCATGCTCTCTGCGTTCTTTGCGGCAAACCCGGAGCTGCGCGACGCGGACCGACGCGCCTCGGCCCGGCTGTCCTTCGACGTGATGACCCGCAAGGACGGCAAGCTGCCGAAGAGCTGGCTGGAGACGATGAGCTTTTTCATAGACACGCTCGACAAGAACGGCGGCTGCCTCCCCGCGGGAACCGGCCAGCCGGTGGAGGCGTACCGCAACCTGTCCTACTCGGCAAACTACGCGCTCTACCTGCTCAAGCAGTTTGAGCAGATGGGCACCTTCTACTTCCACGTCGAGCAGTTTGTCACCATGCTCGTCCTGGACGGCGTGGTGCACCGCCCGCGCTCCGACGACGACGACGACGACCAGACCAACGTGGGCATGTGCGCCAACCTGATGAACTACGGGCCGCCGGGCGTGGGCAAGTCCAACGCCTCAATCTTCTTCCTGAGCGCCTACAAGTTCACGTACGTGACCAACACCTACTCCTCGCAGCGATCCATCTACTCCAACCTCCTTTCCTCCGACTTTCTCAACAGCAAGGCGTCCTACCACGACGAGGCGCCCAACTGGATCCCGGAGACGTCGGCCAAGAGCGCGCCGCAGGTGGGCGACCTCATCGCGCACATGAAGGAGCGCCTCTCCAGCGGCCGCATGAACGGCGAGCGCCTGGTGCGGGACGACCTCAAGAACGTGCACAAGACGGTGATGTTCAACGTGGACGTGCAGAACGCGCCCATGATCATGAACACAAACGCCCGCGAGCGCGACGGCCACCCGCCGCTGCTCGAGCGCTTCATCCCGCGCTACTTCACCTTTTGCGCTCGCGCCCAGCCGCACGCGCTGCAGACGGGCGCGGGCTCGCTGGCGCCCGATGTGAAGCGGTCCATCCGCCGCGAGTTCCAGCTCATGAACGTGCTCATGCTCATCGCCGGCAAGCTGCAGACGGACGGCATCATCTCCTTCCCCTGCACCCTCGTCTTCAACTCCTTCTACGACCGCTTCCTGGCGGAGCTGCGCCTCAACCCGTACCTGGACACGGAGCCGCCCACGTCCAAAGACCGCCGCAGCAGCATCATCGAGCTGCTCTACTCCTTCTACGTGCTGCGCTCTGCCATCCACCGCCTCTTCCTGGCGCCCGGCGGCAGGCACGCGGGCAAGCCCTTCGACGTGGAGCACATGCTGGACCTGCAGGAGGAGATGTGCACCGGCGACGTCTCCGCGGCTGTCCTGGCCATCGGCGCCTACTCGCACGGCTTCCGCTCGCCCACCGAGTACCGCTGCGCCGACCTGCTGGCGGGCGTGCTTATGGGCAAGCTGACGCGCGAGTTCCGCGCGCGCGCCGCCACCGAGGCGGACCCCCTGGCCAAGACGTATTTCTCTTCGCCGCCGCGGCGGTTCGACGCCTTCAGCCCCGACGGGGACAAGGCGCTGCACCTGGCGACGCAGGACGACCCCGTGGCGGAGTCCAAGTTCTACGGCGGCGGCCAGCCCAGCCTCGCCGGCGGGCGCATGAACACGCGCTACGTCTTCGTGGACTCCAAGCCCTGGTCCTACGGCGCGCCCAGCGTCGTCGAGATGTGCGGCAAGATGGCGCACGACCTGCTCGAGGGCCAGGCGGGCAACACGAACAAGATCATGCCGGAGCACGCGCAGAAGCGGCTGCACCTGCTCGCCACCACGGGCGCGCGCTGCGGCCCGGACAAGGGCTTCACGCCGCTCGTCTTCGTCTCCGACTCGAAGGACCGCTGCTTCAAGGTCTTCGTGCTGGTCAGCTGGCTCACGGAGGCCACCGTGACGCACGAGTTCAGCATGCACGCCATGCTCAAGCGCGCCGCCTTTGCCTGCTCCTACACCGCGCCGGGCACCTACCTCACGCTGGAGCCCTTCCAGCTGGCCCGCAACCCTGGCCTGGCGCAGGCCGATTCGGGCACCGTCCCCAGCATGCTCGAGTACTTCGTCGTGCCTCTGCACGAGCAGGGCTGCGCCGAGCGCGACGAGGAGACGGAGCGCGCGCTTCCGCGCGCCTTTGTGCCCAGCCGCCACGCGGGGGCGATGTGTTCGTGCTTCCGCTCGCTGCAGGCGCCCGCCCGCGTGGCTGACCAGGACGTGCACGTGGACCCCACCGTCTCCGCGCTGTGCAAGTTCCGCGCGCACACCCCACGCGCGCGCTACCCCAAGAACTGGTGCGCCGGGCCTGGCCTCTACCCGCGGGACTGCCTGCGCGAGGCGCTCGCCGGCCAGGCGAAAGAGCGGGGCACCGCGCGCGACGAGGCGGAGGTTGCCGCTGAGATGGGCATCCTGGAGGAGCTGCTGAACGAAGCACGCATCGATGAATAGTGTTTGCTCATGTGTAGTGACCACACCTATAGATGTCAGAGCATTCACTTTGGCCCATCAGACACGGAGAAAGGTAGAAGTACTCTCTTACAGTACTCTCTGACTGCCGCAGCATCTCGCGGGTGTAAAAGGCGTATATCCAACTGCGAGGAAAAGGAGGCGGACGCTGCGTTCGTGCCCAAAAAAACCGACAAGAATATTAATGAACGCCCGAACTTGAGTCTGTGGCGTTGCCAGTCAGCCACTGATTGAATGTTTCGTAGTTTTCTAACTGCTCATCGATTGTCGACTGGCCGTTTTGAAACCATGACATGAACCAACTTGGCGTTTGAGCCACTTTTGATTTCGGATGTTTTTCCGTAACGTTTAAGACTTCTAAAACAACGTCGGTTGTCGACTCGTTGCTGGTATAGAGAGCGTTCTGAATCGCTGAAATTTTGGCTGATGCAATTGTTACGTCTCCACCTTCCCAATCCTTCCACCACGAAAAAAGCCATCCGCGCGACGTTGCGATGCTTGCAAAGCGTACTTCGACTTCGGAAGTCGTTGGTTCTGGGACCGTGGGCACTCGTTGTTCGTGGGCCCAATAGTCATATTCGCTTGGTGTTGTTGATGTTGTAGCTGATGTTTTTGTGGTAGGTTGCATACGCGCAGACGCATGTGTTGCGCACGCTGCAATCAAAAGAAACCACGCCGTCATTGGATCTTTTGAAAAAAGCGCGAAAGAAATAAGCACAAACGGTCCGCTGCCGTCAGCTCAGCAAGCTCAGCGAGGCGCCCCGCAAAAGGGGCGTGCAGCCGTTCTCAACAGCATCCACGTGAATGGGGAGATATCCACGCAAACAGAGCCGGACAAAACTGATAATTGCTTCAAAATCAGCCCGACAACCGATATCGATGTTCCGTTCTCGAACCAGTACCCAACTGCATGTAACCCATGGGGACGACTCTGTCTTTTGGAAGAAAGGAAAACGCGACTGCAAATGGGACGAGGTGATCCTGGAAAACCTCAACACCGGTGCTACAGCCTTTCAACTAAGTACTCAGAGCTGAGGACGTGTAAGGCACAGCATCTTCGGGCTGCACGAGCCGCGCCCGAAGGCGGTTCTTGAACAGGTTGAGGCGCGACGGGTCCACGCTCCGAAGCAGGCGTGCCGTGCGCGCGTGCACCGTGTATTCCTCCTTGGGCGGGTGATCGTCCGGGTCGAGCGGGTTGCCGCTGCTCCCGTCGGCCCAGACGTGGCACACGAGTGCCGCCCGCATGATCGGCCCCTTTTCGGGCATCTCAACGCCCGTGGTGCCCGTGCCGCCTTCGTGCTTGATGATTGCTGCGGTGGCTTTGCCGCCGACGACGGTCACGTGCCATTTCGTCTGCTTCGGATACTCGCCACAGCTGACGTACTGCACCTGGTCCTGGTGGTGGACAGGCAGCTTGACGGCCGGCGTGTCCTTGCCCGCGACGATGAAGAGCTTCAGCTCGCCGTCCTCCGCCATGAGCCCAGTGAGCAGGAACCCAGTGGCCTCGTACACGGCGCGGATGGTCTTCCCTCCGAACACGGTGATGCGGATGTGATTGGCCCGCTCGTAGCTTAGCAGTGACCACACGAAACAGCCGTCCTCCACCGTGGCGCGTCCACGGTTCACAACGCCCCAGTGCGAGCTCACGTCCTTGCCTGATGTCTGGTTGCACATGCTGCGCTCGTGCAAATAACCTAGGTAGTATATGTTTTTCCCCGCATTGGGCACCGCCCAGCTGAGCGGCACGGGCACAGCGCTGGTTGCTGCTTGGGCATAGAGTGACAGGCCCGCCGTTGCAACCGCCAGTGCGGCATAAGCCGCCAACACTGCCGCTCCAGCCGCGCCGTTGCCGGCCAGCTGGCCGGTGCGGAGCGCGCAGTGGGCTTTCTCCATGCGTTCCGCGTCGGTAAGCTGGTGAAGCTCGCCAGCGGGGACATCTGCCGCAACGGGTGGAGGAGGGGAGCCTATGATTGACATTACAGAATAAAGACGAAACTAGTTGTACTGATAGGTAAAAAACGTTAGCAGCACCCTGAGCAAAGATCTGCTGAACAGCACCCTGAGCAAAGAGACGCACACAGTCCACACTCTAAATTCGCCATGGCACTGCTAAAACCGGGATTGCTATTGTTGCAGCAGATGCAACAACAGTTACTATGGTCTATGGTTCTACTGCTGCAGCAGCCCTTTTTGGAGTGCCTAGCCTCGTATGATCTTTCGTCTTCGGTGTCGAGCGTCCCAAAGACCATGGGCTTGGCTGGATATAGACGGATGGACATGTTGCTTTAGCCTGTCTCGCAGTAATACCATCGCCGTCAATGAGGCGGAGGCTTTGGCGGCGGCGGCGACGGTCTCGGTGGAGGCTTTGGCGGCGGATACGGTCTGGGCGGCGGCGGCGACGGTTTCGGAGGTTGCGGTGACGGGCTCGGTGGCTCGGGCAATGGCGGGGACGGCTTGGGAGGCAGCAAAGGGGAAGGTGGCCCGGGGTTCGGCGGCGGGTGCGGCGGCTCGGGCGATGGCGGGGACGGCTTGGGGGACAGCAACGGGGGAGGCGACACAGGGTGCGGCGGTGGGTGCGGCGGATTCGGCCGTGGCCTCGGAGGGGGCGGCTTTGGCTTGGGAGGTTTGGGTACCGGAGGTGAAGGGTTCGGCGGCTCCGGTGGAGGTGGTCGAGGTGGTGATGGCGGTGGTTTCGGAGGCTGCGGACTTGGCGGTTCCGGAGGTGGTGGCCTTGGCGGAGATGGACTCGGAGGTTCCGGAGGTGGTGGACGTGGCGGAGATGGACTCGGCGGTTCGGGTGAAGGAGGCTTTGGTGGCCTAGGAGGCTGCGGACTCGGCGGTTCCGGAGGTGGTGGACTTGGCGGAGATGGACTCGGCGGTTCCGGAGGTGGTGGACTTGGCGGAGATGGACTCGGCGGTTCGGGTGAAGGAGGCTTTGGTGGCCTAGGAGGCTGCGGACTCGGCGGTT
>Ga0136644_10002908_pt1 | contig 12917 bp, 5 predicted proteins | sample C_130820_EF_Meta_FD_94780 | JGI IMG/M metagenome (GOLD analysis project Ga0136644, IMG submission 94780) | Freshwater microbial communities from Lake Croche, Canada to study carbon cycling - C_130820_EF_MetaG (v2) (version 2) | ecosystem: Environmental > Aquatic > Freshwater > Lake | place: Lake... | reverse complement strand
CGAGGCTTCTGCCCCGGCTAGTAATCAACAGTCAGGATCATCACGTCCGCCACTTGTCGATGGGGAACGTGTTGAACCTGACTTCTCAGTACCAGCGGATTGATTAACACCGGTACCAGGTGCGTCACTAGACTTGTTCTCAGTAGTAGAACCATTGGATTTCTCGTCTACTATAATGTAATTTTTGTTGTAATCATTACTGTAGACAGTTTTCTTCTGGTTGGCAGCAGGTGTCTGAAAACCACCTCTTCCACGGCCGCCACCGTGGTTTGATCCAATATTATCCCGACGATCATGTCCACTTTGCATAGGTTTTTTTGCAGAACCTGCGTCCGCTACGATCTTCGGATCCCATGCTGGTGCAGACAATAATCTCTCGTAAGATGTCTTCAAGAAGTTCTTTATCTTTACGGGATCATGACTGTATACACAAGCATTGCCAGCAGTGCACTTCCCGAATGCGAAGGCAAAACAGGTTTGTTCCTTTGTATTTACTGGCTTAGCCTTGTAGATCTTGATTCCGTCATGATTCTTTCTAGGAGTATAAGTCGGATCAATTGCACAGAGTGCATGTAGTGCAAGTTCAACTTCACTTTCATCCCAGTTACGAATCTCCTTAGAAACCCATTCTTTGTGAGCTTGACTCTCTTCATACTTCTGATTCCATTCTTCCTCTGTCATGCCATGATCTTCATCATCACTGAGTTCAGTCGCAAAATTCTCTTCTTCTTCATCTTCACCCACTTCAAAGTCAACCCCTTCTACTTGGTTTAGAGAATTCCGAGTATACTTAGTGTAAGTCTTTCGGGAAGTTGAATTTGTCGTTTTGACTGCTTTAGATTTGTACTCTTTGTACTCATCCGACCTTTTACGGGCTTGAGCAGCAATCGTATTGAAGCTTTGTGGTTTCTTCATCTGATTATTTCTTTGCAGAATATCCAAGGAAATTTTGCTGATCTCATTATTTTTGTAAGTGAAATACTTTATGAACAAAGACATAGACTTAATCTTTTTTAATTTTTCCTCTTGCAGAAGTTGAATAAAGTTATCCTCATAAGGATGTAAGATTGAAATCGCTATTCGTAACATACCACCAGGTTCGGACTTGCCCCATTCCATCTGTGGCATATAATCCAACTCGAACTCTTTAGCACCATGTCTGAGGTAATCATTATATATTTCACATTCTTCAAGAAAAAGTATAATATGTGGGAATATATCCTTGTAGTAATTGACTGTATTGAATTCCAAATCCTTCCTCCAGGCTGGGCGAGTCATTGCCTGATTGAATTGAAATACAAAATCATCTCGCGACATAGGCCTAATGTAGTCACTCAGCATATCATCAACATTTTCATCCTTAACCAGAAAAATGTTTCTTGGACTGATTTTATCGCTTAACGGAGTCTTCAACAGATACTGCTTTGCAATGAGTTTATCTTGGCACTCCTTCGAAATAAAGTAGATAAGGGTTTTGGTATTATCCAAACTGGATGCCTTAAAAACAGCGTATGCATCGATTATCCTTTTAATGCTTTTCAGTGTAATGACCTTCATCTTTTCGTCTTCTCTGATCTGATAAGGTTGAACCATAACCGTAGCTGCATTATTTGCTCCTGTAGCAACTTGTGGTATCACTTTAGGAATATTACCAATAGTTAATCTTCTACCATTACGACTAATCTTAGCATTATTAAATGGGTTTTCATCCCCAAGAATTTCATCACATAATACTTCTACATTAGCATCTTCATTTTCATCCTTTATTTCATTCTTCTTCTTAGGTGTGTTTATAAGATCCTGTAGAGCTTTCTCCTCTGCTTCATCCTGCAGGTGAGTCTCTGTGTGTGGGGGTTTTTTTACTTTTTTTGCATTAGGATTTTTTTTTCGTTCATGGTACGAGAGATCCTCTTCCGTCCCCCCAAAAAAATCCTCTTGTTCGTCTAAATCCTCTTGCTGTTTTTTCTGCAATAGGGTTTCAAATCCTCTTGTCGATTCAAATCCTCTTGTCGATTTTTTTTCTGAATTTTCATCAACTAAACCTTGTAAGGAATTACGAACCTTTAACCCAATCTTCTCGACTTTGTTGTCTGATTGAACTTGATTAAACTCTACAGTTTTTAGTCTATCACCAAGTTCCTTAACATCACCTCCGACTTTATTAATAGCGGATAAAATAGATTCCAATGATAATGGAGCTATCTTCAAAGTTCCGTCAACAGGCTCATTATCTCCAGAAAACAAATTAGACGAGACTGTGTTTAATGCACTGCCTTGTTTATTTGCTTCATCTGAATTTTTGTTCTTGTTTTTGTTTTTACCTGAACCTGAATTTGGCATTTTTAATATCGAATCAAATTGTAAACTTTTTAACTAGTTGTTTTTCTAGAACACAAATAAATTCGAATTTGAGTTTTTACACTACAAATACGAGAATACTAGTATTATAGCGTATGTATAGGTATAAACCAAACAAACTGCTTCTTTTGACACTTCTTAGGTCTTCGCCGAATTATAGAGCTAAGCCTAAGCACCAATCGTACTTATATGGGCAATGTTCCGATTGCTATCCGCTGTCAAATGAATAGAACAAGTAAATAAATTACTTGTGAAATGAATTTGTTTCAATTTACTTTAATTGAAAAAGCTGATAAATTTAGGGTAAAATTCGGTTATTTAAAAAATTATGACATTTGGATTTGATCACCAAATGTTCGAGAACAAAAATATAAAAACAGGGTACGCGGCAGGGTATATACATTATATATAAATGAACGGTATTCGTATATAACAGATTATACACACTATACATAATACAGAGTAATAGGTAGTATGTAACACTACCCCCTCCCCGGTATTGAAGCATATGCATATAACAAAATAATACATGTTAATCGTCCGTAGACTTCCAGCACAAAGATATTATACAGTTATACATATATAAATAAATAGAAAAATAAAATTACGAAAGAAAAAATTTCATGGTTTGTTTATTGTACAATAAAATCCATATAGATGATAAAAATTCTGGAGTAATAACATTTGGAACATCTTTTATGTGAGAAAAACCAGTATAATTGAATGCACCAAGACCATTAATTAGACCTTCAGTTTCAAGAATAACTACATTGGCTTTAAAGTTTTGGCACAACTGGATAGCATCCAATAAAGATAATTCTACGGAATCATTTTCTTTATTGTCGAGATATGCATCTATTTCATCATCAATATTAGGGCGTATAACAGTATCTCCACGACGACGATGCGCATTAGTAAGTAGCCTTTGATACTCATGATCTTGACGCATTAAGTGGATAAAGGCATCTTTGAACAGATCTTCATTAGTAGATTTTTGAAAATATACGGGGTTTTCATCATTCAACCATCTGCGTAATTCACTTGTAAGTAAAATACGCATATCGGAATCAGTAGGAACATCGATTGGTAGATTTTTGGTAGTTATAATTTCACGTATAGCCAAAAATAGAGAATTGCCAGATGGACCACCAAGAGTATCAAACAAACTGGGTGAATTATTCTCATATTGTCCTTTGACGGTAGATATGACCCCATGTTTATCGTTTAGCATGAAATAGGAAGTGACTGTAACAATTTGCGACAAGGATTGCAATTCTGAGAAAACTGTTCTGGTACGCTTTGTTTCTTGATCAGTAGGTGAAGTTGATGGAGATATGTTGCGTTTGGGAATGTTGTCACTACTAGTTGGTCCAATAGTAGTGTCGATATTACCACTTTTAGTAATGTGCCCTTCGCTTGTAGTAAATAATACATCCATAGGACCATTTTCGTCTGGTGTAGGAATTTTGAAACTGCTAATGTTAGGAATTTCATTATCATCACTATCGTCATCTTTATCATGTTCATCGTCTTCTGAGTCATCATCATCACTGTCTTTTCCAAATATGTCGTTGATGAAGTATCCCATATTTTCTTCTTCATTGACTGGAGAAAAAGACGATATATTAGCTGATGCTGGCGGTAACAAATTATCTTCTGGGCAGAGAGTTGAGATTCCGAGTTCAACAAGAATGTTTGATTCCTCGGGGACCTGGTTAGCTATTGTCGCATAAAGATAGTCGCGCATTTTTGAAATAAATTGTTCCTCCGTAGCAAGTTTATCCCAAGATCCCATTCCTTTACAATAAGAGTGATATCGGCGTTTGACTAATTCTTTTTCAACAAAAGACAGATTTGGATAGTCGCTTTGGAACAAAGTCAACTCACGTTCTGTTGTACAGAAATTAGTATAGTCAGCAGATGGTAGACAATCAATCAATTCTTTTTGTACACTAGAAGGTTCCAAAGCTAACAGAGCTTCTTTCCTTTTGTATGACAAAACATACCGAAATTGCGGTTGAAAATCTTGTTCGATTTTGAAGCCAACCAGATCTTTGTGCTCACGGTAAAACAGAATTGCTTCTCTGATAACTCGGAATTTCCCAACTGAATCTAGCAATTTATATTTGCTGACATATGAATTTAGAAATTGATGTACCCCTGTATACGGCAGATCTCTAACATCATTCAAAATGTCATCCATTTCAAAATCATTCACAATGTTTTTAATATCTTGAAGTCCCCAGTAGTTGAAGAAACGAGGAACACTATAAACCATTTTGTCTACACTATCGCATAAAGATAGTTTTTTTGGGATTAACTTTCTTCGGAGACTATTATGTATCTCGTTAAAGAAATCGTAATCCTGTTTGATCATTATTTTGTCAAACTGAGTTCCTCTAGAATACTCTGGGAAATTTGAGAGAAAAGCTCGTGAACCTTTATCGATTGGTTCATCCATATTCTTTAGGTAGTGCTCTGGAATTATGGGCTTGTGATTTCCGACTGGTCCCAAGGCCATATAAGTACCTTCCATTATCTTATTAAGGGTACTGAATCTACCTTGCTCAATCGCAATTGAATTTAGTCTACTGTCTGCAATTACTTTGTTGAACAAAACAATTTCCCTTGCGTTCATTTCCAAATCAAAAATCTCTTTGTTCACTGCAGCTTTCAGACGATCTCTCACTTTCAAACCTCGATTGTATATGAAGAGTGGAGATAAGGTTGCATCGCCTACGAAACCTTCGACAATCTTATCACCGGGTTTTTTCTCAGCTACACTGGTAAGCTTCGGTAAATTCTTCCTTGCTTTTGGAACTGGAAGCTCAATGAGTTTACCTTTGGCTAGAGCTTTTGCTTTGTAGAATTTTTCCGGATGGTAAGTAGCGAGTTCATCTGTTTTGCCTAATTCGACTCTGATTTTATTTTGAGGGTATAAAGGCCAAGAACTTCTAGGCGGTAACTTCCTGAAACCCTTTTTCTTTTTTACTATTCTAAGGTAATTGGCTGCTTTACAGATATTGCAGATAGGCATATGATCTATGTCTCCATCATTGTCATATTTACCATCGGGATTATTGATATACTCCGGATGAATAAGGACGAATCTATCGCAATATCTTTCCTTCTTTGTCAGCACATCTTTAACAATGATGCAACAATTATACCATTCTTTTCCTTGTTGATAAGGTTCCAAGTAAAAGTTTCTAGTCCTTCGATCTTTGATTTTCTTTTCTTCGCGTTCGGCTTGCATAACCCAAGTCTTTTCACTTATCATTTTCCGAAAAGGGTCATTCTCAATATATTTCTTTTTTGTATTGAAAGTTTCGACTGTTCTATAAATTGGATCAATGAATGGAGAAACAGGATCAACTGAAGTGGCAATCGGATTATCAGGATCTCGGTCTTCTAACTCTTCATCAGGAATTTCAGGAGATCCTTCTGGATCTGGAAGTGACATTCTAAAATATTCACTCAATTGATAGGCTTAGTAAGTAACCTTACTATAGTTGAATTGGAGCAGAGATTCGATGAGTTAAAAATTGTGACATTTGGATTTGATCGGCAAAAAGGTTTCCCGCAGAGAGGGGTGCTGTGCCAAATCCTATTGTCACTTTTTTCCGCGAGAGGGGTGCTGTGCCAAATCCTATTGTCACTTTTTTCGGACTTAGAGAAATTGAAAAAATGTAAAAATCTCTCTCTCTCGCAAATCCTATTGTCACTTTATTTTCATGGAAGTAACCATGTCTTCGACTTCCTTGATAAATTTAGTTGACCAATCTGAACATTCCTCTTGCTTATCTATAACATTTATTATCTCAAGCACTGAGTTGTCGATCTCTTCGCAGATTCTAGAAGCCTTAACTCTAGTAAACATTTGAAAAGAATTTCTAAAATAAAATCTAATTCCCTCATTTGCAACTTTATTTTTCTTGTAATCAGTGGCGAAAGCTTGGATTGCAGCTGATTTTTTAAGGTTCACTTCCTCCTCCGTCAAAGCCAAATTAAAATCTTGATTAACAGTAGTTTTGATGTTTGATTTAAATTTCTTTAAATCCTTTGAGTCCGATTCCTTTGCGTCAATTTTTAAATTATCAAAGGCATCTCTGACTAAATTTAGTTCAAAGACATGATCAAGATGATATTTTTCGATTGGCTTCTCCCAGGTTTTAATGACCTGGCCTGTAAAAACATCCGTTTCCTTTCTCATATGCATAACCTTTGTCAACATATTCGAACGCAAGTCTCCTTCTCGAAATTCTAATGAATCAGAAACCTGAGTAGATGTAGGATCATGACTTTCGCAACAATAATTTGAATTTTTCATCTTCCTTCCAAGGCATTTAATTCCTTTTCTCGTTATGCCTTCGCAAATGTTTTGCAAACAATGAGAATCACACAAGGTACCGTTTTTTAGTGCGTTTTTCTTACATCTTTCACCATTCCTTTTAATTTCTTCACAGAATATAGGCAAGTCACGGATTGTTTTCTTCATTTCCGTTGGTCTCACAGTTTTATGCAATATTTGGTTATCTGAAAAATTATGACAGTTGGATTTTTCGGGTCAGAAAAACAGCAAGAGGATTTGAAATCCTATCTCCATCAAATCCTTTTGTCATCAAATCCTATTGTCATTTTTTCAGAGAAACAGCAAAAGGATTTCAAATCCTATTGTCATTAAATCCTATTGTCATTTTTATATTCGTTGTAAAATTTTAAACTGACTTTGCTCTTGAATTTCTCTATCTTTAGTAATGACAGAACTCTTATTAAACCAAGGAAAATCACTAAACAAAGATAGTGAGGAACCCGTCATGTCAATTTTCCATGATGGTGAGGACTTAATTAGGCAACCCATTCCAAGACATCGTGAACTACATTGGAGCGTAGCTGAACGAGCCATATTGAAACCAACATATTGTACCTTAGAGCATGCTATGCTCGAACTAATGAGCTACACTGAAAAGAACTGTGATATTGGCCTTCGTCCTGCATGGGATCATGTAGGTAACATTCGTACTTTGATATTCCAAGGAATTAACTACTTCCATCGTTATGACACTCTCTCTCCGAATTACCATGCTCATGAATTTTGTGGTTTCAAGAAGTTGTTCGCCATGAGCCGACACGATGACGCTCTATGGAATTCCTTCATCGATAATTGTGAGAAAATGGGTGTCGTCTTTGATTTGGAGACAGAAGACCCTGATGCTATCGCTTATTACGCCCGAAGAAAACTAGAAGAATGTACTCCCATCACCACTCTTGACTGTCATATCTTGGCTAACGCATTTCATGCCGATTTGTACATCTACTACACTTCATCTTACAGCTGGACTGAAAGTGCTGACTTTCAATTTGTGTCTCGGAGTGAATACAATTATGATCGAATGGAGCCCACCAAGCGCCCAAAATGGGTTATTGTTCTGGACACTGACACTGGTATATGGTATCCCATTCTAAGTGAACTCAAAGAGAATATGAGTTATTTATATCGCAAAGATAATTGGGCCACCTATCGTTTCTACGAAGATAACCGTGTTCCTCAGTTGAAATAAATTCCCTATTCAAACAACTTTGGATACTGTCTTCTGTGATTGTCTGTAACTAAAATATACTCTTCATCATTAAAATCTTCTTCTGTAATAACTAGGGCGTAGACATCGTATGTAGTCAAATGGACTTCAAGATCATAAACCTCACAGTAAGCTCTCAACTTTGTGTGATTATTATTCAACCATTCTGATGCCCTTATCTTTACAGTATAGATTTTATCCTTTTCAGGTAGGTCAAGGGAGTCGAACCACGCATTATCCGTACCATCGAAATATCGTAGATTCAAATATACAGTATCACGAGGGACAACTCTTGTTATTCTATTTTTATTCATACTGTTTATTTGTTTCTTAGATTCTATGGCGTGAAATCTCAAAGGAAAAAGTATCGGATGCTTGTTGATATATACTTCGAACTGCTGGGTTCTGTCTATATTCGCTTCATAAGGTAACATCTTCTCTTCTGAAACGCCATTATATGAAAACGTAACACTAAACATCATACTCGTTCTTTTGTGCGGATTACCAGTAAAGTAGTTAAACTGTGTTATATCAAATTGGTTATAGTCTAGCTTGGCCATTTCAAGTGCTTCCTCCCTCGAGCCGATAAATGGTCTAATTCGATCGACATGCTGTACTTCAATCGTATGTATACACATATGTTTCATAGTCACATCATTTTTATTTTGTTCTATTACTTCATAGGGACCGAACCAATTAGGACCAAGTTTTCCAGCAGGGGCAAAATCACTGGGTTTCTCTCTAGGATTCCACAAAACATAATCGCCCACTGCATACTGCGTAGGTAGTTTATCATTCTTTTTCCGATGTTGTATTATTTCATCCTGTTTCTCAATTGCGATACTTCTGATTGTCTCTAGATCCTTATCTAGTCGCTTCAAGATTTCAGCAGCTCTGGCTCCAGGAGTAAGATTCGCTGGGAGTCTGAAATATTCCGCGTCTTGTGTGCCATATTTCAATTGAAATGGAGTATAACCACCATTTTCTGGGGTTTCATGGCTGCATAAAGCAAAATTCACTAGAGGTAGTACTGTATCATCCGACCAACGATCATTCAGGCGTTTGTCATTAACCAAGGTACGTAAATGTCTTAGAAATTGACCACCTAAGCTCTCGCATCCGTTTGATTCATGTCTTCCTACTAGGCTTACTTTGTGGCGAATACCAATCAGCTCATTGAATTGTTTTACGACATCTGACATGAAAGCTGAACCAGGGTCTGAAATTATCTCATCAAATACGCCAAATGTAGCAAAGTGTTTGAGTAGGCAGGCAACGACTGAATCAGCGCCGTAGTCCTTCGCAGCATATACTTGTGGAAAGTGCGAAAAATGTTCAACGATGATTATTGCACATGTGTTACCATTTCGATCAGGTTCACGAGTAACCGAGATATGATCGATCCCTACCGCCCTTCGGTATTTGTCATTTTTTAATGTTAACGTTTGAGATGGTAGGCCGACTATTCCTGTGTTACGCATTTTCTGACACATTGGACATTCTTTGACATATGTCCGAACAGCAGCTAACGGTATAGTAGCAGCTGGGAAAAGTTCTTTTGCTCGTTTCCAAGTCTCATATGCACCGAAATGCATTGCACTACCGCCATGTACTGTTTTCATGACCTCATCAAAAGGTAAAGTAACTTCTTCTGTTATCGCATACATTCTCGACATCCAATCAGCTACTTTATTTTCAACACCAGGAATGTGTCGAATAAGAAACGAATAGGATTGTAGAAGAGCTCTCCAACGCACCACTATAGGAGTTTGGGAGGTCTCAATCCACTGAAGGTTGCGATGATCTGTTTCAACAAGGAAGTCTTTACCACGTAAGTAATAATGAAATGACTGCACTGCATGAAATATAGCATATGCCTCACGTTTGTACGTATCCCATTTAGATGCAGGTTCCGAAAATCGCTTGGATGAAAATGCAATAGCTTGATGTTCAATTTCCCCATTTTCATTAGTATACTCTTGATACAAAACTGCACCTACAGCCTTATCTGAAGCATCACATCGTACTACCCAAGGTAACGAATAGTCCGGAAAATGCAACATAGCAGCAGAAGCAATATTCTCCTTGAAATCATCGAAGTGTTTCTTGTAGTCATACTTCCAAGTACCCGGGTCCCAATTGAATTTAGCATGAGTCATCTCATATAGCTTTGCACTCCATTGGCTATAATCCGGTACGTGATTATGGAAAAATAAAGCGGCACCCAGAAATGACTGCATTCCTTTCATTGTCGTTGGGAATGGCATTTCTGCAATTGCTTTCTTCCTTGTATCGGAAAGTTTCCAAGTTCCGTGTGTAACTTCGTATCCGAAAAAGGTAACTGTATCTACACCAATAAAACTTTTCTTCATTTTCAATACAATACCATACTCCTTGCATCGTTTTAACACCTTATCAAATTTCTGATATGCATCTTCATAGTCATCCGCCAATATTAGGAAATTATCGAAGATAACAATCGTCCAATCTTCAAATCCAGTAAACACCTTGCGTACAATGTGTTGCAATAAACCAGAAGCTGGACCAACTCCTTCAGGTAGAAACTTTGGTTTCACTAAGCCCCAAGGCGTCTGAACACTCAATAAGTTGGAGAACTCTTCACTTAAAGGTATTTGGTGAAACGAATTTGCCATATCTAAATCTACATAGACTTTGAACGAGGCTGCCTTCATTAACTCATGTTTTACTATCGGAATAGGTTGTTGTGGTATCTTGATAAATTTGTTGATCTCACGATAGTCACCGCAGAATCGAATAAAAGGTGCTGTAGCTTTTGGAGCTATTACCAATGGCGATGCTATTGAAGAATTCGAAGGTTCGTAAAAATAAGATGCTAATCTATTGAATTCTACTTTTGCATGCTCATATAAATCTTTTCTGATTGGTCTTGCTTTAACGTGCATTTCTTTAGGCAAGCTGCCAATTGTACTTAGAACAGCTGGTTCGACTTTTATTCCATTCCAACTGGAAGGTGCAAATGTTTCAACACAGTCATCCATTCGCAATCTTTCCATTATCTTGGGACATTTCTTTTTCATCTCCTCTCCAACATGACTTGAAATCATATCAAAGTATTCTTTGCGAGATTCCTCAACTGGCATTTCCATAAACTTTAAGATATCTTCACTAAAAGAAAGAGGGTCTGGAGTGGAATCTTCTTCTTCACATACTTGAGGAGGTTCCCTCCAAGGGTGAACAACTTCTCCTGGAAGGTAATGATCAGAACAGACCTCAATTGCTGCTACAATGTTTTCAATTCGATCATCTTCATAAACTACCCCATGCTTTTGTGACATCAAAAATACCACTTTATCTTCAACTGGTTCTGGACATTCTTCAGGGTTCGCCTTTTGCATTACCTTAATCATGTAAGGATCTTTTACCACTAACTCTTTTGTTCTTTCATAACCAGTAAGTTTCTTGCGAGCTTCTTTAACCATTTTCTTTATTCTACGTATGTTAGGAACACGATGATAAAGTTCTTCTTCGAAATCATCACAGATCCGAACAAGGTCACAAAGTATCCGCTCGTTATACTCAAGTGAACGATTCTTTGTTGCACCATTGAGTATACGTGCAAAATAGTCAAAGTAGTTTCCAAGTAAGTCTGGCAGACCGATTATTGCCTCATTGCCAAGACTGTCAGATACATAAAATTCAGTGGTTATTGGCTTTGCTCGCTGACCATAGTTATCTAAAAGGCTGATCTCTAAGGTAACCATATGTTTGATTCTCATTATGCTTTTACCATCCCCAAGTCGAACTATGTGATCGCATGGTTCATACTTTGCATTTTTAAAATTATTTTCTATAAATTTACGTCCTATATAATTACCACTGCTCGCGCCTGTATCTAAAGTCATTTTTTGTATTAAACATTCTTCTTCTATATTATCAAAACTTGCTATTGCTTCCCTAACCACAACAGACTTATTTTTGCTTCTAGGAACATAATTGTGCATTATCTGCAGCAATTGCGAGGACGCAGGGCTACGACTCTTGTTCCTATACAGCCTATCACTATCATTGTCCGAACCACCAGGGTCCCAAACCAACCTGGCCGAGGCTTCTGCCCCGGCTAGTAATCAACAGTCAGGATCATCACGTCCGCCACTTGTCGATGGGGAACGTGTTGAACCTGACTTCTCAGCACCAGCGGATTGATTAACACCGGTACCAGGTACATCACTAGACTTGTTTTCAGTAAAACCATCCGATTTTCCGACTTCAATAACATAGTTTTTGTTGTAATCATTGCTATAGACAGTCTTCTTCTGGTTAGCAGCAGGTGTCTGAAAACCACCTCTTCCACGGCCGCCATCATGGTTTGATCCAATATTATCACGACGATCATGTCCACTCTGCATAGGTTTCCTTGCAGAACCTGCGTCCGCTACGATCTTCGGGTCCCATGCTGGTGCAGACAACAATCGTTCATAAGATGTTTTTAAGAAGTTTTTTATCTTTACAGGATCATGACTGTATACACAAGCGTTGCCAGCCGTACATTTTCCAAATGCAAAAGCAAAACAGGTTTGTTCCTTTGTATTTACTGGCTTAGCCTTGTAGATCTTGATTCCGTCATGATTCTTTCTAGGAGTATAAGTCGGTTCAATTGCACAGAGTGCATGTAGTGCAAGTTCAACTTCACTTTCATCCCAGTTGCGGATCTCCTTAGAAACCCATTCCCTGTGAGCTTGGTTCTCTTCGTACTTCTGATTCCATTCTTCCTCTGTCATGCCATGGTCTTCATCATCGCTGAGTTCAGTCGCAAAATTCTCTTCTTCTTCATCTTCACCCACTTCAAAGTCAACCCCTTCTACTTGGTTTAGAGAATTCCGTGTATACTTAGTGTAAGTCTTTCGGGAAGTTGAATTTGTTGTTTTGACTGCCTTAGATTTGTACTCTTTATACTCATCCGACCTTTTACGGGCTTGAGCAGCAATCGTATTGAAGCTT
>Ga0136644_10002905_pt1 | contig 12929 bp, 12 predicted proteins | sample C_130820_EF_Meta_FD_94780 | JGI IMG/M metagenome (GOLD analysis project Ga0136644, IMG submission 94780) | Freshwater microbial communities from Lake Croche, Canada to study carbon cycling - C_130820_EF_MetaG (v2) (version 2) | ecosystem: Environmental > Aquatic > Freshwater > Lake | place... | reverse complement strand
CCGCCGGCCTGCTCGTCGAAGGACGGCGCGGGGCGGTGGATGGGCAGCGTGCCTTCAGAGGCCACCGGACCACGGTTATCTTGCGGCGTGCCGAGCACGTCCATGATGCGGCCCAGCGTGGCCTTACCGACCGGCACGTTGATGGGCTTGCCCGTCGCGTTGACCAACAAGCCGCGCTTGAGGCCTTCGGAGGCGCCCATGGCGATGGTACGCACGACGCCGTCGCCGAGCTGCTGCTGCACTTCCAGCGTCAGGTCGACATCCTGCAGCTTGAGCGCCTCGTAGACCGCCGGAATGGACTCGCGCGGGAACGCGACGTCGATAACAGCGCCGATGATCTGGGTGATCTTGCCTGTGGCCATGATGATGTTTCCTCTGAATTCGTGCGGTGCTTAGACCGCTGCCGCGCCGCCCACGATTTCCGCGAGCTCTTTGGTGATCGCCGCCTGGCGGGCCTTGTTGTAGACGAGTTGCAGGTCGCCGATGAGCTTGCCTGCATTGTCGGTGGCGGCCTTCATGGCCACCATGCGCGCGGCCATCTCGGACGCGACGTTTTCGACCGCACCGCGATAGACCTGCGATTCGACGTAGCGCATCAGCAAGCCATCGAGTATGTCGGCTGCTGAAGGCTCGTACAGGTAATCCCAGTGCTCGGGCAGCTGTGCTGCAGGCTGCGCCACCACCGGCAGTAACTGCTCGATGTTGGGCTTCTGGGTCATGGTATTGACGAACTGCGCATGCACCAGATAAAGCCGGTCGATGCGACCTTCGCGATAAGCATCGAGCATGACCTTGACCGTGCCGATGAGGTCAGCCACGTGCGGCTTATCACCCATGCCCGAGACACTGGCCAGGATGGGCAGGCCCAAGCGTCGGAAGAACGCCGTGCCCTTGCTGCCGATGAGGCACAAGTGCACAGGGACGTTTTGGCCCTGCCATTCTTTGAACAGCAACAGCGCCTGCTTGAACAGGTTGGCGTTGAGGCCACCGGCCAGACCACGGTCGGTCGAGATGACGATAACGCCGACGTTACGCACTTCGCGACTGGCCATGAACGGATGGCGGTAGTCAGGATTGGCCAGGCTGAGGTTGCCGATGACGCTGCGGATCTTGTCGGCATACGGGCGCGCCAGCTTCATGCGGTCCTGGGCGCGACGCATCTTGCTGGTCGCGACCATCTGCATGGCCTTGGTGATCTTCTGAGTGCTTTTGACACTCGCGATCTTGGTGCGGATTTCCTTGGTGCCGGGCATGTGTGCTTACCGCAGTCCTCAGTAGCTGCCGGTGGCGATGAAGTCTTCGATGACCTTCTTCAGCGCCGCCTCGTTGTCCTTCGACAGCTTGGGGTTGGCGTTGATGGTATCGAGCACATCTTTATGGCTGGACTTGGCAAAACCCTGCAGCGCCGTCTCGAAATCGACGACCTTGCGCAGCTCGACCTTGTCCATGTAGCCGTTGTTGACCGCAAAGATGGACAGCGCCATCTCGGCCACGGACATGGGCGCGAACTGCTTCTGCTTCATGACTTCGGTGGTGCGCTGGCCGCGCTCGAGCTGACGGCGCGTGGCTTCATCCAGGTCGGAGGCGAACTGCGAGAACGCGGCCAATTCGCGGTACTGCGCCAGTGCCAAGCGGATACCACCGCCGAGCTTCTTGATGATGTCTGTCTGGGCGGCGCCACCGACGCGCGACACCGAGATGCCGGCGTTCATCGCCGGGCGGATGCCGGCGTTGAACAGGTCGGACTCGACGAAGATCTGACCGTCGGTGATCGAGATGACGTTGGTCGGTACGAACGCGGTCACGTCGCCAGCCTGCGTCTCGATAATCGGCAGGCCGGTCAGTGAACCGGTCTTACCCTTGACGCGGCCATTGGTGACCATCTCGACGTACTGCTCGTTGACGCGGGCGCTGCGCTCGAGCAAACGGCTGTGAAGATAGAACACGTCGCCGGGATAGGCTTCGCGGCCCGGCGGGCGACGCAGCAGCAGCGAGATCTGGCGATAGGCGACCGCCTGCTTGGACAGATCGTCATAGACGATCAGCGCATCTTCGCCGTTGTCCATGAAGTACTCGCCCATGGTCACACCGGCATAGGCCGAGATGTACTGCAGAGCGGCGGGCGTTGAAGCCGAAGCGGCCACCACGATGGTGTGCGCCATGGCGCCATGCTCTTCGAGCTTGCGCACCACGTTGGCGATGGTCGACTGCTTCTGGCCGATGGCGACGTACACGCACTTAATGCCGGACGTCTTCTGGTTGATGATGGTGTCGATGGCCATCGCGGTCTTGCCGGTCTGGCGGTCACCGATGATCAGTTCGCGCTGACCGCGACCGATTGGCACCATCGAGTCGACAGCCTTGTAACCGGTCTGCACCGGCTGGCTGACGCTCTTGCGATAGATGACGCCCGGCGCCACGCGCTCGATGGGCGCGGTGGCCTTGGCGTTCAGCGGACCCTTGCCGTCGATGGGATTGCCCAGCGCATCGACCACGCGGCCGAGCAGCTCGGGACCCACCGGCACTTCGAGGATGCGACCGGTGGTGCGCACCGTATTGCCTTCGCTGATGCCTTTGTATTCGCCCAGCACCACGGCGCCGACCGAGTCCTGCTCGAGGTTCAGCGCCAGGCCGAAGATGTTGCCCGGGAACTCGAGCATTTCACCGTAGCGCGCATCGGCCAGGCCGTGAACGCGCACGATGCCGTCGGTGACCGACACGACACTGCCCACGTTGCGGTCTTCGGTCGCGCCGGCGAAGTTTTCGATCCGCTGACCGATCAGGTCGCTGATTTCCGATGCCTTGATAGACATGTGTTGGAGTCCTCTTAAATTCTTAGGCGGTCAGCTCGTACGCCAAGCGTGCGAGTCGCGATTGGAGGGAGCCGTCAATGACCAGGTCGCCGGCACGCACAACGGCGCCACCCAGCAAGCTGGCATCGACCGCAGTCTGCAGACGCACGCGGCGTCCAAAACGCTGTTCGAGGGCGGCAACGAGCTTGCCCTGCTCAGCCTCGGCCATGGTGGCAGCCGAGGTGACCGTGACATCAACCACGCCTTCGGCCTCATCTTTGAGGGCATCGAACACGCGCGCGATCTCAGGCAGATAACCCAGACGCTTGTTCTCAGCCAGCAGGCTCATGAAGCGCCGGCCGTTGTCGTCGAGCGAGGTGCCGCCGGCCACGTCGCACAGCAAGCCGGCGAGTTGCTCGCCGGTGACGCGCGGGCTGCCGATCAGCGATTTAATGCGCTCATCACTGACAGCCAGCGCAGCCGCTGACAACAGGCTGGACCACGCCGGCAGCGAAGCGCCGCGGCTGGCCGTGGCAAACGCCGCTTTGGCGTAGGGCCGGGCGATGGTGAGTCTGTCTGCCATGGCGTGCGATCAGATCTCGGTGGCGAGCTGGTTGAGGATGTCGGCGTGCTTGGCCGCATCGATCTCACGACCGATGAGCTTGGACGCCGAAGCGACCGTCAGTCGAGCAACGTCGCGACGCAGCGTTTCGCGGGCACGCGCAGTGTCCAGCTCGATCTGCTGATGAGCTGCAGCGACCAGACGCTCGCCTTCCTGCAGCGCGGCCTGCTTGGCCGATTCGACCATTTCACCCGAGCGGCGCGAAGCCTGTTCGATGATCTGGTTGGCGCGTTCACGCGCCTCGCGGATGACATCGTTGGCGCGGGCCTGGGCCTCGTCGAGGTCTTTCTGGCCGCGATCGGCCGCAGCAAGACCCTCGGCGATGCGCTTCTGGCGGGCCGCAATGGGCTTGGCCAGCATAGGCACCACCACGCGGTTGATGAACCACAGCAGGATCAGGAAGACGATGATCTGCCCGATGAATGTCGCGTTGATATCCATTGCCGCCTCGGAAGGAACTTACGGTGTAAGCGGTCAATTAACCGGCGAGCTTGGACAGCAGCGGGTTGGCGAACGCAAACAGCATGGCCAAGCCAACGCCGATCAGGAAGGCCGCGTCGATGAGGCCGGCCAGCAGGAACATGCTGCCCTGCAACATCGGGGTCAGCTCGGGCTGACGGGCCGAGGCCTCGAGGAACTTGCTGCCCATGATGCCGATGCCGATGCAGGCACCGATAGCGCCCAGACCGATGATCATGCCGATGCCCAGTGCGGTGTAGCCCTGAACCATTGCGATTGCGTCCATTGAGAGTCTCCTGATCTGAAAGTCGTAACTAGAAAAGCGAAAACGATTAGTGGTGCTGCTCGGCCATCGAGATGTAGACGATGGGCAGAACCATGAAGATATACGCCTGCAACAGCACGATGAGGATGTGGAAGATGGCCCATCCGGCACCAAACACCACCTGACCCAAGAACGCGGCAGCCGGTCCGATGCCCAGCAGGCCGGACAGGTGCTCGCCCGCGACCAGACCCAGCAACGCGATCAGCATGAACAGCAGTTCACCGGCGAACATGTTGCCGAACAGTCGCATGCCCAGTGAAACCGGCTTGGCCAGCAACTCGACCGCGTTGAGCACCAGGTTGGGAATCCACAGCGCCCAGTGATTACCGAAGGGCGCGGCGATCCATTCATGCAGATAACCGCCGAGGCCCTTGGCCCGGATGGCATAAGCGATGACCAGAAACAACACCACCAGCGCCATAGCGATGGTGCCGTTGAGATCGGCGGTGGGCAACACGCGCCAGAAGGCGTGTTCGTGTCCGGCGGCCCCGGCAACAAACGCAGGCAGATCGAGTGGCAGCAGGTCCATGGTGTTCATGGCCACGATCCACGTGAACAAGGTGAAGGCCAGTGCCGTGAGGAAACCGCGGCTACTGCCGTGGTAGATCTCACCGACCTTGCCGTCGACGAACTCATAGATGAACTCGACGAAGCCCAACAGTCCGCTGGGAGCGGCGATCGAAGCCCGGCGTGCGCCCAACCACAACAGCAGAGCCACAAAGGCCGCTGTAGCGGCTGACATGACCAGCGTATCGACGTGCCAGGTCCAGAACCCCTGACCCACCGAGTTGTGGGTCATGTGGTGGACGATGTAGTCGGTGGGCGATCGACCGTGTTCCGCAGCCATCTTGTACTTTCGTTCCTGAACCAGTGCCGAAAACTAAAACTTCATGTGCGGCGCGCGCGGCGGTTGACCGCAGCAGGCACCAGCACCGCCATCATCAGTGTGGCCGCATAGGTGGCCAACATCGGCAACCAAGCCACTTTACCGGTGCGGCCCACCAGCACAAACAGCGCCGCCGTGAGCCCCACCTTGACCAACTGCCCCATGAGCAAGCGGGCCAGTGCCCCGCCGGCCGTGCGCGTCGGGCGCAGGCTCGTCAAGGTCATGTACACCTGCGCGACCAGCGCAATAGCGCCACCCGCCAAGGCGGACAGCGCATGCCGCGGACCCCAGAGGGCCAGCGCTGCCGCTGCCAACACGACAGCACAGCAGACTTGGGCAAGCAGGATCCGCGCGGCGATCCGGCGTGTGGTCGGGTCGCGCGTCAGAAGCAAGGGAAGCCCCGGTCAGCTAAGGCGGGCGGAGTATACGGATTGCACTGCGGTGGTTCAACCGCAAACAGATGACAGTTCAACGTATGTGGGCAAGGATGCCGTCGAGCTCATCGAGGCTGTTGTAAGACACGATGAGCTTGCCCTTGCCGCCGCGGTTTTGTTGGATGAGCACCGCCGCGCCGAGCTTGTCTGCGAGGTCTTGTTGCAGGCTGGCGATGTTGGGGTCGAGCTTGCTGCCCGCGCTGCCGCCCACGGCTGTGGCGGGGGTTGCTGCGGCTTGTAGCAGCTGACGAACCAGCGCCTCGGTCTCGCGCACCGACAAGCCCTCGCGCGCCACGCGATTACCCGCCTCGACTTGTTGACGGCGGCTGGTCAGCGCCAGCAGCGCGCGCGCGTGGCCCATCTCGAGTTGGCGCTTTTCGACCAGCGTGGCGACCTCGGGTGCCAGCTCGAGCAGGCGCAGCAGATTGCTGACCGCCGCACGCGAACGGCCAACCGCATCGGCTGCTTGCTGATGGGTGACGCCGAACTCGGCGATGAGCCGGTCCAAGGCGCGCGCCTCTTCCAACGGATTGAGATTCTCACGCTGGATGTTCTCGATGAGCGCCATGGCGATGGCGGCTTCGTCGGGCACCCGGCGGATGATGGCGGGCACTGCGGCCAGACCGGCGATCTGCGCTGCGCGCCAGCGGCGCTCACCGGCAATGATCTCGTAGCGTTGCGGCTCACCATCGACCGGCGCCGCCAACGGCCGTACCACGATGGGTTGGATCACGCCTTGGCTGCGTATCGAAATGGCCAGCTCTTCGAGGGCTTCCTGACGCAGGTCGGTGCGCGGCTGATAGCGCCCGCGCTGCAGCAACTCGACGGGCAGGCTGACCAGTTCATCACCCGCCGGGGCTTTGTGACCCGAGCCGGTTGCCACCGGCACGCCGGCAGTGAGCGGCACCGGTGCCGCTGCCGCAGGCGAGATTTTTGCGCGGCCCAACAGGTCTGCCAGACCGCGGCCGAGGGGGGCTTTCTTACTCATGCGGGGCCTGCGGCGACGGCGGACGGATCTTGTTCGCGGCGCAGCATCTCGCCGGCCAGCGCCATATAGGCCAGCGCACCGCGCGAATCTTTGTCGTGTAGCAGAGCCGGACGACCGAATGAGGGGGCCTCGGCCAGACGCACATTGCGCGGGATGACCGTGCGGAAAACGGCCTCGGCAAAGTGGGTCAGCAACTGGGCGCTGACCTCGGTGGCCAGGTTGTTACGCGGGTCGTACATGGTGCGCAGGATGCCCTCAAGGGCCAGCGACGGATTGGCCGCAGCGCGGATCTGCTCGATGGTGGACATCAGCGCCGACAAGCCCTCGAGCGCGTAGTACTCGCACTGCATGGGGATGAGCACGGTGTCGGCCGCCACCAGCGCGTTGACCGTGAGCATGTTGAGTGACGGCGGACAGTCTATGAAGATGAGGTCGTAATCGGCACGCACCGGCAGCAGCGCTTCGCGCAGCCGCAGTTCCCGCCCCTGATCGGCCGCCAGCAGACGCACCTCGGCAGCGGTCAGGTCGGGATTGGTGGGCAGGATGTCAAAGCCCGCCTCGGCGACCGCGACGATGGCCTGGCGCGCCGTGCACTCGCCCAGCAACACCTCGCAACTCCCCAACTCAACCGCGGACTTGTCGACGCCGCAGCCCATGCTGGCATTGCCCTGCGGGTCCAGATCGATGAGCAGCACACGCCGGCCCACCGCGGCCAGCGAGGCGGCGATGTTGACGGCAGTGGTGGTCTTACCGACCCCACCTTTCTGATTGGCTACTGCCACCACGCGGTTCATGTACACGCAGTCTAGCAGTTAGCGCGCCAGCTACGGCGGCATGGTATTTTGCGCATCCCAGTCCGGTTTGATCCTGCATGAGCAAAATCCCTGGCTTTCTCGGTGGCTTCGCGGTCCTGGCCCTGGTCGCCGCCGCAACTATTTTCGGCTGGGCTTACGTCAACAAGCCCTTTGATGAAGCCCCTTGGCCAGCGGTGGTGCAGGGCTTCTCGTTCTCGCCCTATCAGGACGGGCAAGACGCGGTGCAAAACCAACTGCCCAGCGAAGAGCAGATCCGCGGCGATCTGAAACTGCTGGCCGGTAAGACCCACGCCGTGCGCTCTTATTCGACGCAAGGCAGCTTGGCGTCCATTGCACGCCTGGCGGCCGAGTTCCATCTGAACGTGGCGCAGGGCATCTGGATCGACCGTGACCCGGCGCGCAACATCGAAGAGGTGCGCAAGGGCATCGAGCTGACGCGCAAGTATCACAACATCGTACGGGTGATCGTCGGCAACGAAGTCATGTTGCGCAACGACATCCCCGCCGAAGAGCTGTACAGCATCCTCGACGAGGTGCGCGCCAAGCTTGACCGCCCGGTCAGCACCGCAGAGCCGTGGCACGTGTGGCTGGCGCACCCGGAACTGGCCGACCACGTCGACTACATCGCGGTGCACATGCTGCCGTTCTGGGAAGGCATCAGCGTCGATGAAGCCGTCGACTACGTGGTCGATAAGATGAAGAAGCTGCAAGCGCGCTTTCCCAACAAGAAGATCATCATCGGCGAAGTGGGCTGGCCGTCTGAAGGCCGCACGCGCGAGGCCGCTGTGGCCAGCGTCAGCAACGAAGCGTTGTTCCTGCGCCGCTTCATCCATCGCGCCGAGGAAGAAGGCTACATCTACTATGTGATGGAAGCCTTTGACCAACCGTGGAAGTCATTCAATGAAGGCGGCGTGGGCGCCTATTGGGGCGTCTACAACGTGCAGCGCGAACCCAAGTTCGTGTTCACCGACCCGATCGTGCGCGTGCCGCACTGGCACTTACTGGCTGGCATATCGGTAGCCATCGCGGCGCTGCTGCTGGGCATCTTTTATTTGAACAGCGGCACGCTGCGCACCCGCGGCCGTTTGTTCCTGGCGATTGTTGTCTATGCCACGGCGACAGCGACGGTCTACATCATTTATGACTATGCACAACAGTACGCGACGATCAGCACCGTCATCGTCGGTACATTGCTGGGCTTGGGCATGCTGGGTGTCATCGCAGTGCTGCTGGCCGAGGCACACGAATGGGCCGAGGCGCACTGGGTGAACAAGCACGTGCGGCTGCTGCGCCCTTCGGCCAGCAACCATTACCGCCCGAAGGTGTCCGTGCATGTGCCGGCTTACAACGAGCCGCCGGACATGCTCATTCAGACTATCGATGCCCTGGCCAAGCTGGACTATCCGGACTTTGAAGTGCTGGTCATCGACAACAACACCAAAGACGAAGCGGTGTGGCGGCCCGTCGAGGCGCATTGCGCCGGCTTAGGCCCGCGCTTCCGGTTCTTTCACGTGGCGCCGCTCGAGGGCTTTAAGGCCGGTGCGCTTAATTTTGCTTTACGCCAGACCGCTGCCGATGCCGAGATCATCGCCTGCATCGATGCCGACTACATTGTCGAGCACGATTGGTTGCGCGATCTGGTGCCGCCGTTCATCGATACGCAGATGGCCATCGTGCAGGCGCCGCAGGACTATCGCGACGAGCATGAGAATGCGTTTAAGGCTATGTGCTATGCCGAGTACCGCGGCTTCTTCCACATCGGCATGGTCACGCGCAACGAGCGCAACGCCATCATCCAGCACGGCACCATGACGCTGGTGCGCCGCGGGCTGCTCGACCGTTTGGGCGGCTGGTCCGAGTGGTGCATCACCGAAGATGCTGAACTGGGCCTGCGCGTGTTTGAGGCCGGCTATCAGGCCACCTACCTGCCCGACAGCTATGGTCGCGGCCTGATGCCCGACACCTTCATCGACTTTAAGAAGCAGCGTTATCGCTGGGCCTACGGCGCCATGCAGATCATGCGCCGGCACATGTCAGCCATCTGGAACCCGTTCGCCAGTGCGCTGACTGCGGGCCAGCGCTATCACTTTGCCGCCGGATGGTTGCCGTGGATCGCCGACGGCTTCAACCTCAGCTTTAACCTGGCAGCACTGGGCTGGTCCGCGGCCATGGTCTATGCGCCGCTCAAGGTAGACCCGCCGCTGATGCTGTTCTCGCTGCTGCCGCTGGCGCTGTTCACCTTCAAGCTGGCCAAGCTGGTGCACCTGTACTCGACTCAAGTCGGCGCCAATCTGCGCCAGACGCTGGCGGCCGCACTGGCGGGCCTTGCGCTCTCGCACACCATCGGCATCGCCGTGATGAAGGGTTTGTTTACGAGCAACGAGCCGTTTTTCCGTACGCCCAAGCGGGCTGAGCCGCACGCGCTGTTCCGCGCGCTGGCCAGCGCCCGCGAGGAGTCGCTGTTGATGGTCACGCTATGGTTGGCAGCCTGGGGTTTGATCCGCATACCGCGCGGCGAGATCGGCAGTCCGGACCTCAGCATGTGGATCGCGGTGCTGCTGATCCAGTCGATCCCTTATGCCGCTTCGCTGCTGGTGTCGCTGATCAGCGCCTTTCCGATCCCGGCCAGCGTGCTGGGTATCCGCGAAGACCACGTGCCGCCGCCACCGGCCGAGGCGCCTGCGATCAACGGCCCGTAGTACTGCGGGTTGCGATGATCAGGTGACGCTCGGCCTCAAGGCCGGGCACGGTCACCCGCTGCACCGACTCGATGCGCCAGCCATGCGGCAGCGGGCCGGCGTCGTCACTGTCGGCGGCCGGCGGCCAGCGGCCTTTCATGGCCACAACACGCGAACGGGTGTTGCACAGCGACTGCATCCAACCCAGTTGCCTCGGCAGCGGAGCCACAGCGCGGGTCAGTACGGTGTCGAAGGCGGCGCCCTGCCAAGCCTCGGCGCGCACATGCTGCACCTGCACGTTGACCAATTGCAGCTGCAGCACCATGTGTTCGACAAAGCGCAGCTTCTTGGCCACCGAGTCGATGAGCGTGAACTGCCGCTGCGGATTGAGGATGGCCAAAGGCAAGCCCGGAAACCCCGCGCCCGTACCAACATCGGCGATGCGTTCGCCCTGCAGAGCCGCTTGCGCGGTCAGGCTATCGAGCAGGTGATGCGTCAACACTTGCTCGGGCTGTTTGATGGCGGTCAGGTTGAACTGCTGGTTCCACACCAGTAACTCATCGGCCAGCGCCAGCAGCTGCAGCGCTTGTCCGGGTGACATAGACAGATGCAACAGCGCTGCGCCGTCCAGCAACTGCTGCTGACGGTTATTCACGAGCGGTTACACACCAGTGCAGCCATGAAGGCTTGCACCGGTAACGCATCGAGGCTTGCGGCATCGGCAAACAAGCCCTGCACCGACGCGTGCTGCGACGGCGGATAGTGCGCCGCCACCGACTGCACGTACTTCTGTTGCATCAGCGGCCAGCCTTCGGTGCGGCGTTTGCGATGCCCCACGGGATAGTCGACAACGATGCGGGCGGTGCTGCTGCCATCGGTAAAGAACACTTGTATGGCGTTGCCGATGTGGCGCAGCTGCGGATCGTAATAGTCGCGGGTAAACGGCTCGTGCTCGCTGACCACCATGCGCGCACGCAGCGCATCGATGCGCGGATCGGCGGCGACCTCGTCGTCGTAATCGGCAGCGGTGAGGCGGCCGAACAGCAGCGGCACGGCCACCATGTATTGAATGCAATGATCGCGGTCGGCCGGATTGGCCAAGGGCCCGGTCTTGTCGATGATGCGCACGCCCGGTTCCTGGGTTTGAATTTCGATACGTTCGATATCGGCGGTGCGACCGGCGACCAGCGGGTGCAACGTTATGGCCGCTTCGACAGCCGTCTGTGCATGGAACTCGGCCGGATAGCTGATCTTGAACAGTACGTTTTCCATCACGTAACTGCCCAGTGCGCGCGGCAGCTTGATGGACTCACCGCGCAGCAGCACATCGTTGAAGCCCCACGTGGGTGTGGTCAGCGCAGCCGGGTAGCCGGTCTCGCCTTGCACTGCCAGCAGCGCGTGGCGCACTGCACGGCTGGTGGCATCGCCCGCAGCCCAGCTCTTGCGCGGTCCGGCATTGGGCGCATGACGATAGGTGCGCAGCGCGGCACCATCGATAAAGGCATTGGAGAGCGCGTTGATGACCTGCTCGCGTGTGCCGCCCAACATCGCTGTGGCTACGGCCGTTGAGGCAATGCGTACCAACAGCACATGGTCGAGGCCGCGCCGGTTGAAGGCGTTTTCCAGCGCCAGCACGCCTTGTATCTCGTGCGCCTTGATCATCGCGGTGAGCACGTCACGAACTGTCGGCGGCGCTGTGCCCTGCAACACCGCGCGGCGCGCCAAGTAGTCGGCCACCGCGAGGATGGCGCCGAGATTGTCTGAAGGGTGGCCCCACTCAGCAGCCAACCACGTGTCGTTGAAATCGAGCCAGCGCACCAGCGTGCCGATGTTAAACGCAGCTTGCACCGGATCTAACTCAAACGAGGTACCCGGCACGCGCGCACCACCCGGCAGCGTGGCACCGGGCACCACCGGCCCCAGCCGCTGCACGCAGGCGGGAAACTGCAGCGCCTGAAACGCACAGGCGAGTGAATCCATCAGGCAGGCACGGGCTGTGTCGTAAGCCAGCGTGCTGTCTATGCGCGCATGACAAGCGTAGTCGGCCAAGGTGACCAACAGTTCATCGGCGGGTGGACGGACCGCGGACTTGATATCGAAATGCGACATGGCGTGCGACTCGGTAAAAGTGATTAGCGCGCGTCCAAAGGGACGAAGGCGCGCGGTTCGGGGCCGGTGTAGTGGGCAGCGGGGCGGATGATTTTTCCATCCTCGCGCTGTTCGATGATGTGCGCTGCCCAACCGGCCACACGGGCCATGACAAACAGCGGCGTGAACATAGAAGTAGGCACACCCATCAGGTGATAGGCGACGGCCGAATACCAATCAAGGTTGGGGAACATTTTCTTGCGCTCCATCATCACGCGCTCGAGGCGCTCGGCGATGGCATAGAGACGCAGATCGTCCATAGAAGAAGACAACTCATGCGCCACGCGCTTGATGACCACATTGCGCGGATCACACACCGTATAGACCGGATGCCCGAAACCGATGACCACTTCGCGCGCCTCGAGGCGGCGCAGGATATCGGTTTCGGCGGCATCGGCATCGGCATAGCGCTGCTGGATTTCTAAGGCCACTTCGTTAGCACCGCCGTGCTTAGGCCCGCGCAGTGCACCGATGGCCCCGCAGATGGCCGAGTACATATCCGAGCCTGTGCCGGTAATCACGCGGGCGGTGAAGGTCGACGAGTTGAACTCGTGCTCGGCATACAGGTTGAGCGAGGTGTGCATCGCGCGCACCCAATCGGCCGGAGCGGACTGGCCATGCAGCAGCGTTAAAAAATGTGCCGCGATCGAATCGGCGTCGGTGTCCAGGTCGATGGCGGTGGCGTTGTGACTGGCGTGATACCAGCAGGCCAGCATCGACGGCACGCAGGCCAACAGCCGGTCGGCGATATCGCGCGCGCCGGCGGCACTGTGGTCGTCTTT